>Ga0172379_10007055_pt1 | contig 14765 bp, 22 predicted proteins | sample GrowelOW334metaG_FD_119756 | JGI IMG/M metagenome (GOLD analysis project Ga0172379, IMG submission 119756) | Groundwater microbial communities from an aquifer near a municipal landfill in Southern Ontario, Canada - Groundwater well OW334 metaG | ecosystem: Environmental > Aquatic > Deep...
AAGACATGTTATGCCTATATGTGGATCGATACGTCTGGCAACGTGCAGGTGGACTGTACTGCTTTGGGTGGAAGTGTCCCCAGTACCGCTATGGCTATGTATCTCATCACGGTACCCGCCAACTCTACGGAGGCAACCGATCCGAATCTAGCACTGTGTACTCTGACCGACGTACGGGTAATCGAGCCGAGCTATCCGAAGATGCTGGTCAATGCTCCCTATACCTATGTCGCGCTTCCTTACGACATGATCGAAACCGATTACAGCATCGAGCTAGACGTGATGGAGTTCTCAGGTGGAGGATTTCAAATGGGTTATGTCTATGCTGGCGCTCGTGCTAAAAACGGTTTTTCTATATATATGAACGGTACCTCTGATACTTTAACAGTACGCTGGACCGCTAAAAAAACAAACTTATAAAGGGGAATGAATGATTATTAAAGAAATGCAGCCGGACGGAAACTTCGAAGATTACTTATTAGAAGGATCGGTTCTTAAAATCGGTAAGCAGATTATGGATATCGACGCGCTTCAAAAAGAGGAGCAGGTCATCATCGACATCATCGATGATGGACGCTTTGTTGCCAATATCATAATACCCCCTGCTGTGTATGAAGAAATACAGGAGCCTACGGTGGAGGGTGAGCCATCTATTTCACCGGTAAAGGTTCTGATAGACATGGACTCGGTCAAACTTATCCTATGGGATAAACCAATCTTAACAGTAGAAGGAGAATAAATGCCGACGATTTTTACAAAAGACACACTCCGTGCGAGTGTAGAGGCCAGTACCGGCGGAAAGGTCACCGTACTCTACGATGACAAAGGATACCCGAGCTATATGCACGTCGTTCCGAAGTTCAATGTTCAGGATATCGATGTGTCACTGGGTACCGGAGTACACCCGGCGTTTATCGTCAATGGTGTGGAGAAGAGCGAAATCTTTATCGGTCAGCATCTCGCGCACGTTCGCGATGATCGTGCGGTAAGTTTACCAGGTCTTGATCCGAAAACAGGAGTCACGTTTGATCAAGCACGTACGTATTGTAAAAACAAGGGTGCAGGCTGGCACATGATGACGAACTGGGAGTGGGCGGCTGTCTCACTGTGGGCGCTTAAAAATGGGTTTCAGCCTCGAGGTAACACGAACTATGGACGAAGCCATGAGGCGACGTATGAAACGGCAGCACGAATGGACGGCGGAGCACCTGGTGTCACTACCGGAACTCCTCGAACACTAACCGGAGGCGGACCAGCATCATGGCGTCATGATAATACCTATGCGGGTATCGCTGATCTCGTCGGGAACGTGTGGGAGTGGCAAGATGGGCTCAAACTCGTGGATGGAAAAATCATAATGCCCGCCGATAACCACTATTCCCTAGATGAAGCATCATGGCCGGATACTGGTGTACGTTTTGATGGTACGGTTGCCTCTGCTGGGTTGGACGGATCGTACGGAGATATCGGTGATCCGATCCTAAGCGACGCGATCATTAACTACCTCGGGCCAACCGGGGACAATGGCTCTTATGATTACTCGACGATTACGAACTGGAGAAGCCTCACGGCAAAAGCCGGATACACCGTCCCTAATAACATGAAGCAGGCATTGATCTATCCATACGATGCGGTAAACCCAAAAGGTTATCTCTATATGCGTAACTACGGGGAGCGTTTGCCGATCCGTGGCGGGGCTTGGTACGATGGTGCGAATGCTGGGCTCGGTGCCGTGAATCTGTCCGGCGCTCGTTCGAACTCGGGCAGCGGCATCGGGTTCCGTCCAGCCTACATTATGTAGCAGTGATGGATTGAGCGATAGCGAAAGGATCTAAGAATGAACGGAAGATATCTCCTGCTGGAGAAAAAGATCAGAGACCTGAAAATGTATCTTGGGGTGATGCTTCGCAATTATCCACGGTACGAAAAATTCGCTATCGCGCATGAGATACGGTCGAACATCACCATGATGCAAAGAATGGTGATCGCAACGGGCAAAAAGTATTTTAAAAAGACGGATCTTCGTGATCTTGATATTGAGCATGAAATGCTCCGACAAAATATCCTCATCTCGTATGAGATGAAGTACATCGATATGAGACGATTCGAATATGTATCCGGTCTGATCGACGAAGTCGGAAGACTCATCGGCGACTGGATATCAAAACTTTAGGTTGCACTTCTCTTGTGTGTTTTGCCGATCCGTGGCGGGAATTGGAACGATGGTGCGAATGCTGGGCTCGGTGCCTTGAATCTGAACAACGCTCGTTCGAACTCGAACAGCAACATCGGGTTCCGTCCAGACTGTACGGCTGTTATTGAAGCTCATGGCGTATTCGCCTCGAGATGAATGTTGTATAGGGTAGAAGTGCGACCTGTATCCTTAACCGGACGAAATAAATGCTTGAATAGCATAAGCCTTGAGCTGTGTGCTAACTGTAGGCCATTACCAAAGAGGGAAACGTGGGAAAAGTATTCGATCAAATCATACTGATGGAGAACGCCTTGGATGCTTTCAGGATGATTCGAAAAGGGCATTCGGAAGATTATTCGATGCTCAAATTCGAAAGCAATCTGATGGGCAATATCCAAAAGATTGTCGGGAGCATAAAAGACGGGACTTACTCCGTAAAGGGGTATCGGATACTCGTCGTGCGAGAACCGAAAGAGCGAAACATTTACGCACCTTATATTGAGGATCGATTAGTGCAGCAGATGATCTACAGCGTCATCGAACCTTTTCTTGACCGAAAGATGGACCATTATTCCGGTGCGTGTAGGATTGGAAAAGGGGTTGAGTTTTCACGTAAAAGTACTCAGCGCATGATGCGTCATCGCGATTCAATCTGGTATGTCAAGCTTGACATTGATAAGTTTTTTGCGTCTATCGATCACGATGTTCTCAAAAGCATACTTGCAAAGCATATCCGGGACAAAGCCGTGTTAGAACTGCTTGAGTGTTTTATCGGGAACGGTTTCGGGGACAAGGGGATACCGATCGGAAATCTGCTCAGTCAGCTCTTTGCCAACTTGTATCTCAATGAGCTCGATCAGTTTGTCCGGCACGATACCAAAGCCGTCCATTATGTTCGGTATATGGATGATTTTATCTGTTTTGCCAAAGATAAAGAATCCGCCCGTGAGTTAAAGATAGAAGCGATCCGCTTCGTTAATGAACAGCTGAAGCTGAACATCGATAACCGAAAGGTGAAACTTCAAAAGGTGAAACACGGGATCACGTTCCTGGGGTGCAAGATAAAGGCAAAAAAGATGTTTTTGTCCAAGACGAAAATCAAGAAGATCCGTCATCGGATCAAGCGGTACATCCAAAGCGGATGTTCCACCCCGATGCAGCATTCGTTCGCGAATATTGTTCCGGAGGATGATACGTTCGTTTTGGCAAAAATATTTCAGGTTTACAATGAATTTGCAGGGCGCGGCGAAAAGCTCCTCATGCTCAAGGCGTGCTCTAAAAAGTTCAATGTGTTTATGTCAGGTCAATACCTATTTATAGGTGGCGCAAAAAAGTTATCAAAAATTAAGGAGGTAACACTATGAGTTTAAATTTTGGAATTAACGGAAGTATCAGCGTCAATGCTGCGCGTCCGATAACAGTCGATTCGACAACACCGATCGCTATCGTAGCGACAACGGATATTGTCAATCTTGGAATAAAGTTTTTCGGCAATGCTGAATTGGCACGTTTAGAGTATTCCGCTTCGACAGCTGGTACTCTTATCTCAGCACTCGATGCGATCATTGCCCAGGGTGTTCGTTGTCCGATCATTCTTAATATGCTAGATGATTCAGCAACAGATATACAGGTGATAGCAGCGATTAATGCTCTATCGACGTCTGAAGCTATTACAGGATATCGACCTGATCTTATTATTGCTCCTGGGTTTTCTGGTTCTGCTGCAGTAGGTGCCGCGATGGATGCGATCGCATCACGTCTATGGTGTACTGCTATCGTCGATGTGACTGCAACGACTGAGAGTTTAGCACTATCGTTTGCCGGTAACTTCGGAAGTCGTCACGTTCTCCTCGTTGGTCCCGAATCGATCAGCATTGGTGGGATCGGTATGGCACCATCGGCAGTCTATGCCGGTGTGATCGCGGCGATGGATGCTTCCAATCCATTTGGATGGGCAGAGTCTGCATCAAACCGTATTGCCAAAGGGGTTAGCTCAACAACCCGCATCGTCGATTATGCGGACGGTCAGGATTCGGAAGCACGTCGTCTTCGTAATGCCGGTGTCGCATCAATCGTTCGTGATGTGGGCTGGCGTACTTTTGGTTTTGAGACCACCGACATCGATCCGATCTGGTCACCGCTGAATCGTGTACGCTCGTTTTACAAAATGCTTCGCGGCATGATCTTAGCTTCAAAATGGGCGCGTGACCGTGGAGCTGATGAGCTTCTCATGGTTAAACAATCAGTCGAAGAGTTTATGCGCGGTTTGAAAGGTGCGGGTGTCGTTCTCGGATTCGAGGCGTATTTCGATACTGAAAAAAACACAAAAACAACCGTCACAAACGGACAGTTTTATCTCACAGTAGAGGTTCAGGATATGCCAACGATCCGTGAACTAAACATCGAGCTTGTCTATGTAGACAATTACAGTGACGTTCTTCTCAACGTCATTAACGGTTAAGGAGTAAACAATGGCTAAATCACGTCAAATCTTTCGCGATATGAACATCCTCGTGGATGGTATCGGCAACGTTGGAGTCAGCAAATCATGCGAACTCCCAAAAATCGAGTATCTCACGATTGAACGTGACGGTGCGATGGCAATGGAGGAAGTGATCCCCCTCATCAAAGCGATGAGTGCGAAGATCGTCCTCAACGAATACAACCCATTGGCATTCGTTGCAGCCAGTAACCTATTTGGACTCGGAACGCTGATCATCATTAAAGGGTCTACAGTACAGGATGGTAAATCTATCCCAGTACTAGCAACCCTTGGTGGAAGTGTCAAGGTTATTGAGTCTCCAATTCCTGAGCGAGGCAAAGAAGTAGAGATGACACTTGAGATCGCAGTAACTTCGTATGCGCTTGTAGTAAACAATATCCCTCAAGTTGCGATCGATGTCAAAAATATGGTGTGCGTCATTGGTGGCGTTGATCTGTACGCTGAGCTCCGTGCTCATATTTTGTAAGGGGAAGAAAATGGCTGAAGAAAAAAAAGGGTTACCTGATTATATTTCGGACGGTGCTGATGGAGCAAAAGTTGTCACTTTAACGGATGCAACAAAAGTTACCATGCGTGAGCCTACAGTTAATGACATGATCGTTTCTGAGGATGAAAGCAAAGCGAAAAGCGAAGTTACACTCATCAGTAATCTATGTATGTTAACTCCAGCTGATGTTCGGGCAATGAAGATTAAAAACTACACTCGCCTACAGGCGGTACTCGCGCATTTTTTGTACTCCCAAGACGAGAATGCATAAGCATAATGGCTTTAGTGGGGCACTGGCTTCATTTTAGCTACACCGACATGCTCGGTATGAAGGTTTCTATTTTATTGGATTTTTTTGATGAGGCGGTATCGCTCGCAGAAAGTTCAAAAGGGCAGCAATAAAACTGGAAACGATAACCGCTCCTCCGAAATAAGGAGATGCGCTATCGAATCCAAACGCAGAGACGATCAGGGAAATAAATACCCCGATAAAGACAATTCCTATGATGGACATGGCAAACGTTGACATGGCTTTGATAGTAATGATGAAATTTTCCATAAAAAAAGTATAGCACAGACAAGGAAAACACAATGGATAAGATGCTGGCACTCGGAATCGTATTAAGCGCAAAAGATATGTTCTCCCCAGTGCTATCAAAGCTCAATGGTGGGATCGGTGATGTTCTAAAAAAAACCGATGCAATGGCTTCCAAAAAAGTCGACTTGAATCAAAAGCTCGATAAAGCCACGCTCTCTGCATATGGTTTGGATAGACAGATCAAAGAGATAGATGATGAGCTGAAAGTACTCAATGCCAAAAAAATAAAACTGGATGAGCAATTCAAGTCAGGGGAAATATCTGCCGAAAAGTTCGGTGCAGAACTCAGCAAGGTCGAACGTAAAAAATCACTACTTGATTCTAAAAAGATGCGATTATCAAGCGACCTAGATGCAACTACCCAAAGTGCTAAAAAACTTGAAGCCGAACTTAACAAAATAGACAAAGCCACACGCTTTGAAAAAATAGGGAAAGCACTTAAAGAAATCCCAAAAAATGCTACTCTAGCAGGTACTGCTTTAATAGGGGTAAGCGTTGCTTCACGTGGGGCTGCTGAAACCGTTATCAAATCATATGTTGATTTTGAAGATGCACAAATCCAGTTAAAAAATACACTCATGAAAAGTGACGGGAGTGTAAGCCCATTTTTCAAAGCGATTAGCGATGAAGCAACGAAGCTTGGTAGTGCTTTACCGGGAACTACGGCTGACTTCTTTAAAATGGCATCGACGCTCAAATCGCTTGGAGTTGAAGAGAAGAGTATTGTAGGAGGTGCTCTTAAATCAGCAGCATATCTTGGAGCTGTTTTAAAAATACCATATGAAGAAGCTGCTACTGCTACGGCTAAATTTAAAGAAGCAATGGGGATAGCAGATAATGAACTACTCCCATTTATTGATGATATTCAGCGTCTATCGCACATGGGTGTCCAAGTTGGAGAAATGAGTTTTGCATTCTCGAAGATCGGTGCAACTATGAAGGGTCTTGGTCTTAGCGGTCTTAAAGCGGCACGGGATGTTGAACCTCTAATCGGGATGCTAATTAAAGGAGGTGCTTCAGGCGAAACTGTTGGTACTAACCTCGGGCAAATGATGAATAATGCCGTCAAATTCAAGGGCTCAAAAGGAGATAAAGAGCTTAAAAAACAAGGGGTAAGTCTCAATTTTACCGATGATAAGGGTAATTTTAAAGGGGTCACAAATATGGTCAAAGAGCTTGAAAAGCTCAAGAAGATCAAAGGTGATGCCGCACGTATTAGTGCTATTGAAGCTATATTTGGAACAGGTGAAGCAGCGGGTATGGCAAAAACTCTCATGAATGAGGGTACAGCTGGACTGGAAAAATTCAATAATGAAATGAAAGCACAGGCGGACATAAATCAGCGTGCAGCCGAAGCCTCAAAAGGACTCGGCAATATGTGGGAGGCTATGACCGGATCACTCACAAATCTTTACGGAATCATAGGTGGAAGTTTAGCCCCTGAGATGAAGGGATTGACTACATGGTTCGGCAATGCTACCAATGCTATGACGGCTTTTTCAGAAAAACATCCCGATATTACTAGATTTGTAGGGGCTACAGTTTTAGGGCTTACTGTTGTTACCGGTGTTTTAGGTACTCTTGGTATAGCCGTAGGAGCTGCCGCCTTTGGATTTAAAGCACTTGGGGTATGGACGGCTCTTTCTACAGTTGCAACATGGGCGGGAGTTGCTGCTCAAACAGCGTTTAATTTGGTATTTGCGGCAAGCCCTATTGGTATGTTTATTAGAGGGCTTATTGCTGTAGTCGGTTTCGGAACCGTGTTATACGATAATTTTAAACCATTCGCAGACTTAGTGGATAAGATCGTTTTAGGGGTAGGATCATTTTTCGGAATATCTCCTGAGCCAGTAAAAAAACCTGCAAACAATCAAAATCAAGCACGAAAGCCAGTGACGATACCCGTGCAGAATTCAACTGCTGTACCAGTGAAGCATACCGTGACTATTCCTGCAAATAAACCTGATTATACCCCGGCATCAGCACCAACACAAAAGCCAGTGACGATACCGATTCCGAAACCAACTTCCTCAGCTCCTGCTCAGACACGAACCAATCGAACAGTAGCAATGCTAACGAATAAGGCTGCATCCAATAACACTACCGTGAACATCACCATTAATAACCCAAAGTTTGATTCAAGAGAGCAGGAAGCAGCCATGAAAAAGCAGATTGTCAAAGAAGTAACCGCTGCCTTCACGAAAGTACAGAATGACAAAAGAGATAGGGGGTATGCATCATGAGCACTGTTATGGCTATGATCGATACGTTCGCGTTCGAGTTGTCCCGGAATGATTTTAATAGGCTTGATAGAACCCGCAACTACAACTTCGCTGAGATTCAAAAGGCTCAGGATCACCCGGGCTTACAAAGCCTCGGAAAAGATACCGAGGAGATCACGATCAGTGGGAGTCTTACCTCACTACGAAGCGGAATTGCTCCACTGGATGACCTCTTCACTATTGCGGATAGAAAAGAGTCGGTCCCATTCGTCATGGGATACGGTGTCGTTGTCGGCGATTTCCTGATCACTAAGATCAGCGAAGGCAAGGAGATATTCCTCGATGATGGCGTTCATATCAAGATGGATTTTAGCATCGATCTTAAAAAGGTGTACTCATGAAATATGCCATAGCAACACAGGGTGATCGACTCGATCAAATCGTCTATCAGTATTACAAAACACTTGACGTGCTCGGTGAGGTAATGATGAGCAACCCCGATCTGCTCAATAAGCCTATCCTCGATAAGGGTGATCGCGTAGCTCTCCCGGATATAACTATCGAAGCTCAATCGGAAACAGGGGTAAGCCTGTGGTAAAGCATCCTGATTTTAAGATCATCGTAAACGACAAAGACATTACTGAGAGCCTGCGCCCTTATTTGGTAAGTGTTGAATATACCGACGATATCGATGATGAAGCCGATGGTCTTACTCTACGATTTCAGGGTGAGAATTTCAAGCCTCCGTCGTTTAATGATTCGCTCAAGGTATGGCTTGGATACCGTGAAGGGCTTTGGTATATCGGTTCGTTTTCCGTTTTAAAGTCACGCATAGAGTTCGAAACGTTGGAGGTAGAAGTCACCGCAACACCTGTCAATTTCGGAAGCGACATTAAGGAGAAGCGAACGATGTCGTATGACAACGTAACGCTTGATCAGATTTTAAACAAGATAGCTAAACGGTACAAGCTGTCGGTAAAAAACAGCTTTCCAAAGCGTGCCTATAAACATAAAAGCCAAACCAACCAAAGTGACTTGGATTTTATGCAGCGGTTGGCAAAAGAGAGCGGTGCAACATTCGCCATCAAAAACAATACGATTATTTTTCGTCCTAAAAATGGGAGTGATGGTGACAAAGAGCTTCCCTCTGTTTCCATCGATGCAAAGCTGACAAAAGGGTTGTGGTTCGAAACCCTTGATAAAACAGCATACGGATCATGCGTCGCTTCATGGCATAGCACGAAAGATAATAAAACTCAGAGCGTTACAGTCGGTAAAGGTAAACCAGTGCTGCACATCAAGAGCACATTCAAAGATGCAAGTGATGCCAGGATGAAAGCATTAGCCCGATTAGATGAGTCAAAACGCGGGGAAGCACGCGGTGGCTTTGAGGGTGAAGGGATGAATATTGTTGCGGGCTCGAAGGTTCAATTATCCAATCTACCTCCTGGGTGGCAGTCAGCGTTTGGTATCAAACAAGTACGTCATTCATGGGGAGATAGTGGATACACGGTAAATGTTGAGTTTGAAAGTTAGGAGGTGTTGATGTCAAAAGATTACTGCTCATGGTTCCCGGAGAGAATATGTGGTACTGATATATCCAAGTGCTGCAAGAAGCACGATAATGACTGTGGTATGGCTGGATCATTTAATTTTGTGAAACATCAGATTGACTTCTATCGATGCCTCAGTTTAAAAGTATGTGTTTTATGGGCGGTATTGATCACCTCGGGCGGGACACTGTTTTGTCTCATAAAAAGCCCTTGGTTGATTTACAAAAAGATCAAATATCGAATCACTGTAGATCGTGATTCAGTTAGAAATTAAAGGATAAATAGTGAAAGCATTATTTCTTATGATACTGCTCAGTATAGCATGCATGGCTATTGAAGAGGACAAAGTAAAACACTTCGCAGGTTCTATGGCCATTGCAAGCGTAGGAAGTGGATTAGCTAAGCACTATGGATCAAGTCCAGTAGAAGCTTGGTTTATTGGGTTTGGTACATCTATTATCGTAGGTATCGCTAAAGAGCGTATAGACGGAAGTGGATATGGCAGTGAGGACATCCATGATGTCTACGCAGATACGTTAGGTGCCTCTATAGGAGCAACCTTATTCTCATTGGAGTTCTGAAATGAAAAAAGTAATGTTGGTTGTAATGTTAATGATGACGGTAGTAATGAGTGGGTGTACACCCGCAACGGTTGATTTTATGGAGTCAATGCAAGTTGATGGACAGCATGAGAAAGCCTTGGAATTCTTGGGTGATGATAAGGGTACGCTTGTTTATAAGGCAACTCCTAAAGCTAAAGAGTGCCTACGATCAAAGATGGTCGAGCGTGGGTATTATCTTATACAGGATGATATTGATTGTTTTGATAATGAGGTTCGGTGATGGACTGGCAATGGATAGCTAATGGCGCTTTTGTAATTTTAGGTATTGTGGGTACTGCACTTTATAACTCACTTAAAAATAATATGGATAACTCATTTAAATCAGTTAATGAAAGTATCCATGAAATAGAGCTTGATGCTTCAAAGTTGACAGAGAAAGTCCAAGCAGTTGAACTTTTAGTAGCTGGAAACTATGTGATGAAATCTGAATTTGAAGCAAAGATGGACGCAATGTTTAAAAAGCTTGACAAGATTTTTGACAAGCTGGATGGAAAGGCAGATAAATAATGGAAGAATATAAAGGTATTAACCGCGATCAGTTCCCAGCTTGGCAGGGATGGAAGATTGTCGATGACTATAAAAGACTTGATGCAGATGCTCACGTCATAGTAAACCTTTGTGAAAACAATGGCCAGCTTCAGCAGCTGGTAGCTCAATTTTACGAAGGAGGTAAATAATGGCACAGTTTGAAGTCGCACATGCAAGAACATCGTCAAATGAGGGAGGATATGCGAATAACATCAAAGACCGAGGTGGTGAAACCTTTCATGGAATTGCTCGAAAATACTGGCCAAAATGGACGGGGTGGGTACTAATCGATGCTCAAAGATCAAAATTTCCAAAAGAGATTCATAGCTCTAAAAACTGGAAACACGTTGACAAAATACTCAATGAGATACCACGCTTAAAAGAGCTTGTACGATCATTCTATAAAGCCAACTTTTGGGATGACATCGAGGGAGATCGTATCAATTCTCAAGAAGTAGCCAATACTCTCTATGACTGGGCGGTAAACAGCGGCGAAGGTTCACCAGCAAAAGCGATTCAACGGATTATCGGTGCGACAGCTGATGGAGATATCGGTCCTGCAACTGCCTTGAAGATCAATACTTATCCGGATCAGTTATCTTTACCAGGTATGTTGAGAGAAAAACGGGTACAGCTTGTTAGAGATATTGTTAAAAATGATCCAAGCCAAATCGTGTTTTTGAAGAACTGGGTTGAAAGGGCAAAGTATGCTTAAAAATACCATGTACGAAATATTTTCACCGGATGGTAAATTATCATCTTCACGCATAGGATTTTTTATTGCATTGATAGCTGTCATCATTTTTACCGGCTATGATACATGGATCAATAAGCGTCTTGATATTGGTTTAGCTGGGTTAATACTTACAGCTGGAACAACTGGATACGGTATCCATAAGACTACTGAAAAAGGTGAAAAAACAGAAATAACACCATCGGGAGGCGGGCAATGACTGCTTTATTCTTAAAAGAGTTTTGGCGTGAAATTATCATAGTTATTATGGGTATTACTTTATTCTCAGTATGGTCCATCTATTCTAATCGTGTTGAGGAACGCGATAATACTATCACGAAAATGACTGTCGAGGCAAAACTTGGAGAGATCCAACAGGATGCATTACGTAAAGCAATTATAGATCAAAGTGATGCCGTAGAAAAACAGCGCATCGATGCTGAAAAACGTGCTGCTAAATTTGAAGCGGAATCAAAGCGAATCTGGTTGGACTTTGAGCGTACTAAATTAGACGTGCAAAATCTATCCGGGGATGCAGAGTGTGAAGCTATGCGTAATATTGTAAGGGAGGCAGTGCAATGAAGATTATAATTTTGTGGCCGACATTGATGTCGGTCGCACTTTTAACTGGGTGTGCTGGAAAAACTGTGTACGTGGATCGTATGGTTGAAGTTAAAGTTCCAGTGCCATGTAAGATGAAAGAAGTTAAGCCGGCAACAACAGGTGTAAATGATGCAGTTACAACTGCGGATATTGTTCGTGAGCGGGATGAGCTTAGAAAATCTAATGATGGGTGTAAGTAATCACTTACTGATATCATCCATCATATTAGAGGCTATCCTTGAGCCTTTCATGTAATTCATCGTTAGATACTTATTGATCGTTGTAGCATCATTGTGACCTAGAGCACCGCTCATATGTATCGCATCAACTCCATTCTCAGCCATTGCTGAAACCATAATATTTCTAAGGTAATGTAGTGAGAACCAATCCCCTATGCTTTTTCTAATCATCAAAACTTGTTTATACCCACCGGTGATCTTTCCACCTGTTCTAGGAGATGTGAATACATATCCTTTTTTAGGCATGAACTCCATAAGGGCGATTTTAACATTAGGCGGTAAGAATATCTTTTGCTCTTCCCCATTCTTAGTATCCCTGAGAATGTACATGTCATGTGCTAGATCTACATCTTCAACTCTTAGGTTTATTATTTCTCCTCTACGACGTCCTTGAATTGCTAGAAGGAAAAATGCTCTAAAAAATGGGTCTTTTTCGTATCGCTCCATGATATGATTATAAGCAATTTTCAACCGCTCAGAAGCATTTGCTACAATCTTCTTAGTCTTTGTATATTTAATCTTAACATCTTCACATGGGTTATGATACATGATCCTATTTGCCCTGGCTATACGAAATGCAGGTGATAGTATCTCGATCGCCTGCTTAGCTGTACGTGCAGCATATCCACTTTTTATGAGGGCATCAACCAGGGACTGAATATGATCCGGCATAATTGATGATATTTTCTTATTTCCAAGTTTTGTTTTAACGTTACGATCATAGAATGATTTACGATCACGTTTGTACTCACCCTCATCAAGTGTCGATAAATATTTATCAACCATATAATTAACGGTGGCATCTGAGCTTATTCCCTGCTCAACTTTTTCCTTGATAGATAGGAATTCTTTTTTGGCAACCATTAAACGATCGCGTTTTGATAGGTCCTTATTGGATAGATCTATGATCCCTCGATGCTGTTTTTTTTCAAACTCAAATCGATACCAAAAACGATCATAGCTATCATTGGCTTTTAGGTTTTGCATTACAAGATTATTGAACTGTTCTTTAGGTGGCATATTGTATCTTTCGGGTGACGGCTTTGGTGACGGCTTTCGAATGAATGATACTATAATTTTAGTGAATATGGGTGAAAGTAGGCAAGGTTTTAAGGGCGTGTGGTGAGGGATAGTGAGGAATGATTATGGAAGATAAAGCGACTCATAACGGAGTTGTCCCAGGTTCAAGTCCTGGTTGACCCACCATCTTTAAACTTCCTAAAACAAGCACTTTCAAGAGATTTACAAAATAAAAACTTCTTATTGATATTTTCATGGTGTAACCACAAGGGTAACCTTTTATCGGTCATTTTTTACCTTCTAACCGCATGATCCTTATGTAGAGCATATATTTTTCTAGATCGTAATACAAGAAGCCACCCAGTTTTGAATAGGTTAACTCGCCTTTATACGCTTTTTTGCTTTTTGCATTAAAAAGCCAGTTAGGTATTACGAACAGTCCTCAATCGGGACTATTTAAATAATGTGCTACAATTCATATATCTAATATTAATGGTGTACCAGAGTGATTTTCACTAATCTAAAAACATTTTTAGTATTGTCATTTGCTGGTGTAGTTTATTACTTGATTGCCACACTGGGTATGTCTCTTTTTTCGTTGCACCCATCCAATATAACTATTTTATGGCTACCATTTGGAATCGGCGTTATTTTAGTGCACAAGTATGGAATAAAATCTCTCCCTTTCATTTTTTTAGGAAGTTTTTTTTCAAACTATAGCGGTATGGTAAATGGAGAAGCGAACTACCTTCTCTATGTAACAATTTCTGCATTAGCTGATACTTTAGCACCCTATATTTCCACTTTGCTTATTAAGCGATATGTAGAAGTTAATTATCATTATGTAAAAGTATTGGTTCCCTTCGCTTTCTATGGAGCATTGATACCTACATTTATTAGTGGAGTTATCATTTCTTTAAACTTAGCTATCGGTGGCTACATTAGTATGAGTGAAGTCTATAGATTTATTCCTATTTTGATGTTTGCTGATAGTTTAGGGTTGTTTCTCCTTTTTCCTATATATAAACACTTTGATACGCTCTCAATGCCCACGTTAAAGGAATGGAAACATATTGCTTTTTATGGAATATTTACTTCGATTCTTATGTGTTGCTCTTTTTATTATCACTATCTCATTTTTTTGGTGCTACCTATATTGCTCATAGCGAGCTTTAAAATTAGAATGAACGTAATAATGATTATGTTATTTGTTATTGTCACTGAAATGATTGTGATGTCTGCACATAATAATGACCTGTTTACGAATCAAAGAGGGATAGAATCAATTGTAATGCTAATGACTTATCTCATTAGTTTGGTCTTTGTTGTAATTGGAATGTCATTACATAATGCGGAATTGATAGCTAATATTCAATTAGCTCATACCGACAATCTTACTCAAACTAAAAATGTCAAAGCGTATAAAAATGAAATAAATAAATTGATATCACTTTACCAAAGA
>Ga0172379_10007056_pt1 | contig 14765 bp, 18 predicted proteins | sample GrowelOW334metaG_FD_119756 | JGI IMG/M metagenome (GOLD analysis project Ga0172379, IMG submission 119756) | Groundwater microbial communities from an aquifer near a municipal landfill in Southern Ontario, Canada - Groundwater well OW334 metaG | ecosystem: Environmental > Aquatic > Deep...
AGGGAACGATTCTTGAGAAAAATAAAAAAGGCTTGGTGGTGTCCACAACTACAGGACGTGCTCTTGCTCCACATCAACTACTAATCAAAGAGGAAGAACCTTTTTACCAAATAGGTAGCTCTCTTGATTTTCATATTCACAAAATCAGTCCTACAGGGCTTGTATTAGACCGAAAATCAAAGTCATTAACTATTCATACATTAAAGAGACTGTTGCCAAAAGGCTTTGTCCTCTATGACATTAATCGGAAGTTTGGAAAACGGCTAAAGGTTTATTCTCGGACTTTGCCCGAAAAAATGGATTTGGAACGCATTCGGATGGCGTTTTCAGAACATATAGATTTTGTCATGTATGACAGCATTGACATTGAAAACATTTTAAAAAACAATAAGGAAATATCATGAAAAAAACACTCACAATCGTATCTTTACTGACAGCAGCCCTACTGTTAGCTGACGGTTCAACCGTCCAAGAAAAACTCTCAAGTAAGCTCGTGAACACAAAGATTGATAAAGTTGTCCCTTCAACAGATATGGAGGGTCTATATGAAGTGTATGCAGGACAAAACATTATGTATGCGAACGATAAGGCAGAAGTTGTAATGCTTGGACATATTTTTGATCTAAATGGCGTTGATCTGACACAGCAAAAGCTCGATGTTATGGCGCAAGAAAGTCTTAAAAAGAATGTTGACCTCACCAAAGCACTTAAAATTGGCAATGGAAAACATGAAGTGATTGTATTTACTGATACAGAATGTCCTTATTGTCGTAAAGCCGAAGATATGATCAAAGACGGAAATATGACGCAATATGTTTTCTTTACCCCCCTTCCCTTCCATCAAAAAGCCAAACCTCAAAGCATACATATTCTTTGCTCAAAAGATCAAGCCAAAGAATATGCGCGTGCGATGAAAGGCGAACTGGATAATGATAAGAATCTAAAATCGTGTAAGGCCGGAGAAGAGCAACTTGCCGCAATGATGGAGGTTGGGGTAAAAAATGGTGTTCAAGGTACGCCTATGTTTTACATTGATGGTAAAAAAATATCTGGAGCCAATCCCGCCATTGTCGGGATGGTTAAGTAAGGAGATCTTATGCTTGGATTTGAGATGGCATACGTTGCATCGGGAAGCTATTATTTAGCCTCCGCACAGCAGGTAATAGCTCAAGAGGAGCGTGGAAGATTAACTGAAATCTTACCGCGTAATGAACCCTATACCCAAATGGTTATCAACAACGATACGCATGATGGACTATCTATTAAAGAGCCAGTGGTTATTCATTTCCCATTTGATAGCGATGTCCCCTATTATCGTGATAAGGTTATTGAAGACTTGAAAGCGTTTAAGGGTCGTAGTGTTGATATTTCTGGGTTTGCTTCAAAAGAAGGCGCGAGTTCATACAATAAGTCCCTTTCCAAAAAACGGGCATTACGAGTTGCCAAAATTGCCAAAAAGCTTGGTGTTAAAGTTAAATCAATTAAAGCCATTGGGGAACTTGAATGTAATACAAAATCCAAAAAACAACTTCCTCGATGTCGAAAGGTTGAGGTTGAACCTGTTGGAGAAAAGGCTTTACCGTGAGATGGATACCCCTCCTCTCTTTATCGGCAATAGTAGCATCATCATTGATGGGTTATACGTCTACTGATGGTTGTCGCCCTACTGCCGATAATTATTATGGTGATCGTGAACGTGGATGGTTTTATAGTGAATCACCGTGCGTCCCTGTAGACCAAAATAAGACCGTAGAATCAAAAAGCAGTGAAAAGCCACTTAAGAAGCAGTATAAATTAGTTGCAAAGGTAGTGGAAATACCGTGGGATTTGATTGATCAGATTGATCCAGAAGAGATTGCTAAGATGGAGAGGGATGCGCAGAAAGTTGCAATGATGTATCCCACAGATCACAATGTTAAACAGCACAGGCTATTGCAAAAATATGTCATGAACAAAGCGGTTGAGTATTCAAAATTCGGGGATAGGTTGGGTCGTAAAGATACTGATCTTGCACGATGGAAATCTGGATTGCCACAAACGACGTATGCCAATACTGTCAAAGTACAGAAAGCATATAAAGATGCGGAAGAAGTTTTAAAAGCCTATTCACAAAAGGCTGGTTTGATTGTCATTACGCAACAAGGATGTATGTATTGTGAAAAGCAAATCCCTATCTTAAATAAGCTGAAAAGAGAAACGGGCTTTACATACAAAGAAGTGGATATGGCTCAAGCACCTGAAATCGTAACTAAATTAGGAATAGCAAGAACCCCTGATATTTTTTTGGTATTTAATAAAAATGGAAAGCCCCTATGGCAGCGCGTAGCATCGGGGTTAAATACTCTTGATGAAATTGAACAAGCGATCTTAATGGGTCTCTATGAACTCGGCGAACTCAAAGATGATTCTTTGATTTACAAATAAGGAGGTGGAAAGATGAATAAGAAAATTATATCTATGATTGCCGCAACATTTTTAATGTCAGTGCCAGTACATCCTGCCGGAATTGATTCATTTTTAAATGATGCACTTATGGTGGACTCAAGTGGTGCTGGAACGGTTAAAACGGATACTGGGACGCTTATGTATGGAGGAAAATATGAGATGAGAGCTAAATCAGTCAGCATCCATCCTTTATCGATACAAGCACCAAGTTTAAAAATGGGTTGTGGAGGAATTAGTGCTTCATTAGGTTCATTGAGCTTCTTAGGTGAAGATCAAATTGTAGATCTTATGAATGGAATGATGGCGAATGCACCAGGAGTTATGTTTCAAATGGCATTGAAAGTTATTTGTCCCTCTTGTATGGATACCTTAAACGCACTTGAAGAGTTGACTAATCAAATCAACAATATGACTCTCGATAGCTGTGCTATGACAAAGCAAATGGCGGGAGGGCTGGAATCATTAGCAAAATCGCACATGGATACAGGCACGGCAAAAGATGGTTTTATTAATATGAATGGAATCAACAAAAGTATTAGATCCACAGCACAAGACGTGGCAGACATAAATCAAATGCTCTCAGGTGAAGGATGTGTACCTACAGATAAAGCTTGTGGGGCTAAATTTTTTATGGATAGTACCCTTACAGAAACATCATATCTGCGCTATATCATTAAAGATGATATAGTAGACGACGATTTCAATGATGATAATCTGATAAATGTATTACGATATTTCACTGGGGACTTAAAGGTTACAAGACCTACTGGCACAGGTGATGCTAAAACACATGGATCAATAAAAGAACTTGGTAAGCAGCATGGTTCTCATTACAATGAAAAAGTTAGTATTTATGAGACTGGAAGCACGACAGTTCTCAATAAAAATACTGAAAATATTTTTAAATATTTAATTGGTGATACAAATAGTAGCCAACCATATGTACTAGATAAAGATGGTTATAGAGTACTTATGTCTAATACTGGAACAAACCTTTTAGCAACTTATACCACCAAATTAACTAATATTGCAAATAAAATGTCTATTAGAGGGGCACTCACAAAAGATGATATTAAATTTTTAGGTATGTTTAAAATTCCAATCTATCAAATCCTAAATCGATTTGCTTCAATGCCTTCGGGAAATGCAGTTTTTGTGTCATTAATACCTTCTTTAGCTAAAATGCTTACATATGAACTTGTCTATGAGTTTCTTTCTAAAACCTCTTCCTTTGCAACGTCAGCAAAAGCAAAAAATAATGAAACTACCTTTAAAAAGATCAATTATGACTGTTCAGCTGCTGGTTGCTATTATGATATAACAGCTATATTGAATGCAATGTCTACTGGAGCAAATAATGCTTCTATCATTGCATATGAATTGGCGGCAGCTGCTAACAAAGAAGCGACAACGCAACTTACTGCCAAAAGTGATCTTTTTGCAAGTGTCAATGCAATGGCTCAATACACCCTTCAAAGATCAAATCCACAAATGTTTGAATCCTATATGTTCTCAGGAACATTAACACATTAACCTAAAAAGGCAAAAAATGAAAATTTTATACACCCCAATCCAAAGAATGACGAACACGTTTAATGATGCTCCAGTATTGCAATTACGCAAACAAAAAGGAGACACTGCCCTACTCTTCTTCTCAGGAACGCTTATGACGTTTTGGAGTGGCGAAGGGATGATTATTGATGATGACACCAATATGGATGAAATCGCTACGTATGACGCTATAAAACACGGTTTTGATATTGATATGGCGAAGTATGTAATGCGCATGATGGTAAAGAATGGATACCTCGCTACACGTCCATATAGTGAAGAACTTGATGGAAAACCTCAGTATCAAGAACGTTTAGATTGTGGAAACGATGGAAAAATAACCGTCATTCGAGAGGAGGCAGTCAATGGCGAATTTAGCCTTAGCGCCTGATTTAAGTATCTTCCCTTTCAACAAGGCATCTTGGAGGAAGTGGGTGCGTTTCCCCATTGATTTCTATGAGTGGCCAGTGATAAAGAAAATACGCACGTATGCCGCAGGGGATACCTATGTAGTGCTGTATCAGAAGATGATGCTCTACGCAGCTCAAGTGGACGGCTGTATTCGATTTCACGGATATGATGATACGTTTGCAAAAGAGTTAGCTTTGATTTTGTCTGAAAACCCAAGAGATCTTGAGATGACTATTGGGTATATGGAGACTCACGGATTGATTGAATTGATCGGTGAAAATGTCTTTTTATTACCTCACGTCCCCCCTATGATTATGCAAGAAGGTGAGTCAACTGAACGTGTAAGATTGCATAGGGAACGTCAAAAACAACTACCTGAAACTAAGAAAGCACTCACTTCAGCAGAGAGAGTTAGATTACATAGAGAACGAAAAAAAGAAGAGAAACAAGTGCCTGAAAGCCCTAAAAATAGGGGTTCAAAGGCAAACGTTACATCACCGTTACAAGAACGTTACATAAACGTTACATCCGTTACAGATGTAACGCTCGAATGTAACGAAAATGTAACGGAAAAAAGCTCAAATAATGCCGTTGAATACGATGTTTTAGACGGTTTTGTTACATGTAACGCAACCAATGAGTGTAACGGTGATGTAACGGAAAAACGTTACACATGTAACGAAATCCCCGTTACATGTGCCGTTACAGGCGTTACATCACCGTTACAAGAACGTTACAAAAACGTTACAAATGTAACGGAAAAAACAGCCTCAAACCCCCTTTTTACCGATGTTTTAGAGTGTAACGTTACATGTAACGAAAATGAAACATTTATGAAACCGAAATGTAACGTAGATATAGATATAGATAAAGAAGAGAAAGAGAGGGGGGAATACGCGCACGTACGCGAGGAATTTTCACAACACACTCTTGGTTCACCCTCTTCTCATCAAGCAGATAATGAGGAAATCGAAGAGTTTATAAAATTTAGACTTTTGGGAAGTAGCATTAACAATCCGATAGCTTTTGAAGAGTCACTCCGAAGAGATTTAAGTGAGCCTAGCAGTCGAGAACAAAAGCGATTTGAAGAATGGTGCAAACTTAATGATGAGTGGTCTTTGGAAATAAATGAGCTGTTCGAAGTGTTCAAATCTTTTGGTCAGAAAGACCGTAAAATGTGTCGTTCCTTGGCTGAAGACTTTACCCAAACATACAATCAAGAGGTGACTCCAATGATGTTCGAACTTGCATTCACAGAAGCCAACAAAGCCCTCAATGGCAGAAAGGAAGCAGTTTGCTAAATTTAATTCCCAAAGCAAAAAGTAAGCAGAGTATCTTAATTTCCAAAGATACTCTGCTCGAATATGGGTGCAGTATCAGAGAGGCTAAGATTTTATTTAGCTACATTTCTCGGACGTGTTCCGTGGTTACTAAACAAACTGAAAAGATTTTTAGCCGTAATTCTAAGGCGTATACTGCCTTGGTTTTCCTCTATTTTGTGGAGCTAGATGAACTTAAACGTTGCGCAGAAAGTATGATTCTGAGAGGATCTGAAAATCGGACTTCAAAAATAAAATGGAGTAGAATCCTCAATCTTGCAAATATTATTGAATCCGCTGAGAAAGACAAAGAAAAAGCCATTGATGCGGAAGATGAATTGACTGAGGAAGGGGATGAATTTGAAAAAAACAAGTGAATTCAGGGATGGAAATGAAGATCAAGCTTCATCGGGCATTTCAGTTTATCATCCAGAGGGATTTGGATATAGCAAGCCAAATGGCTATGATTGTACGAAAGAAACTTTTATGTTTGGCAGTTATCTTTCAGCAAAGGATGGTGATATGGAGATCGAAAATACAATTGAAGCGTTAAAAGAAAATAATCGTAAGTTATCAGTACTTAGAGGTCGCCCTACAATTTCATATATGACTTCTGTTGATCGAAAATGTGTTCATCAAGATGACTTAAGTATTAATGATCAAGATTTAAAAGGGCTTGTGCATATTGTGAATCTTATCCCTGCTAATGTACATGAAATTGATATAATAATTCATAGCCATGGTGGATATATGACCTCTGCCAGACGGATAGCAGAATATTTTAGAAATCGTTTTGAGAAAGTTAATTATTTAATTCCGTTTGTTGCATACTCTGCTGCTGCAATGATGACAATATCTGGAGATGAAATTGTTATGACACCAGAAAGTTGTTTGGGACCGTTCGATGTCCAAATGAATAGTTATGATTCGAAAGGCACTTATTTACCAGTACGCGAGATGAAGGAATATTTACGAGGAGCAATAAGAGCAAGCGCACCAATTAATTTTTTAGAGTCTAAAACACTCTACGACGGTCTCACTGGTGCAACAATTAAAAAAGGACTGCATGAGTGCAATGTAGCACAAAAACTGTCAAAAAGTTATCCACACTATTGGCTCATGAAATATAAGTTTAAAGCACATGTTGGTAGAAGCTATAAATTTACAAATAATTTTATTTTTCCATGGTGGTTGTTTTTTACAAAAGATGGCCGTAAAGTTGCACGTATTGTGAACTTCTTCACAGATTCAAGTATCCATATATCACACAATAACCCAATAATGTTTCATGACGTAAAAGATATAGGGCTTAATATAAAAAAAGCTGATGGAGAATTATGTGAGCTACTTCGAGAAACCTACCGTCTCGCTGATAGGCTTTTTGAAACAAGTACGATTACTAAACTTTATTTAAGTAAAGATTCTTATACATTTAGATTTATTCAAGGTGGAGAAGTAAATTGACCGCAAAAGGACATGTTCTACTCGCCCTACCCTTTGCTATTGAGGGATTGAATTATTTTGGGATTAGATCATTGGATGGCATTTGGTTAACTATCACGATTGTTGTAGGAGCACTATTCCCCGACATTGACGAACCAAAATCGTATATTGGGCGGAGGTTTTGGTTTATGTCATGGCCGATAAAGCTATTGAGTAAAATCATGCCACCTCTTAAACATCGAGGATTAACTCATCTCTTTTTCGTTCCACTCTCAATGGGGATTATTGCACATTATTTTGAGAATATTTGGCTTGGTGGTTTTGCGCTTGGATGGTTTTTGCATACCGTCGGGGATTTGATTACCGTGGGAGGAATACAGGGTTATTTGTTCCCGTTTTGGTCGAACAAAAAAATGGTACTTTTGCCTGACAGTATGAGATTTTATACTGGTGGGATTGTAGAGAAAGTTTTAATCAGCATTCTTGCTGTGATGAATGGATATTTAATTTTTAAACTAGGAGTAATTTAATGCGCAGCGCAATAATTGATGACAATTCAACCATAGGAATCACGGTAGAGGCTGTTTTACGTAAAAACGGCTCGATTATGGCTTGGGATTCGATGGATAAATTTAAGGATGCTGAGAGCTTTAAAAAGGCTTATTACGAAGGTGGTGTAAATTTCTATGGAGCAATAATTTGCGATCACGATTTAGGGTTAGATCAGCCCAATGGATATGAGATTGCTACAGTGCTTAGGGATAGTGGGTATCAAGGTAAACTTATTCTCTTAACGGGAAATGATTCTTCCTCAATGGCACTTCGGATGGGCGCTACACAAGGAGTTGATTATGTTGTAAAAAACTTTGCCTCTAAGGGAAAAAATGCTTATGATTTACTCTCTTCATTGTTAGGGGAAGCACGGAGTTGACACTTGGTTAATCCAAGTTCTTTCCATACTTGACGGAGTTTCTCCGAGTAGTAGATAGTTGCATTTTCTTTTAGCATTGGTCTTGGTTTGTCTTTGATGTAGATAGTTGAAACAAACTCTCCATCGATCATACGGATGCTGAAGAGTTCTTCCATTACACATTCACCGTAAGTACGACCGTTTGAATATTGAATTGTCGAAGACATGAAAATCCTTAACTCTAAGTGATTTATTTGTGAAATTATAGCAATTTTATTATTTATGTCAATATCATATTGACTACATTTCAATAAGTTGCTACAATGTTGAAATCTTACAAAAAGGAAATAAATGCCAAAAACTGACGAAGTAAATGCTCTTATTGTTGATGACTTTCTAAAATATGTTAAAAGTTTACCAGCTATATGTGAGGGTGTTTTTATTGATAATAGTGATGAAATATCTTGGATATATTTAAGATTTCCAATTTCAATGAGCATTGTTGATTTTGAGTCTGCATCAAAAAGGCTAAGGTTTAAAAATCATAATTTTATGGTCTCAATAGAGACTAGACAAATTGTTTTTGATACGAAGTTACCAGAAGCAAAAAGGGGAATGCCGCTTACTAAAGTTGCACTTGCAAAATTTAACAAAACCGTGAGAACACTTGCTACTCCAATAAGTCCAAACTACTCTAGCTGGACGTGGGACGAAATAACTTATTTTGGAGTAAGAATTAAAGATTCAGGAAGGAAATGACTATGATCAAAAGCAACAAAAAAGTAGAAAGTGCACATCAAAAGCTAAAAAAACAAGTTTTGATGTCGTTTATGTGGGCTATGAGCGAGCAAATGCGTCGGAGTATGATTTTAAATAAAGTCGGTATTCTCAAAACCATTGTTTCTATTGGGTGCATTAACTCCATTGTGAAAATAACCTTAGCGGAGTATAAAAAATCAAAGAATCAAAACGTTGCTGAGGCTATCAAAATAGCTACTTGGGAAGAAATGACTGGTAGATATACCCAAGAAGTAATGGCGGATATTCCCTCTCTTCTTGAAACTTTATTTTATGAGAATTTTGAGTGGATGTCAAAGATTAAATTTCTACAATACAACATCGAAATTATGGCACTCAATGTGATTAATAAAAATGTTGACCCAAAAGTGAGCCGACAAGTGGCGAACGATTATATGGACGTTTTGAGTCATCAGGTTTATCAATATTTTAAGGAGGAAAAAGAAATGGTTGCTTGAAAAATTCAAGGATTATGTAGAAATTATTAAAAAGGAAAAACATGAAAAATGAAACTGAAGAGTTGATCGAGAAGTATCTTCCTGATCACATTAGCATCGCGCGAAATAGTAAAGCTGACGATAACGACAGATATAGGTTCTACAACCATGCGACAGGAGAATTCGAGACTCCAGGTGCAAAAACAGTAAAAGAGCTTATAAACAAAAATAAAAAATCATTGGCTTTTTTTCGATAACAACTGCTTTTAAAGTATTTTAAGATCAAATTGCACCGTTAACACAGTGCAAGAACACTTCTATTTGATTGCTTTATTCTTTTCCATCCACTTCAATATAACTTCTTTATCATAGCGAATGGCAGTTTTACCATTACCGCCTTCAATTCGAATAAATTCAGGTTCTCTGTTTCGACTACGCCAAGTACGCAAAGTATTGACACTGTATCCAGATAATTCAGCGACTTCTTTTTCGTCTAGCATTGAATCATCAATTTGTATTTCATTTTCAAGGCGAATTTCCATATCTTTTTCAAGTTCTTCAAAATCTTCCTTCGAAAAAATCAATGCAAATCGAATTAGACGCTTGAGATACTCTCCCCGAATCGTTTTATCTTTTAACTTGGCGGAAATGGCTTGTCTACTTATACCTAGTGTTTCGGCTAAATCTGATTGTGTCAAAGTAGTCTCCAAGTTTTTTTGGTATTTTACAATACTTATGCTGAAATCTTGTAAATATGACATTGACAAGATTAATAAATATCTGTATAATTCACGTTATACAATCAAAAAGGAGAGTAAGAAATGGATAAAGCACAATTCGTTGAACTTGTAAAAGAAAAAGGTGGGTACAAATCAAAAAATGAAGCAGAGACAGCAATAAAAGCATTTACTGAAGCGGTGACATCCGCATTAGCTTCAAAAGAAGAAGTTTCATTGGTTGGTTTTGGCATGTTTGAAGCGGTTCTTCAAAAAGGTAAAACAGGAACTGTTCCCGGCACTGATCGAAGCTATACGACTGAGGATAAAATGGCTCCCAAATTTAAGCCGGGTAAAGGGCTTAAAGATTCCGTTGCGGCTAGTAAATAATACCTATCTTCGGGCTTGCCCGATATTGCATAAATTCAAAACAGTGTAGTGTGAGCTATACAGAAAAGTTCCTTTAACCGATAAGAGCCCAAGGGGTGTTTCTCTTCACGAGATAGGTTAAGAAGGTCACTACAGTGTTCTGTATTTAATTATGAAGGAAAACTGTGAAAATTTCAATCACCGAAGCTAGAAAACTTGGCATTGTCAGTAAGAAGAACCGCAGCTCCCCACACTATGCCGATGCAGCACGCGCTAAAGGTAAAGCAAACACACAAGTAAAAGCGTGGAATACTCTGAAATCTCAAAAAAGTTAAATTTATACAAAAATTCCAAAGGAAACACATGCCATCAGAACGAATTTTAGGGCTCGACATCACAAAGAAACGAATTGGTTGGTCACTCATTAAGCACAATCCAAATGATCCATCTGAAAACGTCATTGTTGACTGTGGTGGATTCGATTTTAATGCGGGGGAAATTCCAAAGACTGGGGAATCACCTAATCTTCCAAGACGCAATGCAAGACTTGCTCGTCGTACTATTAAAAAACGTCGAAAGAGAAAAGCAACATTATTAAAACTCTTTATTGAGAGTGGTTTGATCGAGACCAACGATACTGATACGCTCTTTCGTAATCATTTGGTGACATCCCCTTGGGATCTTCGCGCTAAAGCACTGGATAATGCCTTAAATGGAGAAGAACTTGCCCGTGTGCTTTACCATATCGGAGGACGACGTGGATACCAATTTACCCGCGCCGAAGAGATGGATGCAATGGATGGAGAAAGTGGTAAGCTCAAAGAAGGTGGACGTGCGCTAATACTCGCAATGGAAGAATCGGGTGCACGAACCATTGGCGAGCATATTGCGTCACTTGATCGTCAGCGTAACCGACCGCAGCTCAATGAGAAAAAAGGTATAAAAGAGTCGGTCTATGACCGCTCTATCCACCGTTCCCTTTTACGTCGTGAAATTGAAGGGATCTTTGCTGCACAACAAGCCCTTGGAAGTACAATTGCAACGAATGAGTTGAGAGCTTCTTTTGAGGAAATCGCTTTCTTCGTTCCTGACCCACAAAGTACCGAGAAACTCCTAGGAAAATGTACCTTTTATCCCAATGAGACTCGTGCAGTAAAAGCCTCTATGGATGCAGAAGCGTTTGTCGCCCTCACCCGCTTTATCAATTGTGTCGTTGAAATGCCAGGAACGGGTACAGAGAAAAAACTCACCTCTCTTATTGAGCTCGATCGTTTAATGAAAATGGCAAAAGATAAGCCGTCTATTTCCCACGCTGATATTCGTAAACTTTTGAATCTTGGGGACGAATGGATCTTCAAAGGGGTCAAATACGATACCAAAACCAAAAAAGCTTCAAAGAAAGCAGCCAAGTCAAAAGTTGGCTTATTTGAAGAGGGAGAAGAGTCCCAAGAAGAAATCGTATTAGATTACAAATATGAGAAAAAAGCACTCGTTGAGATGAAAGCATATCATCACCTTAAAGCCTCCCTTGGAGATATGTTTGATGCAATTCAAGACCATTATGAGAATGTTGTGTTTATTCTTACCGTTGAACGTGGAGAGAATTCCATTACTGAACGCCTTAAAAAAATCGGCATCAAAGAACCTTGGCTGATAGAAGCGTTAATCAATGCTCTTGATCCAAAAATATTCAAAGAAACAATCATGCTATCCAATAAAGCTCTCAGTACCATTCTCCCTCAAATGAGAGAAGGCAAACGTTATGATGAAGCGGTTCTTGAGCTTGGTATGCCAACATTCGAGAAAACTCATCTGCTTCCAGCACTGGAGAAAACGCATATTGAGGTAAACAATCCTATCGTATTGCGGGTGGTCGCTAAACTTCGCACTCTGGTAAATGAGATTATTCGCTTTCATGGAGCATTTCATAAAGTCCATATTGAGCTTGGTCGAGACATGAGCACCAAAGCGGAACAGAAGATGATTGATTCAGCGCAACGAGAACGTGAAACTCAGAAAAAAGTTGCACGTACTCGTATTGAAGAGCTTTTTGGAGATTCAGTCAAACCCAGTCGTCGCAATATTGAAAAAATGATGCTGTGGGCACAACAAAATGAAATTTGTCTTTATACAGGCAAGCATATTGAACTTGAACGTCTTTATGAAGATGGTTATGCAGTTGTTGATTATGTTCTTCCTCGTAGCCGTAGCTTCGATGAGAGTTTTGGAAATATGGTACTTACTTTTGCTCAAGAGAAGATCGAAAAAGAGTCCATGACCCCTTTTGAGTGGTTCGGTGATAATGGTGATAAGTGGGAATCGTTTAAATCCCTTCTCTCGTCGCCGGCATTCATTTATAAATTAGGAAGAGGAAAAGTGCATCGTTTACTCAAAGAGAATTTCAATGATCAAAGTGCTACCGATGCCGCTTCTAAACGTCTTGAAAATTCCCGTGCGTATGCCGCAAAGGTAATTAAAGAGTTATTCGAAGATTACCTTGAAATGCCAAAATCTCCATTGGGTGGAAAGATACAAGTATTTACCCGTAGCGCATGGCTCACAGCAGAGCTTAGACGGCAATGGATCGGTTATGAGGCACAACACGAGTATGATGACCGTATAAGCGTTTTAAATGCCATTCTTGTAGCGTTCAGCACTCAAAATATGATACAGAATCTTTCTCAACATTTTAAATGGAAAGAGGCTAAGTGGACGAAGGAGTGGTTACAAAACAAGCGCGATGCAGGTAAAGATGTTCAGAGTTGGGAGAAAGAAAAAAAACAGTTTACCCTTCCCTATCCTTCATTCAGAACTGATGTTGCTGAATTACTCAAATATGATCGAAGTGAGTTTGATAAGAATGGTGTGTGGCGAAAACGGCTATTGATTTCACATGCACCACAAAGAACTACAACAGGGCAAGTGCATGATGCAACTGTATTAAGTCCTAAACATTTGAAAGACAGTGGGTTTACTTTAGTTCGTGGAGGTATTGGGGCATGTAAAACGCCAGACATAGCTAGAGTCGATGTCTATAAGGTTGGTGATAAAAATGGGTTTCATATTCTGTCACTCGTTGATATGGCGAAACCATATAAGCCAAATATCTTTATAAAAGATGGATGTGTTTCCCCTGTAAAATCCGACAATTCTGAGTTTAAATTTTCACTTACTACGTCTGAAAATGATCTTATTGGAATTGTAGATAAAAAAGGGGAAGAGCATCTTGTGTGGTTGAGTAGTATTGCAAGAAGTTCATTTCAAGCCACTGTTTACCACCCCGATGGACGGAAATGGCAACCGGTCATATCTTCGGTTGAACTTAAGAAATATACAATCACACCTCTTGGTTTTGTATATCAAGTCAAATCAGAACAAATGCAAAAAACAAAAGGAAAATAACTTGGGTTGGCGTATCCTTTTTCTTTCAGAACCGAGCAAAATCAGTCTCTCAAATAACAGCTTTGTCGTCGAAAAGGACGACAAGCCCCCTCTATCTATCCCTCTCTCCGACATTGATAGTGTTATTATCGAAAATCGTCAAATATCCATCACGGCAGTACTACTTGGAAGACTGGCAAGTGACAAGATTGCCGTCATTGTTTGTGACGAATACCATCAGCCGTGTGGCATCATAAACCCAATTGGGGCGCATGTCCGGCATAGTCAGTTTGCAAAAGCACAACTATTGTTTCCAGAGGAGAAAAAAGCTGATCTTTGGCGATCAATCATTGAAAGAAAAATCACAAATCAAGGTGAGGTTCTCAAAATGTTTGGTCATACAAACGAAGCCAACGAGCTGTTAGATATTGCAGAATCGGTTAATTGTGGTAATACGGTTGCTGTGGAAGGATATGCCGCTTCACTCTATTTCAAAACGCTTTTTCCAAAGTTAATACGAAAGAGTAATTTGGTTGATGCACGAAATGATGCTTTAAATTATGGCTATGCGATTCTTCGTGCAGCTATACTTAGATCAATTGCCGCGCATGGTCTTTTACCAGTGGTTGGGATTTGGCATTCAAGTGATCTGAATCCTGGCAATTTAGGGGATGATATTATTGAGCCATTTCGTCCGCTTGTGGATATTGCAGTACGGGAAATGTTTGCAGAAAAACCAGAACAGCCGACTATCTACAAAACCGAAAAACTCAAATTAGTGGGAATTTTACAGGAGAATATTTCTCTCGATGGCAAAACCTTCACAATGTCCCAAGCCATCGAGGTTTGCGTCGGGTCGGTACGAAAAAGTTTTTTAAACGGTGAAAATGTCTTGAAACTACCCATCTTAGGCAGTTTGTAGGCTAAATTTGGCTACCGTACTACCCTTCCACAGTTTAATACGGTATAATTCTAGCAAAAAACA
>Ga0172379_10007057_pt1 | contig 14760 bp, 12 predicted proteins | sample GrowelOW334metaG_FD_119756 | JGI IMG/M metagenome (GOLD analysis project Ga0172379, IMG submission 119756) | Groundwater microbial communities from an aquifer near a municipal landfill in Southern Ontario, Canada - Groundwater well OW334 metaG | ecosystem: Environmental > Aquatic > Deep...
ATGTTGTAAAATTATCATATTGCTTGCATGCAGGCACTAAGATAACTACAAGAATCGGAAGAATCAATCTTGAATATTTATAAATATTTTTAATGCTTTGTTTCAATTCTTTCCGTAAGGACAATCAACATAAATATTTGTTTATTAATCAGAAATCAAAACGTAAAAATGCAAGTAATATTTTATTTTAAAGAATTTTAACCCCATCCTAAATCCCTCCCCGGTGGTGAGGGACTTTGCTTACTACCTTCACCTGCGGGGAAGGGCTGGGGATGGGATTTCTGATTATAATAAAAAGCCCGTCAAATATTAAATCCAACGGGCTTTATGAGAAATAATAAGAAAAGATTATTTCATTTTAACAAAATGTACACTTGCCTTGTCGCTTGCAGTCTGTAAGACCACGAAATAGTGTCCGTCGGCAAGTTCAGGCAATTGCAGGTTTACCGTATGCTGTCCTTCGGACATCATATCGTTTGAAACAAGTTTTACAGTTTCACCGAGCTGGTTGACAACTGATATTTTAACTTTATTTGATTTTGCTAAACTGAAATTCAAAACCGAACTTGTTGAAACCGGGTTCGGTGACAGAGTTGCGTTGAAAGCTTTTGGATTTTCTGCTTCATCGACATTTACAATTGTGTATTCGACATATGAAATGGAGCGGTCAATCAGTTTTTCGCAGATAGTCTGGTCTTGAATCACAAAGGGATTGATACCGAGGAACACGGCTCTGGAGTTAGGTCTTTGTGTTCTCATAGCAAAAATTGAATCTGCCGATTTAGCAAATGTCATAATCGGAAAAGTAGTTGTCTTATTGTTTATTCTGAAAATCGGTAAGAGGTAACCGAGCAGATTTCCTCTAACGTTGTTACCGAAATCTTTACTCATAAAATCTCCCGGTACACCTGCAAGAGTAACGGCATAAGGTGCGTTATAGCCGTCTTTGCACCAGGTAAGCCATGATGCGTCGAACAAAGCCATTATTCCATTGTTCACAAAACCCGGTGTATTCTGTTCACCGGTTATGATAACACCAATATCATTATTAATAGCGTCAACTATAATAGCCGCATCATCTGCGGTAATTTTACCGTCAGTTCCACCGTCCCAGTAAATATACTTTAAGTTTGTAAGAAGCGGAAAAGCCATACCGAAATTTTGAGGAGAAATATTAAAGTAATTACTCGTTCCGTGAGTTTGTTCTATAATAGGCATAGCCGTATAGTTGGAACTACCTCCCTGTACATGAAGAGCGGAAATATTTTCAGAAATGCCTACAAGCTTGCTCGATTCGAAAGAAATAGATTGTCCCTGAATCAGAATATTAAGATTAGCTTCGCCGATTCCGGTGGTAGTTCCGATTGTCAGACTAATTATTACTTTTGCAAAAGACTTTGCAGGAACTTTAACAACATACTTGTCATCAACAATTGTTGCAGTCCAGTCTGCGGGAGTAGTCGCTGTTTTAAAGGCATTGAGCATATAAGTTACTTCATTGTCTGTTGTATTTTTCAATACGAGTTCCATAGTTTTCGAATCGGTTGAAGCACCGATAAAAACCAAATCATATTGATTAACAAATACTGAATATGCAGGTTCTTTCGGCAAAGGAGCATCAAGAGTAGATGCAGTTTGAAGAACTTCTTTTGTACCATCATCCTGAATATAAGCAACTGCATACAAATCGTCAGCAAAGGAAGCATCAACAGAGAAATCATAGCTAAATTGTTTTGTTTCGTTTGCGTTCATTGTTATATCAACACCGCTGTAATCGGGTAGCATTTTGCGTGCAAGAAAATAAAAATCTGTTTCTTTATTCGGAGCTCCGGTATAAGCATGATGCTCTTCGCAAATAACTACTCTTAATTTTTTCCCTTTGAAAGAAGCAGAAGATGTAACATCAATCGTTACTGTGCCGGTACCGCCTGTTTGGTTAAGTGTAACGGTTATACCAATCGGTGAATAAAAAGTTTGAGCCTTTAAACCGATAGTCCAGGCGGCTGTATCACCCACAGCACCTACATAATTGTTACCTGTCGGAACATTGTATTTTCCTCCCATTACACCGCAGGGGACACTACTCATACTGTAATATTTAATTCTCTGCTGATTCATCAATGTATCATAAAGATACATAACATCGGTTTTACCTGGCCACCATGCATGGTAAACTATTGGTATCACACGGTCTAAGTTTCTGTTAACCCATAACTGATATGAAGGGTTTTGCGCAGCGCAGGGACCACAGCTTGTATTGGTTCCTTCTTCAATTAAAACTCTTCTGATTTGCTGTGCATCAGCATCAATAGAAGTAAAACAGAAAAACAAAGCTATTGCTGAAAAACAATAAATGAGTATAGTTCTTTTCATTTGACCTCCACTGTTTTAAAAATATATTTTTACAAAAATTATTTTTGAGAATATCAAAATGAACAACCCCGAAGCAAGCTTCGAGGTATCAATACAAGAAACAATTGTCAATCGCAGCAAGTTGCGAGGTATTAAACCCACAATTGTGGGAATAAATTAAGAAAATATTAATATAAATCAAATAGAAAATATTAAAAAAATAAAATTATTTATTTCTTTATTGCTACAAAGCAAGTATTTTGCTTCAATAAGTATAATTAAAATCCGCCTATCGCTTTAGCTTCCTCTCTTTTCGTGCTTCTATGATTAGTTTTAGAATTATTATCAGACACATAGCAGAAGCGGAACCCATAATCACAATACCTGAAGCGGTCTGCAGCCAAACATGATGAGTCATAGAATAAAGCTGTTTAAATACTACCGATATACCTGCAAAAAGTACCATATAAGCAAATAATAACCTTATACCGTAACCCCGGATATATTTTACGGCTGTTACTCCGATCTGCGCCCCGCTTGCGGCACCTATAAGCATGAAAAGTGCCGCGAATACTTCAACCCGACCCTTCATAGCATAAGTAAAGCATCCGTATGCTCCGTCTAACATAATTACAAACAAATCTGTTCCTACAGCAAGAGCTGTCGGCATTCCGAGTAAATATACAAGCGAAGGCATGCGTATAAACCCGCCCCCTACTCCGAGAAATCCCGAAATGAAACCGCATATAAAGAAAATTCCGAAAATTACCCAAATTGAAATTGATTCTATACCTGATTTTTTATATGAAATCAAAGGCGGAATCTTTATTGTGCAGAGATTTTCTATAAGACTCTTCTTATTAATACCGGGTCGCTCCGGTAAAATTTCTCTTTTAGCTTTCCGAGCACGTAAAATAAAATAATCGTACATCATAAAACTGCCGAGACCGAACAACATGATAATATATGTCCATCTTACGGCAGTTCCTACAATATCGAAACCTGATACTTTTCCGAGCCTTTCAAGGTACATAATCAATTGCGCCCCTACCTCTACTCCCGGTATTGTTCCTATCATTGTAGTTAAACCGAGCTTCCAGTCAACATTTCCCATCTTACCGTGCTTTTTCGTGGCAATTATAGATTTACCGAAAATATGTGCAAAATCGGTTCCAATGGCAAAAGGCATAGGAAAGCCGAATATGTTCAATGCGGGAGTAACTATCCATGCACCGCCTACTCCGAAAAAACCACCCAAAACTCCGACACAAAAACCGATTCCGATAAGTAAAAGGATATTGAAGTTAATTCCAGCGACAGGAAGATAAAAGTTGAATATTTCCATTGTTCATCTCCTACTCGTGATGTGATATTTTTGAAACTTCCAGACCTAATGCTTTAAGAAACAGGTCTGTTAACAGAGCAATGGAAATGCCTACTAATCCCATGATTAAGGTTACCGTAACAGCAAAAATAAATCTTTGGTCATTATACAGGTTAATCAATATTAGTTCAGCACCGGTTAAGCCGATAGTGGATACTTTTTTAAAAAATGCTTCTTCCTTACCGACTCCACAAATTAACGGTGAATTATAAAATATAAAAACCGCAAAAATCATTAAAAGTAACAGGAGTTTGGATTTAATTTTCAATACAACACCATTCTTATAATTTTGATATTAAGTTGATTTAACCTGAAAAGAACAAATTACTTTTATTCAAAATTTGAAATAATAATTTTGTAATATAAAAAAAATCAAACAAATATTAATTAGATTTTAGAATTTTGTCGAATGCAATACCGAGTAAAAAAAGAATTGTTTGTATTATTATTATTGCTGCACCTGTAGGCAAATCGAGAGCAAAAGAAAAATATAAGCCGATTATCGAACTTGAAATACCGATTATGACAGAAAAAAATGTCATGCTCCTGAAGGTTTTAGATAGTAAACGTGCGGTTGCGGCAGGTATTACGAGAAATGATGAAATCAAAATTATTCCTACCAATTTAACGGATACAACAATTGTTACCGCAATTAAAATTGATAATACATAATCGTCACGGACAACAGGCAATCTGTCCGTTTTGGCAAGCTCAGAATCAAACGTAGCATAAGCCCATCTTTGCCAGTATCTGAAAAATGTTGCGATAGTCAGCACTACTACAAAAAGGGTAAAATATAAATCAACTACCTGCACAGCAAGAATAGAACCGAACAAATAAGAAAAAGCATCGGCAGTATAATTTCTTTTTAATGAAAGGAAAATAATTCCGAGTGCTACCGAAACTGCAAACAGCACACCTATCGAAGTATCTACGCCAAGTCTGGTTTTTTCTTTCAGCCAAGTAATCAGAATTGCAACAAGAATAGTAAAAGGAACAGCAACCCAAAGAGGTTCGTACTGCAAAAGTATGCCAAGCGCTACTCCTCCGAAAGCCGCATGAGCAAGTCCGCTTCCCATGAAACTCATGTTCCGTTGAACAATAAAAACTCCATAGTAGCTACCCAGAAAACCCACAAAGATGCCGGCGATAATCGCCCTCTGAATAAAAGCCAATGATAAAGCATCAATCATGTGAATGCTCCCCGAACAGCATATCATGCTTGTGCCCTACGTGTCCGAATGTTTGACGAAGGCATGCTTCCGAAAAAGCTTTATCGGGTTTTTCGAAACATATCAGACTGCGGTTCATCAGAAGAATAAAATCAGCATGATGGTATGCGGCGTCCCAGTCGTGTGTAACCATCAGGACTGTCGCACCTTTAGTATTCTGGTATTCGTCTATTATTTTATAAATATCGGTTTCACCAATGTAATCAATTCCTGTAGCAGGCTCATCAAGAATAAGTAATTTCGGCTCCCTGACTACAGCCCGGGCGAGATAGACTCTCTGGAGTTCACCTCCTGATAATTTATTTAACGGACGTCGTTCCAAATGTTTTGCACCTACCTGCTCTAAAGCTTCGAGAGCTTTTTTATATTCAGATTTATTTAATCTTCCTATCCATGAGCCTTTTATACCCGTAGCCACAAGCTCTATGGGGAGTGCGGGAAATGTTCTGTCAAGAGTTTTTATCTGCGGCACATATCCAATATCCTTCGGAGAGATTGACTGTAGCGGCTTTCCGTATAAAAGGACTTCACCTATGGTAGGAGTAATAATTCCGAGAATAACTTTAAGAAGAGTTGATTTACCTGCACCGTTAGGACCTACAATAGTAATAAAAGAATTTTCTTCAATTGATAGATTGATATTATCTAAAGCGACATACTTCGAAAAACTCAGAGTAAGCTGTTTTATTTCTATTGCAGGTACAGACATTCTTTGATTAAATTAGTTTTAAAATGATTAAATATTGCGTTTATTTTTGACGTATTGTGAAAAGTAAAATTATATAATAATTATTGATTCTAAAATCCGTGCAATATCTTTATCCGTTTAATCCTTGATTCAGAAATTTAAGTTCCTAATAGTTTTTGTGCCGCTTCGAATACTGTACTTACTTCAATCGCCTGCATATTATCCCGAAACTTAGGATTTAATTTATCAGGAGGACTTATAGTCAGTGATTTTTTGCAGTAAGGTCCCCAGCGTTTTGCCGATAAATGCGGAGTATTAGGATAAAGTCCAAGCACAGGTATATCCAGAGCGGCGGCTATATGCAGGACACCTGTTGAATTAGCAGTCAGGATAGAAGCCCTTGAAATCAGCGAAATCAACTGCTCCAAAGAAAGTTTTCCGCATAAATTTACGGAATTTGGACATAATTTCTCTGAAATATCACAGTAAATCTGCTCTTCTTCTGAGCCTGTAATTACAGTCTGAAAGCCATATTTATCCATAATCAGATTTGCAAGTACACCGAAAGATTCTGCTTTCCAGTTTCTCGATGAACCTCCGCTTCCGGGATGAATAATTATATACTTTTTACTCAAATCTAAGCCGGCTTTTTTTGCTATTAACTCTAATTCCTCCACTGATTCAGGACTAACATAAGGTCTGACTAATTCTGTCTCAACCTGCTTTCCTAAAACTGAAGAGACCATACGCGTGTTGTACTCCGCCTCGTGGAACTCAGCATTTTTTCTGTGGTCTTTAATTCTATGATTAAATAAGAAAGAATAATAACGATAGGATGTTCCGACTCTTAAAGAAATACCTACCCGAAAACCTGCCCAACACTCTTTAAATCGAGGTCTGGGATAGAAAACGGCAGAAAATTTATTCTCGGAAAAAATACTTTTTATTCCGTTCGGAAATTCGTCAATAAACAAAACATCGTCAATTGCAGGACAATTTTTAAGTATACTTTTTGCGTAGCTCCGTGCAATTAACACGACTTTTGCTGAAGGCAGTTCCTTCTTCAATGCCATGCACATTGGCAAAGTAAGAACCATATCGCCCAATCTATCAGTACGGACAACTGCGATTTTTTCTGCATTATAAATATCGGATTCCATTTTATTCAATTACAATTTTCAGAGTATTTATTTTACCTTCATATCCGATTAATTGCAAAATATATGCACCTGAAGGGTAGGTATTCGCAGGAATTCTAAGCTGTTCCAAATTCTGAATACCGGAATAAGACTTATCAAAATACACTTTTCCAGAAATATCAAAAATTCGGATTGCTGAAAGCTCTACGTTTTCACCTTTTGTATTGAAACTTATTTCATTCAAATTTGAATTTAAATAAACCATTATTTTATAATCTTTATTTTTATCATTTTCTGCAACTGAAGTCGGTTCAACTTTTTTTATAGTCATAGCAACTTTTTCGTATGGATTGTCAATTGCATCTCTTGGTGAATTAACTATTATATCTGCTACATTCATGCCGCTTACAACCTGGCCATAAACAGAATATTTCCCGTTAAGATGTGTTGCAGGTGCAACACAAATAAAAAACTGGGAAGTTGCGCTATTTGTATCATTTCCAAGACGAGCCGCAGATAAAATACCGCGAATATGTGAAATCTGACTGAACTCAGCAGGTACAGTTGTTTGCGAGGGGTCTCCGTAGCCCCAGGTATTACGGGGTTTGTCTTTGGAATTCGGGTCTCCGCCCTGAATCATAAAATTCGGAATAACGCGATGGAAAGCTGTTCCGTCATAAAATTTTATAGCAACAAGGCTATCGAAATTATGACAATGCTTAGGTGCAACCTCAGGAAACAGTTCAATTTCAATATCTCCGATTGGGACACTTCCGCGTGTAACGGAAATCAGATAATGGGGATTTTCACTAGTAATCTGGGTAATTTCTTTTGCCTGCAAAAAACAGAAACTAAAGAATACTAAAAATACAAATATAATTTTTCCGAACATATTTTTCCTGTAAATAATTAGTAAGAAATTAAAAATAATAAATATAATCCCAATTCCCAAAAAAAAGGGGCAATAGCCCCTTTAAAAAAAACAAGTTTTGTAAAATAAATTATTTGCCGAGTAACATCACAACTGATTTATTCGCCCAGTCCAAAATTGGCTGAAAGTATACTCCAAACAATAAAGTCGGAATCGTTATGATAAGTAAAAGTATTACCGATACAGGACTGAATGAGAGTTTTTCTCTCGGAGCATCCACTCCGCGTAAAAACATATTGCGGAAAATCTTGGCATAATACACAAGCGACACAACACTGTTAAGCACACCTACAACCGCAAGCCAAATATAACCCGATTTAATAACAGCAAAGAAGAGTGCCATCTTACCTATGAAACCTGCTGTCGGTGGTAACCCGGTTAATGATACTAAAAAGATTGCAAGGCAAATAGCCAAAATAGGAGCGCGGAAGCCGATTCCGGTATAATCATCAATCTCTTCACTGCCGATTTTATTCGCAAAAAGCATCACGACAAAAAATGCACCCAAATTCATTAGAAGGTAAAAGAAGAAATATGTCAGAACAGAAGAAACTCCTCCGTCTGTCATAACTGCAACACCCATCAGCATGTAACCTGCATGTGCGATACTCGAATAAGCAAGTATTCTTTTAACATTTGTCTGCCATAAAGCAAGCAGATTGCCGAGAGTCATAGTAAGAACCGAGATGACAGCGATTACAAAGTGCCAGTCTATATTTCCGACGAACATCCATGAACCGGTCAAAGTCAAATGCGAATCAATAAAAGTGATTTTAATGAATCGGATTAATATCGCAAAACCCGCCGCTTTTGATGCAACTGATAGATATGCCGTAATAGAAACAGGAGCTCCTTCGTAAACATCAGGTGTCCAGAAGTGGAAAGGAACAGCAGAAATCTTATAGGCAAATCCCGCTATTATCATCATCGATGAAATTAACAGAGGGAATAATCCGATTCCACCTTGAGTAATTGCAAGATTAATATCATATAGATTCAAAGAACCTGTCAAACCGAATAAAATCGAAATTCCATAAATCATAATGCCGGAAGAAATCGCTCCGAATATTACATATTTCAGTGAGGCTTCGCTTGCCCGTCTGATTTCTTTGGTATATCCCGTAAGTATGTAGGAACTGATACTCATAGTTTCGATTGCGAGATAAACCAGAATTAAATTGGTTGCACCCACTAATAAAAACATACCGACAGACATACCCACGATGAGTGAGAAATACTCACCCAGTCTTGGATGTGAATCGTACAGTTCTTTTGCAAAGAATGAAATTACAACAACAATGAAACTGCTAATCAGGATAATCCATTTAAAATAAACTGCAAACGGGTCAATAGCAAGCATTTTGGAAAAAGCCGCAGTACTTGTATCGTGTTGTCCACAGAGGAAAATTCCCGTTATGACGAAACCGAGCAGGGCTATCACACCGGACACGTTTTTCGATTTACGGAATATCAGGTCAGCTATAAGAGCAACTATAAAAGTTGCTATCAGAGCCGTCTCCGGTTTAAAAAGATTTATGCTTTTTTGCAATTCGTTAAAAAACTCTAACGGTATCATAAATTTTTATTTATTAAATTAAAATTTAAATATTTTTTTACTCTGTCATTCTGAACTCGTTTCAGAATCTATTCTCAATCTTTATTCTGTCATTCTGAACTCGTTTCAGAATCTATTCTCAATCTTTACTCTGTCATTCTGAACTCGTTTCAGAATCTACTTCCAATTTTCGCTCTGTCATTCTGAACTTGTTTCAGAATCCTTCTTCAATTCAGAATTCAGCATTATCAAAGACCTGCTGCAATTTTCCACCAGCCTGTATTTACAAACTCGACAAGATGGTTAGCCGAAGCAGTCATCATATTTGTTATAGCACTGGGCTGAAAACCTAAATAAATTATTATTACTGCAAGCGGAACCAAAGCTATAAGTTCAACTCCGTTAATGTCATCTGTTTTATATTTTTTATGAGTCGGGTCCCAGGGTCCTGACCATTTTTCAGGTAGAGTTCCGAAAAATACTTTTTGCAATGTCCAAAGCATATAAGCCGCTCCGAAAATTATACCTAATCCGGCAATTGCCGTAAGAACGGGATATGTCTGGAACGAACCGAGGAACACAAACATTTCGCTTATAAATCCGCTCATACCGGGTAATCCTATTGCGGCAAAAAATGCTATTGACATAATAAATGTATAAACAGGCATCTTGTTTGCTAATCCGCCGAAGTCATCCAAGCCTCGTGTATGCGAACGGTCATAGATTACTCCGACAATCATAAATAGCATAGCGGTGATTGTTCCGTGGTTAAACATTTGGAATATTGCTCCGGTCATACCAATCGATGTCATTGAAGCCATACCGAGCATTACATATCCCATGTGGCTGACACTGGAATAAGCAATAAGTTTCTTGAAATCCCGCTTTCCTACCTTATGTTGCCCCAAAGCACAGAAAGCGCCGTAAACAATGCTGACTACGCCTACAATTGCAATAAAGTACTGGAAGTATTTAACTCCGTCCGGAAAGATAGGCCAACTTATCCTGAGCATTCCATAAGTACCCATCTTCAAAAGCACACCGGCAAGAATCACTGAAATAGGAGTCGGTGCTTCTACGTGGGCATCGGGAAGCCATGTATGGAACGGAACTGAAGGTACCTTGATGGCAAACCCTACAAAGAGCGCCATAAACGCGACAAGCCTCCATGTTGTTCCTATTCCGAAAAGTATAGAATCTTTACTAAAATTGGCTGGATTCATCATATCGAGCATATTGAACGAACCGACAGCAAAGTACAGGGCTATCATTACGAGCAGCATGAACACACTGCCGAACAATGTATAAAGGAAGAACTTAATAGCCGCATACTCTTTACGGGGACCGCCCCAGATACCAATCAGGAAGTACATCGGCAGTAGCATCAATTCCCAGAATACATAGAAAAGGAAGAAATCGAGTGCAACAAATACACCCATCATTCCTAAATCTAATAAAAGATACATTGCGAAATAACCCTTGTGGGCTTTGTTGATGCTCCATGAAGCAAAGGAAGCTACAAAGCAAACGATTGCGGTCAGAAGAATCATTGGGGCACTAAGTCCGTCAATACCTACAAAATAGTCTATTCTCACATTTCCCAGCATAGGCAAACCGCCAAGTTCAATCCAGCGGAATTTTTCTACAAACTGCATACCCTGTGCCGTATTAACACCTGCCATACTGTTGTCGTAGTTCATATAAATAATAATTGCCAGAACTAGCTGCAAAAATGTGAAAAGGACGGTTGTGAACCTGAATAAAGTTATTGAAATTTCTTTACTTCGTTCATCTTTTCCTGAAGGGATAAGAAAAATAATAATCATCCCTATTAAAGGCAAAAAAGTAATCCAAGTAAGAGGTCCCAAACCAAATAAGTGAAACATTTATCCTCCGGATAAGAGTTTATTTTAATTGTTAATAATATTTCAATATTAATTTTTCGTTCCCTGAACTTGTCGAAGGGAACTTCTTCTTGCTCATTTCGACAAGCTCAATGAGCAGTTATTCTCGTTACCAAGCTCCCGCTTGGTAAAATTACAACCTATCTCATTACCAAGCTCCTGCTTGGTAATGAAGACATCTATTTCAAATAAACATATATATTAAAACCATCAATCCGATTATCGCAAAAATAATATAAGTCTGTATTCTTCCTGTCTGTACTTTGCGGAAGATAGCACCGAAAAATCCTGTTACATTTGCAACTAAATTCACAAAACCGTCAACAACGATATTATCGAAATGACCTACGAAATAAGAGAATCCGCGAGATAAAAATGCTGTCAGATTCACCATTCCGTCAATAACTTTATTATCAAAAATTGCCAGTATCTTAGCAAATAAAATACTGCCGCCTACAGCCGTAGCATAATAAATTTCGTCGAAATACCATTTGCGGAACGAGAAGGTATGCAGTGTTTTAAACTGTTTTTCCATTGCATCGGCATTGAATATTTTAAACTGATACATCAGAAATGAGAACAGAATTCCGCATCCTGCAATTAAAATAGATAGTATCATTGCGGGAACATGAGCCTTGTGTGCAAATTCCTCATATTTATACTCTGCATGATGAACAGCGGCATGAGCTCCGGCGGCTTCTGCATGATGTTCTTCCGTAGCAGGTGACTCATGTTTAATAGTTGTACCTGCAATGTTGTGTTCTTTTATTGCATATTTAGAATCAGTTAAAAGCCAAGGATTAATTTTCTCGTTTTCTTTTTGAAGAAAATCAAACTGATATGCCGCAGGAACGGCAGATGTCGGCATTCTGATCACTTTGGCAAACCAGCCCTTATTTGCATCAATAGGATTCGGTGAATAAAAGAACCAAAGAGACAATACCGATAATAGAACAAGAGGAAACACAATTACAAATTTATTCTCTTTTGTATGACTTGCAATCTGAGTTTTGGGCTCACCGTGAAAAGCATTGATTAATAAACGAAACATATAAAACGCAGTTATACCTGCGGAAGCAAACCCTGCAATGGGTATGAACCAGTGACCTGTTAACTGCCCGAATGCCATTGTACCAGCAAGAATTCCGTCTTTGCTCAAAAAGCCTGAAGTAAGCGGTACTCCGGAAATAGCAAGTGTTACAAATAAAAATGTAAAATAAGTCCATGGCATTGTTTTACGGAGACCGCCCATATTACGAATATCCTGTGCGTCAGTGTGGTGGTCGTTAAAATGATGTGCCGCCTGATGCATTGCATAAATCACCGAGCCCGATGCAAGGAATAATGCGGCTTTAAACCACGCATGAGTTACCAAATGGAAAAATCCTGTTGTATAAGAGCAGGCTCCGAGAGACATTATCATATATCCGAGCTGACTGACCGTAGAGTAAGCCAGCACTTTTTTGAAGTCAACCTGCGTAATAGCGATTGTAGCCGCCATAAATGCCGTAATTGCACCGATGTAAGCAATAAAAGTCAGAGCATCGGCTGAGAACATCGGGAAAACTCTTGCGACCAAATAAACACCTGCGGCAACCATTGTAGCAGCATGGATTAATGCGCTTACAGGTGTAGGACCTTCCATTGCGTCCGGTAACCAGACGTGTAACGGGAACTGTGCGGATTTACCGATTGCACCACAGAAAATAAATATACCCGCCGCTGTAAGCCATGTCCCGCTGTTGAAAGGAAGGAGTCCCGAAGCGATGCCTCCGAAAATATCCTCGAACATGAACGAACCGTATGTGATATACAGAATCATTATTCCGATGAAAAAGCCGAGGTCACCGATTCTGTTTGTCAAAAATGCTTTCTTGCCAGCATCCGCCGCAGATTTTTTCTCGTACCAGAAACCGATTAAAAGGTACGAACTGATTCCGACTAATTCCCAGAATACATACATAAACAGGAAATTATTTGCTATTACTATTCCAAGCATTGAAAATGTGAACAATCCCAGAAAAGCGAAATAGCGTGAAAACTTTTTGTCATCAGCCATGTATTCGGTCGAAAACAAATGAACCAAAAAGCTGATTAAAGTTACTACTATCAACATCAAAGCGGCTAGATTATCTATACCGATGCCAACCTGAATCCCGAGCCAGTGTGTAACACCGTTAAATGTGGAATTGCCGAGATTGAGCCAGTCGAATTTGGTTTGAATTATATTTGTGCTTTCGTAAACCGCTACTTTAGTATAAGCTACAATTGCCGACAGTACAAGGTCAATGCCTAAAATTCCTGTAGCAATGTACGAACTTATTTTCCCGAGCTTTTTACCGAAGAAGATATTGATTATAAAACCAAACAACGGTAGAACGAGGATAATTGCCGTAATTTGAAGTAATGTTTCTTTTGCCATAATAAATTCGATTTTTTATTTTATTATATTAGTTTTCTAACTTTAATTCGGAATTCATCATTCAGAATTTACTCTTTTAGTTTATCAATCTCATCAATATTAATATGCTTGTAATTATGATAAATATTCAGAATAATTGCGAGTGCCACAGCCGCTTCAGCGGCGGCAAGAATAATTACGAAAATAGCGGCTACATGCCCTTCGATATTCATTCCACCGAATTTAGCAAATGCAATAAAGTTAATGTTTGCAGAATTAAGGATTAATTCTAATCCCATAAGCACCATAATTGCATTTTTGCGGGTAACTATACCGAATAAACCGAGTGAAAAAAGTATTGCACTCAAAACCAAATAATGTGTCAACCCGATTGTCATGTTATTTCCATTTATTTTTTATATTAATATTTCAATAATTAAATTTTTCATTTTGTCATTCCCGCGAAAGCGGGAATCCATCTTTGTTTCAATCTTGTTACCAAGCTCCCGCTTGGTAACAAAACTCTATTTCATCTCAATCTCTTTCTTCGTTCTTGCAATAAGAGCCGCACCTACAATAGCAACTAATAACAGAACAGACGCAACTTCAAATGCCAACAGATAATCTGTCAGCAGGATAGTACCAATCGGATTAATAGTCTGCTCCAAGGGTTTTGAATCTTTCAGAAACCATTTTGCATTAGAATAAATTGTAATCAGTGTTATTGCAATAATAGCTGTTGCGGCGGCAGTTACTCCTAACTGAATTTTACCGGTAATCCCTTCTTTAATATCAACTCCTGTAACTTTTGAAGTAAGCATAACACCGAAAATAATTAATACTAAGATACCGCCGATATAAATCATTATTTGTGTCAAAGCCAGAAAGTCGGCGTTAAGCATTACGTAAATTCCCGCTACCCCAAAAAAAGTAAACAGCAATGAAAACGCAGAATACATAATGTTTTTCGAGGTTACGACAATTATTGCCGATATAACTATAATTGCGGCAAAAGCCCAGAATGTTATTGCAAATAAGTCCATTTTTCTAATTATAAATTATGAATTATAAATTATGAATTATTCTTTCTTACACTTGTTACCAAGCTCCCGCTTGGTAACATTTATCTATTTTCAATTTCCGATTCATCCCTTGTTACCAAGCTCCCGCTTGG
>Ga0172379_10007058_pt1 | contig 14759 bp, 13 predicted proteins | sample GrowelOW334metaG_FD_119756 | JGI IMG/M metagenome (GOLD analysis project Ga0172379, IMG submission 119756) | Groundwater microbial communities from an aquifer near a municipal landfill in Southern Ontario, Canada - Groundwater well OW334 metaG | ecosystem: Environmental > Aquatic > Deep...
AAACCCTGAAAATGTATTGGATTTTCCTTGCTTTATAGTACTGATAAATCAGTAGAATAAGGCTAGTCCACAAAGATATAAGAGATTTTATCTTGCGATAAAAGCTGGTACATCTTTCCGATATTTATTTTTTATCTTGCGATAAAAAAGTAGATATCATGTAGAAAGGCTTAGGGAGGAATCTCCTTTAACTGATTTGAATAATTCAAGAATAAAACTGTTTAAAGATTTTAGAGGTGAATTAAGTGTTAAAGGAGGTTTCTCCCTAAGAAAAGATGAATTTTTATTTTTGTTTTAAAGAACTTTTTTACTCTTCACATATATTATAGCACTAAATGAAAAATAATGCAAGGGTGATTTTTGCTTTTTTTTATGCGACAAATAAAGTAGAATTTTGCCATGGAAACAACTTTACTTATTGTGATTGGGTTAATTATCACAGGTGGAATCGCCTATTTGATTTTGCGTGGGCAAAAAACGGATGGGCTGGAAATGCTGAATCAGAATGTTTCGGAAAATCTTAAACTGATGATGAGTCAGATGAATGAGACTCGAAGAAGCGTTGATGAAAGATTAAAGGAAAATGCGCTTGTTCTTCAAAAAAATAATGAATCTATGGGAAGTCGCCTCGATAATGCGGCTAAAGTTATTGGAAATGTGCAAAAAGAGCTTGGGAAACTGGCAGAAACCACAAATACAATGATTGATATTGGAAAAGACATTTCTTCTTTGCAGGATATTTTGCGAGCGCCAAAACTCCGCGGTGGCATGGGTGAACTTTTTTTGGAAAATTTACTTGCGCAAGTTTTTATCGAAAAAAGCTCGTATTCATTGCAATATACGTTCAGAAGCGGTGAAAAGGTTGATGCTGCAATTCACCTTCGCGAGGGCATGATGGTCAGCATAGATTCAAAATTCCCTCTCGAAAACTTTAAAAAAATGATGGAAGCGCAGAATGGAAAAGACGAGAAGAAAGCCACGTCGTTCAAGAAACTGTTTTATACGGATGTGAAAAAGCACATTGATGATATTGCTAAGAAATATATTTTGCCTGAAGAAGGAACTTTGGAATTCGCTTTAATGTATATTCCTGCGGAAAACGTCTATTACGAAATCGCCACTAAGGATATGGATAATGAGAATAATTTGGCACAATATGCTTTGAGCAAAAAAGTAATTCCGGTTTCGCCGAATACTTTCTTTATTTATTTACAGACTTTATTGATCGGGCTTCGAGGGCTTCAACTTGAGAAAAACACAAAGGAAGTTTTGGCAAGATTGTCGCATTTGCAAACTGATTTTGGAAAATTTGCCGAAGAATATGAATTAGTTGGAACGCATTTGCTACACGCCAAAAGCAGTTATGAGAAATCTGAAAAAAGACTTGGGAATTTTCAGGAAAAGCTTGTTGGACTTGAGGGCGGAAGAGAACATAAAGCCTTAGAAACTTCAAAAAGCGCACAAAAAACCGAAATTCCCCTTTGAATTTCAAGCTTTTTCGTTTAGAATACATTTGTTTTAAATACGTATTTTTATTTTATGTCTGTAAAAATCGCCGACTTGGCGGAAAAATTAGGCTTAACCAGCGCTGAACTTAAGAAAAAGATGAAAGAATCCGGCTTTGATGTTAAGCCACAAACTCGCACAATCGACGAAGAGACCGCGGGACTTTTTGAGGCTGAATTCGGTAAAAAAGTGGAAGTTAAATTGGATAAAAAGAGTGATAAAAAAGCCGAAAAGAAAGTGGATAAAGAACCTGACAAAAAAATCGAGAAGGTTGAACTAGCCGAACCAACAACAGAAGCCGTCGAAGAAAAAGAACCTGAAAAAGTAGAAAAAGTTTATGAAGAAATTATAGACGAACAACTTGATCGTGAAATTATCAAAGCGCAAAGAAAAATGACCGCCGGCAAAGACATAAGATCAAAAAAACCTGAAAAACCCGTGTATCAACAACCGGTTGCAGCTCCTCAAATAGTTGATGGGTCAATTGAAATTCCAGATGTCATTTCTGTAAAAGAGTTTGCGGAAAAAACCGGACTTCCAGTCGCGAAGGTTATCGGTGAATTAATGAAGAATGGAATTTTGGCTAACATAAACCAACAGCTCGACTTTGAAACAGCGCAAATTATTGCGGATGATCTTAAAATCCTACTCAAAAGAAAAAGAACCAGCGCGTCTGCGGCAGATATTATGGAGGGAAATTTAAGTAGCCTTTTGAAAGAAGACAACAGCTCAGATATGAAAATAAGGCCTCCAATTGTTGTTGTTATGGGACACGTTGATCATGGAAAAACAAAACTTCTTGATAAGATCCGTTCTACAAAAGTTGTTGAAGGCGAAGCCGGTGGAATTACCCAAAAAATTGGTGCTTATCAAGTTGAACATAAAGGCAGAAAAATCACATTTTTGGATACTCCCGGTCACGAAGCTTTCACGGCTATGCGCGCTCGTGGAGCCAAAGTTACCGATATCGCGATCCTTGTTGTCGCTTCAGATGAAGGCATAAAACCACAAACGATTGAAGCCTTAAATCACGCAAAAGAGGCCGAGGTACCAATCATTGTTGCTCTTAATAAAATTGATAAACCTGAATCAAATGTTGAAATGGTTAAGGGGCAATTATCCGAATATGGTTTAATCCCTGAAGAATGGGGCGGAAAAACGATTATGGTGCCTGTCTCCGCAATCACAGGACAAGGCGTTGATACAATTCTTGAAATGGTTTTGCTTGTTGCGGATATGGAAAATCTTCGAGCAAATGCAAATCGCGAAGCCGTTGGAACTGTTATTGAATCCCATCTTGATAAAAGCTTTGGACCGGTCGCTAGCATTGTTGTTAATACCGGAACATTAAAAATCGGCGATAATGTCGTTATTGGATCCGTTTTCGGAAAAGTCAAAGCTATGAAAGACTGGAGCGGAAAAAATATCATTAGCGCAGGGCCATCAATGCCGGCTTCAATCGCTGGACTTTCAAAAACTCCTCAATCCGGAGATATTTTACACACTTTGCCGGATGAAAAAACCGCGCGTGAAAGAGCAATGCAAGTTGAGAACTTACTCAAAAGCAAATCGATGGCAAGCGGTCTTGGCAGTATCATCAGCCAAATTAAATCCGGTGCCCTCAAAACTTTAAAAATTGTTTTAAAAGCTGATTCAAAGGGTTCACTTGAGGCTTTAAAAGAATCTCTTGGCAAAATTCATAATGACGAAGTTGCATTAAAAATCATTCATGGAGCTATTGGGAATATAACTGAATCTGATGTTGTTATGGCTGGAGCAAGCCAAGGAATCGTGATCGGATTTAATACAATTGTCAGTTCACACGTTGCCAGAGTTGCTGAAATTCATGGAGTTGAGATTGCGACATATAATATTATTTATAAATTGATTGAAGATATACAGGGCATTTTGACCGGTATGCTTGAGCCTGAAATTATTGAAACTGTTCTTGGACAGGCGCAGGTTTTGCAAGTTTTCTTCAATAAAAAACAAACAACTATTGCGGGGTGCAAAGTTATTAAAGACTTAGTCAGAAATAAGGCAAAATTGCGCGTTATTCGAGACTCTAAAGTTATTGGCGCCGGTGAAATTCAATCGTTAAAAAAAGTCAGCGAAGCTGTAAATGAGCTTGGCGAAGGTCAGGAATGCGGTATTAAATATTTTGGTGACGTTATACTGCAAGTTGATGATATTCTTGAAGCTTATATTACCGAGAGACGCAAAAAAGAATTAAAATTAACATAATATGCGTTATTCAAAACTTTTCGGAAAAACAAAAAATCAAACTCCTCATGACGAAAATTCAGTTAATGCAAAACTGCTTTTACAAGCCGGTTTTATAGATAAGGTTTCTGCCGGAATTTATAACTTTTTACCTCTTGGACTTCGAGTTTTAAAAAATATAAATGAAATTATTCGCCAAGAGATGAATGCTGTTGATGGACAAGAAATTTTGATGCCATGTTTGCATCCAATTGAACTTTGGACAACAACGGGACGCGATAAAACAATGGATGAGATTTTATATAGAACTAAAGCCGGTGATAAAGAGTTTGTGCTTGGGCCAAGTCACGAAGAGACTGTCACTCCCCTTGCCCAAAGATTTACTGTTTCTTATAAAGATTTACCATTTTCGATTTATCAAATTCAGACGAAATTTAGAAATGAACCTCGCGCAAAATCCGGATTACTTCGCGGACGTGAATTTGGAATGAAGGATATGTATAGCTTTCATACTTCAGAAAAAGACTTGGATCAATATTATGATCGTGTGAAAGACGCATATCTTCGCGTTTATAAAAGATGCGGACTTACGGCTTATCCAATGGCTGCTTCCGGCGGAGCGTTCACGCAAAATTTATCTCATGAATTCGGAATTAAAACCGCTGCGGGCGAAGACACAATGATTGTTTGTAAAGAATGCAATGTTGCGCAAAATGCAGAAATTGTTGATGAAAAAAATAAATCGAAATGTACGAAATGTGGAAGTGATCTAATTGAAGAAAAAGCCGTTGAAGCGGGGAATATCTTTAAACTTGGAACAAAGTACAGCGAATCTTTTAATATGAAGTTCGTGGATGAAAATGGTAAAGAAAATTATGTGATTATGGGATGCTATGGAATTGGGACAACTCGTTTGGTTGGAACAATTGTTGAAGCCTCACATGATGAAAGGGGCATTGTCTGGCCAAAAACAGTTACTCCATATCAAGTCCATATGATTTCGATTGGCGCAAATGAAGATGTTATAAAAGAATCTGAAAATCTTTATAAAGAACTTATTGACTCCGGAATTGAAGTTTTGTATGACGACCGAAGTGAAAGTCCCGGCAAAAAATTCAATGACGCCGATCTGATTGGAATTCCTCTTCGAGTTATTGTCAGTGAAAAAACTTTGAAGGAAAAATCTGTTGAATTTAAAGAAAGAACCGGCAAAGAAGCGCGATTAATTACGATCAAAGACGCAAAACAAGAAATCTTAAATTTTTATAAATGAAAATTTTAATTTTAGGCGCGAACGGAATGCTTGGCCATGATTTGATGGAAGTTTTTGGTGCGGATAAAGCAAATTATGAACTGACCGGAGCAGACAAAGACACGCTCGACATTACAAATCCGGCTCAAATTGATACGTATTTTGATGAAAATAAACCGGAAATTGTAATTAATGCCGCGGCATATACTGCCGTTGATGACTGCGAAAAAAATGAAGATTTGGCAAACTTGATAAACGGCGAAGCTGTGCGGCTTTTAGCTAGAAAATGCAAACAAATTAATTCTATATTTGTCCATATCAGCACGGATTATGTTTTTGACGGTGAAAAAACCGGCGGATACAAAGAAGATGATGAAGTTGATCCAATGAACGCATATGGAAGATCGAAATTACTTGGCGAAGACTCTGTTCGCAAAGATTGTGATAAATATTACCTTATTCGCACATCTTGGCTTTATGGCAAGCACGGTAAAAATTTTGTAGATACCATGATCGCGCTTGCAAATGCAGGAAAAGTGCCACTTCGAGTTGTTGATGATCAACGCGGAAAACCAACTTATTCAAAAGATTTGGCAAAACATATCAAGCTTTTAATTGAATCTAATGCCGAATTTGGCACATATCATTTTTCGAATGAAAATGATGTGACTTGGTTTGATTTTGCGAAAGAGATTTTTTCCACTGCAAGTATGAATGTTGAAGTTTTGCCTGTAACGTCCGAAGAATTCCCAAGACCGGCAAAAAGACCTCACGTGTCAACCTTAATAAATACAAAATTTCCGCTTATGCGTGCGCATATTGAAGCATTAAAAGATTATCTTGGCGCAAAATAAAATTTGCGCTAAACTTTACGCGTAAAAACAAAATATGAAAGGAATAATTCTTGCCGGAGGAAGCGGCACGAGGCTCTCACCACTAACAAAAGTAACGAACAAGCATCTGCTTGCAATTTATAATAAACCGATGATCTTTTATCCTTTGCAGACACTTATTGATGCAGGAATTAAAGACATTATGATTATCACTGGTGACGAACACGCCGGCTCTTTCTTGAGACTTCTTGGTTCCGGCGAGCGTTTTGGATGCAATTTTACATATCGTGTCCAGGAAGGGTCCTTTGGTATTGCGCATGCTTTAAACCTCGCATCGGACTTTGTTGGCAATAACACCTGCGCCGTTATTCTTGGCGACAATATTTATGAAGATAATTTTGAAAAAGACGTTAAAAATTTTAAAGAAGGTTCTCATATATTTTTAAGGGAGATATCCGACCCACAAAGGTTTGGAGTTGCCGAACTTGATGGTGACCGTGTTATTAGCATTGAAGAAAAGCCAAAAAACCCAAAAACAAATTATGCGGTAACCGGATTTTATCTTTATGATAAAGACGTTTTTAAAATTATAGCCGACCTAAAGCCGTCCGCTCGCGGAGAATATGAAATCACGGATGTTAATAATCATTATATTCAAAAAAGCCTTATGCATGCCACAATTTTGAATGGTGAATGGACTGACAGTGGTACATTTGAAAGCTTATATAAGGCAAATACAATCGCTCGCAAAATCTCGCTTGAAAAAGGACATTCTTTAGAGCGCGAACACAATCCCGATGCATTAAAAAAGACTTCTGACCAGAAGATCCGATCAGAAGCCTTTTGATGAATTTCAAAATCTAAATTGTTCCAAATGACAAATTATGCAGCTTTTTTCTCGTCGTCTCCTGTTGTGAAAACGCTTGCGAATAACACCTGCTTTCCCAGTTCGTTTAATCTCCCTTTGTGCAGTTCATCCATCAGAGCAGTAACAAAGTCGCAACCAAAAGTCGTTTGGATGACAACCATTTGAGCGTCACCGCTTGTTGTTATTGTTATAACTCCATTTGGATTATCAAACTCTGCACCGAAATCCTGTTCTTCAACCATAACAACCAATCCACCATTTTTCAATGTTTCTAAAAGTTCCGCTACCGGCCTTCCTGTTCTTGTTGCCGCTTCAACCATTTGAATTGCGTTTTGGATATCAGCCTGATCAGGCATATAACCCGGTTCAACCGTTATCTTATATACTCTAACGCCTCCGCCGGCTACATCAGCGCCTTCTGTCATTGGGTGCTGAATTTTAATTACCGAATTTGGTTCAGCCATGAATCCTTCGTATAAGTTCTGTCCTGCGTCTTTTGCTTCAAAGCTAACTCCAACTGTTCCTGCGCCATCGTCCAATATTTGCATTTGTCCGGCCCTAACTTCGCTTTCTGTGCCGCCAAATACTGAGGAAATAGGAGCTCCGGCTTCAAACCATGTTGCCAATTTTTCATCCATACAATCCAAGACTGCACCATGAGTGCCGCCTGTCGTATCATCAACATCATCTTCCGCCTCTTCTTGCGCACTGTCATTACCGCCGTTTTCATCAGATCCGTTTAAATCAGGTGTACCCGTGCCATCTTCACCACCATTTGTATCCGGTCCTGCTGTATCTTGGCCGTTTGCGCCATCTTCGCCACCAACTGTGTCTGTGCATTGACCATTCTGGTCACAATTCACAATATCATCTACTTGTTCACAGCCAGCTACGCCGACAGCTGCTATTGCCGCTAATCCTAATGCTTTAAATGTATTATTCATAATATTTTTTAGTTAAATTAATATTTAGTAATTATCTACCCCTTGTTCCTCTTCTAGGCAATCTCACTCTCACCCTTACTCCTCCGACAGGTGTAACGTCCCAATCCGGCTGTGCTCCTGCTCTATCAGGTAATTTCGCAGCTTCGATTCCACCGTGGATACCTGCGCTTACACCACCGCCTAAGTCAAAATCAAGACCTAATTCTGCTCTACCAAGAGGGCTATACGTATGGCCACCTTGAACATTAGGACTGCCACCTCTGAACTGAGCGGTAACACCGCCATCAACCCCCAAAGTAGCTGAGAGGAGATCTTTGACAAACTGTACTCTCCCTTCTATACCAACTGTTGCGTCTAATGAATTTGTACTAATAGAACCTTCACATCCTTTAACCCCCATTGAATTATATCCATAGCCAACCTTGAAAACTCCTCCAAAGCCGCTTTCGCCAGGCTGATGCCAATCATGAGCAACTTCAACCTGAGCACCAACACCACCATCATATTCGCCTGATAATCCTACGCTATTTCTGCTTCCTGCATTCATGCGATCTTCAAGCCCTTGTACGCCTTTTACAGTTGCAGCAAGTCCTTTTTCTACCGCTATCAATCTTCCGTCAATACCATCTATCCTTTTACCTATGTCTATGATAGCCGCTTCCGCTTTATCCATTTTTCCTCCCAGTCCTGCAATTTTCCTCTCTAACTCGTCCTTAGCAGCTTCTAGTTGTTTTTTTAATTGAGCATATAAATTTGCATTTTCCGTGTCCGCTTTCTCTGAATCGACAATTTTCATTTCTAAACGGTATATGCGTCCTTTCAATCTTCTCATGGCCTCATCTGGTGTGCATGGAGCTGCTGAAGGAGCCGTTGAAGGGCAACTACCACAAGTAGCCGTTGCTGTTGCAGTAGCTGTACAAGCTTGTTGAGCATTAGCCTGCGACTCTTCAAGAGCCAAAGCCGCTAAAGCGGCTAAAAGCAATACACCGGCTTTAAGTCCAGGCATAAAACGTTCTGAACCTTCTAAGTTACTCATAATAATTTTGGTTAAATTAATGTTAGGAGAGTAATTCTACACCTTACATTAATTTTGTCAATAGAATTTTATTCGCGACTGACTTTTGGCTTAGATTAGCCTTAGCTTTGCTTATTTTAGTCATATTGGAGAATTTATTTTTGACTAAATCATCATACTTTTTACACATTTTTTCTACCGTTAAACCTTTCAAATCTACAAATGATTCACTTAAGTCGGCATATGAAAGAAGATCTTTTACTTTATTAAACGATGAAAGCGCCAAAAATGGCTTTTCAGCTAAAATTGAGAGTATAAGCGAATGAAGACGCATGCCTATAATCGCCTCTGATCCCTTAATTAACTCATATATATAAGTAAAATTGCCTGTATAGTCTAATCGTTGAACAAATTTTTTATTCAAAAATGGAGCGTACGCCAAGGAATCGTCCGGATTTACGTTGTGAAATGGCAAAAATACGATGTGTAAGCCGTATTTTGAATGAATTTTATCAAAAGTATCGGACAATGCCTTTATCTGCACCTGTGAAAGCCCTTGTCTCAGCACCACAAGCACGTATTTGTGTTTAATAATTTGCGTTTTGTCCTCACTTGGATTTTTTAATAGGTTTTTTTCATCTAAATAAAATGCCGGATCAGCCGTAACTTTAACCTTTGTTTTTGCTTTATTTATGCCTAATTTTTCAAGTTCAAGCTTTGAATTTTCATCACGAACGGTTATAAATTTCGCATAGTTGCAAACTGCGCGAGTTATAATTTTTGTTAATGTAGTTTTAAGCGGACCAAAACTTTGTGCCATAATAAATACCGGTTTTTTGCATATATAAGCCGTTAAAGCTTGTATGCCCCAAATGATTGCCGCGCGCGGATTTGAATCATCAAAAAGTCCACCACCTCCAAAAATAAATAAATCACAGTTTTTAATTCCGCTTAAAGTGCGAAGTAACGATAGCTTTAAAATGCCTTTGATAAGCGATTTTGGACCTGATGGCATAAGCCTTAACGAGCGCACACCATGCATAAGTTTTGTTGATTTTGGATCTGCGCTCAAAACTCTAACTTCATGTATTTTTAAATCTATATATTTCAAAATACCTTTTAATATCAGCTCATCGCCAATATTTGTTGCTCCGTAATTTCCGCAAATAATTATTTTCATTTCAATCTGAATGTTAATCTGTGTATTTTGCACACGCCATGCTCGGAAATGGCTTTATAATGCGCTTCTGTGCCATATCCCTTGTGAGACCTGAATCCATACATTGGATACCGTTTTTCAAAGTCCATCATTATTTTATCACGAGTTACTTTTGCAATTATAGAACCCGCTTGAATACACTTCACGCGCGTGTCCCCTTTTTCAATTGAAACCGACGGAATCCCAAATTTAAAATCGTCAATCCCATCAATCAGCAAACACTCAGGATTAATTTTATATTTTTTATTTATATCCTTTATCGCATTTTTAAAAGCCATAAAAGTCGCGTATTTTATGCCCTTTTTATCAATTATTTCATGCGAAACAATTCCAACTCCATATTCCAGTTTTGATGTAATTATCTTAAATAATCTTTCGCGCTTTTCAGGAGAAAGTTTTTTTGAATCATTGAGTCCCGAAATTTTAATCCCCTTTTTCCAAACCACTGCACCAGCAACAACCGGTCCTGCAAGCGGCCCTCTGCCAGCCTCATCAAGACCAAAGATATATTTAAACCCGGATTTGAAAAGTGAGTTCTCCAAATTTTTCATCGAATTCATTGTACAGCAAAACTACGACTTAAGCTTCTGTCTTTGGATTTGCAGCAGCAGCCGCATCTTCCTGCGCTTTTTTTGCAGCCAATTCTTCAACTGCTTTTTCGCGTTCCAAGAGATCTTCTTTGGATACTTTGAGACCCAAGTCTTTTAATCTTGAAGCTTTCCCTTGCAATTTGCGCATGTAATAAAGCTTTGCTCTTCTTACTTTACCAACTTTTTTAATTTCAATCTTTGTGATAGTTGGAGAATAAAAAGGGAATATTTTTTCCACTCCAATGTGATCAACAATTTTTCTAACAGTAAAGTTTTTTTCAACTCCAGTCCCGCTGCTAACCGCAAGAATAACGCCTTCAAAGGCTTGGACGCGCTCTTTATCGCCTTCCTTAACCTTTTGTGAAACCTTAACCGCCATTCCAGCTTTTAAGTCTGGAATTTTTTTCGTCATCGAAAGTTTTTGAATCTCATTTATTAATGATTGCATAATATTTTAGTTTAGAATAAAGAAAAAATGCCATTTTATTATATCAGCGAATTTCATTAAATCAAGTAAATTTTTAATAAATTCAATAAATTCTTATACGCTGACTTGCAAATTGTTAATTGCAATTATATTTGTTTTATCCGCCAAGATATCTGTTATGAATTTATCCTTACACTTAAGCCTATACAAGAAGTCGTCCTTTGTGAGAATACTGAATTTAACCGGACGTTTTGTTCCAACCTCATTATTAAGCACTTCACCAAGCTTCTCCTTATCTATATTCCCGACTATAAGCAGATCAATCGATGAAACTTTTTCGATAAACATACCGGAAAGGACGACCAAGTCGATTTCTCCGCATTTTGCGATTTTCTTTGTGATTGTATCGTTATCGCTCATTGATTTTAAGATAATTCCTTTTAGCTCATCAAATATCAAAAAATTCTTATCTACAACGTAATATTTCTTGCGATTTTTTGTCTTACTCTTGAGCAAACCGATCTTTTTCAAATTGTCGAGTTCGCGTCTGATTGAATTAATTTGTTCGCCAAGTTTTCGCGTAAGTTCGCGTATGAAATATTCGTCCTCCGGATGTAGGAGAAATAATGTGAGCAGCTTTACTCGGGTTTCTGATGTGAATAAGTGTTTTAACATGTTGTGTACACTAAAAAAATTGTATACATCTTTTATACAATCTCGCCGGTACTGTATAAGTTTTTTTTACTAAAATCAATAGGTTTTTGTAACTTTTTTGCGCAACGAGTTTTTATAGTACTTTTATGGCTTGCATCAGCTCAAAGCCGACATTTTGGCGATACCTTGCCAAGCATGTTGAAAATATTGTTATATAACATTTGCTTGTTCTATTTTTTTGTACGTTCTATATTTTGTGAAAATTTTTGTATCATTTTTTTATACAATGTTGTTTTTTGATATACCCGCTTTTCGCTCTACTTAAAGGCTTAATTGGAATATTGTAATTATTACGCATTCGTCTTATTTTTGATTTAATGAATCTATGTATAAAAAAGTTATACAAATTCAATATACGTCTTTAAACAAGTCGCTAACATAACATGATTACTGCTTATGTCTATTTGAAATACTTTAATTGCTTATCTATTATTTTACTCCGTAATCGCTTAGCGTCCTTTTCACCAAACCTTCAAAACGTTGTCGAAGTGCCTTTTGTTGATCTCCGGTATAAGCTGTAAAACTCCTACACACCTTTTTGTCACAAACATAATCTATATCATTGGCATTACCTATAATGTCTGTGAATGTATAAGGAGCTTTTATATCATCTCCATCGATTGAGCTGGTGCCCTTCATTTCAGCTACATTAACAGATTGCACTCGCTCTCCGTCTTGGAATACTGTTCCATTTAGAATATCTGACATTGGTGCCCCACACGCCTTGCCACATTTGATATCACAAGTAACTCTTTCAGCGCCGCTTCCTATATTTACTTGCTCTATTTCTGACACCGATAGCTCATCTCCTCTCACTTCAAGGTGTGTCGCGCGTCCTTCCAGCATTGATTTTACAACGGCTTGGCATAAACGCACTGTATCTGGAACCTTTTTATCTTGCCCTTCCTTCGCCTCTACCGACTGAGATATTGCAAGTAATGTTGTAATTAACGCTATCCGAGATAATGAATTCATAGTTAAAAATTTAAATAAGTATTTACATTATACGTAAATACTTATTTCTGTCAAGCAATTCACTTTAGACATTACTCTTTCAACAATGCATCGAATAATTTCTGCAAAGCCATTCTGTTTTTAAGCTGAACAAAGTGTTCGCGTGATTTATACTCTTCCTTAACCTTGTCTTGCTCTTTTTCAGGATAACTTGCAATGATTTTTGCAACTTCCACTTCAACCTCTTTGTCTTCGATCTTTACATTTTCCGCTTTAAACAAGAATTGCAAAGCAAATCTGATCTTGATGCGTTTTTCCGCTTCCTTCTCAAATTCTTTCTTTATCTCTTCTTCGGTTTTCTTCATGTGTTTGAGATAATCTTCCATTTTCAAACCATGAGATTCGATGTCTGTACGAAGCTGATGCATCATGTATTCAACCTCTTCTTCAAGCAACATTGCAGGAATTTCTGTTTCTGTGTTTTCAAGAACTTTTTCAAGCAACTTATCTTCACGCTTTGCTTTTGCTTCGTGATCTTTTTGAGTCTGAAGATTTTCTTTAATTCTTTTTTTAAGTTCATCGACTGACATTTTTTCACCAACAACGTGATGAACAAACTCTTCATCCAAATCAGGCATCAAAGTTTCTTGAGTTTTCTTTACTTCAACTTTGAACTTTACCTTCTTATTCGCAAAAGGCTTGTGATGATAATCTTTTGGAAATGACACTTCGAATTCCTTTTTATCGTTCAGCTTAAGCCCTTCAAGCTCTTTGTCAAAATCTTGCAAAAGAGTACCATCGCCAAGAATTACGGGATGATTTTTGCTTGTTGTTCCTTCAAGCGGAACTCCTGTTTCGTCAAAACCTTCAAAATCAATTTCAACCCTGTCCCCTTTTTTGACAGGCCTTTCAACGTCTTTATGCGTTGATCTCTTTTTTCGAAGGTCGTCAATGACTTCATCAACTTCCTTGTCTTCTGTTTTTGCTTCTTCTTTTGGAACTTTGATTGTCTTATACTCCTTGACCTTAACTTCCGGCATAAGAGCAACTTCCGCATCGTAAACGAGCGGATCTTCTGTCACGACGTTGACCTTTGGAGGTGTGACAACATCCAATTTTTCGTCAACGACGGCTTTTGCATACGTTTCTTGAATCGCATGCTCCATTGCTTCATGGACAATGGCGTGTTCTCCAACCTGCTTGATAACCATATCCGCAGGAGCGAATCCTTTGCGAAAACCAGGAACTTCGACATGTTTGCCGACTTCTTCCGCAGCTTTCTTTTTGTATTCTTCAAACTTTTCTTTATCCAGCTCGACATGTATTTTTGCCTGCGAGCGAGGCAATTTTGTTATTTCGATTTTCATGTTTTTAAGATTATCTGAAATTTAGGCTTGAGTAAAGTCGAAATTTTTGCTATAATAAGTAGATAAAATCAAAAATAAACAAAAAACATGGCGTTACTCAGCACAAGAGATGCGGACAGGTATGAGCGTGATAATCCAAGTAATATAGACGCTGAACGTGTTCTCCACACTATCGACACTCTGTTTACTGAAACCCCTATTTTCCCGGCGAGATTCCCTGATCTTGTTGAAAAATCAACATCGCACGTGAGGGATAGTATTGCCAACGCCCTTGATCCAAATAGAGATGCGCGCATTGACGATCCTGCTAATCCGCATCCCGGTGAACCTATGGCTCAACAAATCGTTCGCAGGACTGAACAAGAACGCATAAATGAGATGTTCGAAGGTGGAGTTCGCGGATGGATGAGAAGGCTCCTTGGACGCCCTCCAAGAAATTCTGAAGTTATGCTTCCAAATATTGCCGCTGATCCAAATCGAGGCATACGCACGTTTACACAAAGAGAAGTTTTGGGCGCAACTTATTTCTTAAACCCTGAATACGCAGAAAGAATAATGCGTGAAAGAATGGTTGCTGAAGAAGCTCTCCCTGAAGCCGATAGACACGTAACACATATGAGAACTTTTTTGACCGAAAAGCTCGGACAAAAAATCTGGGACGAGAGACAAGATTATCCTGAAATGAAATGGGCGATGTCTTTTATCGCAAATTATTTAATCAATCCACCTGCTGATCCGACATTTAACGTTGATCAATTTGTGCGCCAAGCTATCGGGCAAGCAAGCACTTATCCGGAAGCATTGAGACGCAAAAATCAATCAGAAGCCCAGTTTAACGAATGTGATT
>Ga0172379_10007059_pt1 | contig 14759 bp, 15 predicted proteins | sample GrowelOW334metaG_FD_119756 | JGI IMG/M metagenome (GOLD analysis project Ga0172379, IMG submission 119756) | Groundwater microbial communities from an aquifer near a municipal landfill in Southern Ontario, Canada - Groundwater well OW334 metaG | ecosystem: Environmental > Aquatic > Deep...
AAAAACGCATCACGCTCTCCTCGAGAGCTCCGCATAGATATTTATCAGACGTGCATGCGGGGGCGCAAAGAGGGGACGTGGTTCAGCGAATAAATATGCTGTATTCAGCGAGGGTGGAAACACTCTCGTTTTTATTGACGGCCCCACCACCCTCATGAGCGGTTTCGGGGCGTATACCAATAGGTGATAGTATAATGGTGAATCATGTCCCCAGAGGGAATAACCATGAGCGATATTGAAGGGAAGCCGTGCCGCTTCTGTGGAAAGCCGATTAACGCTGCGGAAGGGTATACCGTCGTGCCGGGAGAGAGTGAAGACCATGGAGCGTACCACCACACTGAAACACTCCATTGCTACGATAAAAAAATACGAGAAGAAAAGCCGGAGAGCAGGCCCTCACAACCAAAGACCTTGCATTAATTCGCGATATGTGGTATTACAATATCTCATGAGTTTGAGTAAAACAGTGAGGAAGAAGGAATCGACAATCGTCTCGAAACCAACCTTTTCCTCTCCGGCTAACTTTTTTAATGCGCTACGCGCCCTTAAAAGCGTCGATTGGTCTCGTAGGGAGAAGAGCCATCTCCTCTCTCTCTTTAAGCGTATGGCGCTCGACGTGCCGGCGTATCGTAATTTCCTCCGCGCCAGTGGCACGCGCCGCGACGCTATCCGGACCGCAGAAAACCTTTCTTCCGTACCGGTGATGACGAAGAAAAATTACCTTAAGAAAAATTCGTTCGCCGATCTTTTATGGCATGGCTCGATGCGCTCTCCGCATGTGCTCACCTCGACCTCCGGCTCGACAGGGAAGCCGACCTATTTCGCCCGTTCGCACAAAGTCGATGAGCAGTCATCCCTCATCCACGAGCTTATTTTCCGCACCAGCTCGCTGAAGAAAGACGAATCGACGCTCGTTATTGTCTGCTTCGGCATGGGCGTGTGGATTGGCGGCCTGATTACCTACCAAGCGTTCGAGTTGATGAGCCGCCGAGGCTACCCGATCTCTATCCTCACGCCTGGTATAAATAAGATAGAAATCCTTAAGGCGCTTACCGACCTCGCGCCGCAGTATAAGCAGATTATCCTCGCTGGCTATCCGCCGTTTTTGAAAGATGTCATTGACGAAGCGATTGTCCAGGGCGTTATCTTTAACAAGCACCGCGTGAAGCTCTTATTCGCAGCGGAGGCATTCACCGAGAATTTTCGCGATCACATCGCCGGGAAAGTCGGCCTCGAGAATCCGCTTACCGACGCGATTAATATCTATGGAAGCGCCGATATTGGCACTATGGCATTCGAAACTCCAATTTCGATCCTCGCGCGCCGGCTCGCGCTGAAGGACAAAAAGCTTTTTGCCGATATATTCGGCGAGGCCATGAAAACGCCAACACTCGCGCAGTATGTTCCCGAGTTCGTCTCGTTTGAAGCGTCGAACGGGGAAATCCTCGTGTCGGGAGACAGCGCGCTACCGCTGTTCCGCTACTCGATAGGGGACCATGGAGGCGTCTACACCTTCCGCGAGCTCGTCGACCGCTATAAAACGCATGGCATCGATCTTTTGAAGGAGGCACAGGCCGCTGGCATTCGCAAACATGTGTACGAATTGCCGTTTGTGTATGTCTTCGAGCGCATCGATCTCGCGACGACGCTGTACGGCCTGCAGGTATACCCCGAGACGATCAAGGAAGTTCTGCTCCATAAGCGTTTCGTTAACAGCCTAACCGGCAAGCTCACTCTCATCACGAAATATGACAGCAATCAAGATCAGTATCTGGAAATAAATCTCGAACAAAAGCCGAAGAAAGAGGTCGGGAAGGTACTTGCGGCAGAATTGCTGGCAGAAATCATCAAGGACTTGCGGGAAAAGAATTCTGAATTTAGAGAGCTTTCCGACTTCCTCGGGAAACGCGCAGAACCGAAGCTCGTCTTCTGGCCCTACGAAGACTCTCTCTATTTTAAGCCCGGCACCAAACATCCGTGGGTAGTGAAGCCGTCGTAAAGCAATAGATGGTAATATTCCGGTATGAGGCCGGAACAACTCGATCGTTCAAAAGAGTCATTTTCAGTCTTTCGCAACCGTCTTCAGCCATCAAAAATAGTCGATCGCTACGATCTTCTCTTGGAGGATTTGTTCCTCATTCGTAATCCGCGATTTAAGTTCATCAAGGATCATTCGGCTGAAGTAAACGCATTTACAAAAGAGTATTGCGGCGGGAAGTCGATGGAAGAAGTTGGAGAATGGTTTTTCTTCCCGTGGAACAAAACTCTTTCTCATTATCTCCCGCACGATGAACATCTTGAGATTCGGACGGCGCGCAATCGCAACATCATAACGAAAGAAGAACAGCAGAAGCTCTACGGTCTTCGCGTCGCATACGCTGGGCTTAGTGTCGGGAGCCACGGCGCGCTCACCTTTGCGCTTATGGGCGGCGCGCGTAGCATAAAAGTTGCTGATCCAGACGAAGTCTCGCCCTCAAACCTAAATCGCATCCGTTTCGACTTTCTCGATGTCGGTCGAAAGAAGACTGACCTTGTGTGTGAATATATCTACCAATTGAACCCCTATGCTGAGATCGAGGCATTTGATTCGGGCGTTACGGAAGAGACAATGGATTCCTTTCTAAAGGACGTTGATGTGCTTGTCGAAGAGACCGACAATCTCGAAATAAAGATTCGACTGCGCCTCGCAGCTCGCGAACGCGGGATCCCGGTCGTTATGGCGACCGACAATGGGGACAATATTATCATCGAGGTAGAGCGGTTTGATCTCGATAAGACCAAACAGCTTTTCAACGGAGTCATCGGCAATGTCGACTTAGAGATGTTCAAATCCTTTGCGCCGCCGGATTTGCCGAAACTCGCGACGAAGATTGCGGGCCCCGACCTCGTCACCGAACGTATGATGAGCTCGCTTTTGCAAGTTGGCCGCGAAATTTATTCCTGGCCGCAGCTCGGCGATGCCGCCACGCTCTCGGGCGTCGCTATTGCCTATATCTTAAAGCGATTAGCACTCGGCCAACCAGTGAACGAAAAGAAATGCGAAATTAGCCTCGACGCGCTTATTGATCCGGAGTATCACGCGCCTCATATAAAAGTGAGGCGGGAGAAGGCGCGGGCAGATTTCTTTGCCGCAATCGGACTCTAATGAATACTTTTCCTGAACATATAAAACGTATCGTGCGCGCCGCGACGCAAGCGCCCTCTGGCGATAATTCGCAGCCGTGGCGTTTTACCTTCCGCGCGCCGAATACTCTTGAAATCCGCGCGCTCCCCGAGAAAGACAATGCTCTATTTAATATTGACGATAGCGGGACGCTCATCGCGCTTGGCGCCGCTATTCAAAACGCCGAGCTCGAAGCAAAATCGTCGGGATTTATGCCCGAGGTACGTTACGGCGGCGAAGGCACGCTTACCGCGACACTCGTTTTACAAAACGGCGGCGAGCTTTCAGAAATGGAGCGAAGTCTCCAGCAGGCGATCCCGCTTCGTCACACGAATCGTAAGGCATACAAGAAAACACCGCTTACAGCAGACGATCGACATGCTTTACTTGATGCTGTGGGAAAAGGAACGGGTGTATCTTTAGCGTTTATCGAAGCTGCTGAGCTGATGGCTCGCGTATCGCGCGCGCTCACGACCATGGAAGAAATCGCTCTCAAAAATAAACTACTCCACGGGCTTTTCTTCGGGAGCATCTTTTGGTCAAAAGAACATAATCATAAAGGAGTGTCCGGCCTCTACATAAAGACGCTCGAGTTGCCGCCACCTGCCCGGTTACTTTTCAAGGCGTTGCGGCATTGGTCGGTGGCGAGTTTCCTCGCCCGGGTCGGTTTCCCACGCAAGATTGCCGAAATGAATGCAGAACAAAACGCGAGCGCGTCTGCTTTTGGAGTCATCACGGTTGACCGTTTTGATCGCACAAAGTATGTCGAGGCAGGACGTTTGCTCGAACGAGTCTGGCTCGCCGCCACCGCGCGCGGTATGTCGCTCCAGATAGTGACGGGAATACTATTTCTCGCGCGTACGCTAGAACACGATGCATCTGCACCTTTTTCTGCTGCGGAACGCATGTCGGTGCGGGAAGCATATTCCCGAATTCAAGGAAACCTAGAGGGCTCAAAGGAACCACTGCTTATATTCCGTGTCGGTTATGGTACTCCGCCAAGTGCGGTATCCTTCCGCAAGGCGCCCTCGATTAATTTTCAATCTTAGATGTTATGACTTTTCCTAACATCCGGGACGAACAAATTGAATTTATTCTTTCTAAGCTTGGTAAACTACATCCTCAGTCTGAAACTGAGAAGTATGCAATTGCAGAAAATATCCTCTTTTTTAAATCAATCCGTTCAATATCCGGCTATATTAATTGGTTGTATAGACTACGGAAGCAAGTTCGAGCTCAAGATTTGCTTGAAATAAACGAGCTATTGCCTGAACTTGACGATGTTTTTCACGCAAAAATGGCCGAAATTGAACGCCGCCCCCGTCCTGGCATCATTCGCCCAGCTGTTGATTACATAACAGAACTTGTGACAAACGCATCTTCAAATAAACGTTTTCGGGTCGCGTCTCTTGGTAGTGGTAGCATGGAAGTAGAAAGACAAAGCATCGAACGTGTACAACAGACACTGAACACTCGTTCACTAACTATTATCGGTTTCGATATTTCTCCTAATACGCGCGCATTTGCTGGGAGAAATTTAAATGTTCTTACTAATGTGCGAATTGTTCAAGAATCGAAACTGACTGAACGAAGACTTGTTGAGATTGAACAAGAGACCTCAGAATCAACGCTCATCGTGGTATCAGACAATGACATTTTCAAACTCTCAGCAGATTTTTCATCTAACGCATTTAATCTCGTTATGACCACACTCCTTCTCCATCATCTTCAAGAGGCGGAGAGAACAAGATTAGTTAGAAACATGCGAGTTCTTGCTCCATACGTCATGAATTACGATGGATATCAAAATGAAATTGTGGTTCCACTTTTGAGCCTTACTGGATGGGGTAGTCCGGTCTTCTTAAATTCCGCCGTCTTTTCTACGATACGTTTTCCGACCCGCGCAGAGGTACTAGGTTTGCATGAGGGTGCACAAATTACCTTCTATAATCATGGGCATTACCGTGCTACCTTTTCTGCATAAGCTATGGATGGAACTTTAGCAATTGGACTCAATGCAGGACTCCTATCTGTGAGTGCTGTCGCCGCCCTCCTTATTTCTATGGGTTTTGTTGTTTTTCTAAGCGATATGGAGAGTCTTACACACAGGTCTTTCCTGGCACTTACCGGCACATCAGTTATATGGAGCGTGTTTAATTATGCGATTTACAAATCATCTGATCCAACCATTGTACTCTGGCTTTTGCGGTTTATCATGTTTGCCGCAACATGGTTCGCATGCGCGCTCTTTACTTTTTTCTACGTCTTCCCGAATCGTCAGAAAATGTTACCCACTTGGTATCGGTTTATATTATTTCCATCAACAACGGTCGTTGCTCTCTTGACTCTTACGCCACTTGTTTTTAGGACAGTGAATAGTTTCTCGGCCAGTGGTGAGGTACAGCAGGTGACGAATGGGCCTGGAATTTTCCTGTTCGGCGTGCTCGTTTTTATTCTCGATTTTGGTGCCATCTTTCTCCTTGCCCGAAAGACAATTCGTGCTCGAGGTGCAGCCGGGAATCCCTACTACCCAATTCTTATTGGCACCATCACGACGATCTCGCTCATTATTATTTTCAGTTTTATTTTTCCTGCATTTTTCGGCAATTCGACATTAGTTGCATACGGAACACTTTTCCTTCTTCCATTTATAGGATTGACTGCTTATGCGATTGATAGAGGGCATGTGCTAAATGTTAAAGAAATTGGCGTCGCACTTTTGGTAAGTGCGCTTGCTATCGCAACGCTTGTCGAACTTATTTTTACGACTGATCCGACTCTTATCCTTTTCCGCATCAGCCTCTTTATACTTATATTACTTGTTGGGCTACTTCTGATCCGTGGGGTTGTACGTGAAGTTAAGCAGAGAGAGAAAATAGAAGAGCTGGCTAAAGAACTTGAAGCAACCAACGCCCGGCAGGAGGGGTTGATTCATTTCATCGGGCATGAGGTGAAGGGGTCGTTGACCAAAGACGAAGGAGCCTTCGCGGCGCTTGCCGACGGGGACTTCGGCCAGCTCCAAGACGGGATGAAGACATTCATCGAGCGCGCGCTCGCGGAATCGCGCCAAGGAGTCAATGCTGTAACGAACATTTTAACCGCGTCGAACCTGAAGAAAGGGACCGTAACTCATGTGAAGGAACCGTTCGATCTCAAGGCGCTCGTGGTGGAAGCAGTGGAGAAAGCGAAGCCCGCGGCAGAAAAGAAGGGGCTCACGCTCTCTTTTATAGCGGATGACGCGTCGTATCAGATGACCGGCGATAAGGCGCAAATTGAGGATCATGTGCTGCGCAACCTCATCGATAATGCCGTCAATTACACACCCTCGGGCTCCATCGACGTATTGCTCAAGAAGGAGAACGGGAAAATCATTTTTAGCGTGAAAGACACCGGCATCGGCATTACAGAAGAAGACAAGAGGCAGCTGTTTACCGAAGGCGGGCACGGGAAGGAGTCGCAGACGATCAACGTCCACTCCACCGGCTACGGGCTCTACATCGCCAAGCAGATCGTCGAGGCGGAGGGTGGCACCATCCGCGCCGAGTCCCTCGGCGCGGGCAAGGGCTCGACGTTTGTGGTGGAATTTCCAATTTAAATTAAAGAATGGGCAAAAAACATTCTGACAAATCTGACATAAAGGCCGTGATTTTCGATCTTTCGGAGGTTTTTCTTAGTGGATTGTTTGGTATGCGTAATGATCTAGCCTCAAGGTTGGGGATTCCAGTAGAGTCGATTGATTTCAGGATTCCCGAACTCCAGCTTCTATTTGAGGGGCAGATAAAGGAAGATAGTTTCTGGAATTCTCTTTTGAGAGAACGAGGATGGGAATTAGAACCCCTTGAACTCAAGCGGATGGTTCGTCTGAACTTTAGAGAGATAGAGGGTACTAGAGAGGTCGTATGCGCTCTAAGGACCCTTGGTTATAGAATTGGTCTCCTTTCAGTTCACGCCCAAGAATGGATTGAATTCTGTGAAGAAAAATTCCAGTACAAGGATTTGTTCGACGTCACTATGTACTCGTTTGAGATCGCAGTCTGCAAGCCCGACAAGCGTGCGTTTGAAATTCTATTGGAGCGTCTCGATTTGCCGGCACCTCGGGTCCTTTTTATTGATGATTCATTGTTGAATATTGAAGCAGCTAATGAGATGGGAATACAAGTAATATTGTTTGAATCGGCAACACAGCTCGAAGCTCAACTCAGGGATATGGGCATATTATTGTAACGGCTATGGAAGATTCGAGACTTGCAGAAATGTTAAAGCACGAGAACGAGTCTTGGGAACGGATTTTTAGAGCTGAGTTGGCGAAAAGAGAATCCGAGCGCACTGACTTCTCGTCTTTCTGGTGGGAGCTGTACTATACTGAAATAAAGAAGTTCGTATTGCAGCAGATTGCAGATTATCAAGACCCAAGAATTCTTGAAGCTGGAAGCGGGTCTGGGAAAGCTTCGATTTTGTTAGGAGGAGAATATAAGCGCACTCTAGTTGATATTTCTGAAGGCGCTCTTGAATATGCAAAGTATCTCGCCAAACGATTCGGGGCGGAGAACGTGTCCTTTTTAAAGTGGAATATTTTTAACATGCCGTTCGCTGACGAATCTTTTGATTTCGTGTGGAATATCGGTGTCGCCGAGCATTACGACGACCGAGGCATTATTGATATTTTTACGGAAATGATCCGGATCACTGAAAGGGGCGGGACGGTTTTTGTGGGTATACCGAATTTCAAATCCCTCCCAATTCGTAAGGCAAGCATTTTGCGAAATAAGTTTTTAAAGTTCATTCCGGGATACCGTTTGGATTCAGAAAAGAGTTATTCCGAGGAGCAGATGACCGACTTTTTAAAGTTGGGTGCAACAAAGGCACATCGCATAATTAGTAACGTTCAGATCCGTTACTTCGGTAGCCCACTTTTTATAGAAAGCCCGAAATGGCTCATTCTCACTCTAGGAAGATTTATGGAATGGTTCGCACCGAAGTCAAGATTTCTGATGTGCATAGTCTGTAGGGTAGAATAGAGTCTATGAAAGAGGGAATTCCTAAACAACCTTCCTCTGCGGAGACGTCGCCTAAAAACCTAGAGAATCCCGTTTACCAAAAACCCATATCGAGTATCGAGAGGGAACAGGGTCCAGAATTGGTTGAGACTCTCGAAGACGATTTTAAAGATTTTTTTAGGGCGCGCGGATATGAAGAGCATGAGCCAGTACTCATAAGTTCCGGTATCGATCCGACCGTTCGTTTTATCGGGTCACATATAAGCGTTTTCAAACCATATTTGCTGTCAGAAACCGTTCCGACCCCTGGATATTTCATGACACAGGACTGTATTCGTACGCAAAATGTGAAGCGTCTTTTTGATGATGAGTACCTCCCTCACTGGGGCTCGTTTTTTACGAGCCTCGGCACAATTTCACCATCGGATCGTCTCAATGATGTTTGTGGAGAGTCTCTCAGTTTCCTTAAAGAGAAATTGGACATTAACGCAAATGACATCCGTGTTCGCGTAAGTTCGAAGGATATAGATTTGCATGAAACAAGCAAGAAAGTCTTCCACGAAGATAATCTAGAAGTTGATACACAACGGGAAACATATTATCGGCACAAAATAGGAATCGACGGTGTTTGGGGCAGAAACTTTAATATTGCCCTCAGGAACGCAAATGGAGAGGGATTTTCGGATGTCGGGAATATTATTTTGATTGAGAATAACGAGAAAAAATTGGGAGTAGAACTCGCTCTCGGTGCCACGACCATATTGAAGCAAATCTACAACATTGAGCATGTGAATGATTTCTATCCGGTTATAGGATTACCAAAGCTCGATCCAAGGATTAGTCGGAAACTCGAGGATTCAATTATCGTGAGTACTACACTCTTGCGTGAAGGCCTTGAGCCGAACGCCAGCGATAATCGTGGCAGAATATTGAGGACGTATATACGCTCAATTCTTTATTTCAAGGAACGAACGGGACTATCCATGGATACAATCGAAGATGTTCTCAAAAGGTTTGAGCAAGAACAATTTGGCGCAAACGATTCTAGTGCATCTAATAAGATTACAGAGTATCTTAGGGAGTATGAGCAAGGGCTTGTTTCAAGTGGGGCTAAGACTCCTGAAGATGAAGTAATCTTATCTGCTTTACATAAGAATTAAATATATGAAAGAAAAATTGATTCCCAAAAAGATAGGAAAGGGTTCCCATATTAGGGTCATAGCCCCGGCTCGGAGCCTAGGACTCCTTTTGTCAGACTCTAAAGAATTGGCACAGAAGCGGCTTGAAGGACATGGTTTCAGATTAAGTTTTGGTAAACATGCGAACGAGATGGATGAGTTTAATTCATCATCCATTGCTTCTCGCATAGAAGACCTGCACGACGCTTTCCAAGACAAGGATGTGGATGCAGTTCTCACTGTCATAGGTGGATACAACACTAATCAGCTTTTGAAGTACATCGATTATGATTTGATTGCCGCAAATCCGAAGATTTTGTGCGGCTTCTCGGATATCACAGCGATTGGAAATGCAGTAACAGCGAAAACAGGACTTGTGACGTATTGTGGCCCTCATTTCTCAAGTTGGGGCATGAAGAAAGGGTTTGATTATTCTGTAGAATATTTTGATAAAGCGCTGACCACTGACGAGCCTTTTGTCCTCCTTCAGTCGAGAGATTGGAGTGATGATCCTTGGTATCTCGATCAAGAAAAACGAGATTTCATAGAGAATGAAGGCTACTGGATCATGAATAGTGGCGAAGCGGTCGGGAGAACAGTTGGCGGTCATGTGAGATGCTTAAGTGCTCTTCAGGGTACAGAGTATTGGCCTGGTCTCAAGGATAGTGTTCTTCTTCTTGAGGAGGATGCTGAAACCAATCCGCCACTCTTTGACAGATTACTTCAATCCTTGATACATCAGCCGGACTTTCCGGGAGTAAGAGGCATTCTGATTGGTCGTTTCCAGAAAGAGACAGGAATGACCAGGGAGTTACTCTCAAAGATAATAAAGGGGAAGGAAGAACTTTCTTCTTTGCCGATAGTCGCCAACCTAAACTTCGGACACACAACTCCAATAACAACATTGCCAGTGGGCGGGTCAATATATATCAAAGCAGGAGAACATGATGCCACGATAGAAGTCATTGAACACTAATCTCCATGGAACTTGATACATTCGAGAAGCAAGTTGCGGATACGGATGCACAGTTTAAAGATCAGCAGAAATCTTCTTTTAAGCTGCCGAAATATAATCCCGATGAGCACTATATAGAATTGACTCGTTCTGGTTATTTCCGCGCCTTACTTGTGCTTCGTCACTATATAAAGCTGACGTCAGATAACTACTTCTCAAGACAAGGCGCGATAAATGTCGACCTGTTTATGATGACGCCAAGCATCTCCTCGCCCACGGGTCCGGGCTCAGATTCTGAAGTTATCCCGATTACTTTTGGGGAACTGCATACATACCTTGTTGACTCGTCTCAGTTTGGCTTCGAACCGCTCCTCATGAACGGCATGAATAAAGTCTATTGCTATCTGCCCTCCATGCGCGGGGAAGATCCGAATAAACGACACCTGAATCAATTCTTTCACTGCGAAGCGGAAATTAATGGAAATCTTGAAGAGCTTATTCCAATAATTGAAAGCTATGTAAAATCTTTGTGTGAGACACTCACGTGGATGCCTAATATTGTCGAGAGAATAAGCAAGAATCCAGAAGCAACGCGCGCAATGCTTTCTCGTGTACTTGCTCTCCCATCATTCAAAAGAATCACTTTTGATAAGGCTATTGAGGTCTTGAAGAAGAGCAATATTCCGGATCTATTCACCGAGACCGAACGTGGCCGCGATATTGGCTCTCAGGGGGAGATTGAATTGATGCGTATGCTCGGCATGAATACGCCGTTGTGGATGACTTCTTACGATAGAGATAGAGTTGCCTTCTACCAGAAGCCGGACCCGAAGAATCCCAACAAGGTTATCAACGCAGATCTTCTGTTCCCACCTCTGGCAGAGGGTTCATTTGGCGGCGAGATTGTCGGTTGCGGTCAGCGACAGGATTCTGTTGAAGAAATACGCGAGTCGCTCAAGCGGCAAGGAATTTTTCCCGAACCGTATGAGTGGTACATAAATCTGAGAATGCTACCAGAGTATTCGACAACATCCGGGTTCGGGCTTGGTATAGAGAGGTTTATCACCTGGATTCTTAGTCGCGATGACATTAAGGATGCGATTATTTATCCAAGGCTCAAGAATATCGTTACTTATCCATGATAAGCACATCGCGAAGCAGATCGTCGAGGCGAACGGTGGCACTATCCGCGCCCGAGTCCCTCGGCGCGGGGAAGGGATCGACGTTTACTGTGGAGTTTCCCGTGGCATAAACTTGCAACGTTTTGTAAGAATTAAAAAGACATGATACCGTATGTAAGGGACAGTTCTTCCTAACATTCACTCAACCACAGCAGTAAAACCACAAGAGGAAACCATGAAATCAAAGACAACTCTGTACATATCTTTCGGCATTGTCGCTCTCGCGGCACTCGTTATCGCGGGGTGTAACAATTACTCATCCTCGAGCTCGTCATCGACGACGTCCACGGCGCAGGAGCCGCCCGGTTTACCGCCGGACCCCGGCCCGGCCGGTAAAACGACTCTTGCGGGCATCGACTCAAACGGAAACATTGCGCGCGATGATGTAGAGCGGTATATCGCTATCAATCATCAGGACTCCGCGAAGGTGCGAGCGGCGCTGATGCAGTTCGCAGTAGTGGCACAGTTGCAGCTCATAGATTCTGCCGACAAGCAGAAATCTATCCAACATGCAAATGAATCAGGAGCGGCAATTGACTGCCTAGTAGATATCGCGGGTTCTGTGCAAAAGGCCGAGAATCTATATGACAACCTTCAGTCAGTGATTCTAAACACCGATGCACGGAACAAGGCGTACTTCACGTATGACAATCAACTAGGTGGACAATATTTTCCTGACAGCACGTCTACATGTACGTTCGACCCAAGCACGTTACCGAACTAACATCATCAACCACGAAAGTTAAGGAGGTTCGAAATGAAGCGGTTAATCGCAGTATTCGTGTTGTTTTTCTGGTATGTACATGTAGTTTCTGCTGACGGAGGGCTGTGCGTACAGCCGTCCGGCACGCTAGTCGTTTTCGGCAACGGTATTCTAGGCACAGAAGCAAAGGCAGAATTTGCCAAAGAACGACTGAAAACCGTGTTAGGAGCATCACTCACTGCAGACGAGTTCAATCGACTTGAATTTGGGGTCGCCTACAACCATTCCTACGGCTACTTAAGCGACTTGTATGAATCGCTGAAGCAGAAGATGTCGCAGGACAATGTCGTCGAGTCGTTCTGGCGGTGGCTCGGTAATACGCAGTTCGTGCCGCAGGTGGTACGCGACGAGGCCCTTCGTATCGCATCGGCGTTTGATTTCTCAACGCAGGTAGGGACGAATGACCTCGACATTCATCTACAGACGTACCGCTCAAGCGTCCTCGCCGGTAAAACAGTAGTCGTCGTAGCGCATTCGCAAGGGAACTTCTTTGCCAATGCCGCCTATAATGTTCTCTACAATGGGGTCACTCCCATTCCGGCGAACAGCTTCGGCATCGTCTCGGTCGCGAATCCGGCGAGTTTCGTCGGCGGCGGCGGGCCGTATACTACCGCCCTCGAAGACCTCGTTATCGCAGCTGTTGCACGCGTGCCGGGAGTGGTTCCGCCGTTACTGCCAAACGTTAGTAATATTAACAGCGGTGCGGTAATCACCGACTGGCTCGGGCACTCGATTACCGGAGAGTATCTGGTTGACGAGAGTCGCACTCAGCCAAAGATCGTTGCTGACACCGAGGGGATGATTGTCGGTCTTACGGCGCCACCCACGTCATCGCCGGGAATCATCACTGCGACTCCGTCGCGCGTGATATCCGGCAGTAGCTCGACTATCGCCTGGCACGTATGTGGTGTGAATCATTGCACTGTTACCAACTCTACAACAAGCGCCATTCTGGCGGACGGCGACGCGGATGGTGTAGGCCAATTTTTCGGTTCCGCATCATCCGGTCCTATCATCCAACAAACAATCTTCGCGATTAATTGCACGGCCGACAGCTCCCCGGTCTCTTCGCGGGTTATCGTGAATGTCACTCCTGTCTTCGGGGAATTCTGAAAGATTCCCGGGATTCAGACCGCGACGAGAGAGTGTTTGTTATGCTTTAGAAGCCCGCCACGCGCGGGCTTTTTCTTTGCCTAATGACCCCTATAGCCCAAGCGGGAGGTCCAGGTCTTCTTGATCATTTGAAGACTCGTCAGTTTTTATTTCAGAAGTTGTCGACGTAGAGGCCGTCGCGAAAGCCTGTATATCGAGCTTAGCGGAAGCGCGGGTGAGCACGTCGAGCCGGGCCGTGGCTGAAAGGGAATCCTGAAATGCTCGAGATGCGCCCTCCTCGTCGTCCTGTTCGAGTAGCGCGCGCCCCTTTTTGGCGAGCGCGGAGGCGTGCGTCAGCTCGTCGCGCGCGCTCGCCGAGCTCGAAGAATCGAGCGTGCTCGAAGCGGTGCCAATAATATCCGCAGAAATGCGCAGCGCCGCGTCTGTTGCATCCTGCAGATGTCGTATGTCTTTACGGTTTCCAACTTTCCGCTCCTTTACAGAAGCGCGTGAAGACGAGGCCGCTCGAATGTCATCATCCGCTTGCACATTCGCAATCGAGATTACCTGCGTCCGGATAACCGTTTGGAAATGCGCCGTGGTGTCGGAGTCGCCCGAATGCTTATCCACCGCGGCGAGCACGTCCTCATATGCCGCGAGTCGGGCTGCGAAGTTTGTCGTGAGCACATCCGCGGCAGTCGGATTCTGCGCACGTTCGTGAGCCACCGTTATCGCCGCGCCAGCTGCGTTTTTAGTAAAGTTCGCGACAAGCGCGGCTTCCGTCTCGCCGCCGAGCTTCCCCTTACTCGCGAGTGTCGCGGCTTCGTCGACTCGGCGCTCCGCAAACTTCATCTGCAGCGCCGCGCTCGCCTCGGGCGAGGCCGCGAGCGCGAGGCGCACCGGCTCGACGACGGCGACCTTTATCGGGTACAGCGTGTCGCCCGGGAGCGCTCCCTCGGCGGCGTACGCGATGCCGCTCGAAGAGAGTGTGAGAACAAGCACTGCCGTCAGAGCGATACTCGCCGGCCGGCGCAAGTAAATAAGCCAGGTATCGATGAACACCGCGCGCGCCCGCGCGCGCGGCTCGGCCGATTCGCGAACAGGCTTCATCCCCGCGTATTCACGCAGTAAAAAGCGCATCTTCTCGCGCTCGGCTTCGGTGAGCGACACATGCGTGCCGGCTTTCTGTATAAGTTTTTCGAAATAGTTTTTCATATGATGTCAGTTGATTCACAAAGTTCTTTCAGCCGCGCGAGCCCGCGATGCACGCGCACCGAGACGACGTTTTCAGATACCTCAAGTGCCACGGCGATTTCTTTTATTGAGAAGTCGTCAATATAGCGCATCGTGAGCACCGCGCGATATGTCTGCGGCAAGGTCGGAATGAGCGCTCGGACCTTTTTAATCATAAGGTCGTCATCGAGCCGCTC
>Ga0172379_10007060_pt1 | contig 14757 bp, 17 predicted proteins | sample GrowelOW334metaG_FD_119756 | JGI IMG/M metagenome (GOLD analysis project Ga0172379, IMG submission 119756) | Groundwater microbial communities from an aquifer near a municipal landfill in Southern Ontario, Canada - Groundwater well OW334 metaG | ecosystem: Environmental > Aquatic > Deep...
GGTCTTTTCAATTAAATACTGAAAACGTTTCTTAAATATATCAAAATTATACTGATTAAGACCGCCCATTTCTTGTTTATTTATAACTTCTCCTATATGCAAACAACTCAACACCAAAACTGCCGATTCGGTGGTTTTTGTCTTATCAAATACTAAAGGAGATGGAATATCAACTCTTGGTAAAGCTTCAATTGTTTTTTCATTAAATTCTAATATACGATCATTTAAATTTGATAATTTAAGCAACTCTTGATTCTTATGTTTCAAAATAGCCATCTCAGCTTTTAATGAAGTTGCTTTTTTGTCAATATCCAATTCAGTAGTTCCCCAACCTTCAGCTAGGAGTTTTCTTCGTCGTCTTGTCAAGCTTTCTATTTTATGACCAGGAAAAGCCTCTAATAATTCGTCGTCATCTTTACAAGATAATAATTTTCTAATATCTTGTTCTGTCCAACGTATTAATTCCATAGAATATTATATTAATTTTTCTTAAAAATAAGGGGGAGCGAGAACGATCCGTCCCCCACCAAACAAAACCACTCATTGCTCTAACTAACACACCATTCCGACTGGTTTCATTTGTTCTAACAACTCCACCATATTGGCTGGAGTATTACGATCAAGTGTTTCGCAGGATTGTAATAACTGCCGAGTGGATAGATCGACGCTGAATTCGAGTCCACAATCTGCACACATGCCGCAGATGGACAGCATTCCGTCTGCCCTTGCATCCACTTCCATGATGTTTGCGTTGCGTTTGCATTCTGGGCAAGTAAATGGGACAGCGTGCCAACTTTTGATCATAGAACATCTCACCTTCCTCCTAGCACTTACGCCTTTGGTTTAACCTCAGACATTGACAAAGTGGTAGCAACCACACTAGAAACAACTTGAGAGCCATTTGTCAATTGTTTTTCTCGTTGCTTTATTTCCTCCATACAGTGCTTGTGAAAGACAAGGTTACCACGGAATACGACTGGTTCCCAATGGATATTCTCACCACAATATTCACAGATCATCCATTTCTCCATTCTACGGATTACGATCCTCAATTTGGGGTATTGCTAAAACTTACAACTATGTATAGGTAAATGAGTCCAAAAAATTATTACAGTCTCGTAAAAAACACAGATCACGATTCCTCCTAAGTCGAATCTTCATATCATCTATATTATGAACTCAAGTAATCAAAAAGTTAAATAAACTCCTCAAGGATAGTATCGTTATTTTTTAACTCCAATATTTGTATCCGACAATTCAGATGCTCCAGTCCGTGTTGGCAACTCTTCTGTTTTTATCCCAAGGGCTTTAATTGTTCTAGAATAAGCGGATTTTCCTGATTCGTTATCGCTATATCCGTTTTTCCCAAAAAATGCTTCCTTGGTAAAAATATCTTTCAAAACCACAAACATTTCTTGGGGAATATCAATATCTATCTTTTGGTTTCCTAATTCCTTTAGTGGTTTGTTGATTTCTTTGTCTAAAAACTTTTCGCCTTCGTCAGTAAAAGCCAAAATAGCAGGATTTTTGGATCCTTCCCCATAAGTTTTGTAAAGTTCAGATAATTTTAAATTATAACCATCTAAAAATTTCTTACCCTTATTCAGCAACTCTTCTCTTTTCTCAAAATAATCTCCCAATCCTTTACGAATCACCTCTGCCACATCTTCAACATTTAAAATCTGAGCAAGAGTTAATTTTAGAGCACTAATCCCTAAAATAACTATTGTTAATGATTCAAAATCATATTTAGATAATGTAACTTTCATTTTTTACCTTTCGTTATTAATATTAATTAATCGTCATCTACAGCCCCAGAAATTTCGGCAATTGGTTTAGGGGGTATATTTACAATCTTAGACATGTCTCTTTCACTTAAAACTTTCTGAATTACTTTTAAACGGGCTTCAAGTTGTTTTTTCTCAGATTCTAACCATTTCTGATGGTAAAAAAATCTAGACCTGTCGGCAATCAATAAATCCAAAACCCGGTCTTTTCTGCCTTCCCTATTAACCGAAATGGTAGGACAACTGTCTCCATAAATTGGATTTTTTATTGAATACTCATAAACACCTTTTACAGTTTTAAATGAATTTCCATCTTCGGCTTGGGGAATAAAAGGACCCATCCTCCAAATCCTAGACAACCAAACAATAGTTTTTTTATTCCAATAGTCTGAAACAACAACAGGATACCAACAAAAATAACGACGCCATTTATAATCAGATAAAGGATCCTTGTTTCTTCGTAAATAAAAGGCTATTCTTAAGTATAATTTATCAAACCACCCAATTCGTTTAAGAGGAATTTTCATATTATTTAATTAATTGTTTATAAATATCCTGATAAATTTTAGTATTCTCAGGATCTCCTAAGAATTTTTTAGCAACTTCACGGCCAACTCCCAATTTCAGTTCGCCATAATAATAAGTATTTCCCTGTCGTTTTATAACTTCGTTTCTAGTCGCAGTATCAAGCAAGTCTCCCACTTGATCAAGTCCTTTGTCATAAATTAACTCCACTTCACATTGCTTAAATGGAGGAGCAACTTTATTTTTAACCACATTAACACTAATCCAATTACCTATAACATCACCCTTGTCTTCACCATTCGCTGTAATGTTTTTTCCTTTTTTAATTTCCATACGAATAGAAGAATAAAATTTCAACGCTGTTCCACCTGGTGTAACGGTTTTTGGTCCATAGAATACACCTACTTTCTCTCGTACTTGGTTGATAAAAATTACGATTGTTTTACTTTTAGCAATAGCTCCCGTCAACATTCGCAACCCCTTAGATAGAATACGAGCTTGTAACGCCATTGACTGATCTGTAATAAGCCCCTCTAACTCATCCTTAGGAACTAAAGAAGCCACAGAATCAATTACAATAATATCTACAGCCGAAACCTCTACTAATTTTGCCACAATATCCAAAGCCTCCTCTGCGGTAGAGGGTTGGACGAGTTTCATTGCATTAACATTCAAACCAATTTTAGTGGCAAAATCTGGACTAAAAGCAAATTCACTATCTACTAACACAGCCTTTCCCCCTACTTTCTGCATTTGTGCCATTAAATAGATAGATAAAACACTTTTACCACTTGAGGGAGCACCAAACATCTCAATTACTCGTCCTCTTGGCAACCCCCCACCCAACACCCGATCAAACGATAAACAGCCCGTAGAGATAAAATCTACCTTAAATTTATCCGATTTCTCGCCAGACATATCAATTACAGCATCTTCGCCGTAAGTCTTTCTAATTTTGATTAAAGCGTCGTCTAGGGCTGTGTCTTTTTCTGATTTCATAGGTGTTTAATTTCTGTTCCCAGTCTAGGAACTTTTTTACCATTTACATCTTGAATATAAACCCAAAATCTCTTATATACGGTTGTTCCTATCTTTGTTTTATATGCTACGGTAGCGACTAATTCATTAGAATCTTTATCTTTATCTATCTTAATTTCGTAAGGTTGATTGTTCATAAGTATAATTTATAGGTTAATAATAGCTTAAAACTTATAACTTAGCAAGTACTACTGTGGATAACTTTTAATTACATTTACTAAACCCACAACTATCACATTTCATACATCCTTCTCCTAATGTAAGGGGTAAATCACAAATAGGACAAAATGGCACATGACCAAAATCTGCAATCGAATTTTTTAATGGGATGATAGAACCTGGACTAATTTTTTCTGAACTAACTCTTTCAGCCTCTACTATATGAATCGGATTAGTTTCTTCCATATGTTTTTTTAAGACCTTACCAATTGCATCTGGTAAGGAATGGATGACCTCTCCCTCAGAAAAAGTAACATCTGGTCCACGAATTCCTTTTATTTGTTCTATTACTTCATTAATCGCCACATTAGATCTTAATGCTAAAGAAATCAACCGACTAATCGCTTCGGTTTGAGCGTTAAAAAATCCACCTGCTTTCCCTAAGGTTGCAAATACCTCAAACGGACCAGAACCATTTTCATTATTAATCGTAACGAATAAATTACCATAAGCTGTTCTAATACGATAAGTGGTGCCAGTTAACTTTGATGGTCTAGCTCGTGGAGAAAGTTTAACTGACTTTGGATCATCAGTATGAACATTTTCTTTAGAAACTTTCTTAGGATTAGAAACATCATTGCCTAATTTTTCAAAATCAGTTGCTAAAATTTGTTTATCACGAGATCCATCCCTATAAATTGTGCCTCCTTTGCAACCCAAGTCATACATCAATTCATATAATTTTGCTGTTTGTTCTATTGTATAGTCTGCGGGTGCATTACAGGTTTTAGAAATTGCTGAATCTGTCCAACGCTGAACTGTAGCCTGAACTCTTACATGTTCTTCGGGGGTTAATTCCATTGCCGTCACAAAATAATCTGGTTTTTCCTTATTTGGGTTGCTTTCCATCCAATCTTTAAGCAATGGAATAGTTTCTTCGTGTACTCCTAAACGAGACTTACGCCAATATGTCCACGCAAAGAACGGCTCAATCCCAGTAGAAGTACCAACCATCGTGCCAACCGTGCCCGTAGGTGCTTGGGTTAAAATAGTAACATTCCGAATACCTCGTTCCTTAATGGCATTACGAACGGTTTTATCCATTTGTTTCATAAACCCAGATTCAAGAAACTTCTCAGTATTAAATTTAGGAAAAGCCCCTTTTTCTAAAGCCAAATGTGTTGAGGTTAAGTAAGCTATTTCCGCAATAAACCGATAAAGTTTGTCAATAAATTCTACCGATTCTTTAGATCCATAACGAAGTTTTAATTTAATCAACATCTCAGCCAGACCTAATGTGCCCATACCAACTCGTCGCTCACTCATTTGTTGTTTATAGTTTTCATCAAAAAAATAAGGAGTTGCATCAATCACATTATCCTGAAATCGCACAGCCGTTTTAACTGTTTTTTCCAATTTTCCCCAATCAACTGTTGAATTTCCTAACGGATCCTCAATAATATGCTTAGCAAGATTAATATGTCCAAGATTACAAACTGACCAAGCAGCTAAGGGTTGCTCCCCGCAAGGATTTGTCGAAATTAAATCTGCATAATACCACGAATTAGAATAATAATTAGCCCGATCAATGAAATACACTCCAGGTTCAGCTGATGCCCACGCAGAGGATATTATATTCTTCCAAATATCACGAGCCTTAACAGTTTTATAATGCTTTACTTTCCCCCCCAACTCTTTCCATGTTTTTAAATTGCCATTCCATTTTTCTTTATATAACGGATCCTCAGTATCGGGAAAAGTTAAATCCCAAGCTTTGTCTTCTTTCACAGCTTGCATAAAATCATCAGTGATGCCCACGGAAATATTGGCATTAGTAATCTTGCCTGCTTCTTTTTTCGCATTGATAAAATCTAAGACATCTGGATGCCAGACATTTAAAATAAGCATTAGAGCCCCACGCCTACTTCCACCCTGTTCAATCAATCCTGTGACATAACTATACAAAGATGCCCAAGACACAGACCCTGAAGATCTACCGTTCACGCCTTTGACATAAGCATAGCGAGGTCGTAGTGTAGAAACATTAATACCTACTCCGCCACCACGACTCATAATTTCTGCCATCTGTCGCAGGGTTTCAAAAATTCCTCCCCGACTGTCGTGTGGTGAAGGAATAACAAAACAATTATAAAAAGTCAGGTTCTGCCCTGTTCCTGATCCAGTAAAAATACGTCCAGCAGGCACATATTTCCAATCTTCCATTAACTCTCTGAATCTCTGCTCCCATTCTTCCCGCAATTCTGGAGTTTTTTCCACGCTGGCGATATGCTTAGCTATTCTATCAAACATTTGCTCTGGCACAGTTTCTAGTGGTTTATCCACATGTTCAATTGGGCGAACTTCAATTGAACCATCTCGTAATTTTACCGAAACTTCTTTCTTCTCTTTATTAAAACTTTCAACTACCCCAATTTCACGTTGCCCTGTTTTTACATTTAGACATACAACGGCTGTGTCCCCAATTGAAATAGTCTCTTTTTTCATATCTTTTATGGCATAACGATCAAGAAAAATCTTCTCTCCGAGTGGATTTAGGGCGTTTCTCCCCTTACCCTGGTTTTGGTCAGGCATAGGTGTTCCTTTTTGGATTTAATTGTATAGTAGTAATATCATTTTAACGACAAGTACTTAGTAAAGTCTAAACTTAAAAATTTAAAACATTTTGTGATAATCTTTTTTCAGCAACCTTACAATATTCTGGAGAAATTTCAATCCCTATAAAATTTCTTTGCAAGTCTAGGGCTGCTCTTGCTGTTGTACCTGAACCTAAAAACGGATCTAAAATAATCTCATCTTTTCTGCTAGAATTTTCAATTAAAGTTTGAATAATATTAAGAGGCTTGACTGTAGGATGTTCAAACTCTGATTTAGCATTATTTTGTAAAAAATATTTTTTCTTAGTTTTATAAGTGCCTCCCAAAAACGCTCCTTTCTCACGGATAAAAATTATATATTCAGTATCACTTAAATATTTATTATTGACTGTGGGGATCGGATTGAGTTTATGATAGCAAAGTACATCTATATTAAATTCATTATCCTTTGCCCATTGCAGGATTTGTAAAATTTGATCTTTACTACAAAAAATGTATAAATTAAATAATTTTAAAACTCTCTTACATTCATCTAATACCGCATTTTCAAAACCATAAGACAAACTTTTTACTCCTATATGATAACTTCTTTTTTCAACCCCAAAGGCACCTCCACCCCCCCCTGCGATGATTTCGTATGGGGGATCAGTCACTACCAAATCAACACTATTGTCAGGAATTTGTTTCATAACTTCCATACAATCCCCTTGAACAACCTTATTAATAAAATCTTTTGGATATTCCATTTAAAACTCCAATACGGTTTGTGCCAACCTTTTTTTAGCAAGCTTAATATACTCAGGGTTTAATTCAATACCCACAAAATTTCTACCTAAATCACGTGCAACCTTAGCGGTAGTACCCGAACCCATAAACGGATCGAGTACAATCCCTTTGTTCCACCCAACCACACAACCACAATCGCTTAAACCGTGATTAATAACAGTAGGGGGTTTCCATCCACTTGAGCTTTGTTGTCCATTTCCTTTCGGGTGTTCGCCAAATTCTTCACGCTTACTAGGAGTGCTTTTAATGTCGTAAATTATTTTTCTTGCTATACCGCATTTCTTACAAATAAATTCAGGACATCCAGATTTAATTGGAATGGCGATAAGTTCTTCTGGAAAAGTAGCAAAATGAGTCTCTGAATACTGTTCTGAACGAAAGGATGGTTTTGTCGCAATTCTCCACACAGTTCGTTTGTTTCTCCCAAGTGGATTGATCATTAATGTTCCATCCGCTTTTTTATAACCACTATGACCGACAAAACTTGTACCACCGCCACCCATTTTAGAATTAAATTGTTTACGAATATTTGGTCTAGGTTGAGCCATAGTCTGCCCATCTGCTCCATTCACCCATTTATTATCTTCAGAAACCCCCCTAAGCATTCTTGGGATGGTTGCGTCTGAATAAGGTTCGTATTGAGGTTCAAAATAGTATTCTTTTTCCTTACTAAAGAAAAAAATCGGTTCATAGTCTACAGTAAATCTATCCTTTACTGAAGCTGGCATTACATTTGGTTTGTGCCATATAATTTGATTTCTTAAAATCCAACCTTGTTCATCGATCATACGAATTGCTAACCGATGTGCTTGAAACAATAATGACTTTTCCATCTGCCCATTTCGTTCATCTAGATTTTTAGGATCTCTATAATTACCCTTACTCCCAGTTCCACCGTAACTATCACCATGGTTCCACCAAAGTGTCCCTGTTTTTTTAAGCACTCGTTTTAATTCGGCAGTAATTAAAAGAAGTTTTAATAAATACTCCTCAAGAGTATCCTCAAGACCAATTTGTCCATCAACACCATAATCCCGTAAATTCCAATATGGTGGGGATGTAATAATACAATCCACACATTCATCGGGAATTGTTTTTAACACTTCTAAATTATCCCCTTGTATAATTTTATTTAAAAATTCTGTAGGTAACATTAAATATCCTCAATCATTTGTCTTAGTTTGTTTTGCATTTCCATAATCTGAGTTTTCCGTTCTTCTGGAATATCCCATGTTGCAATTTTCTCTCCAGCCTCATAAAAAAACCGCAAAACAGCCGCCCCTAATAATTGATCGTTCCTGTCGTCTGATTTTATATAATGTTCCGCTAATTTAAATAATTCTACAAACTGATTAGGTTGTTCATTATTCAACGATAAATTCACCACCTGCTCCAATTGTGCTTGATTCGACATTTTGTTTAACCTCTTGTAGCTTTCCGTTAATAAACTCACATTTTGCAAACTTAGTAATTCCTGTACGACGATTTTTTACCAAAGAAATTTTTGAATACCTAGAAAATACATCACCACTATCCTCCCAATTAAACCCATTTTGTCCGTAAAGTTGCTTTCCTTTTGGGGGAGAAGAAGTTTTAATTCTTTCCCTCTCAACCATAAACACAAAATCAGATTCCTGAGCAACTCCTCCACTATGTGCAATATCATCCATATCTAAATCCTCTTTAGTTTTTCGAACATGAGCTAATAAAAAAATAATAATATGTTTATCAAGAGCAAGTAGTTTTAATTGGCGACAGATTTGTCCTAAATACACTGAGTAGTTTCGTTCTGCACTATCACCGCTTAATTTTGGTGCTAGAAAACCTAAGTGATCAATAAAGACCACTTTAGTATTAAACCTTAAAACCCCTTCATTTACTTTTTTTTCAATCCATTCAATTTGACCGCCCTTAAGTTTTAATGGACAAAAACCTAAATAGTCTTGGGTAAGACCCATATCGGCAAATCGTTTAGCAATTTCTGTAATTTCCATTTCGTAAGAAAACCATAATTGCGGTAATCCTATTTGATTTAAATGATAACTAATTGTTTGAGCAAAAAGAGTATTATGGGTTACAGTAAAATCACCAAGTAAATATCTATGGTTTCCATCTAACTCAAAACCATAGTACTCACCACTCCCTAATGGTTTTATAGAAAACCCAGTTACTAAATGATTTTTAATTTGTTTACGAACAGCACATTGTTTTCGCTTAAGTTTGCAAGGAATTATAGAACAATCTCCATAAATTCCCACTTTCCAATAAACTTTATTATATTTTTTATTAACAAAAGAATTAATTGAAGCTGAAAGACCCAATGATCGTACTAACCATACCAAATCTTCACATAACATTTTGTTTTTATTAACAAAATTTAAACTACTTGGTGGATTTTTATATCCATCAGAGTCAATCAATCCCGCTAACAATTCAAGGCGTGACTTCCTTGAATTGTTTTTATAAATCAAGGGGATGTGCTTATTATTTATCATGTTTAAAGAAACTAATCTGCTTTTTAAAGAAACTGTTTCGCCATAACCATGTTTATTACGAGAATCTACTGGTAAAAAATTTTTAGGTCGTGTCAGTTGGTAAATATTAGATTTGTTTCCATATATAGACTGATCAACGGTTCTAACTTTTAAATCTAATCTATTTGCATAATTAAACAAATAATTTTTAATCTCTTCATCGGAGGTTGTTATTCCAACTTCATTAGAACTACCATCACCTAACCATAAACCTAAAAAATATGGCTCAATTGGAACTTGTTGTTCTTTAAACTCCACCCCAACTCTAAATAACTTTTGATTTCTTTTAAAAGTTACATTATGTTTTAAAAATTCTTTTAAACTAACCTCAATTTCCTTACTATTTTCAATTTTTTCCAATCTAGTGCTAATACGTACCCCATTTTTTGTAATTCTATGATTTTTAAATTTAGACGATCCTTTTAAAACTAAAATATGTTCCGAATTAACTATAAAATTATCTCCACCTTTTATTGGGCATATTTCATAAAGTTCATCAACTCCATTGCCTAATGATAATACTTTTCTCGGTGTCGAATCATCTCCCATTAATAAATCACCAATTTGAATTTGTTCAACATTTTTTATACTACCATCAAACATTAAAATTTTTGTGCCTTTCCCATGGCATTTGCCGTGACCTGACTTCCCGCTAATAACAACAAGGTCTCCTTCCGTAATTCCACCGCTCATAATATTACTAAATATATCAAATCCTATAGGGAAATTATCAGCATGACCTCTTAATTCCTCTAATCTTTTAGCAGCTTCAAATAAAGGAACAATTTCAGATTCTTTATCTAAATCAAATTTTTGATCTAATTCTTCAAATTTTGGAACTTCGTTAAAATCCATAAAAATTAACTACGATTATTAATTACATTATCCACACGTTTCAAAATCGTCTCAAGTGTCCAAACATAATTTCGATTAGGATCTGAGTCTAAATATTCCATTGTTTGAATAATCTGATCGTCTGTATAGCCAACTAAATTTTTAGCAGCTTTTAACTCACGACGAAATTGAGCTTGTGTTGCCTCAAGAGTTGGTTTGACTAGGTTTTTAAATTTCCAATATAACCCTATAATATGCACAGGTCTCCTAGAATCCTTTAAAACTTTTTCTAAATAAACAGGAAAACTAAAAGGTTCTGTTTGTGTATCAGAAATATCATCTTCTTTTATCTTATCTTCTCTTCTCTTCTCTATGTGTTCCCCAGGAGTTCCCAAGGAGTTCCTAGGGAGTTCCTTAGGACTAACGAAGTTATGACGACTAGACCATTCATAAAAGTAGTAATTTTGGCTTGTTTCCTTGAATTTTGGGAAATTTTTTTTAATTTCTAAGATTTGTGATTCTAATTCAGAGTCGGTTGCAGTTGAACGGATACACGACCGAAGGACAGTAGGGTTTTTAGGGAGTTTGTTTTGGGTTTCAGCAGCTAGTAAAAGGAGTTTAATATAAGTTAATTGAGCTTGCTCTGATAGGGTATAAAAACGATAATCATTTAAAAGTCGTTTTTCTAATTTTATCCACACTATATTTTTATATGGCATATTGCTTCCTCCTTAGGTAATTTTTAAATACCATTAAACCAAAATAGATCGATTTTAGCAAACCAACCTTATAGTAAATCTGACACAAACCCTTATCCTTAATAGCTATAAAACTTTTAAGCTTTAAAGGATTTTGTTTTTTTCTCCATGTCATAAAATATTTTGATTCGTTAAATCAAGTAATAGTAATTACTACTTTACTCTGAACTTAACAACCTGTCAAACGCAAATTATTGAGGTTTTTGTTTATAAATTGTGGATAACCCTAAGATTTAGATTGGCTAAATGGGGATTTAGAAGCATTTGAAATTCTACTTTTTAATGCCCTCATATTAGAAACAAATTCTCGTGGTTCAATTCGTAAATCACCTTTAAAATATAGAGATTCCGCCTCAGATAGTTCAGGTGTTTTTTCAAAAGTAAAATAACCAACTGGATTAGGATTTTTCCCCTCAATTTGAAAATTCAAATCTACAATTTCAAATTTAAGTGTTTGTAGCACAGCAGCTAAATAAAGATCACGAGTCACATATGCATTGGGTGTTGACATAAGGTTTCATTTAATTTATTAATTATGTCTTTAGTGTAACAACAAGTAAAAACATAAAGCTAATTAAATATATTAATATATTCTTGACAAGTTCAAAGTAAGGATTTATAATAGTTCTTGTAGTTTACAAGTAATCCTAATGACGGAAACCTTAAAACATACTGAATTAAGCACAGAAGAATGGGAAAAACTATCCCAAGAATATGCAGAGGAAATTAGGAGTGCAACCAAGTACTACCATTTTTTTGCAAATATCCAAAAACAACTTGAAACTACATTGAAAAAAAAATTTGCCAAAATAGGGATTAGACTTAAGAGGGATGTAAAAGAAGAGGATGAGTTTACAACAACCAGTAAAAGTATTGGAATACGATATTCTTTATATTATATTTCCGATCCAACTAATACAGCGTTGCTTCCAACCCATCTTAATTTTACTACTCTAATGAAAGAAATTAGATTAGCCGATTCTAAATACTCAACCGTACTAGATTTTAGAATAGTTAGGACGGAATATTTAAATCAGAAAATTAATGATGTCTGTGATATTGTGGTGGAACAATTCCAAATTTTATTAAACCAACAGTTAGACAGACTTAAAGAAAGGACAAATTATGGATAAGCTGTTAATGCCATTATCCGAAATAACAAATATCTTAAACCAAGATGGAATGAAGTTGAATAAATCTAAACTCTACCATTATTTTAGGTTAGGATTATTAATTCCTGAATCAACATTCGTGAATAGTAAAACAATTTTATTTGATTTCAAAGATGTTAAACATCGTTTGAAAATAATTAGTGAGTTAAATAAAAAAGGTTATAAACTTACTGAAATTGTGCATAAACTTACTTGACAAGTGTTAAGTAAACTTTTATACTATAATTACTAACGAAAGGACATCTTTATGGAGAAAAAACAATATGCTGAATCAGCTCAATTTTATAAACCAAATGATAAAGGAACTGGTGGGGCATTATCGCTAAGTTTTTCTGGTTGGCGACAAGATCTTCAAGGAAACTACACTGATGGTGGTCTATATCTAAAAATTGCCAAACAAGTACCAGGACAAAGAGCTTTTGATTGGAATTCTGGAACAACTTTGAAGTTAAATTTAACTGATATTGGTGCGTTATTGAATATGATTAGAACTAAAACTAAAGTTGAATTATTCCACGATGCTGGTAAATTTTACGGATCAGGATCAATGCAACGTGGATTAAATGTTCAATATAACGAACAGTATAACAATTTCTACTGGTCACTTTGGAAAAAAGATGGTGAGAAAACAGTAACTGACAGTGTAGCAATTTCATTAGGTGAAACCCATGTTATAGAAAGTTTATTAATCTTTGTAATTCCCTTGTTGTTAAAATGGGATTTAGTAAAAATTGCATCACCTGTTCAACCACAACCAACAATACCTAGTCCAATACAAGCTTCAACAATCAAACCTTTAGAATCTGGATATATGGAAAAAGAGAAAGAGGAACTACCTGATTGGTTAAAGGAAGATCCTAAAAAACTAGAAACACTTCCAATACAAAATAAATCTAAGGAGAAAACTAAGGAAGAAAAACTTGAAATTATCCTTGAATTAGCTGTTCTTAAGTTGGGAGTAAGTAAAGATGAGGCTAAAATTGCAGTATTGGAAGCAACAGGACTACCATTAATTGATAAAAACATCGACGCTATCTACGCAGCGATGATTCTAATGAAGTAAAAAATTAAATTAGGCTTACATATGAAAATTCTCTGTATTGGAGACCTACATTTTAAACAAGACCTTGCATACGCTGACTATGTTCCTGATCGTCGGGAAACTGAACGGCAAGAAGTTCTTAATACAATTGTTAGGGCGGGAACTATGGCGGATATTATAGTTTTTCTTGGTGATAATTTTGATGTTAAAAACCCACCATCTCAAGTAGTTAGAAAATTTACAGAATTTGTTGAACGATTTAATGGAAAACCAATTTATATTTTAGCAGGCAACCATGAAAAAAGTGCGGATGGTAAAAGTGCTATTGACTATTTAAAAGAAGTTAAAAATCCGAATTGGGAAATAATAACCGATATAATTTCAACTATTGGCGATATGGTTTTTTGTCCTTACTTTTATAGACAAGAATTAAGAACAGAAACTTACGAAGAAGCGACTAAAGAATTAATGGGAAGGATTTCTACTTCTTCTCATCCAGAACCCAGATCACCACAGCCTAATATAGGTCGTTTCTTGTTTGTTCACCATGCCGTTTCTGATACCCAAACTATAACTGGACAAAATACTAATTTATTTCCTGAAATTGTTCTTCCTAAGACAGAAATAGAGTCCATGTTTGATCTGATAATTGGAGGACATATCCACAAGCCCAGTCAGTACGGGAAAACTTTAGTAACTGGATCTATATTTACAAATGAGGCAGGGGATACTGAAAAATTTGTTTTTTTAATTGATACTGAATCATTAAATATTGAAACAATTAAACTACCTACCAGACCGATTTACAGACTAGAAAACCCTAAATTTGAATTATTAGAAAGTTTAAATCCCAATAGTATAGTCAAGGCTGTATTAACAGATAAAGAAGCCCCTTCAAGTGAGGAATATAAACAAATTTTAAGACGATTCGATGCTTATGTATTGATTGAACAATACCCGAATCAACGCAAAAAACTACATTTAGATGAAGGGGCAATGCTTGAATTTAGCGTGGAGAATTTACTAGGAATGTATGCGGAAGAAAAAAAGGTTGACCTTGGTAAGTTATTAAAAGCATGGGAATTAGTCAAATGAAAAAATTAATTGCAGGTGCGGATCTTAGTCTCACTGGGACAGGAATTGTTATTTTAGAAAACGAGGAAATAATTTTTCAATCCCTCATCAAATCAAAACCGACAACTTCTCCCCTAGATGAAGTAGTGAGGCTTCGTGGTATTATCAACCAAATTCCTTTAGCCCAAAAAGGAAGACTATTAGATCTTGTGGTTATAGAGGGTCTGGCATTTATGGCTAGAAATACTACAGCCCTCGTTCAACTTGCAGGATTAAATTATTTACTCCGTGACACGTTAGTAGATTTAAAAATTCCTTTTGTGATAGTAGCTCCCACAACTCTTAAAAAATTTGTTGTTGGGAAGGGCAACGCAGGTAAGGATGAAATTATGCTACATGTTTATAAAAAATGGGGCGTAGAATTAAATAATGA
>Ga0172379_10007061_pt1 | contig 14756 bp, 9 predicted proteins | sample GrowelOW334metaG_FD_119756 | JGI IMG/M metagenome (GOLD analysis project Ga0172379, IMG submission 119756) | Groundwater microbial communities from an aquifer near a municipal landfill in Southern Ontario, Canada - Groundwater well OW334 metaG | ecosystem: Environmental > Aquatic > Deep...
AAGAGCTAGATAAGTCATTTGATTGGCAACGAATCTATCATCTAGTCATCGTGCCGACTTACAAAGAGGATATCTCGATTTTACGCGCCTCGATCGCTGCTGTCATCAATTCGAATTATCCTACAGACAAAATAATTTTTGTTCTCGGCACAGAGGAGCGGGACAAGGAACAGGCGCAGAGGTATAGCCAGATATTGGAAAAAGAGTACGGCAATAAATTCAAACATTTCGAAGCTACACTTCATCCGGGAAATACCCCCGGTGAAGTCATCGGTAAAGGCGGCAACATCACCTATGCGGCAAAGCAGGTTTTGGCTTACTTTGATAAGGCGAAAATTCCAGCCAGAGACGTTATCGTTACAACAATGGATGCCGATCATGTCGTTGACAAAAATTATCTTGCCGATCTCACTTTCAAATATGTAACTGATGATGATCCGATTCACAAGAGCTTTCAGCCGTTGCCGATGTTTTTCAACAATATTTGGGATGTGCCGATGGTCAATAGACTGATTGCAACCGGCTCATCTTTTTGGCAATTAATCGTCACGACCAGACCATCACGTTTGCGAAATTTTTCAGCCCAAGCTCAGAGCCTGGAAGCGCTCAAAAGAGTCGACTTTTGGTCGACAAAAACAATTGTGGAAGACGGACATCAGTTTTGGCGTTCATACTATAAATTTAATGGTCGGCATGAAGTGGTGCCGATGTATACTCCGATCTATCAAGATGCGGTTTTGGCCAACGGTTTTGTCGAGACGATGAAAGAACAATATCTGCAGAAAAAGCGCTGGTCATGGGGTGTTTCTGACATTCCGTATGTGATGGAACACACCTTGAACGACACCAAAATTCCGGTTTTTGATCGCTGGGCAAATGCTTTAATTCTATGGGAATCTCATCTTTCTTGGTCGACAAATCCCCTGATCATGGTGACTTCTTCGTGGATTCCACTCGTTTTCAAAGCAAATTTTCATTCCGACATTTTGTCGTATAGCTTTCCCTTTATTTATGGCAGAATGTTGATGATCGCTTGGCTTGGTATGATCGTCACCCTGGTAATTTCCACCTTACTTCTCCCGCCGCCGGCGCACAAAACCAAGCGGTCATTTTGGCGCATTGCTTATGATTGGATTTTGACACCGATCGTCCTGCCGATCTCAAGTATTTTATTTTCTTCGCTTCCGGCCTTTGAATCACAGACGAGATTGATGACCGGTAAATATCTGGAAGTTTTTCGTGTCACTGTAAAATCGACGAAGCGTTCGGGTGTGACAGAGTCTAGTTAAATCAAGGAGAGGGAATGCGGAAGATAAAAAACTATGTCTGGGCGAGAAAAAATCTATTTACTGGTCTTGCTGTTTTTCTAATCTTACTTTTTATGTTTGCGATGGCACGATCATCATCATACGGCGCTTTTGGCGACCCGGGTGACTCCGCTATCATCGATGAGGTCGCTCATGTTCCAGCCGGATATACCTATGTCAAAGACGCAGACTATCGACTTAATCCCGAACATCCTCCCCTTGCAAAATCACTGGCTGCCTTGCCGTTGGTCGCGAACAAAAACATAGTTGGACCGGAAAGTGATTCGAGCTGGTCAGATATTAATCAGTGGGGGACTGGCTGGTATCTGATTTATCGTGCCGGAAACAATCCAAAAAATGTGCTTGATCTGGCTCGGTTACCGATGATATTGCTAATGATTTTTCTTGGTCTCTTTCTATTTAAATGGGCGAGAGAGCTTTTTGGTCGCAAAGTTGCATTGGTTGTTCTACTAATGTATGGATTTTATCCAGATGTTCTTGCACATGGACGATTGGTAACCACAGATGTGCCAGCAGCACTCGGTTTTGTTGTTGCAACATATTATTTTTTGAAAATGCTCGAAAAAGTGTCGTGGAAAACAATTGTCTGTGCCGCTCTGGCGCTGGCATTTGCCCAACTACTGAAATTTTCGGCGATTTTACTCTTTCCGATCTTCTTTGTTTATATTGTGATCAAATCACTGATGGAGAAAAAAACAGCTGGCTTCTGGAAAGGACTGTGGGTCAAGTTTAAACCATTCTTCTTGGTCTCTATTCTCTCAGTTCTTTTCGTTTGGATTGCCTATATTCCGTTTGTCCGCAACACACCGCCATCGATCGAGCATCAATTAATTGAGACTAATCTGACGAGCAGACCAGGCACTTTGGTTTTGCGTAATTTCCTGCATCATTTTGAAAACAATGCCATAACACGAGGACTTGGCCACTACACGCTCGGCGTCTTCTTGGTCATCGGTCGGGTCAGTGGGGGCAACAACACTTTTCTTTTGGGTCAACTTTCTCATAAATCGATCCCTTACTTTTTCCCGGTTGCTTGGTTACTCAAAACATCGATCCCAATTGTTCTGCTTGTTTTTGCCTCTGTCCTGGCAATGATACTTCGCTGGCCCAAGAATAAAGATAAAAAATGGCAGCTGACGGTGATTTTGACTCCGATTGTTGTCTATTGGATAGTGACTCTACGTGGTCGGCTCGATATTGGCATTCGTCATCTGATGCCGACAATCCCATTTGTCCTGCTGATGATAGGATATTTTATCAGACCGATTGTAAACGGGACAAAAAAATGGCCCAAAGCAATAATTACTTTACTGGTAGTATTTATGGTTGGCTCCACCTTGCGCAGCTATCCCAATTTTATCGCTTATTTCAATGAATTTACGCCCGCTGACCAAAAGCATCAGCGTCTGATTGATTCCTCGCTTGACTGGGGTCAGGATCTCCTGCGCTTGAAAAAATATGTTGACGATAATCACATTAAAAATATTAAAATAGATTATTTTGGTGGCTCAGTTCCAGCCTATTATATTCCACAGTCGACGAGCTGGCACTCACAGAATGGTCCAACAAGCGGCTGGCTTGCCGTCTCAGCGACTTTTTATCAATCATCCCGTCTGTCAGGACCAGAGGAGGGAAAATGGTCGTATCAGTGGCTTAACGCTTTCAAACCGGAAGCAATCATTGGTGGTTCGATTCTAGTTTTCAATATTTCACCCGAGGAATTGAAAAAAAATTATCCGGTCTCGCCGTATCCTATTACGACAATCGTGGCACCGATTGAGGATAATAGTAATTTAATTGGATTGTAATATGAACGATCAAATAAAACTGACAATTGTCGTACCGGCATACAAAGAGGAAAAACGCATTCACCTTATTCTTGACGCCGTCGAGAAATACGTCAAATCCAAAGATTTTAATATTGAAACAATCGTCGTGGTCGACGGTTCTCCCGACCAGACGGCTGAAGTCGCAAAGGGCTACGCATCAAGGATACCTGACTTACATGTTATTGATCGCCAAGAGAATAAAGGCAAAGGAGCCTCGGTCAAAGAGGGAGTGTTGAAAGCAAGAGGAGACTACATTATTTTTGCTGATGCCGACAATTCGACCCCGATCGAACAAGCTGACGAACTTCTGGAAAGTATTACGAAGTATGAAGTTGTGATCGGCTCGCGCTATATTAGTGGTGGCCAGATGGCCACTCCTCAGCCCTTGATTCGTCGTCTCGGTAGCCGTTTTTTGAATATAATTATTCAGCTTTTTGCCGTACCGGGGATCAGAGACACGCAATGTGGTTTCAAAATGTTTCAGCGCGATGCGGCACATAGAATATTCAGACACTTAAAAGTCAATGATTTTTCCTTTGACATTGAATTGCTTGCGATTGCCAGGAAACTTGGCTACAAAACCAAGGAGGTTGGTGTCGTCTGGCATGACAATCCACACTCGACAGTTAGTCCCTTCTCAGATGGTTGGCGGATGATTAGAGATACTATTGCGATCAGAAAAAGAGTTCAAAATATCAAAAAGATTTAATATATCTACGGGGTTATATAGAAAAAAATCAGCGTTTAAAGCTGATTTTTTTCTGGGGCGGCCACCCCACTTCTCCAGCCCTTTTGCGAAAGGATCTGGATACGCGGGGTAAAGCGGGATTTTCCGGTTCAATTCCCTTCTTCCCATTTGAAAAAGCCAATCTTGGCGATTGACTTTTTCAAATGGGGCGGCCAGCGGGAATTGAACCCACCACTGCAGTGCCACAAACTGCCGTGATAACCACTTCACTATGGCCGCCATACTCAAGTTATATTAACAGAAAATGTGGCGATGAGCTAGCCCACACACTGGTTGTAATATCGCTAATTGACAATATCTAATTATTTTAGAAAGGTATCTAGCCTGGGGCGGTGTTACTCGCCCCGGGCTAGCGGTCAGAGCTCGATCAGCACTTCGTCCTGATCGTCAATCCAGTCTTTGAACCAACCGTGGAGCCGGAAGAGCAAGTAGCCTTCTCGTTCGTAGCTATCTTCCTCTTCTGGTTGGTCGGTGTCATGTAGACCCGGCTCTGCTTCGGGCCAATTCACGTCTCTGTTTACCAGCTCCACTACCAGTTGTGGGATGTCGACATCGCTCCAGCTCTCGTGGTGGGACTGTTGCAGGAGCTGACCCAACTCCTCTGCACCGATGATCTCCATGGAGCAATCCATCTCCCCACCGAAGCTGATGCTGAGTATGACGCCCAGAGACCCGAGAATATAGAGGAGTGCCCCCACGATCTTTGGATCCGAGTCAGCCGTTGCTGTCAAGTGGACGTTTCCGCCCTCGCCTGCTTTCCTGACAAAGAGGGACAGTGAGTTGTCCCTTGTCATGGCGATGAAGTCCCAGTTCTCTGCTCGGAATTCATCGTGCTCCAGACTGGCGAGTAGCACGAGGCCGAAGTCCACGTTGACACATCCTTGTACAACCCTCAGAGCATCAGTCTCGTAGTCCAAGGCTACCTCTACGTCTATCTGTTGGGACATTGTCTTACCGTACCTTTTGCCCCGGAGGGGGCGGCCAGGTCCGGCCGTTGGGAGCAAGCTCAGCACAACGACCGGACGAAGTGCCTGGCCTTGCGGCCAGTTACGCTCGTCGCGTTCATCATGATACACTCCCGTGATTCACACGAATTACCGTTTTCTTCTAGGTTTTAACGATCGACCTAGAAGAGAGCTTGATTGATACGGCAACGCCATATCAAACTTCTTATATCATTATTTAGTAATTTAGTCAATATTTTATCGTGCTACTGCATTAGTGCGTAAAAACTAGAGAAATGCGATATGTCACGAAGGCGAGTACCCAGGCGACACCAATTGTTGTAAGAGGTTGCAAAATAGCGTATTTCCATTTACCGGTTTCGTTTTTCACTGCAGAAATTGCGGCGACGCAAGGGGTATAAAGTGAAACGAAGACGACAAAACTCAACGCACCAGCGGTTGACAGGGTTTGCGGCAAGACGTTTATAAGACCGGTTGTACTAACGTTGTGCAGAGTGCCGAGAGTGCCGATAATCACCTCTTTCGCAGAAGCACCAAAAATTAGAGAGACAACATAAGTCCAGTGTCCAAATCCAAGTGGTTGAAATATTGGCGCAACAAATTCACCAAACCGACCAGCCAAACTGAGATGCGAACCGTATTCAACCCCCAGTGGGATACTGGCGAAAAACCAAATTACGATAACGGCCCAAAATATTGTTGTACTGGCTTTTTGAATAAATTCTCTGGTGTGGTACCAAGCGTGTTTTAACACATTTTTGAGTACGGGCAAACGATAGGGAGGAAGCTCTAAAATCAGAGTTGTTGGCTCATTATTTTTGATAAATCTGGCCAAAATCGCGCTTGCGACGAGATTGACGATGACTCCCAGTAAATACAGTCCGAAGATTACCAGTGCTGCATGCTTGGAAAAAAATATTTCAGCAAAGAGGACATAGACCGGCAGTCTGGCGCCGCAAGAGATAAAGGAGTTAGATAAAATGGCGATCAGTCGCTCCTTGTGATTTTTGATCGTTCTGGTCGCCAAGATAGCCGGAACATTGCAACCAAAGCCAAGGATCATTGGGATGAAGCTGTGGCCGGAGATCCCAAATTTCTGAAAAAAGCTATCAGCCAAGACGACTGTTCGCCCAAGATAGCCACTGTCTTCGATAATGGCGATCATAAAAAACAAAGTGAAAATAAGCGGGGTGAAAGACAAGACTGTGCCGATCCCGCCGATCAGTCCGCCGGTGATAAAGGAGTGCAGGAGCGGTGGAAGTGACTCGGGAACGATGGCAGCTATTTTAGCAAAGAACAGCCCGATCAGATTCACAAGCGGGTTTGAAACCTGAAATATCAATGAAAAAATCAAAAACATTACGAGCAGAAAAATCGGAAAAGCAGTAAATTTATTCATCACAAATTTATCGATCAGCTTGATCTTGCGCCAGACTGATTTGTCGTCGTAATACGGAGAGATATTATCTTCAAAAAAATCAAGCGTTTTTTGCCTGTTTACATTACTCTTGTTATCATCGCAAAGATTATCTAAATAGCTAGGTCTTACGTATTTTTTTTGATTCGTCGCGATCACTGTCCTGATTAATTCGTCCTTGTTTAGTCCTTTATTTGCCTCGATGCAAACGATGGGCAGAGAAAGTACCTCACTAATTTTTTGCGCGTCAATCTCAAAACCGTGTTTCTGGGCTTCTTTGTTAAAATTAAAAGCGAGCACGACTTTTTTGCCCAAGGCAACAATCTCATGAGTCATTATGAGATTGCGCGCCAAAACGTTGACATCGACGACCTGAACGACAACATCAACATGACCGTTCTTCAGATAGTCGTCGGTTACTTTTTCTTCTTCACTGTATGGTTTGATACTATATGTACCGGGCAAATCGACGACGTGAATTGAATTGTTACCAGACACAAAAATGCCCTCTCTCTTTTGGACGGTTTTACCCGGCCAGTTCCCAACATGAAGGCTCATACCGGTCAAAGAATTCAAAAGGGAGGTTTTTCCGGTATTTGGATTTCCGATCAGTGCGACCGTAATTTTATTCACGATTTTCTAGCAGATTAATCTCAATCTTTGAGGTCACTTCTTCTCTGAGTGCGATCATCGAATTGAGACAGCGATAAACCATTGACGAACCAAGTGGTGTCCTGGCAACAGCAAACACTAAAACTCCCGGTAAAAATCCCAGTGATTCCAGTCTTTCTTTTGTTGATTGATCAGTCTCAATTGATTCAATCGTTGCGGAGTAGTCGAGTTCAAGTTTATTTAATGTTGTCCTCATTAAATCCCAAAATTAGACCTGCAAAACAAGAATTCGAAATATGAATGAAAAAATATTATTGGAGCGGGTAGAGGGAGTCGAACCCTCGTCTCAAGTTTGGAAAACTCGCATAATAACCGCTATACTATACCCGCTAATCAGACAATATATTATCAGCTTTTGGCACAAAATTCAATTTCCGAGAGGGGAGACCACCTCTGAGCAATAGCCCAGAGGTGGCCGCGAGCGAGTTCCCGAGGATCACTGTGGGAACAAGGTGTCGAGGAGGCGATTCAAGCCAGACTCGGTTTCCACCAGGCTGGAGTGGTCGCCGAGGAGCAGGTGACGTTCGAACCCCCGAACAAGCATCTGGTCGAACGGAATGTCGGCGGGTTCGGCGCCGTTTTGTCCGTCGATCAGATTGAGTCCACCATCGACCGGAGAGACGGTGATGTCGAGTGAGCCGCCGATGAGCGTGTAGTAGGCGTCTACTGGCCAGGTGCCATCATCGCGGTTGAGATCCTCGATGTAGTCGCTGTGATGGACCAGATCCTTGACGACGGGACTGTCGAACGTTGCTATGATTGAGCAGGGTGAGGACGGATGAAAATTGAAGAAGTCCTCATCCAAACCCTTGGCACAATCAGCAACGTCAGCCCAGATCGAACCATGATTTGGTCCGTTGATCAGGTAGATGTAGCCACCGCGACGTCGCAGCATTCGGTGCTGGACCATGTCACGGACGATGATGGCACCGAGTGAGTGTCCCCACAGGGTGACATTGCCGTAGTCGAGTGCGTTGATCTGCTTCGCCAGAGCGATTGCCGAGTCATGCGGACGGAGCCGATAGTCGTATTCGGCCCCGTAGACGGCACAGTCCCAGTCGATCCGTGGTCGGGTGTTGTAGACGATCATGTCGGCAGCCAACTGCATGTCAGAGACTTGCGCGTTGACACCGTGGATGATCACCGACATAGAGAACGGATTACGACTACGAGTCGTCGGTCCCAGTAGCAGCTGGAGGCTTCTCCACGGGTTGGGGAATGACGCCATCTGTACCAACCTGGTCATTGTCTCTGGTGGTGAGACGACAACATAACCGACGATGCCGTCGACGACGCGATTGACAAACGCCGCCGGTTTCAGGACGATCTTGGTGATGTTGGAGACGTCGTTCAAGATCTTCCAGGCGCCTTCTGCCGTCTTGGTCAGATAGAACCAGACGACCTTGGCAGCGCCGCGACTAACGACCGGGTCAACCGGTGCAAGAACGATGTCCTTGGCTGGCTGATTGCTTCCGACGATCTCGATTCGACAGTTGGCCTGCTCGGCCGACTGCCAGCCGTCAGACGGAGTTGCCGTGGATGGACCCCGAGTGATTTGCAGCTCGGTTGGCGAAGCGAATGTACCAGCCTGTACGGTAACTTCCATGTCGCCGACGATTTGGGTCGTCGTTTGGTGCGGTTGCACCGTGAACTTGGCGGCGGTTTGCTGCGCCGGCAAATTGACGACATCACTGTCGTCGCTGGTGTTGATGTTGTCAGTATCAACCTTGCCACCTCCGCCGCCGCCACAGCTAGCGAGCATCAAAACGACGACTGTAAGAGTCGCCAGAACGAGGGTGCGTCGCATGGACATCCTCCTTGTGAATGTGCCTGCACAAGGATATTTTATCACTAAATAATCACAAAAAACACAGAACAGCACTATAATTCTGCACTTTTTATTGAAAATCTATTCGTAGCGCAAGGCTTCCATTGCAGAGAGCTTGGCGGCTTTTTTGGCTGGAAACCAGCCACCCATAAGTGAAATAAACATTGTTAGTACGACCATCAAAACAATAAAACTAACCGGCGTGACGAAAAGAGCGATATTACCAGCGATATTTTCTCGTTGCATAAAGAAGGCAATCAGAGAATTGATGCCCCAGCCGAAACTCCAAGCGGCAGCAACACCGATAATGGCGCCGAAGAAACCATAAAGAATAACCTCGTATTCGAAAATGCGTCTGACATCGAGAGCAGTAGCTCCAACGGCTTTTAGGACACCGACCTCATGAGTTCTCTCAAGCAGCGCTATGGTCATGATGTTTACTATTCCGATCAGAGCGATGAGTAGAGCAACGCCGCCGATGATGCCTAGAGTAAGCTGAGTGATCAGAAAAACCTTGTCGACACGATTGATTAGGTCAACTACGGAGGTTGTGTTGAAACCCATGGTATCGATTGAATTTTTGACAGTCTCAACGTTGGTCCTGTCGTCAATTTTTACTTTAATGGCGTTGTAGTTAGGTTGACTTATAAAATTTTTCAAATGTGAGAGTGACAAATAAATATTTGAGTTTGCCTCGTCATCTGATACACCACTGATTGTTTCCGGCAAATTGACTATCTTTGCTTGTGACAAATCTGTTCCGTCGCTACTGACGAGATTTAAAACAATATCTTTGCCGATTAGTGAGTCTAAATTCGAAACATTAAAGCTTTTGGCGATTGCCTTTGTTATGATCACCCCAGAACCACTTTTAAAGTTGTTGCCAGCGGCAAGTGTGACACCTTCAAAATCAAGCGCTTCTGGTTTAATCGCTTCGACGATACCTTGAGAAGAAGAGTCGTCAATTGAAATTTGGGCCGGTAAAGTAAGATTAGGGCTGACCATTGCAACATGATGAAGCGATTTAATCCGGCTAGCAGTAACGTCGTCAAGCTTTGTCGTCGAGTCTTTATTGGCAGTGACGGTAATCGAAACCAAATCACTAAGTGAAGCCAGCTGACTGGAAGTAATTGTTTGCAGGCCGATGCCAAGAGATACGAGTGCCACAACTGAGCCAACGCCCATAGCAACTCCGAGTGTCGTTAAAAAGGCTCGAAAACCTTTATTGAAAAAATGGACCATTGCCAGACGAAATGCCTCAAAAATACTTAAGTGTCCACTGCCGACTGGCAAACTGCGTGGATCTTCTTTTTGTTCTCCCCCAGTGTTTATAATGCGGTCCTGAATAATTTTTCCATCTGCAACATTGATAATTCTGTTGCCATACTTTGTGAATTCAGGATTGTGTGTAACCAAAACTATTGTCGTACCAAATTTGGTATTGATCTCCTTTAAGATATCCATGATCTCGTTGCCAGTCGGAATATCTAAATTTCCGGTTGGCTCATCTACCAATAAAATGTTTGGCTTAGTAACCAGTGCTCGAGCAATCGCGACTCGTTGCTGCTGACCACCGGAAAGTTCTGAAGGCTTGTGACCGGTGCGGTCTGATAGTCCCAATGTGGCCAGAACTTTATTAGCTTGCCGCCGCGAATATCTGGAGTGTAATCCGCGGAGAAGAAGTGGAATTGCAACATTATCACGAGAATTTAAAGCAGGAATAAGATTAAATTGTTGAAAAACCATCCCAATGTTATCACTTCGGAATCTGGCACGTTTATTAGGGCTTAATTTGTTGATATCTGTTCCACCAATGGAAACTTGACCTTCGGAAGGTAAATCTAAGCCGGCCAGGAGAGAAAGTAGCGTGGTTTTGCCGGAGCCGGACGGACCAAATATTACTACAAAATCGCCCTGATTGATTTCAAGGTTGACACCAGAAAGTGCACAAACTTTATTGCGGCCAACGGAATAAAACCTGGCAAGATTTTCTGCCTTTATAATCGGATTAGACATCTTTTTTTGTATCCAGATTAATTGGTTTTTCAACTATTTGGTTGCTAATTGTTGGGTTTCTTTTTTTATTTTTTTCAGATTCATCATCAAGAATTACGGTTTCAGTCATCGTTTCGAAGATGGAAATTGTCACTATTATTACGACAATGGCGATAATGAAAAATGTAATCGGAACAATAACCTTTGCCGATGGTGTAGCTTCCGGGTATACAAACCAGAAATAGAGTGCAAAAGCGACGACAGCGATAGAAATAACCGCACCACAAGCCAGTAAAAGATAAGCGCCGATCTTGGTTAATTTTCTAAGCATATTATTTGCCTATCTTCCCCAATCCGGCGAAGGCCGACTCCAGGGCATTAATTATTATCTCAAAGAGAGACATATCAATAGGGGCTTTTGGAGTCACAAATTTCTGAATTGGCGAGTCGGTGGTATTAGCCCCCGAGCTATCAATCGCTCTGAGCGTAAAACTGTATGCCGTGTTAACTTTTAACTTCTTGATCAAAACGGTATGAGTCTGATTTAGAGATTTATCAAGGGCTGTTTTGTTGTCCATAACACCGTTTGCGCCATATAGAATCTGGGATTGTGCCAGCTTATCTGTTTTGAACGTGACGATGACGCTAGCGCTATCTTTGTCGACGATACCAGCCTCTATTTTTATATTGGAAATAATGCTTTTGCCTGACATCGCGTCAGATACGGAAGCCGTAAGGTTGCCGACTCGATAAGTATAAGTAGAATCAGCTTTGACATCAGTATCGGAATAAAAGTTTCTTTCTGTCTGTACTACGCTGGTGAAGGCACTACCATTTTCTGAACGCTCAAGAGTTACTTTGTTTAGATTGTTTGGCCAATAGATGGCATAACCAGGTTGCGAAGGAGTGGAAACATTGGTGACATAAATTGATTTTGGTCCGGCAACAGCAGCCGCGATGGCAGTATCAGGTTTTAGCGAAAACACTTTTTTGATTGCGTTGTAGATATTATTGAAAAATCCCGAGACATAGTCAGCAATTATTTCCAGAACGGTTTTTTGTTTGATCTGACCACTAGTTGTAAATGTTTGATCTCCGGAGAAAACGGTGTTGCTATGCTGATCAATCGAAAAAACCTTGTAGTGATACGTGGTGGCTGGCTTAAGGTCAGAAAGTATGACGGTGTGTGAAGAATTCAGTCCAGTGTCAATATCTGTTTTAAGACTGTAGCTAGAAGAAGATCCATACATAACCTGTGAATTTGCAGGTACAGAAGTCAACCAAGTAATCTCTGCTTGAGTTGTATCATTTGTGGTTGCAGATGAAGAAGCCTTGATGTCAGAAATGACCAGCTCACCTTCACCAATTATTGAACTTGGCAGAATAATTTCAGTACTGCCAACTTTTTGACCGGTTGTTTTTGTCATATTATTTTCTGAAAGGGTGGCGGATATTGCAGCGGTTTCATTTTTAGCATTGTCTATTGCTTTGATTGTATAGCTTGCCTTTGCATCAGCCGACAAAACATCCAGATAAGAAACCAGACCGGACTTTGCATCAGTTGAAATATTTGTAGTAACGCCGGCTGAGTCAAGATTAATTGACTGTCCGGTACGTGAAACTACATAACCCTTTAGCCCACTGCCAGCATCAGTTGCTGGCTTCCAGGTAAGTATGACAGCGTAATAATTATCGGCGCGGTTGGAAACATCTGCCATTGTGACATTCGTCGGCGCGGTCGGCGCGGTCGTGTCAATGATAAGCGTTGTTTCTGATGAAGTGGCTGAGAGATTGTTTTTGTTGTCGCTGGAATAAACTCTAACATAGTAGGTGCCGTCAGAAGAGAATTCATAATTGTATGAAGAAGTATTACCATTTACAACTTGATCTTGAAGAACATTACTACTACCAGAAATTGTGCCGATACTGAGATAATAAGATTTGATGCCCGAGTTGGTATCGACTGCCGGGGACCAGTTGAGAGTGACCTGTTTACTATTAGTAAGTTCTCTTGTATCAGTAGCGTCAATCTTGGTTGCCAGACTTGGTTTGCCCGGCGTAGTCGGTTTGTCGGAGTCGGGCCGGCCGGTCACCTCGCCTGAGGCGGCTGATTCATTGCCAAGGTCGTCAAGAGCGGTGAACTTATAGTAGTAGTTGGTATTATTAGAGACTGAAGCATCTGTGAAAGTAGCCGCTGTCGTGCTATCAGTCGTTTTAATTAGATTTCCGACATAGGGCGTAAAACCGGAAGTTGTGTCACGGTAGATCTTAATTGTTGCAAAGTCGACATCTGTCGGATTGGTCCAGCTGAGCGAGATAGCGGCGTTGCCGCTGACCGTTGAGGCGCTACTTGGTGTAGCCGGAGCAGTTAAATCAAGTACGATGGAGTGTGAATAAGTTGCCGATTCGTTACCATATTGGTCTTTGTATTTAAGATAAACTGTAATTGCCCCGTCTGTTGCCGGCAAAATGTAATTGATAGTCGACGCGACATCTTGATAACTGGCATCGGCAAAATTTGATGCGGTTGAGATTTTAACCTGAGTCGCTAAATCGTAACTTAGAGCCAATGAAACTGTTTGGTTGCCAGTTCTGGTTTCATCGGAATTTAAAACAAAACTGCCCGACGGCGCCGGATTGTCATTCACAATAGTGTAGGTATAAGAAAGTTCGGATCCGAGAGATGAATGAATCGGGTTAGACAGGGTGACGACGATGGTTTTGTTTGGACCGACCAAATGGTTGTTTGTGACTGCGATGCTAAACGATGTTGAAGTGTCGCCGTGAGAAATTGAAGCAGTGCCGGATGCCAGGGTGAAATCAGTTTCCGGTGTGGCGGTACCGCCGGAAACGGCGTAGTCGACGGAGATATCAGTACCGGAGACTTCAGAAATTGTAATCGGGACTGTTACGCTTGAGGTTGAAATCGCACCGGAGGCGCTGGTTGAACTGAGCTGAATAGTCGGATTTGAAGTGTTGATGTCGGCTGTCGTTGAAAAAGCGGTCGTGATGTTGTCACCATTCTCGGCTTTGACTTTGTAAACGTAATTGGTGCCGGCAACCAATCCGATATTAACAAAACCGTCCGTGCCACCCCAGTCGGCATAGAGCTGCCAATCGACGTCGTCTTGCAAACCTCCGTCAGCATTCTTTACGTATTTACCCAGAGTCTGGTTGTAAATGGAATAGCGCGTAGCGTCAGGATTTCCGTTCGCATTGATAACGATTTTAATCGAATTGGTCGAATTTGCCACGAGCGTCGGAGCGGCTGGTACTGCCGCTAGGGTGTACAAGGAGATAATGTTTGAATTATTTGAACCGTATGCGTTTGAAGCACTGGTCTTGCGTGAGTAAACCGTGTTTGCCAAAAGGCCGGTTTCATTCCAACTAGTTGAATTAGCCGCAAGAGCATCAGAGAGATTACTCCCACCCGAATCTTTAACTTGCCAGGCTGTTTCATCGTCAGCTGTGTCGGACCAGCTCCAGTTAATTTGTGATGCTGAAACGACAGTGCCGGCAAAATCAGCCGGCGCGGTCGGCGCAGTACAACTGGCAGTGGCAAAACTGGCAACACTAGAATAGGCACCAGCACCGTTTGTACTACTAGTTGATCGGATTTTGTAATAGTAGGTTGTTAAGTTGGTTAAACCAGTTAGAGATTTTTGAGTAGTGACAATATCTGAAGTGGTACCAAGATTGGTGCCGGCAGTGTCAGTACCATAACTAAAGGTATAAGTATCGGCACCAGTTGCCGCGACCCAAGAAATTGAGGCAGTTGTGCGGCAGATGTTGCTAGTTTCTAAGCTTGTTGGTGCGGCTGGTGGAGTGACGTCGCTGCTGGCGGCCGAGTAGTCAGTCGAAACATTATCACCATTTTTGGCCCGAACTTTCAACCAATATTGCGTGTTGGCATCTAGGTTTGCCAAAGTGTAACTTGTGCTGGTCTGCCAAGCCATGCCAGTCGGATCAGAATA
>Ga0172379_10007062_pt1 | contig 14756 bp, 9 predicted proteins | sample GrowelOW334metaG_FD_119756 | JGI IMG/M metagenome (GOLD analysis project Ga0172379, IMG submission 119756) | Groundwater microbial communities from an aquifer near a municipal landfill in Southern Ontario, Canada - Groundwater well OW334 metaG | ecosystem: Environmental > Aquatic > Deep...
CCAACGCAATATTTTGCTTCATAAGTTTTCTTATAAATATATCCGTTTTTATTGACCTTATTCCAGAATTCTTGTGCCGCCATCTCGTGATGTTTATCTGTCGTTCGAATAAAGTGCACGTCATCACTCACTCCAAACATTTTTAATTGTTCTTTAAATGTTTCAAAGCCTTGATCGGTAAATTCTTTCGGGTCTAAACCTTTTTCAAGAGCTTTTTCATAATTTTTCTTTCCATGCTCATCTGTTCCTGTATTAAAATAAACATCAAAACCTACGAGTTTTTTATATCGCGCAATAGTGTCTGCTCGAACAAATTCAAGTGCATGTCCCATATGAAGTGGAGCATTTACATAAGGAAGAGTCGTTGTAAGATAGAATGTTTTAGCCATATTATGTCTCTTTAGGAATAGTTTTCTTTTTTTCTAAATCATCAAAAAATTCAAGCAGGCAAACGGCGGTTGGAATAGCCAGCACCACCCCCCAGAATCCAGCTAAGTGTCCGCCGATAATAACAGCTAAAATAACAACCAATGGAGAAATGCCTATAACATTTTTGACAATCAAAGGATAAATCAAATAATTTTCAAATTGATGCAAGATGAAAAATACAATGAGAGTAATAGCTGAAAGTGTCACTCCCCCATCAAGGTAAGCAAAAATCGCAGCTGGAATCATAGCAATAAAAATACCAAAAGGAATAAGTTCACAACAAGCCGTGAGTAAAGCAATTACTAATGAGTATTTTACCCCCATAATAGTTAGAGCTAAATATACAAGTAGCCCCATTATTATTCCTAAAAGCATCTGACCTTGGAACCACAAACCAATCTTACGTTCTGCCCTTTGCCATAGTCCAATAACATATTCTTCTTGTTTGGCCGGAGTGATAATACGTAAGAAACTTTCCACTCCTCTCTCTGTAAGTGAAAGGAAAATTGAAAGAATGAAAATCAACAATACATTAAATATCCCACCGAAAGCTGAACCAAAAACACTAAAGAAACCTCCAGACAAGCTAGTAACAAAACCTTGGCCACTTTTTATAACTTCAGCAAGAGGTGCATTCGAGGAAATAGTAGAAACAACATCTTTCGCCCCTGTTAAAGTATCTGGTTGGAATGTATTTAAAATACTACCATCAGGAATATATTTCCCTAGCGAAGAAACAAGGGTAGACATTTCTTCTAAAAATACTGGAACAAAAATCGACGACAAACCAACTAAAGCTCCAATTCCAACTATATAAATCAAGAAAACAACAACCGCACGATTCTTCAAATATGGCTTAAGCCGAGAAACTCCAGCTTCGACGAATGAGGCTATCACTATTGCTGTTAAAATTACCAAAACCACGCTAAATAATTTAATAACCAAAAAAACTAAAACTCCAATTAAGAGTATTCTTAATAAAGTTCTGGTTGAAATATTTATTGTTGTATTTTTGTTATTTTCACCCATATACCTTTATATTAACATAAGTTTTAGAATTTTAGTATTCTTTTAAACTTATCATCATTTTTATATGGCCCTATCAAAGCAAGGTTTAAATTCTTTGTTTTAAATATAATTTTCGCCATTTTTTGAATATCGCTCGTTGTAACCTTCTTTATTTCTTTTATCTTCTCATCGAGAGTTTTTATTTCATTTCTCATTAATTCCTGTCCACCATAAAAGTTAGCAATATCATCCGTCGCCTCAAGTGACATTTTGGTATTCCCTATTATAAATGATTTAACTTTCTCTAATTCTTTCTCACCCACCTTATCAGTCATTAATTTTTTACATTCTTTTAATATTTCTTTTATCACCTCTTCTGTCCTTACATTATTGACTCCGGCAGAAACTTGAAATACTCCGTGATCAAGTGAAGGGTCATTATAAGCTCGAACATAGTAAGCTACTCCCATTTCTTCGCGAAGCTTTATAAATAATCGCGAACTCATCCCCGCCCCAAGGACGCCAGAAAGTAATGAAATTATTGTATTTCTTTTATCAAAAATTGGAAAAGTCCGTACTCCGAGAACTAAATGAGTTTGATCAGTTTCTTTATGTTTTACTAAAACACTTGAACTTGCTTGATTATCTTTCGTTTTTAATTTTTTAATCTTGCCTGTTAGTTTAATGTCTTTAAAATATTTATTTACTTCTTCATAAACATCCTTGTTTGTAATATTCCCGGAAACGACAATAAGAGTATTCTTGGCGACATAGTGGCTGTGTTTATATTTTACAAAATTATCCCGGACCATTTTTTTGACATTTTCTTTTGTCCCAGCGATATTCCACCCAGCTGGCTGATCACCATAAAGAACCTGCGCAAATAAATCTTGCACATGGGCTTGAGGCATATCTTCATACATATTTATTTCCTCAACAATTACTCCTTTTTCTTTTTCCATCTCCGATTCTGGGAAAGTAGAGTTTAGATAAATATCTGAAACTACATCAAAAAATTTTTTGAAATTCTTCGCGTCACCCTTGGCATAATATCCTGTCATCTCGTGCCCAGTGAAAGCATTATACTGGCAACCAAGAGAATCAAGCTCATGAGATATGACTTGGGCCGTAGGTCGCTTTACCGTTCCCTTAAAACACATATGCTCCAAGAAATGAGAAATACCATTGATTTCTTTTGTCTCATAATCACTCCCGGTCCCCACAAGCACAAGGACCGTCACAGTCGGATTGTCTTTCATTGGCACAGTTACTACCCGAAGTCCATTTTTATATGTCTTTTTTATAGCTTTTTGCATAAAGCCATATTACCATATTTCTCCTCATTAAAAAATCTTCCCAGATACCTGGTATCTGGGAAGATTTCCGGACACCGGGAGTCCGGAAATTAATTCATTTTGTTTTTGATATAAGAAATCAATTTATCTTTTTTGATTCTTTCTTGCGCTCCAGTATCACGGTCGCGGACTGTAACTGAATCATCGGTGAGAGTATCGAAATCAATGACAATACACCATGGCGTCCCTATCTCATCTTGCCTTCGATATCGCTTACCGATATTGCCATTGTCGTCCCACATGACCCTACCAAATTCATCTTTCAGATTTCTATAAACTAAATGCGCATAATCACAAAGTTCTGGCTTATTCTTCAATAGTGGCGATACCGCACAAATTACAGGCGCGATTATTGGATTGAAAGCTAAATATGGTCTCACTTCCTCACCACTTCCATCTTCTTTGTAGGAGCTTAACATAAGAGCCAAAAAAGTTCTTTCAACTCCAAAAGTAGGTTCAATAGTATGGGGGGTAATTTTTGTATTTGTCTCCTCATCTTGATAAATTAAATTATGATTTTTCAGATCAAAATCTGTTCGATATGCTAAACCATAAAGTTCTTTTAATCCAAAAGGGAAATCGAATTCAAAATCAATCGTACGTTTTGAATAATGAGCTAAGTCTTCTTTGTCAACCTCAAGCTCATGAACTTTATTCATATCTATTCCCATACTTTCCATCCAAGATAGCATTTCACTTTTCCAATATTCAAAATATTTTTGCCAATCCTCTTCTTTGACAAAATACTCAATTTCCATTTGTTCAATTTCACGAACACGAAAAATAAAATCACGAGGAGTAATCTCATTCCTAAAGGCCTTCCCTATTTGAGCCATCCCAAATGGTAATTTCGGATGAAAAGAATCAACTATATTTTTAAAATTAACAAACATACCTTGAGCTGTTTCAGGGCGAAGATATACTGTCGCAGAAGTATCTTCGACTGCTCCTATTTGAGTCTTAAACATCCCATTAAACATCCTCGTCTCCCCAGTTTTTCCTTCACAATCGTCACACTTACCTTTTTCTTTCAAATGATCCCCCCGAAATCTTTTGTGACATTTTTCACATTCTACTAATGGTTCAGTAAATGTATCAACATGCCCCGACGCTTTCCAGACATCTGAATTCATTAGAATTGCTGCATCAACTCCGTACATATCGACACGCCCATCTACAAACTTTTTCCACCAAAGATTTTTAATATTATTTTTAAGAGCAACCCCCAATGGACCATAATCATACGTACCAGCGAGTCCTCCATAAATCTCTGACCCAGGGTAAATAAACCCTCGTCTCTTACAAAGTGAAATTATTTTCTCCATTGTTAAATTGTTTTGATTTTCTTCCATTTTAATTCTTCATTTTTAATTATTAATTTTTAATTATTTATTTTACCACTCTACCATTACTAAATTGGAAGTTTGGATCATTATATGTCGCTGTTGTAATTGGCCCACGAGAACTTTTTACCGAAACATTTGCAAAAGCATCAATTCCAGAAAGATAAACATCCTTCATGAGTTGTGGCACACTTCCGACTTGAGACAAAGATGGTTTAAGTGAGAGAACAAATGATGCCTCACGATTTGATTCTATCCCCGTATTTGGACGAACTGAACCAATATTCCAAGTTACTTCTCGGGTAACTTCATTAAAGGTTACACTTTCATTTTCACCAGAAGATATCCCAACCCAATTAATATATATTGGTAATAGAGATTTCGCTTCAGCTTGATTGATTGTGTTGGCTGAATTTGAAAGAGTCCAAGTAACAGTGTATTTTGTTTCTGTTTCGGCTTTTGGTGGCATGCTTCCAGAAAAATATGCTGCTCCAGTTGCAATTTGAAAATCTGAAACAACTTTGACTATTTTTTCAGAGAAATTATTTACGTCATCATAAGTGGACCCCAATTGTGGTTGCCTCCCTTTAATACTGACACTTATAGAAATCTGTGGATCTTTAATCGTATTTGATAAACCAACCAGTGAGAATGGCTTAAAGCTAAAGGAGACATTCCCCTTCTCTCCAGGATTTATCTCGGCTAATTCGGGAACAGAATTCCTATCCCAGATAATTTGATTATTTGCTGAATCATAGAAACCACCCTGAGAATTTACAGTACTTTCATCAAAAGCATTCCCCGACAAACTAACAATAATTTGTCCATCTGTTATTCGTGTTGGCAAATTATTAACCCAGACAATTTCTGCACCGACATTCCCCCCACCAGAAGCAACATACTCGGATTGATCTTGACCATTAACCAAAATTCGCGCTTCAAGAAATGGTCTGGTTATTGTGACTTTTTGTAAAATAGAACTATAGGCAACATCAACGGATGATCTATTGGCTTGACTCGTCGTTCCTGCATATGCATGGAATACTTGCTCATCGCCATCTTCGCCAATAATTCTCCCTTTGATCTCAACTGTTATAGGAGAAGCGGTAGTAATAGAAGAAAGATCCCAAACAGAGTTACTAAGCGATGGAAGAGGTATCGCACTATCAAAAACAAAGTTATTTGGATATGTTACCTGTAAAATAGAAGAATTATCGGGTAGAGAAGTATTTAGTGTTGCAGTAATTTTGAATGAAATTGTTTGGTCCGAGGTAACGCTCGTAGGGCTATCCATTGTCAGAGAAAGAGGGGCCAAACTTATTGTCACAGGATAAAATTTATCTTTAGTGAAAATTGCGTTAGACCCCTCGGGGTGATATTCGAGGCTGACTTTAATATTACGAATTGATTTCTCTTCACCAAAAAGTTTTACTTTAATATTACGAATGACACTTTCGCCTGGCTTAATTGTACCGAGAGCATCTCGAGGGATACGGACAACATCGGTAGTATTATCTTCTGCTCCTTTTGGATATTCGATAATTAAGTTCGCTAATTCAAGACTAGCATTATTATTGTTTGTAATTTCAATCTGAAGGGGTAATTCATCCCCTCCCTTGGTAAAGGCGTTACCGATAACTTCTATATTTATTTTTTCACCAGAAACAGAAATATCATTGTTTGAAAATTTATAAAAGGCAAAACCAATAGCAACAACAAAAAAAATGACCGAAACAACAAAAAACTTTTTAAATATTGATGTTGGTGGCTTTTTAAATTTATTTTTCATATTATCTTCTTGTTTAGGTAGATCACTTTCCCATCCATCAGAAATCTTGTGATTTACAGGGTGTAATATGCCTTCTCGTGGATGATCAACAGTATCATCATTCAAATCATAAAGACGCATCTTCAAATCTTCAATTTTACTATTATGCTCTTCAGACATATTTATTATTATATCACAAAAACCTTATAATTGGCTCTCGTTTAAAGCTTTATTTATATGGGCAATTATAGATTGTCTCTCTTTTAGAAGCTTTTCCGTCTTGCTATGATCAAAATCCGAGGAAAGGTAATCCTTCAGAGCCCCTGAATCACCAATATACCCAAGGGTATTCATAATACGAAGAACCAAATGTAATTCTAATGCCTCACGAGAGTGAGGAGTCATATCATCACTATCAAGTAGGTGAAGAGCTTGCACAACATCATCAAAAATAGTTTCGTGCTCTACTTCCCCGTCACAAAGACGCTCGATCAATTTACTAACCCGAGCAATTAATAAAATAGAAAATGAATTACTTCTTGCCAAGGGGAAAGAAGAAATGTGTCGAGCTGAAGTTACTCGCCACATATCTCTCCCTCGAACTAAATCGACATTGGCATAAGAAAAATCCTGCAAAGTAAAACGGAGTTTTGATTTATGAAGTCGCACTCCTTGCGCCACCGCTCGCACCAACCCCATCTCGCGAGTATAAATCGTGAACATCTTATTCGCCTCGCCAGTATTGCGAGAAGAAAGTATAAAAGCATGAGTGTGATGAATGTGATGCATGGGTTAAAATTCTTCTACTCCATTTTCTAGTGTTGTAAATTTGATTCCTAATTTTTTAAAAATAAGTGCTGGAATTCTGTGATTAGCGCCAAAAGATTTCATCATACCATCATGAACCGGAAAACAAATCTTCGGTTTTATCTCTAATGCATAATTTATTGAATCTTTAACATTAGCCCAGGGACCAGCAACAGGTAAAGCAAGAATATCAACTTCTTTTTGTGGATTATAAAATGCATCACCGGGATAAAACAATCTTTCTCCAATAAAAAATCCAGTATTTTGTACTTGGCCAACTTCTTGAAATATTTCTTCATGCTTACACTCATGAGCTTCAATTAATACACCTCCAAAATCTTTTGCAGCTTTATCTGTTAAAATTTCGTATTTAATTTTTGCCTCATCCAATAATTTTCCTACTCCTTCGTTTGTGATTATTATAATATTGGGATTTTTCTTAATAATTTCTTTTAGCGATTCAATATGAATATGATCTCCGTGTTCATGAGTAATGATTACTAAATCAATATTATCTTCTTTTACTTGTTCATCCACAGTCCAAGAACCTGGGTCAGTCATTATCTTCTTCCCATTTTCTTCTATAACCAAACAACAATGCCCTAATTTCTTAATTTTCATACCTTTATTTTACCACATTTACCTTAAACACAAATTCACCGATTTTTATTTCCTCCCTAAACGCTTCTTCCGAAGCGTCGGACGATCCGCTTTGAGCGGATTTAGCCTCGTTACTTCCTATTTGTATGTCTTTCGCACTGACGGCTTTTAGTAATTCAGTTTTAAATTTGTTTATTAATTCTGTACCCAGAGCATCAGCATTAATAATGAGAGTTATCATATCGCTAGGATTTAATCCATTTTTCTTTCTAATATCTTGAATAGCACGAACAAGCTCACGGTATTGCCCTTCTTTCTTTAAATCTTCGGTAATATTTGTATCCAGCTCAACTTTTAATTCCCTAAATGTTTCCTTGGAAACATCGGGCGATCCAGTGAAACTGGATTTAGCCTCTCCTTCAACAAATTTTATTTCTTTTACATTTAACTCCTCTTTTATTATCTCTAAGTATTCAATCGGTAATTGGTAATTAGTAATTAGTAATTGATTTAAAGGTTGTCTGACTGGGATACTCTCCCCTTGTCTTTTTTGCAATCCAAGCGTTACCACTTCGCGAGCTTTTTCCATTTCTGCTAGAACGTTTTCTTTTTTCTTTAGTAATCCAAAAAAGTCGAATTCTTTCTTGCTTTCTGGCCATTTCGTCAGATGTACACTTTCAACATCCCCTTCATTTTTTAATTTCTGCCAAATATCTTCTGAAGCAAATGGCGCGAATGGAGCCATAAGTTTAGCGAGTGTTTTTAAAACATAATACAAAGTTGCCTTTGCTTCAACATCATCATTTTTTAATCTTTCTCGACTTCTTCTCACATACCAAGTTGAAAGGTCATCGATAAAATCCCGAATCGCCCGAACAGGCTCTAAAAGATTGTAGCCATCGAGTTGATTAGTCGTATTTTTTAACAATTCTTCTATACGAGCAAGAATCCATTTATCTAAAATATTTTTACTTAATATTTTTTCTTTACTATTTTCTACTTGTTTATCCCGATACAACTCATAAAAAGCCAAAACGTTGTAAAGCAAATTAAAAACTTTATTGTGAAGTTCACTCACTGTTTTTTCATCAAAATTTTTCGATTCTCCGGGTTGGTTCACTGCATACATCCAAAGACGAAGAGTATCCACCCCGTATTTGTGCATCATTTCCCAAGGGTCAACTACATTCCCCACTGATTTGGACATTTTCTTCCCATTAGCATCAAGAAGAAGACCTAGACAAATAACATTCTTATAAGCTTTGCCCTTGCCCATAATCGCTCCGACTGCATGCAAAGTATAGAACCATCCGCGGGTTTGATCCATTGCTTCTGAAATAAAGTCAGCTGGATACCCAGGCCCATCAATTAACTTTTTATTTTCAAATGGATAATGGTCTTGCGAAAATGGCATCGTTCCTGAATCAAGCCAAACATCCATCACCTCCTTCGTTCGAGTTAGTTTACCTCCGCAATCACAAACTAATTCCACGTCATCTATATAAGGCTTATGTAAATCGAGTTCATAATTCTCATTGTGAGGAAGAGGGGTAAAATCAAATTTTTTAACTTCTGCATTATTTAAGGAAATAATTTTTTCAGCATTAGCTGGCAAATTACTAAATGTTAAACCTTCAACAACAAAACTTAAAGCTTTTATTGCTCCATTGTGACCAACAATTAATATATTTTTATATTTATATTTATTTTCAATTTCATAAAAGAAATCACCAATCCTTTTTATAACTTGGGCAAAACTTTCACTCCCAGGCATGATATCTTCCACATGATACATAAAAGTTTTATTGTAATATTCCATAACCTCTCCCTTATTTTTATTCGCTAAAAATCCATCATCATCCCATTCTTTTAACCTATCATCATAAATAATTTTATCTAAAGGAAAACCTATCTTTTGACAGACTGTTTCAGCCGTTTCTTTAGTCCTGTCAAATGGTGAAGAAAAAACAATATCAATTTTTTTATTTTTTAATTCTTCTGCACTTTTTAAAATTTGTTCATACCCAATTTTAGTAAGATCAGCTTCAGGAAAAGCATCAGCATGATAAACATCAATTACATTGTTCTCAGCTTGTCCATGGCGCATTAGAAGATATTGGTTGCCGGATTTTTTAGTTTTTGATTTTATTTCTTCGATACTTCCTATAACTTCATTCTTCAAACATTTATCACAAGTCCATACTGGAAGCGGTGATCCCCAATACCTCTCACGTGAAATTGCCCAATCTTTGATATCTCTGAGCCACTCACCAAAACGCCCTTCTTTGATATATGATGGCTCCCAATTTATCCCTTGATTTTCTTTAACCATTTTGTCACGCAATTGTGTCATTCTGATATACCAAGAATCACGCGCATAATAAATTAGTGCCGTCTTACAACGCCAGCAATGTGGATATGAGTGCTCGTATTTTTCTTTTTTAAGTAAGAGGCCACGATGAGCTAAATCTTTTATAATATCTACGGCCACTTCTTCATCTCGAACAAATCGTCCCTCGAGAAAATCTGTCCCTTCTAAGAATTTTCCATCAAGGCCTACCATGTGGTGTTTCGGTAAACCAATTTGATTTCCTAAAACAAAGTCATCTACTCCATACATGACAGCCGTGTGAACAACACCAGTACCATCTTCGGTTGTGACAAACCCTGCATTATAAACTTTAAAAGCCTTATCTAATTTCTGTTTTTCAAGATCAGAAATAGTATCAGATAAATATGGATACAAAGGTTCATATTCTAAATCAATCAAATCTTTACCTTTAAATTCTTGTACAATTTTAAACTCTCCTTCAATTATAGAAAGGCGTGATTTAGCGAGGATCAACATCACACCATCTTTATCTATTTTTACATAATCAATCTTCTCTCCTACAGCAAGAGCGACATTCCCAGGAAGAGTCCAAGGGGTTGTAGTCCACGCAAGTATGTAAGTATTATCCTGTCCGACAACTTTAAATTTCACATACACCGACAAATCTTTCACATTCTCATAACCCTGCGCTAGCTCGTGAGAAGAAAGCCCTGTTCCACATCGAGGGCACCAAGGAACAACCTTATAATCTTTATAAAGTAATTTTTGTTTATCAGCCTGCTTTATAACATTCCAAACTGATTCGATATAATTATTATGATAAGTCACATAAGGATTATCTTGGTCAACCCAAAAACCTATTCTCTCAGTAAATTTTTCCCAGAGATCTGTGTACTCCCAAACACTTTCTTTACATTGCTGATTAAATTTTGCAATCCCATATTCTTCAATTGCCTTCTTTGAAGAAAGACCGAGCTTCTTCTCTACTTGTAGCTCAACAGGGAGCCCATGAGTATCCCATCCACCTTTTCGTCTGACATGATACCCTTTCATCGTTTTATACCTAGGAATGACGTCCTTGAAAGCTCGTGCCTCGAGATGGTGGATTCCTGGCTTGCCATTCGCAGTCGGAGGCCCTTCATAGAAAACGTACTCCCCTCGGGGTGCTTCCTTTTTCAAACTTTTCTCAAAAATCTTATTCTCTTTCCAGAATTTTAAGACCTTTTCTTCGGTTAGTGCCCTCTGTGATTTTTTTATTTCTTCACTCATAAATATTTCTAATTAACTATTAAAATAAAAACTCGTCCTTATACAACAATTAAAATAATTGCTATATAAGGACGAGTTTCAAAAGACCCGTGGTACCACCTTATTTACCCGAACATTGTAATAAATGTTTTAGGGCATCTCATTTACAGGGTTCTACTTACCAATTAAGGCTTTCTTCCCAATACTCAGAGGTGATCACCTGTCTGCGCAGGCAGGTCCTCTTCAACGTATATTTATATTATACCTAAAAATTCATTTAAAACAATAGTTAAATATTTAATACACTTCTTGTTGATAGCATTGTTCACAGTATATAATTTCAGGGCGTTCTGGTGCATAACTCGTCTCGAATTCATTGGAACAACCTTCTCTCATACAGGAACGATGCCAGAGTTTATTTGGTCCACGTGACTTCATTCTTCTATCATGTCTACAATCAGGGCACAATCTAGGGATTGGAACATCAAGTTTTTTATAAAATAAAAATTCATTTGGAATTACTCTATAATTTTTATTACATAATTCACAGGCAAAAATTTCCCTAGTGATATCCCTAGGGAAATCACTAGGGAAAATATCAGGTAGTTCTTCCTTCTTTAATGTTTCCTTTCCATATGTTCCCCTTTCTGTATCTTCCCATTTATAACCTTTTTCTGAAGCTTCATTTTTATTTATTGGGAATTGTTCATATGCAGGAGTCTCATTATATCCAAAGCAAGACAAATTGCTTGGGAAGAATTGCCCATACTCACCTCTTTCTTTTAATTCATTTTTTATTTGATCTACAATCTTTTCATACTCATCTTTTCCGTATTCTTTATTCAAAATACAATAATTCTTCTTTCGGAGACCAACACAACCAAAACAGTTATTGGAATTAAAACAATACATTGAGTATTCGACAAATGTACACGACCAGCAAAGAGCATCACAAATAAGATTTGAGTTATCAATTCCAGCATTTATCGAATTATATATTCGCGAAACTCCCCTGCCAGCTGTATCGCAATCCATCGTATCTTTAGCATTTCGCCAAATATGAACTCCGTATTTATTATCTTCAGCATCATACGAGTGGAAGCACGATTTACAGTTTTTTACATTTTTCATATACGAACCAGTAGAATTCACAGCTTGAATAATTTCAGCAAATTTTCGTGGTTTATTTTTCAAGAATTCTGTATATTTTTCTCTAAAATTCTTAACCCCAGAATAAGTATTTAAACCTAGCTCATTTTTAATTTTTTCATATTCTTGCTTTTCATAAGGTTCATTAAAAATATAATTACTTTTATTTCGTAAATTTGTACAACCAATACAATCAGTGCATCCTTTACAATCAGTTAAAAAATAACTTGTGGCACAATCATGACAACCTTTGCTATATAAAATTTTGTATGAGTTATAGCAATCATCACTTTCATAAGTTAATTCGCATTTTGAAGCAAAAGAAGTATCCGTCACATCGCGACACTCTTGGATCCAATACGAATGTATTGAATCTTCATTATTGGATGATTCGATAATGAAATAACAATTCTTGTTATCAGCAGAAATATTTGTATATTCACTCCCCGGACTTCGAACATAAATAAGGGAAACTTTTGGAACTTTACGCCACAATTCCTCAAACTGCTCAATAAATGACTTGTCTGGATTATAATCTAGAGCAAAATCTTCCCCACCCCAGTCATCTGAGAACCAGCAATCATAACACCAAACCTTGAATGGTTTATTGGGTGAATACATTGAGACGACATCTTTGGCGCACTTATCACATTTCCTTTTATAAAATACTCTCTCATTACGAAAACTCAATCGTAATTGTGCCCGGCAATCAGGACAACTTTTAGAAGCATCAACACCCATATTCTCATAAAACGCAAAATCATCCGGCTCGATAGTAAAGTCATGTTTGCAATTCTGACAAATCTTTTTTTCAAATTTATATTTCATTCTTAATTTTTAATTATTAATTCTTAATTAATCAGTACACTTCTTTTTGATAACATGACTCACAATACACTATTTCGGGTCTCTCTGGAGCATATGGGGTCTCGAATTCATTGTCACAACCTTCTTTCATACATTTGCGATGCCATAATTTCATTGGATTTCGTATTTTTTGTCTAATGTAATGCCGGCAGTTAGGGCAAAATCGTGGAATAGCTAAATTCATTTTTTTATAAAATAAAAATTCATCAGCTACGATTTTAAAAACTTCTGTACAAACATCATCACAATTAGAATTTTTATGGTCATTTTCCCCGTGATGAGCACATTCTATTACTTTATCAATAATACTTTCATTGGTATCTTTTATATTATCTGGTAAATCTTTAGTAGTTAGATCAATTTTATAATTTCTATTACTTTTTTCTTTCCATTTGTAACCATTTTTATCTGCTTTTTCTTTTGTTATAGGAAAATATTCCTGGGCAACAGTTTCATTGTAACAAAAAGGTGAAAATTCTATAGGGAAAAACTCGCCATACTTATATTCTAAGCCCTTTTTATCAGTATATACTATTTTACTCATTTGTTCTTTAATTTTATTTAAAATATCAAAATAGTCATCTTTTGAGTATTGTTTATTTAGTATGCAGTATTTTTTCTTTATCATAGAAATACACCCAAAAAGATATTCCGAATCATGACACATTTCACAATATTCTATATCATGGTCATCATAAGAAACACTCGAAAATTTTGAAAAAGATAATCTATTTCCCGCGTGACAATCATATTGTTGTTCACAATTAAAAGCGGATTCATAAGCATCATAGCAATCTTTAATATCCGCACAATCCACAGAATACGCACTATCTTCTGAAGCTTTGTAAATTCTAAAACACTTTTTTAAATTCTTACTGCCTCCAAAAATATAATCGCCAGATGAATTTTTTTGTTTTCCGCATATCATGTACTTACGTAATGTTTTAGGCATAATATCATTGTAAAATATTTCTTCTGCTTTTTGACGCCCAATGAAACTACCTGAAAATTCTTTAATTTTTTCTTCGTATTCTTCTTTGGAGAACTGCTTATTCATAAAATAGAGTTTCTTATTTCTTAAATTAGAAGAAAGAAAACAATTCATACAATTATTACAATCATAAAGATATGATGAATCAATATTGTTTTTACCTACGTATAGAAAAGAACAACGTGAACATTTTTTATTATTATCCATCTCATAACATAATTCAGATTCAAATGTAGCATAACAATCAATTAACTCTTTTGAATTAATAATCCAGTTACTATAGAAAAGATACTCACTCAGACCACTATTAAAGGCAAGATATGAGTTTTTAATATTGTCACTGTGATTACTAAAAGGGCTATTAACTGGATTTTTTTGATATAAAGAAATACGAGGAACATTTTTAGCTAATTCATTCCATTGATGAAAAAATGATTTAGTAAAATCATAATTTTTCCCGTATTCTTCCGGATCCCAACCATCACCCCACCAACATTTAGGACAATACACAGGAAACGGAGTTTCTGACTGATACATTGCGATAATATCTAAATGGCAGAGATCACATTTTCTTTTGTATAATGAGCGTTCGTTACGTCTGGCCATTTTACGTTGTAACCGACATTCAAAACAAAAAGTCGGAGGAGGAACCTTTATCTTCTCGTAAAACGCAAAGTCATCCGGCTCGATAGTAAAGTCTTTTTTACAGTTTTGACAATTTTTTGTTTCTTCTTTCATCTTATTAATATACTTCCTTTTGGTAACATGACTCACAATACACTATTTCGGGTCTCTCTGGTGCATATGAGGTCTCAAATTCATTACTACACCCCTCATGCATACACTTACGATGCCATAA
>Ga0172379_10007063_pt1 | contig 14753 bp, 16 predicted proteins | sample GrowelOW334metaG_FD_119756 | JGI IMG/M metagenome (GOLD analysis project Ga0172379, IMG submission 119756) | Groundwater microbial communities from an aquifer near a municipal landfill in Southern Ontario, Canada - Groundwater well OW334 metaG | ecosystem: Environmental > Aquatic > Deep...
CCGCCAAACCTATTCTAAGGCCGGTTTTTTGGCCTATAGCTGTCTTAGGCGCAATCAATAGTCAGAGGCAGGCCTTCAGCCCGCCTTTTCTTTTGAGCTTGACTTTCGGTTTTTGTTCGGGTATAATGAGTTCATAAAGTCCATAAAGTTAAAAGTTCATAAAGTAATATGAATATAGAAAAGTTTGAAGATATTTTAGCTTGGCAAAAAGCTGGCCAGTTATCAGTGTTAATATATCGCACCCTACAAGATTCTCGTGATTATGATTTTAGGAGTCAGATTCAACGAGCAGCCGTTTCCGTTATGAATAATATTGCCGAAGGTTTTGAAAGGCGTTCCAATAAAGATTTTAAAAATTTTCTTTTTATAGCCAAAGGTTCTTGTGCTGAAGTTCGTTCAATGGCTTATCTCGGTTGTCGCTTGGAGTATTTTGATGAAAAATGTTTTAAGGATATTTATAATCTATCAACAGAAATTTCTAAAATGATTTCCGGATTAATTAAGACTTTGTAATTTTTTGAACTTAACTTTACAAACTTTGCGCATTGGAGTATTTGAAATTACTTTACAAACTTTAAGAACTTTATAAACTTTATAAACTAATTGTAATTATATGGGGGAGGATAAAAGATTAACAAGGCGTCAACGCCAAATTTTAGATTTTATCAATGATTTTTCGGCGCGCTCGGGCTACGCTCCCAGCTACCGCGAAATCGGCGACGAGCTGGGCCTATCCAGCCCGGCCACTATCCACGAGCACATCAAGGCTCTGGAGGATAAAGGTTTTCTCACGACCGACCACAACCGCCCCCGCTCCATTGAGCTCATTCCGGTTCAGCCGAATTGGGCGCAGGCCATTGAACTGGCTTTGGCCGGCCTGATTACCGCCGGCGAACCAATTGAAGCGGTGGAGGAGCACGAAACCATCGCCGTGCCCGCCGACTTTGTCACGGACAGCGTCAACAGCTATGTGCTGAAAGTCAAAGGCGAGTCCATGATAGAGGAAGGCATTTTGGACGGCGATTATGTGGTGGTGGAGCGCAACCCCTCGCCCGCCAACGGCGATATCGTGGTGGCCCTGCTTAACAACGCCTACGCCACCCTCAAGAAATTTTATCGCGAGACCAACCGCATCCGCCTCCAGCCCGCCAACAGCGCTATGGCGCCCATCTACGTCCAAGACCTCATAGTCCAAGGCGTCGTCCGTGGCATTATCAGAAAATTTATCTAACCCCTCCCTGTCATTCCGACCGTAGTGAAGCGGAGCGGAGGAATCCCCTCAACATTATTCTCCCCCTGTCACCCCGAGCGTAGCCGAGGGGTCCCTTCAACATTAATCATATGAAGGAACATGTTTATTATGTCTATATCATGGCCAGTCCCAGTGGCACTTTGTATGTGGGCATGACTAATAGTTTGATAAAAAGAGTCGAACAACATAAACGCGGAGAAATAGAGGGATTTTCTAAAAAGTACAGTTGTAAAAAATTGGTTTATTATGAAATAGGACGAGATGTTAATGCAGTTATTGCCAGAGAGAAACAAATTAAGAATTGGAATAGAGCCAAGAAGGAATTTTTAATTAAACAAATGAATCCTCACTGGAACGATCTAAGCGAAAAACTTTTTGACTAACTATCCACCATCCTGTCATCACCTTCTTTTTTTGTCATCCCGAGCGACCGCAGGGAGTCGAGGGATCCCTTCAACATCATCTATAGTGCTAACTTGAAGCGATTCCTCCGCTTCGGTCGGAATGACAAAGAAAATAAAAAAATAAGTCCGTTGTCGGACTTATTTAAATTTAATAGATAATCAGAGCGCAGTGTTTAACGGCAATGGTCTTACCATTAGCATTAACCAGGGGAACGGCCTGATATTGAATTCCATCCTTTATTGCGTTGCTTTTTTCTTTACCCTGTTTTTTTAAAAAAGCATTAATTTTTTTCTGGAATTCTTTTTCTTCCTTTGCCTCGCCTTGCTTGCCTTCGCTCGTTGAATTTGAGGCGACCCTAACTTCGTGGCAGATCAATTCGGTCGTCATTTAAGCACCTCTCAAATTTATTGATAAAGAACCTTTTTTATTATCCTGTCATATTGCGCTCTCTCGGTCAAGACAAAAGAAAAAAGCCCAGACTTGTTGTCCGGGCTTTCCTTGAATTTTGGTTAAATTAATCTGCCTTTGAATTTTCTCTTGGTGGTCGTATCAACAATGTTTAATTTAAGAAATTTTCCGCTCTTCAAAGAAACAGCGAAATACGAAGCATCATCTGGCCCGACCAGTACGCCGGTTAAACCCCTTAAAACTAAGGAGCATTTTTGGCAAACCCCTGATTTTGGTTCGTAAAAACCAATTTGATATTCTTTGTCGGTATCATCGGTTTCTGGTTCCAAAATCACGACATGTTGCCATTGGAAATGTGTCTGGATAAAGTTTTGCCAAGCCGTATCTCTTCGTTTAGCGTCAGGATAGCCTTTGACAGATAGCGAACGCTCAATCTTGGTCTGGTCAAACTCCAACCAGTGCCAGCCGCGGGAACTTATTTTAACAAAGGGTTCCCACACAATTTTTAATATCGGACAAAGTATGTCCAGCTTATGTTTTGGATTTGTTCTCATTGTAAAGAACCCCCTAGTTTGTGGAACAATTTTTTATTCTATTATTTCCATTATATCATATTATAACTATTTTGTCAATAATTAAGCAAAAATCCCTTATTTTTTAACTTTTCCTTGATTTTTTGCCAAAAAATGCTTATAATATGGGCTGAACTTACAGCTGAAAGGCTGTGTTTATGGTTATTCAAAATTCAAAATTCTAAATTCAAAATTCTTATTATATGTCTTTTCTAACGAAAATTTTCGGCGACCCCAACACCAAAGTCATCAGCAATTTACAGCCGATTGTAGATAAAATTAACGCGCTTGAGCCCGTCATGCAGGCCAAAACCGACGACGAACTAAAAGCCGTCACGCTTGATTTTCGCGCCCGCTTGGGCGTCACCAAAGACGAAGAAGGTAAAACTATCAATACCAAAACCATAGACGAAGAACTGCTAATCTTAGAAGACATCGTCCCCGAGGCCTTCTCTGCTATGCGCGAAGCCGCCCGCCGAATTCTGGGCCAGCGCCATTACGACGTCCAGCTCATCGGCGGCATGGTCTTGCACCAAGGCCAGATTTCCGAAATGAAAACCGGTGAAGGTAAGACCTTAGTCGCCACCTTGCCGCTCTATCTCAACGGCTTGACCGGCCGAGGCGTTCAGCTGGTCACCGTCAACGATTACTTGTCCCGCGTCGGCGCCGGCTGGATGGCCCCGCTTTACTACGCGCTCGGTTTGTCTACCGCCGTCATTATCCATGACCAAGCTTTGCTGTACGACCCCGAGCACACCGACGAGACCCAATATGACGACCGCCTCAAGCATTTCCGCGCCGTGCCCCGCCGCGAAGCCTACGCCTGCGATATTCTTTACGGCACCAACAACGAATTCGGCTTTGACTATTTGCGCGACAACATGGTCCAGAACTTGGCCGAAAAAGTCCAGCGCGAACTTTTCTACGCCATCGTGGATGAAGTTGACTCTATTTTGATTGATGAAGCCCGCACCCCGCTCATTATTTCCGGCGCCGTGGACGAATCCACCGACCGCTATTATCAATTCGCCGAGCTGGTTCGCCCGCTCAAGGAAAACGAAGACTACAACGTGGACGAAAAACAGCGCGCCGCCACTTTTACCGAAAGCGGGGTCAACAAAATGGAAAAGGCGCTGGGCATTGAAAATATTTACGCCACGGGCGGAGTCAAGGAAGTCCATCATTTGGAACAAGCCTTGAAGGCCAGCGTTTTATTTAAAATTGACAAAGACTACGTGGTCAAAGACGGCGAAGTCATTATCGTGGATGAATTTACCGGCCGCCTGATGCAGGGCCGCCGCTACTCGGAAGGCCTGCACCAAGCCATTGAAGCCAAAGAAAAAGTCAAAATCCAGCGCGAGTCCCAGACCTTGGCCACCATCACTTTTCAAAATTATTTCCGCATGTATCGTAAGCTGGCGGGTATGACCGGTACGGCTTTGACCGAAGCGGAAGAATTCCACAAAATTTATAGCTTAGAAACCGTGGCTATTCCCACCAACAAGCCCTTAGTCAGGCAAGATGACAACGACCAGATTTATTCGGGCGAAAAAGGCAAATACGAGGCCGTGGTCGCCGAAATCAAGCGCCGTAACGCCACCGGACAGCCGGTTTTGGTCGGTACTATTTCCATTGAAAAAAATGAAGTCTTAAGCCAGCTTTTGGAATTGGAAGGCGTCAAACACGAACTTTTGAACGCCAAGAACCACGAACGGGAAGCACAAATCATCGCCCAGGCCGGCAAGCTCGGCTCGGTGACCATCGCCACCAATATGGCCGGACGCGGCGTGGATATTATTTTGGGTGGGACGCCTTTTGACAAAGCCGAATACGACAAAGTTGTGGCTTTGGGCGGTTTGCATGTCGTCGGCACCGAACGCCACGAGTCCCGCCGCATTGACAACCAGCTCCGCGGCCGCGCCGGACGCCAGGGCGACCCGGGTTCGTCTTGCTTCTATGTCTCCATGGACGACGAACTGATGCGCATTTTCGGGGGCGACCGCATGAAAAAAATGATGAAGACCATGAAGTTCCCCGAAGACCTGCCGATTGAAAATCCCATCATCAGCAAATCCATTGAATCGGCCCAGAAAAAAGTGGAAGGCAACAACTTTGACATCCGCAAACACTTAGTGGAATACGACGACGTCATCAACAAGCACCGCCAGACCATTTATGACAAACGCAACCGCATTCTAACTTCAGGTGATGACCCGGAGGATAAAGATAGTTTAAGTACAATGATTTTGGAAATGGTGGAAGCCGAAATTGAACAGGTGGTCAGCTTTCATACCGCCTCGGACAATGTCAGCGATTGGAATTTAGCCGAAATTGAACAGACCGCCAAAACTATTTTCCCGCTTGATTCTAAAATGTCAGCTGATATTTTAAATATGTCGGGCGAGCACGCCAAACTGGATAAAATAATGGTGCGCACCAAGATTATTGACGCGCTGGTGGCCGAGGCCAAAAATAAATACGCCCAGGCCGCGAAGATTACCGAAGAAGTTGGTATGCCTTGGAAAGAAGTGGAAAAAAATATCTTACTTCGCTCCATGGATTTGCTCTGGATTGAACACCTAGAAACCATGGACTATATGCGTCGCGGTATCGGTCTGCGCGGTTACGGCCAGCACGACCCGCTGGTGGAATATAAAAAAGAGGCCTTCCGCATGTATAGCGAGCTCAATACTTTGATTCAAAAAGAAGTTGTTTATTCCATATTCAAAGTCGGCGGTATCGGCCAGATGATGAGCGAAAACGTCTTCGGCAAACAACAAAAGTTCACCGCCCCGGCCAAAGAGATGACCGAAACCAACTCCGGTTTCGGCGGTCTCGCCGGAGGCGATGAAGGTAGTCACTCTGGTCTGGGTTTAGGTCTAAACCTCGCCCGCGACAAAGCCAAAGACGCCCAAGGCCACAAAGTCGGCCGCAACGACCCCTGCCCCTGCGGTAGCGGGAAGAAGTATAAGAATTGTCACGGAGCTTAAAAGGGGACATTTTGTGAATTGTTTGGTATTATAGTAGTGTAATAAAGTTGAGCATGCCAAAAATAAAAGATTTACCAAAATTTGATCAACCCAGGGAAAAATTTTTGGAAAAAGGTCCTGACGCGTTAACCAAAAGTGAACTTTTGGCGATTTTGCTTGGCAGCGGCATAAAAGGCACAAACGTCAAAGCGCTTGCCCAAAAAATAATTAAAAAATTTGGCAACGGTTTTCTTAATGCGACCGTTGATGACTTAACTCAAGTGTCCGGTATCGGCAAAGCGAAGGCGTTACAAATGGTTTCAGCTCTTGCGTTAACCAGACGAATATACGAGGAACAAAATGAACCCGAAAATGTCGTGTCGTCAGTGCGAGATGCGCTTGCGCTTACGGCCGACCTGAAAGAGAAGAAACAAGAACATCTAGTTTGCTTATATTTGAATGCCCGTAATAAACTGCTGAAAAAAGAAGTAATCTCAATCGGGACACTCGACAGAAGCATCACTCATCCTCGCGATGTTTTCGCACCAGCGCTGGAAATACACGCGGCCGGTTTAATATTGGTGCACAACCATCCTTCAGGTGACCCCACACCAAGCGAGCAAGATAAGCAAGTCGCGAAAAGATTGATTGAGGCTGGGCAAATGATGGGAGTGAACGTTGTCGATTTTCTTATTATCGCTAAAAACGGGTCGCATAGTATACTCGGTGAACTTAAAAATACGGAACCGGCAAATACGGAATACATTGCCGAGGGTTTACAAACATCCTTGTTCGATCTGCTGGTTGACGCCAACCAGGCTTATTTTTACGAAAAAAATATCAACACAAAAGCCCCGTCTGGCAATAAAACCGGAGGTTCCTTGCGGTTTATTGATTTGTTCGCCGGTATAGGTGGTTTTCATATAGCATTCCATAACGCAGGTGCGGAATGCGTCTTTGTTTCCGAGTGGGACGGACCGGCGCAAAAAACATATCGACATAATTTTTATAATATTTCTCCCGAGGTATTCAGATCGGATAATTTTGTCGGGGACATTACCAAAATTAATCCCAAAAATATTCCTGATTTCGATATTCTGACCGGTGGATTTCCTTGTCAGCCTTTTTCTCAGGCGGGATTTAAAAAGGGGTTCGGCGAAACCCGCGGGACTCTATTTTTTGATATCGTAAGAATAATAAAAGAAAAACAACCCAAAGCTTTTTTTATTGAAAATGTACGTCATTTATTCAAGCATGACGACGGTAAAACATTTAAAACCATAGAAAGAATCATAACACAAGAACTGGGATATTCTTTTTTTCCACAAATAGTAAAGGCTTCGGATTTTGGTTTACCACAACACCGCCCCCGTCTTTTTATGGTTGGGTTTAAAGACGCCTCGATTGATTTCAAATTTCCCGAACCGGTAAAAGAATTAAAGTACACCATGTCGGATGTTTTCGGGGGGCGATGCGACAAGAAAATCGGTTATACGTTACGGGTCGGTGGGCGAGGCAGTAGAATAAACGATCGCAGAAACTGGGATTCATATCGAGTTGATGGGAAAATCGTGCGGCTTGGATCAAAACAAGGATTAAAGATGCAAGGCTTTCCCGATTGGTTTGAATTCCCGCCAACGCTCTCGGAAGCGCAGGCCATGAAACAGCTGGGGAATTCCGTTGCGGTACCCGCCATTCAGGCGGTAGCCGAAGAAATAGTTGGCACACTACAAAAATATGGAAACGGGAAATAACAAAGGAGAATGGTCCGAATTTTACGCCTTCCTCAAGATCTTGGAGGAAAGAAAGGTTTTCGCGGCCGATAAACACCTCGAGATAATCGATGGTAAATTTTTTGTTTTTCACAAAATTATCAGAGAAGAAAGTGACGAACCGATTAAAATTTACGACATTTCTCAGTCGGCAAAGCAGGTTTTAATAACCGACGAGGATGGAAGATTGTTAAAAAAATTTGATACCGATTCTTTGAAAGAAAAAACACTGAGAATATTTGAAAGAATAAAAAACGAAAAGAGTCGTTCTTTCAATATTCCCGAGGCGCAAAAATTGATGACGGATTTGCTTTGCACGAAAGTAAAGGCCAGCAACGCGAAGAAAGCTGATTTAGTGGCAATTATTTATGACAGGATTTCAAAAACTATGCCAATGCTGGGTTTTTCCATTAAGTCCATGGTGGGAGGAGCCTCCACCTTGTTGAATCCGGGTCAGACGACAAATTTTATTTACGAAATTAAAGGATTTGGTGGGAGTATCGAGGAAATCAATTCAATACAAACAAAAGCGCAAATTCGTGATCGCGTAAAAAAAATTTCTAAACAAGGAGGGATTTTTGAGTATGCGGGTGTTTCCAATGAGCAATTTGAGTCTAACATGAAAATGATTGATACTGCATTACCGGAATTTATTGCCCAAATGCTTTTGGATTTTTTCTCGAACGAACACAGAACCGTTGCCGACTTAACCAAGGAACTTTCAGGAAATAAAGATATGAATAAAAAATTCGGTTTGTCCCTGACGGATTATGAGTATAAAATTAAGAATTTTTTGGACGCGGTCGCACTCGGCATGGTCCCAAGCAAGCCATGGGACGGATTTTTGAAGGCCCACGGAGGTTACATTGTGGTAAAAGAGAATGGCGATGTAGTGTGCTATCACCTGTACAACAGAGATGAGTTTCGCTCCTACTTGTATGAAAATACCAGATTTGATGCCCCAAGTACCACGAGGTATGGTTACGGCGAATTATACAAAGAGAATGGAAAGTTATTTTTCAAACTTAATTTGCAGGTTAGGTTTTTAAAATAGAACCGTCATGACTGATATTTTTTCCAAAAAGAAGCGCAGCGAAATAATGTCCAGAGTACGAAGCAGGGACAGTAAAATAGAGACTGAATTCAGGAAAAAATTATGGCGAGCGGGGTTTCGTTACAGTAAAAATTCGACAAAATATTTCGGTAAACCGGATCTTGTTTTGCCGAAATACAAAACTGTTATTTTTATAGATTCTTGTTTTTGGCATGGATGCAAAAAACACGGGTCAATGCCGCAAACGCGAAAAAAATTTTGGAAAAATAAAATAGAGCGGAATAAAGAAAGAGATAAAGAGGTCAACAGGTGTTATAAAAAATTAGGCTGGAGCATTTTTAGAATCCGGGAACATGATTTCGATAGAAGTATTAATCATTAAATTTTAAAAATAATTTAAATTTATTTTAAATATATGAACGAAAAAGAAACAAAAACACTTCAGGATCCGATTCAAATAAGCTACGTGTCCACGGATCGTCTACTTCTTGATGGTGAAAATCCTCGATTTGCTGGACTCTCCAAAAACGTATCCGAAGCCGCTATCTTATTAAGGCTTCAAAAGGAAATGTATTTGGATGAACTTATTGATTCGTTCGAAAAAAACGGTTTTTATAATACGGAGCCGTTATTAGTAATAAAAGCGAAACAGAAAGATAAATTTATAGTAATTGAAGGTAACAGAAGATTAGCGGCCATTAAAACACTTTTATCGTCAGGGAAAAAGGTTAATAAGTCTCTGAGAAAACAACTTTCCGAATCTATTCCAATTGCTATTTATCCTAATCGTGAATCTTTGTGGACGTATCTAGGATTTAGACACATTAATGGTCCCCAAGAATGGGACTCTTACAGTAAAGCAGTTTATGCTTTGAAAGTGCACAAAGATTTTAAAATTCCTATTGATGAAATTGCAGAGAGAATAGGCGATAGACATCAAACGGTTATCAAGATGTGTAATGGACTCCGTGTTTTAGACCAAGCTGAGAAAAATAATTATTTTAAGGCTGACGAAATTGATTTGCACAGGTTTTATTTCTCCCATTTATATACAATATTAGCGTACGACAACACAAGAAAATTTTTAGGAATAAGTAATAAAAAAAGAGAGATATTAGAAGAGAACCCTATTCCCAAGCAGGATCTTAATAATCTCAAGCTGTTATTGGAATTTTTATTTGGCAATAAGGACGGGACAAAAAAACCTGTAGTAAAATCACAAAATCCTGATTTAAAATATCTAGACACTGTCATTGGTAATAAGTTGGCAACAAAATATCTAAAGGAAAATTCTCAGGAATACGCTTCACTGGAAAACGCTTTAGCATATACGGACAGTGAAGATTATAAATTGGAAGATTTTATATTTAAAACCCTAAATAATTTAAGAAAAGCCTCCGGGTACTTAAACAGATACAAGGGCAACGAAGATATTTATAAGCAAATGGGGGAAATTTTACAGGTTGCCAATGATATTATGGAACGCATGAAGGCGAAGCGTAATAAATAAAATTATGGCAGTTTCTGTTGGTTTACCAAAAGATAGTCAAAACAAAATAAAATTGGCGGATTGGTTAGAAATTAATGCGTTATTAGATGTAGACCATTCTTCAAGCACGGAAGACCTGTCTTCGCTTCTTAAGATTGAGTATTCTGACAATCAAATAGAGCCTCTTCGTACGGACGTATCAAGCGAGTTGTTGTCAAGAATGAGAAAAATTGGTGACGCTTATCCTTTTTCTTTTAATGGTAAACTTTTAAAGATAAAAAACGCAAAGTCGTTTAAAAAACAGTTCACTTATCTTTTTTGTTTATTTGTTTCTTACGTAGGGCTTGATAAAGGCTCGAAGGAGTTAAAAATTTGGGATTCAAAGAAGATATCTGGTTTGTTCGAAAAAATTTCCACAATTGTTGCCCGTAATTTTTTATCATGCAAAGAAGTTGATGCCCAATCCTTGCAATTCGGCGCCCCCCGAGCGGAATGGAAAAAAGAAACAAGGCCTTTTAAAAAAGCGCTTGAAGTTTTAAGAACCATGATTAATGAGGGAGACATAAAATCCAATTCTACTTCAGGCCAGAGAAAGGATGCTGGTTTAGATATTATAGCTTGGCGACAATTTCCTGATGGGCGTAAAAGCAAGCTTTTTTTACTTGGGCAGTGCGCCGCTGGTAATAATTTTAAAGATAAAAAAAGAGATATAGAAGAACTTCGGCAATACTATTCTTTCTGGGATATGCCAGGAATTATTTTTTCTTTTTTTGTTCCACATGAAGTAGACGAATCGGACTGGCAAATTTTTTATTATCCCGAGACCGGTATCCTATTTGATAGAAGTAGGATCGCATTTTGGGCAAAAGATTGGGATGGATTAAAATTTAAAAATAAAATTCCGAGTATTATAAAAAAACTCAAAAAATATAAAAAAGCGCTATGAATTTAAATAATGATTTGAGTCCGTTAAGATATCCTGGGTCAAAGAAAAAGTTGGCAGTCTATGTTAATAAAATAATAGAAAAAAACAAACTTGGGCCCAAAGTAATAGTAGAGCCTTTTTTTGGTGGAGGTAGTGTGACCCTATTTTTTCTCATCAACAACTTAATTAAAAAGGCTATAGTTTCGGATCAGGATAAGCTCGTTTATAGTTTTTGGTACGTACTTTTTCATAATCCTAACAGACTTATTAGGTTTATAAAAAAAATTGATATTAATGTGGATAATTTTATTAGATATAAAAACATTTCCAAGTCTCCGAACAAGTATAGTAAGGAAATAATGGCCGAAGCGTGCTTATTTCTGAATAGAACCAGTTTTTCTGGGATTCTACGCAAGGAAGCGGGTCCCATAGGTGGCATGAAACAAATATCTAAGTATAAAATAAATTGTCGTTTTAATAGAGAGAGTTTAACGGAAAAGATCAAAACACTTTCAAAATTAAAAAACAGAATTACTATTTTAAATTGTGGTTGGAAGGATACTTTAGCTTATTCTAGCAAAAAATATAATAAAAATGAGACTATTTTATATTTAGACCCACCTTTTTACAAGAAAGCCGACAAACTTTACAGGGAGTTTTTTAGCAAGGCTGATCACGAATCTTTATGTAAGGCACTGATAAAGACAAAGTCTTCATGGATACTAAGCTACGATAAAGCGAAAGAGATTATTGATATGTACTCTAAATTTAAACAAGTACATATCCAACTACCATATTCAATAAATTCTCACGCAGTAAGACTGGAAGAAGAAATCGTTATAACACCGCTGAAGCTACCTGATATTAAAAGTAGGGTTTAATTAAACGCCCTTAATATCATTGTATTGGGGTATTAGTTGGGGGTATTGGGGACAGCCTTGAATTATAAGCCTTGTCAAATTTAAAAATTTTATGTTCGAATATTATAACGCCAGCCGGGGAGCGAACTGGAATTACGGCGGGAAAAATTGGAAATTGAGCCGATCAAAAATGGACTTATTTTTGAATTGCCCGCGCTGTTTTTATCTTGACAATAAATTGGGAGTTGGCCGTCCCAAAGGCTATCCCTTCAATCTCAACTCCGCCGTGGATCATTTGCTGAAAAAAGAATTTGACATCCACCGCGCCAAAAATACCACGCACCCGCTGATGAAGGCCTATGGCTTGGATTTAGTGCCGTTCCAGCATAAAATGATGAACGAATGGCGCGAAAATTTTAAAGGCGTGCAATTTTTACATGAGCCGACCAATTTTTTGATTACCGGCGCCGTGGATGATTTGTGGGTGGACGCCAAGGGTGTGGTTTATGTCGTGGACTACAAAGCCACCAGCAAAGAAACAGAAGTCACCCTGGACGCCGACTGGCAAATCAGCTACAAACGACAAATGGAAATTTATCAATGGCTTCTGCGCCAAAACGGTTTTAAGGTTTCCGACACCGGCTATTTTGTCTATTGCAACGGCCGCACCGACCGCGAAGCCTTTGACGCCAAGCTGGAATTTGACGTCAAAATTATTCCCTACACCGGCAACGACAGCTGGGTAGAAGAGGCGATAATAAGTGCCCGCAAATGCCTAGCCTCCAGCAAAATCCCCAAACCCGCCGAAGGTTGCGACTACTGCAACTACATCCAAGCCATCAACCAATCCACCAAATAACATTCTCACAAACCCAAGAATGTGAGAATGACATTTCAAAACCCTAATCCCACCCATTTTAATCCCGCCCGCCCGCCCAGAACTTCTCCCACCCTCCCTCCCTCATTCCCAACTCATCCTTAAATACTGGAGTACTCCAGTATTTAAGGATGAAATAACATTCCAACATTCTCAAGAATGTGAGAATGATAATTTTAAAATTTTTATGCTGTTTACGGTTTACGACATCCGCGCTTGTCTTTATGACAAGAAACGGACTAATTATTTTGCCCAGGCCATCAAGTCGGTGATTAAAAAAAATGACGTGGTGGTTGACGCCGGCAGCGGCTCCGGCATTTTGGCTCTACTGGCCCTAAAATCGGGCGCCGGCAGAGTTTATGCCATTGAAAGCAACCCGCGCCAAAAGAAAGTTATTCTCCAGAACGCCAAACTCAATGGTTTTGACCATAAAATAAAAGTTATTATCGGCGACGCCGCCAAAGTTAATTTGCCGGAACCGGTGGATGTGATTTTATGCGAACTTATCCATACGGCAACCTTTTTTGAGCCGCAGATGCAGATTATCAATCATTTGAAGAAATATCTGAAAACCGGAGGCAAAACCATTCCCCGGCGCTTATATTCTTATGTTGAGCTCGTCAGCGCCGCGGAAAATTTTTACGGCTTGAAATTATCCTACGAAAGCCGCGAGGCCATGGCGGAAGTTGCCGCCAGCAACAAAGTTAAGTTTGATGAGATTTGGTTTCAGGAAGACGAGCCCTTGGCTTTAAGAACGATAGTTAAGCTGAAAGCCACCAGGAAAACAACCGTTAATGCCTTGCGTTTCACCGGCAAGCTGATGCTGGCCAAAGGCATAACTTTGGGGGCAACCTCCGATTTGCTGATGCCGGAAATTATTTTTTTACAGCAATCACTGGAAGTTGTGCCGGGTAAAGATTATTTTTTCGCCATTGCTTACAGGGGCGGCGCCGACTCGCTGGATGTGAAAATTAAACATTTGCCAAAAGTCACCCCAGCCATGATTAAAAAATGTAATTACCTAGCCAACAACATCCCTACAAACTCCCTTGTCCGCCCGCCAACCCGAAAGATTCATTCTGGCGGGTAGTTTTAACGAAGGAGGAAGTTTGTGGGGACGACATTTAATCCCACCCACCCTCCCAGAACATCCTTAAATACTGGAGTACTCCAGTATTTAAGGATAAAGGTGTATAATTTGAATATGAACAAAGTTAAGACGTCCAAACAAATGGAGCGGCATCTCAAGGGTATGGCGAATCATTACCGCATTGAGATCTTGTTATTAATTGCCAGAAGCGAGGGAATCATACTGGAAGATATCGTGGCGCGGACTAAGGCTAACCCAAAAACTATCGGCGAGCATACCCGGCGGCTTCATCAAGCGGGGTTGATTAACAAAGATTACCGCGGTCATTTCGTTGAACATTCTTTGTCGCCCTACGGCCGAACTTTCGTCAAATTCCTCAAATCATTTCAAGAGAAATAACATCCTTAAATACTGGAGTACTCCAGTATTTAAGGATGATAAGTAGTTATGAAAATTGTCCACCAAGATCAAACAGAAAAATTAAAAAATAGCGAGACTTGTTTCGCTACTGAATATCCTTTGGGCGACAAAGACATCAATGGCGCGATTATTGAATTAACCGGCCGATATCCGGACAAAGGCAGGGTCGTAAATTTGGAATGCAAAGAAATGTCCTACGTGATTAAAGGCTCTGGCAAGGTTGCGGTTGAAGACAAAGCAATTAATCTTAAGGAAGGCGATTTGATATTAATTGAGCCGAAAGAAAAATATTTTTGGGAAGGCAGTTTAACTTTGTTTGTTGCCTGCTCGCCAGCTTGGCGCCCCGAACAGCACCAAATAACAGAGTAATTAAGTATTGACAAAAAGCATAAAACATTATAGTTTATAAGCAAATATTTCAGTATTCTTATAGTTATTTTAAAATTTATTAGAAAGGTGAAACATGAAAAACATAGAGCCGATTGGAGTTGAAACACGGCGTCAATGCCCGGATTGCGGGGGCGAGGTTGAACGCCGGTGGTATGGCAAACTTTCGCCAGGTCAAGAACCTTATATGGTTTGGGTTTGCAAGAATCCTGGCTGTGAGCATTATAATAATAATTGTCAGGTTATCAGACCAAAAGTTTTTATAATCTGTCC
>Ga0172379_10007064_pt1 | contig 14753 bp, 13 predicted proteins | sample GrowelOW334metaG_FD_119756 | JGI IMG/M metagenome (GOLD analysis project Ga0172379, IMG submission 119756) | Groundwater microbial communities from an aquifer near a municipal landfill in Southern Ontario, Canada - Groundwater well OW334 metaG | ecosystem: Environmental > Aquatic > Deep...
CAAACAAGAACACACGAAGAATTATTCGTTTAATTTTTTTATAATCCATATTATTAATTATTTTTTACTTAAAATACTTTTTTTATAAATTTGTAAATGATTCAATGCTTCTCCTGTTCCTTTCGCAACACACAACAGAGGTTCTTCTGCAACCCGAGCTTTAACTCCAGTGCGACGATAAACTAGATCTGCTAAATTACGAAGCTGACTTGACCCTCCTGTCATAATTATTCCATCATCTATAATATCAGAAGCAAGTTCGGGTGGAGTTTGAGAAAGAACATTTTTGACTGCACCTATCATAGTGTGCAATTCCTTATCTATTGCCCTTACGATTTCATTCGTAGATATTTGAGCTGTACGAGGTAATCCCTGTATGAAGTCACGACCCTTGATTGTAATAGTTAATTCTTCTTCAAGAGGAACGGCTGCTCCTATTTTTATTTTTATAGCTTCTGCTGTTCTGTCTCCAATCGCAAGATTGAAAGTTTTCTTGATGTAATCTGTAATAGCTTGATCTATCTTATCGCCTGCACATTTCACTGAAGTTGACGCAACTATTCCTCCAAGAGCAATCACTGCCACATCTGTGGTTCCACCTCCTATATCCATTATCATATAACCTTTTGATTCTTGGATAGGAATACCTGCCCCAATTGCTGCTAAAATAGGTTCTTTGACTACATATGCATTTTTAGCTCCAGCACGAATAGCCGCCTCTACGACAGCTCTTCTTTCCGTAGAAGTAATTCCAGCAGGAACTGAAACCATGACATCTGGTTTAAATAAATTATATTTACCAAGAGTTTTAGAAATAAAATATCGGAGCATTGCTTCTGTGACTCTATAATCGGCAATAACTCCATCTTTCATTGGACGATAAACAATAATATTTTCTGGGGTTTTACCTATCATGTTTTTTGCCTCAATTCCAATTGCCAAGATTGTATTATCCTGCTCAGAGATCGCAACGACAGAAGGCTCATTTAAGACAATCCCTTTGTTTGGAAGGTAAACCAACGTATTTGCAGTTCCAAGATCTATTCCTAATTTTTTTGAAAAAATAGCCATAATATGTATAAATAGTGTGATGATTGTAGCATAAAATTATTAATTTATAAAATACCCATAATACCCAAAGGCTTAAACTTTTTATTATGCCTAATCTATATCTATATGGTACGATATAAATATGTATATTGCTACTGTAATACCCCTACAAAGAGGATACCAAAAAGAATACCTATCTTATTTTTCCGCAACAGATATTCCTATTGGAAGTATTGTAACTATTCCTATTAAATCAAGAACAATAGATGCTATCGTCATTAACATAGAAGAAGTTAGAGACATGAAGTCAGATATTAAAAACGCAGACTATCAACTCAAAAAAATAATCTCAATCAAAGGAGATTCCCCTTTTAATAAGAATTTCTTTATTGCTTGCCAAAAAATGAAAAATTATACGGTCAGTAACACTGGTACAATTATAAAATCACTTTTGCCATCTGCTCTTATCGAAAATATTTCCAATCTAAAAAAACCAATACTTACAGAAGAAGAAAATACGATAAATATTAAACATGAGAAATTAATTTTCCAAGCAACAGCGTCTGATCGCTTAGCTTTTTATCGTACTCTTATTCGTGAAGCATTTGCAAAAAAAGAATCTATTTTTATTTGTGTACCCACTCGTTATGAAATAGACCGATTCAGTAGAGAACTTTCGAAAGGAATAGAACATTACGTTTTTGTTTTTCATAGTGACATGACAAAAAAAACCTTGATAAATACTTACAACTCATCTATGACAGAAACTCATCCAATACTTATAATAGGTACTGGGATATTTATGTCCATACCAAGACCCGATATAAAAACTATTATCTTAGAAAATGAAAGTTCAGATGTTTACAAACAAATAAACAGACCCTTTATAGACATAAGAAGTTTCGCTGAAGTTTTATCTTCTCTACAAAAAACAAAATTAATCTTTGGAGATACTTTACTGCGACCAGAAACTTTGTATCGACACGATACTGGTGAATTCGGCGAAATATCTTCTCCATTGTATCGTCTACCAGAAATAGAGCGTCAAACCATAGTTGACATGAAAGATGAAGTTGATGAAAAAGGAAACAAAACTTTTAGAACAATTTCAAAAGAAACAAAAAAAATGATAGATGAAGCTATCTCCCTAAATAAATCAGTATTTTTATTTTCTGTACGAAAAGGATTAGCTCCTATAACTGTATGCAATGATTGTAAAAATACTCTACTCTGCCCCTCCTGTGCTACCCCGATAGTCTTATACGGATCCAAACAATTAACCGCAAACAAAACCACCACTCCAAGGATTTTTATGTGTAATAAATGTGGACGAAAAGAAAAAACAGAAGTGCGTTGCCCTGTGTGTTCTAGCTGGAATCTCACTCCACTAGGAGTGGGAACTGATAGAGTCTATGAAGAAACAAAGAATTTATATCCTAGTGTAAAAATAATACAAATAGATAAAGAAGCAACTCCAACAACCAGAGAAGCGAGAGAAGCCATCATAGAATTTAATAAAAACCCGGGGAGTATATTAATTGGAACTGAAATGGTATTTTCGTACCTAGAAGACGAAGTTTATTCCAGTGCTGTTATCTCTCTCGATGGTCTTTTTTCAATTCCTAGCTTTAATATTACTCAAAAAATTTTACATATAATAGAAAAATTACATTACATTACTTCCCAAAAAATAATAATCCAAACCCGTATACCAGAAAATAAAATTCTTCAATATATTCTGAGTGGAAATGTTTTACCACTTTGCCGAGAAGACTTAGCTGAGAGAAAAAGTTTTGGTTACCCTCCTTTTAAAAGACTTATAAAAATTACTTTTGAAGGCACCGCCCTAGAAACAGAAAAAGCACGAAATTATATTGAAAAAATATTGGGGAATTATGAACCCCAGATATTTAGCGCTTTTGTAAGTAAAATAAAAGGACAATATGTAACAAACACAGTAATAAAAGTTGACCCTAAAATCTGGCCACTACCTATCGGAGAAAAAATTGTTCCCGACCAAGACTTAGCTCAAACACTCAGTCAACTCCCACCATCTTTTTCGATAAATGTTGACCCGGAAGATTTGTTGTAACTACAAAATGTAATACAATACTAATAAGTCAATAGGCACGAGAGCTCCTTACCCTCATTGCAATATGCAAACTACTCGTTTTTTATCAAGGAACTTTCAATAGATTCTTTCTTAAGAAAAGCTAAATTGATTTGTTTCAAAACAAACTCTCCGAATGTCATACCTAATGATCTTGCTTCTTGTGGGCAAATACTATTTTCAGTATGCCCAGGAGATGTATTAATCTCTAAGAAATAAACTTTTTTGTCTTCTTCAGAATATCTGAAATCACTCCTGGACAAACCATCACATCCCAAAATTTTATGAACAGATTCAGAATCTTTCATAATTTTTTTCATTAATAAAACATCTATCTTTGCTGGACAAACTTCTTCTATGTTATTTGCGTAATATTTTTGAAAATTAGTAAAAATTTCAGAATCTTTTATTAAACTTTCCACAACAGGTAAAACTTCTAATTCTGAATAATTTGTATTTCCCAAAACTCCACAAGCAAACTCTCTTCCTTTAATAAATTTTTGCACGATAACCACTAAGCTATACTTAAATGCTTCTAATAAAGATACCCCTAATTCATCCTTAGAGCTTGGTAATGTAACTCCAATACTAGATCCAGAGTCATTAGGCTTTATTACACAAGGGAAACCAATAGTTTTTTCTATTTTTGAAAATATTTCCTCTAAAGAATGATTGTGTCTAAAGACAATAAAATACTCGGGAACATCAATTCCATAAAATGAAATGTATTCATAACATTTTGATTTATTCATACCAATACTACTGGCCATCATTCCTGAACCAGTGTAAGGAATATTGATCAAATCTAACAAAGTTTGAACTTGACCATCTTCTCCAAAATTACCATGGAGAGCAAGAAATGCGACATCAAAACCACATTCTTGCAACATAAAAAAATCTAAATTATCAAAATTCCTATTTTTTTTATTATCAGATATTTTTTTTCTTTCTAAAAATGAAGTTGAATCTGAATACAACACCATTTTTTTATCATTCGTTATCTCTAAAACTTCAACATCTTTGCCTTCATTAAGTAATGCTTTAATTACATCTTCTCCGCTAATTAATGATAATTCTTTTTCACTAGATATTCCCCCTGTTATTACCAATATTTTGATATTTTTCATAATTTTATTTACTATATTCTTTTATTTTATTAATCTCATTACAACAGTAGAATATTCTTCAACAGCACCCCTTGCGTCAAGAATCTCTTCATAAATAAATCCATCAAAAGCTATATCTACACGGAAACCTGTAGATTTTGCCAATTTCAAGATAGATTCAAATGTACCATAATTTACCCAATCCTTAGAATTTGAAAAATTGAGCGGAGATGTGAATATAAAAACTCCCCCATTACGCAGAAGATTAAAAATCATTTTGAAATGATTTTTAACATCAGTAACTCTATCTATAAAATTTACAGCAGTAATTATATCAAAACTATTCCCGGGAGATTTATTTAAAAAATCCTTAAGCATTATTTCTTCATAAATTAAATTATTAATATTTTGTGATTTTATTGATATTTTTCCAAAACCAAGTCTTCCCATATCAAAAATAATTTTCTTTTGACTTTTATTAATTTTACATGCCATATTAATCATCAGATTAGCACTATCAATACCTCTTACATTAGAATTTCTAAAATAAATTGCGTAATCGGCCGATGTTCTACCAACACCACAACCAATATCAAGGATGTTATGTTTTATATTTTTATCAAAAAAACTAAAACCTAACTCATTTATCATTCTATATAAACCCTCAGATTTTCCAAAACTATTTAAATATCCATAAGCCCAAAGTGCAGCATACTTTTCAACAAAGAAATTGTTTTCATATTTATCACTATATAATAATTGTTTACTATTTTTTTTCTTCATAATTTGAATAACAATATTGAATGATTTTAAAATTTTTTGTAAATTCAGTTACTTCTTTTTTTATTTCAAGTGGATTATCTTTATCAAAAAAAAGCTTTTTAAAAAAAGATGCTATTATAACCATGTCTTTTTCTTTAGCTCCAAGTCTTGTCATTTCAGCTGCTCCTATTCGTAAACCATTAGGGTGTAAAAAAGATAAATCACCTGGCAGCATATTTCTATTAACTATAATGTTAGCTTTTTCTAAAAGTTTTTCAGCTTCATCAGCTGGAATAATCGAGGAAATATCTACAAGGAACATGTGGGTTTCTGTAAAACCATCTTTCTTTGCTAACACATTAAAACCATAATCAGACAAACAATGTGCCAATTTTTTTGTATTAAGTAAAATCTGTTTTTCATAGTCTTTACCAAATATTTTTAATTCCTCAATAGCAAGAACACTGGCAACTGTCTCGTGTAAATGATGTCCAGACAAAAACCCTGGAAATGTAGTCTTTTTTATTTTTTCAGAAAACTCTGACTTGGAAAGGATAAAGGCATGCTGAGGACCTGGTATGGTTTTACACATAGTCATTGTCATAATATCAGCACCATCATCAAATGGATTTGGATACAAACCAGTTGCAATTAAACCAGCAACATGTGAGGCATCAAATAAAACAATAGTCCCAGTTTCTTTACAAACTTCTGCCAACTCTTTAACTGGTTGACTAAATAACAGAACAGACCCTCCTAAAACAAGGATCTTTGGTTTTATTTTTTTAATAACTTCAATTGATCTATCTAAATCAATTGTAAAATTAGTTTCATCAAAAGGTACTTCTACAACCTCTAACCCAAAAACTTTTTGTGGTGTTGCTCCAGCCATACTAATATGTGCACCAGAAGAAATTGATATTGATGCAATCTTATCTCCAGGTTTTGTAAATGCACTAAAAATAATCATATTGGCCATAGTTCCAGAGATAGGACGAATATCCGCAAAATCAGAGTGGAACATCTTGCAAGCAAGACTCATTCCATATTTTTCTATTTCATCATAAAATCCAATACCCGGAAAAACTCTATTGTCAACCCACCCCTCAGCAACTCGATTTCCTAGGTCAGATTTTAATACCTCACTCACAAGTGGACTCAGCCTATTTTCACTCGCAATCAAATTGATTGTCTCACCCATCCAAACTTCATGTTTATTAACTAGGTCAAGTAAATTAAAAAAATTATTTTCTTGAATATTCATATAATATCCTTAGATGTTAGTAATTTGTTTTTATCCTTAAATCTCTTAATAGCAAGATTTATTAAAACATCAATGAGTTTCTTATTAGAGATACCACTTGCTTCCCATAATTTTGGATACATACTACCAGACGTAAAACCGGGCATTGTATTTATCTCATTGATATATATTTTCTTATCTTTTGTTACAAAGAAATCTACACGGGCCATACCCTCACAACAAAGTGTTTTGAATGTTTCTATCGCAAGTAATTGAATCTTTTTCACTAATGATTTTGATATTTTTGCTGGGATAGAAAGTATTACATTATTTCCATCTAAGTATTTTGCCTCATATGAATAAAATTCATGGCCAGAAATTATTTCACCACATACTGAGGCAGTTGGTTTTTCATTACCCAAGATAGAACACTCAATTTCTCTACCTTTTATATATTCTTCAATAAGAATCTTGTTGTCATATTTGAAGGCAAAATTAATAGCCTTTTTGAATTCAGATATACTATGAACTTTCGTTATTCCAATAGAAGACCCAAGATTGGCAGGTTTAACAAAAAATGGTAAGCCTAAATCATGTTTGATTTTATCAAAAATAATATCTTTTATTTCATGTTTCTTATAAACAATAAATGGAGCAACGGGTAATCCTCGGTCACGTAAAAGTCTCTTTGTTACTTCTTTGTCTATACCAATTGCAGAACCCAAAATATCTACTCCAACAAAAGGAACATTAGCGAGTTTTAGCAAACCTTGTATTGTGCCATCTTCCCCAAAAGTACCATGAAGGACCGGAAAAACCACATCAATCATTTCAATGTTTTCACCATTCTTTATGATGAATCTTCCATTTGCATCATATGGTATGATTTGAGTATTGGTTATGTTTTGTTTTTGTTCACTCAAAATGATTCTTTCGCTTGAAAATAACTGTAATTCATCAAAAGGTATCCAGACACCATTTTTATCTATACCAATAAGAGTAACTTTATATTTTTCCTTATCAACCATCTTAAAAACACTCCGTGCTGATTTTATAGAAACTTCATGTTCGGTTGATTTTCCACCAAATAAAAGCACTATGTGTATTTTTTTATGGTTATTTTTGTTCATAAACATGGTACATATTATACTAGAAATTAAACAATTAAACAATTTTCTGTTTTTGTCACTTTCTAAAATATAAAAAGTGGTTGCCTATCAGCAACCACCTTGATTTAGAATAAAATATATAAAACTATGGTTCAATATATGAATAACTGGCTATACCACCTTTTACTAAGGCATCCATTTGATTTCCATAATTAAAATGCCAAAATTCTGGACCATAACAACTAAAACCTGCACTTGTCATAGACAGAATCAGCTTAGAACGATTACGACATATCTGTTGATCATTAGAAGTAAACTTCTTCCTAAAAAGATTAAGGTGATAAAAAACTCCAGCAGTTTTTTCCATACAATCAAAGGAAACACCTAAATCCATTTCTACTTCTTTTTCAAAGAGCCAAACATCAACCGAACCTCCAGTTGAATGTGGGCTAGGCTCTGTAGGACTTTTTGATGGCCAACTAACATACGGTCGATTGGCTTCTATCATCTCTTTTTGCATTTCAGGTAACAAACTGACAAAATAAGACCTTATAGCAGTAAAAGTGTCGAGCTCTTCAAAACTTTCTTTTTGCCCAAACTTATTGGCAGTATACATTTTCATATAATACCAAAAAAGATTTTCCTGGAGTTCAATTGAACGCCACCCATCATACACAACAAGATCAAGTCCATATTTTTTTTGCAATAATGATCTAGCAAAAAAAATTCTCTCAAGAACACCCTCACGTAAATACATCCTTTCATCTGTTACAATCTTCATTTTTCTAGAATAAAAAGGAAAAGAAATTTCTTTTGGAATTTGAATAAGTGGTTCTCCATTTTCTTTTATTGGTACCTTTCTCCAATCATTTAAATGATAGGGCAACAACGTTTCAAATCGTAATTTCTGTAATTTAATATAATTGAACATCATACACCTCCTTATTTGTTTGTGAATTTTATATTTGAACACAAACTAACATATTTACCAACGAAAGTCAAAAAACGTACGAAAAATGCATACAAATTATGAATAGTAAAAATATAAGAAAATCATATTTCCTAAAATAAAAGTTGGCCATGTTTTTATTACTCACATATAACGTCTTGCCTATTCTATAAACCTGTGATAATATAACCACTATGATTACAGTTATAGAAGTAAAGAAAAATGCAAACGAAAACAATATGAATCTTGTTCGCAGATTTACCCGTAAGGTGCAAGAATCTGGCATCATTCAAAAAGTTAAAAGTAAGCGTTATAACAAAAGAGCTGAATCCAAAATAAAAGTCAAAGTAGCTACTTTGAAAAGATTGGCCCGAAGAAAAGCAACAGAAAAACTTTTTAAACTTGGAAAAGCAACAAAGGTTCTTAAAAAAAGAGGGCATAAATAAATATTATGTTAAATGGTTTCTGTACTATTACAAATAATACAAAAGGCAAGCTTCCAAGCTTGCCTTTTGTATCTATGAAAAATAAAATCTTAGGTAAAGACTACGAGTTTGGACTAACATTATTAACTCCTCGAAAACAAAAAGAAATCAATTTAAAATACAGAGAAAAAAATGAGACGACAAATATACTTTCTTTTCCTCTTTCTAAAACTTCAGGAGAAATAACAATCGATCCAATAAAAGTTAAAAAAGACGCCCCTCTTTTTGATATGAATTACACTCAATTTTTTAAATTTTTATTTATCCACGGATGCTTGCATTTGAAAGGTTTCGAACATAGTAGTACAATGGAGAAAGCAGAAAAAAAATATCTCAAAATGTTCTCGAAATAGATATTATATTTCTCTTTTTTCTTATGATTAAAAAAAATTACACTTGTGGAATAGACATAGGAACCCACTCTATAAAAGTTATAGTTGTCGGTTTTGAAAAGGACAAAAAAGAACTCACCGTTCTTGCTACTGGAGCATCTGAGACAAAAGGAATGCGTTTGGGTTATATTACAAACGTAGACTATATAGTAGAAAGCATCAAAAAAGCACTTAAACAAGCTGAGAATACCTTAGGTACAAAAATCCATACAGCAAATATTTCTATTGGTGGGATCAATCTAGGTTCCATAGTATCCACAGGGTCAGTTATAATTTCAAAAGCAGACCAAGAAATAACTAATCTTGACGTATTAAAGGTAATTTCTAACAGTGAAGAAAACCTTGAAGTTTTAAACAAAAAAATAATTCACACTATTCCCCTATCCTACAAACTAGACGGAAAAGATATTTATGCCAGACCAGAGGGATTAAAAGGTATAAAACTAGAAGTTAAAACGCTTTTTATAACTTGTCTAAAACAAAACATCGAAGATCTTATTACTGCTCTTACTTTGGCTAAAATAGATATTGAAGAAATAACCGCATCACCGATAATATTAGGAAATCTTATTCTTGGAAACAAACAAAAAATGGCAGGTTGTATTCTTGTAGATATTGGATTTGAAACAGTGTCTAGTATAGTTTTTGAAAATAATTTACCAATATCTGTTCAAGTCTTTCCTATAGGAAGCATGGACATAACAAAAGATATCGCCCTAGGTCTTAAAGTTTCTCTTGATGAAGCAGAAAGTATAAAACTAGGAAGTGTCATAGGAGGAGATTATTCAAAGAAAAAAGTTGATGAGATTATAGAAGCAAGATTAAGTGATATCTTTGAACTCATCGGAAATCAACTCAAACGTCTAAAACGCTCTGAGCTTCTTCCCGCTGGAATTATAATAACTGGTGGTGGATCTTCTATAAACAACATAGAAGAAATTGCTCGCAATCAACTAAAACTTCCAGCAAAGATTGGACCCATAGATTATTCTTTAAATAATAAATTTAAAATTCGAGATAATTCTTGGTACTTGGCTCTTGGATTAGCCTTATCTGCAAATAGTGAATCCACAAACAATCAATCTATTAAAGGAAACATGAAAGAAATTAAAAAATTCTTTAAATCTATATTTTCCCAGCTCTTACCTTAAGAGTATCAGAAAATAAAAAGTGTAATTGTCAAATATTTCATTTTTTCTAATTTGTGCTACTATGTATCTACTTAGATTTATTATTAATGAAAGACTTAATGTCTCACAAATATATGCCAAAATTAAACCCAGATATTGAATCATTTGCAAGAATTAAAGTAATCGGAATTGGTGGATCAGGTAAAAATGCATTAAACCATATGATTAATTCCAAGGTCAAAGGAGTTGAGTTTATTGTAATGAATACAGATACTCAAGACCTGCACAATTCTCTTGCTGAAAAGAAAGTCCACTTGGGTAAAAACCTTACAAAAGGATTGGGAGCTGGTATGAACCCTGAAGTTGGAAAACGTGCAGCAGAAGAAACAAAAGCTGAAATTCAAGATGTAATAAAAGGAGCCGACATGATATTTATTGCATGTGGAATGGGCGGTGGTACTGGTACAGGTGCAGCTCCTATAATTGCTCAAGCCGCAAAAGAACAAGGAATCCTAACTGTTGCTGTTGTAACTAAACCATTTTCTTTTGAAGGAAATCAAAGAATGAAACTTGCCGATATTGGTCTCGCTGAACTTGAAAAAGAAGTGGATGCTATTTTGGTTATACCAAACGACAGACTAATTGTAATCTCAGGAAAAGACGTAGGATTCAGACAAGCATTTGCTATGTGTGATGAAGTCCTCAAACAAGCAGTTGAAGGAATCTCTGAACTAATAACAACCCCAGGAATGATCAACGTTGACTTTGCTGATATAAAATCAGTCATGTATGACGCTGGAAGTGCATTAATGGGAGTAGGAATTGCCGCTGGTGAAGGACGTGCTGAAAAAGCATCTCTCCAAGCTATCAATTCACCTCTCCTTGATCTTTCTATTTCTGGAGCAAAAGGAGTTCTCTTTGCTATTTCAGGTGGAGACGATCTAACTATTCATGAAATTCAAGATGCTGCAAAAATAATAACTGAATCTATCGACAAAGATGCAAAAGTTATTTTTGGAACAATCCGGGATGAAAAACTTAAAAAAGGAGAAATGAAAGTTACTGTTATTGCTACTGGATTCCCTACTGACATGCCGAAACGTTCTCTATTCCAAATGGGTCAACCTAGAAGCGTTAACCAAACAGTAGAAAATTCTACAAAGGAAGAAATATTACAATCAACAACAAACAAAGAACAACCAAAAGCTTCTAATACTGATTACATAAAAAAAGTAGAAAAAATAGAAGATGACTTGTTTATAGACGACACAGATGATTGGAATACTGTTCCAGCATTCTTAAGAAGAAATAAGAAATAGAAAAACAAAATTCCCAATAAGTCTTATCAAAGGGGCTTTGCAGGCTGACGAGCCGAAACCTGAGCGAATTTTTACCAAAAAATTCGCGTACCCTTTGAGAAGAGCTTATTGGGAATTTTGTATATGATTTATTATTTATGTTAATATATATCTTATGTACGATTTAATAATATTAGGAGGAGGGCCAGCGGGCACAGGTGCTGCAGTATATGCAGCTCGCAAACAATTAAAAACAGCTATCATTACCAATGAATTCGGCGGTCAATCTATTGTCTCAGAGACAATTTATAATTGGATTGGAACACCAGAAATATCAGGGAGCGAGCTTGCTTCAAACCTCAAAAAACACGCACTTTATTATAAAGGTCCTTTTTTAGAAATGATAGAAGGAGAGAAAATTACAGAAGTAAGTAAAAAGGAGAATCATATTTCCATTAAAACCGAATCCGGTAAAACATACGAGACCAAAGCAATATTAATCGCCACTGGTAGTAGTAGACGTAAACTAGAGGCAATAAATGCTGACAAATTTGAACACAAGGGAATAACTTATTGTGCTTCTTGTGATGGTCCAATGTTTGCTGATCAGGATGTATTGGTCATCGGTGGAGGAAATGCTGGTTTTGAATCAGCTCTCCAATTACTAGCTTACTGTAAAAGTGTCACTCTCATACATAGAAGCGCCGAATTCAGGGCAGATGAAATAACTGTCAAAAAGATTTTAGAAAATCCTAAATTTAAAGTAATTACAAATGCTGAAATCATACGAGTAGATGGGGAACAATTTGTCAGCTCTCTAACTTATAAAGATAAAATCTCAGGCGAAGAAAAAACAATCTCAACAACTGGTATTTTTGTAGAAATAGGACAAACTCCAAATACAGATTTTGCAAAAGGAATTGTGAATATCAATGAAATTGGAAAAATAATCGTGGACCCCATGACACAGATGAGTTCAGTCCCTGGAATATGGGCAGCCGGTGATTGTACAAATGGTAAATACCACCAAAACAATATCGCAGTCGGAGATGCGGTTAAGGCTATAGAAGATATTTACATTTGGGTACATAAGAATAAATAATATAAAAAGAAAAAACTCCCACAAATAGTCTTATAAAAGGGGCTTTTCAGGCTGACGAGCCTGTCCCTCTCGCAAATTTTTACCCAAAAATTCGCGTACCCTTTTAGAAGAGCTATTTGTGGGAGTTTTTTACAAATTTTGATTAGCTAGAATTCCCTCGAGTATTTCTAGCTCTGCTTTTGAGTTTGGTTGAAAAATCTCCATCATGTTTGAAACTGGAACAGCTTTTATTTTATGACCTTGTTCTTGAGCAATTTTTATTAAATCAGTTAGATAATATTCACCTTGGGAATTTAGATTTTTCAATTTATTAATATTGCTCCAGAGCCAGTCGGCATCAAAAGCATAAAGAGCTGGATTTATTTCTTTTATTTCTCTTTCCTCTTCCGTTGCGTCTTTATATTCTGTTATTTTTACAACCTCTCCATTTTCATCGCGTATTATTCTCCCTAAATGATAAGCACCAGCTCTCCAGTCATTAAAATCAGGGAGAACAACAGTACCCATTGTTATTACAGATTTATCTTTTTCATAAGTATCGATTATATCTTTTATTGTTTGTTTAGAAAGTAATGGCTGATCACAAGACACAACAAAAACCATTTTATGATCGGGATGAACAGAATCTTTTGCAGACAAAACTGCGTGACCAGTTCCGAGCTGTTCTTCTTGATGTGCATAGTTCTTATCATTTCCAAAAACTTTAAAAATGCTTTCTTTTTTATGGCCAACAACTATAACTGGATCTATCGGCATATTTAACGATGATAATGTATGTAAAATATGCTCCAAAAACGGCTTACCACGAAGCATAGTCAAAGCCTTTGGCTCATCTGATTCCATTCTTTTCCCTTTCCCTGCTGCTAAAATTATTATTTGTGTATTCATAAATTTTTGTGGTCACTTATAATTTTCTGGTGAAAATTTGTGCGCGATAAGGGATTCGAACCCCTGGCCTACTCAACGTCAATGAGTCGCTCTACCAACTGAGCTAACCGCGCAAAAACTTAAAATTTCAAGAATATCCGGAGGATAGCTTGCGGAGGGTACAGGATTTGAACCTGTGATCCCTTTTCAGGGATTCCGCTTTTCGAAAGCGGTGCATTCAACCTCTCTGCCAACCCTCCTTCTTAATACTTTTCAACCCCTTCCCTATAGCTTTTTCGCTTTCGCTCATATAAGCTATTTCTGGTATTAACCAGAATCAGATGAAATGTAAAGCAGTTTACATTTCATAGCCACGCTTCCCTTTTAACTTTTTGATTATATAGAATTAACTCAAAATTATCAAGAATTGATATAAATTCTTAATTATTAATAATCAAACTCTCTCCTGTCATTTCTTCGGGTTTTTTTATTTCAAACAAAGAAAGAATTGTAGGAGCTACATCAGCCAAAGACCCACCTTCTCGTAATTTACTTGTAGTGTCAGTGATTATAAATGGCACCAAGCTACTAGTATGAGAAGTGTGCTTTAAGCCAGAAACTGGGTCAATATTTATTTCTGCATTACCATGATCAGCAGTTATACAAGCAATACCATTTTTTTGATGTAAAAATTCTAAGACTCTCCCCAATTCTTTATCAACTTCTTCCACAGCAGTTATTATAGCAGGAGCATTGGAAGTATGTCCTACCATATCAGCATTCGCAAAATTTATAAAAATAAAATCTACATCTTTGTTCATTTGAACAATAGCTTCATCGGCAACTAATTTTGCAGACATGCGAGGAGCCAAATCATAAGTAAGTACGTCTTTAGGACTTTGTACAAGAATCTGTTCCTCTCCCTTATATGGAGTTTCTTCTCCGCAATTCAAAAAATACGTAGCGTGAGCAAATTTCTCTGTTTCAGCGATATGTGTCTGGGTCATACTATTTTCACTTATTACTTTTCCTAAGGTTACATTTATTTTAATAGGAAGAAAAGCTATTGGTAGATTAAATTCTTTTCCATAATCCGTCATAGTAACCAACATAACATTCTCATCTTTTGATTTTTCTATTATCTTCTTAG
>Ga0172379_10007065_pt1 | contig 14753 bp, 12 predicted proteins | sample GrowelOW334metaG_FD_119756 | JGI IMG/M metagenome (GOLD analysis project Ga0172379, IMG submission 119756) | Groundwater microbial communities from an aquifer near a municipal landfill in Southern Ontario, Canada - Groundwater well OW334 metaG | ecosystem: Environmental > Aquatic > Deep...
AAAGATATGATGAACAACTCTTAGCAAACAAGATGAAAATATTCAATAAATTAGCAAAAGAACTCGAGATTCAAACACCTATCAATGTGCAAGTTGCATAAATCTGTCATTGGTAGGAGGAACGACGAAGCAATCCTTCACCGATGGTAGAATGTTCAATAAACTCTACTCATTTGTAATTTACTCCTCAGCTTCTGCTACTTTTGTCCCCAAACAAAATTGAATGATGGAAAGAGAATTCCCCTGGGGGAGCGACAAGCGGTACAACGATTATTCGGCTTATTTCAGAAAGCGGTTTGAAGGGCGTGTGCAGAAAATCTCGCTGGATGCCGGCTTTACCTGCCCGAATAGGGATGGCTCCCGAGGAACCGGAGGCTGTACCTATTGCAATAACCGGAGTTTTAATCCGGATTACTGCCGGATGGAGGAAAATATTGCTGCACAGATTGTTAAAGGGATAAGTTTTTTTTCTGCCAAATATCCGACCATGCGCTACCTGGCCTATTTCCAGGCATACAGCAATACCTACGCTCCCGTCGATGTTCTGCGCAAGTTCTATGAGGAGGCGTTGAGTCATTCTGAAGTGATTGGGCTAGTCATCGCTACCCGCCCCGATTGCCTGAGTGATCAGGTCCTTGATCTGCTTTCAGAGTTCGCGGAAAGATGTTATGTTTCCATTGAGCTTGGGGTTGAGAGTTTCAGGGAAGAGACCCTTTTGCAAATCAATCGCGGCCATACCGCGCAAGATTCCATAGCTGCCATTCACAGGATTGCAGCAAGAAAAATTGACAATTGTGTCCATTTGATACTCGGGCTTCCAGGGGAAAATGATGCCGATTTTATGGCACAGGCCAACATCATCTCGAAATTACCGGTACAGAGTATTAAACTGCACCAGTTGCAACTTCACAGAGGCACGCAAATGGCTATAGATTATCATTTCAACCCTGGCGGATTTAGCCTGTTCAGTGTGGACCAATATGCAGATTTGGTGGTAAGGTACCTTGAACATCTAGCTCCAGGCATTATTATTCAGCGTTTTGTCAGCTCGGCGCCTGCCGGATTGGTTGTTGGCCCCAACTGGGGGCTCAAAAACTACGAGTTTGTGGCTAAGGTGGAGAAACTGCTTGAAGTTCGTGATACATGGCAGGGAAGGTTGATTGAAATGTGAAAATGAACACTGAGTGGACGGAGAGATGACGGAAGGACGGAAAGAATAATGGACTAGGGGACTGGGAGACTAGGGGACGGGGAGAGTGGTTTTCCTCAACAGGTCTGCGAACTATTGAAACGGGAAAACGGAGAAATTGATATTTGTCTTAATCTGTGTAATTTGTGTAATCAGTGGTAGAGCCTGGGTTATTTGTGTTCATTTGTGCGATTTGTGGTTGACTAAAAACAATAGGGGTTTTTAATTTGTGCAATTTGTGTAATCTGTGGTAAGGATGGGGTTTCATTTTCCAATTTTCACATTACTTTTTCCCGGCAGCGACAGTGTACATTGTCTCAGGATCAAGATAAGTGCGTGCAAGTTCCCGTATTTGTTCAGGAGTTGTGGTTTTGATGGTGTGGATGATCTGGTCGAAGTAACCGACACTCAATCCTGCCTCGTAAAGCGAAGAAAAACTTTGGGAGCGGGCAAACGGACCGTCAAAATCTTCCAGCATCCGGCCCAGCAAGAAACTGCGCAATGGTTCCAGTTCTGTTTCAGGTACCAGTTCTTCACGCAGGCGCTGCATCTCCAGGAAAATCTCTTTGATGGCCTCCTCCGTTTTTTCCGCTGTCACCTCGGCGTGAATCATAAAAATGGCATCCCTGACAAAGGAGACGATCGAGGCATGAATTCCATAAGTGAGCCCTTTCTCTTCGCGCAGATTGCTCATCAATCGTGAGCCGAAATAGCCGCCGAGGATGGTTGTAACGAGTTTTAATCCTGCCGAATCAGGGTGGTGTTGGGTTGGAACCCTTTTGCCAATGGAGAGTGCATTTTGATTGGCGCTCTCCCTTTCAATAAAAAAAGATCTTTGCGCAGCGCTTTGAACAGGCGTTTGATCCCTTTTGTATGGGAATGGAGTGCCCCATCCGGAACCAAAATTGTCGACAATCATTTTTTGAACCACGGCATCCACATCTCCCGAAGCAAAAAGTGTCGCATTGGCCGAGTAATAGTGTCTCAGGTAGTGGCTTTTAGCACCTTCAATCGTAACATTTTCATAAGCTTCGGGTGATGAGATGGGAGCGTAGGGATGTCCTTCACCCATCAAAGACCTTAAAAAAGTACGTTGTGCGACCAGTCCCACCTTTTCCGCGTCCACAATTGCCCGTTGTTTCCGTTTCTGCCGGATGATCTCGAACTCGTGTTCAGGGAAAGAAGCATCCTGGATTATCTCTGCAAGCAAAGGGAGCAGGTGGGGCAGATGTTTTTTTAATGACAAAAGGGAGACGTAATTGTTGTCGTAATAGGGTATGGAACTGAGCTGGGCACCATAGAAGTCGATCCGGTCGGCAATCTGACGTGCTGTTTTTCCTGAAGTTCCCTCCGCAATCATCGAGGCTGCCATCATACTTTCCAGTTTGGATGTTTCAAACCATGTGCCAGCCTTGAAGCTGAAATCCAGCTTGACAACCTCCTGGGTACCACCATAAAGGGTGAAAAAGGAGGTGCCTCCCGGCAATAGCTGATGTTCAGGTTCGATGAAATCTATTTTTTCAACAGAGTGAACGGGAGGGGCTATTTTTCTGAATGCGCTCATTTTTTGGAATTTTGAAGGGAAAGGTAGTTCAAGGTGTTGCGGTTTCCTTTGCGAAATAGCTCACCTGCAGTTTTCAGCAGGTCAGCGGCCGTGATTTCCAGGTAGCGTTTCCCCTGGTTGTTGATTTCGGCGGCATCACCCATTATTTCGAAAGATGCCAGCTGAATCGCCTTTTCCAGATAGCCTATTTCATTGAGCAGCAGGTCGGCCTCCACTCTGTTCTTCACCTTCTCGAGTTCATAATCCGTGATGGAAGTTTCGGCTGTTATCAGGATCTCTTCCAGCATCTTCTCCCGGGCCAGATGTATGTCTATCCCAGATGAGGCTTTGCCGGTAGCAACAAAGAGTCCGGGCTCATTTTCTCCCGAAAGGTATGCATCGGCTTCTGTGAACAGTTTCTGCTCCTTTACCAACTTGACTTCAAACCTTGAGGAACTACCATTGGAAAGAATGTCCGAAAGAAGGTCCAATTCATAAAAATCCTTTTCATTTCTACCACCCATGTGCCAGGCGACGTAAAAAGTATCAATGGGAACATCACGGTAGACGGTCAGCTCGCGGTCCGTTGTTTGTGGAGGCTCTGTTTGAATCGGATATGGTGCAATCTCCCTGGAGGGGATATCGCTGAACCATTTCTCTGCCTGTATAAAAGCATCAGAAGATCCAATGTTACCACTTATCACTAATACCGCATTGTTTGGCGCGTAATGGTGAAAGAAAAAATCTTTTACATCTTCCAGTGTTGCGGAGTCAATGTGTTCGGGTAAAAGACCAATGGTTGGCCATCGGTAAGGATGAACCTTGTAGGCCAGGTCGCGCATCAGATGCCAGACATCCCCGTAAGGTTTGTTCAAATTTCTCTGCCTGAACTCTTCGATCACCACTTTTTTCTGTATATCCAACCCTTTTTTTGTGAATTTCGGACCAAGCATCCGGTCTGACTCAAGCCACATGGCAGTCTCTATATTGTTGGCAGGAAGGGTAATATAATAGTTGGTTAGGTCGTTGGAGGTAAAGGCATTGTTGGCCCCTCCGGCCATTTGAACGGCAGTATCAAAATCAGCAACATGCCTGGAGCCGCCGAAAGTGAGGTGCTCAAAAAGATGGGCAAAGCCTGTTCGGTTAGGGTCTTCATGCTTTGATCCAACATTGTAACAAACATTGACGGCCACAAATGGCGTACTGCGGTCGGTGTGAACAATGACCGTGAGCCCGTTCTTAAGTAATGTTTTATCAAATTGAATCATAAGAGGCTAAAATTAACCAGAATGCCAGTGCAACAAACCGGTTTTCAGGTAAAAAGTTTGCCAAAGATAGTGATTCCTTTCGGATGCCGGTTTAATGCAAAATTTCTAACTGGATATTCGGATTTTTGTATTAACTTTCTACTTTATAATTATTTAAGATTTGGGAAATGGAAAAGCGTGAAGATTTGGGGGATAAGGTCAAACAGATGGCAAACCGGGCAGAGAAATTAATCGATGAAGGTTTCGACAAAGCCAAAGATAGTTTTGAAAAAGCCAAGGGAAGCGAAACCTACTCAAAGATTAGCGGTCTGATGAGTGAGGTTGGTGAGTATGTGGATAAAAAGATTGTCGAACTGAAAGAGAGTGATTTGCCCGATCAAATGGAGAACTTCCGCAAAAAGGCAGAAGCCAGGAGCGAAACGATCGTGGATCAGGCTAAAGCATACGGAAATTTGATCGCCGGTGATATTGAGGAGGCGATTGGCAATGTGAAGGATAAGCTAAAAGGGAAAGGCAAAAAAAAATAAATTTGGAAGACAATCAAAAAGCCAATAAAAATGAGACAAACATTTTTTTTGTGGCTGGTGATCTGTTTTTTGTTGCAGTTAATTGAGTGGCCAGTTGCAACCAGCCAAACACAAAATTTTCCGTCAGTTAGCAGTGGAACTCACCGGGCCGGAAATGAAAACGGGACACCCCCTGCTTCAGAATCCCCTCTGGTTGGGACCAAGTGGATCCTGATAGAATTGCGTGGCCGTGCAGTGGTAAAAAATGCCAAAAGCAAGGAATTCCCGTTTCTATTATTGGCAAATGATTATAAAGCCTCAGCTTATGCCGGATGCAACCGGCTTTATGCGGGGTACGAACTGTTCAATGGATCCCGAATTCGTTTCACGAGGTTTGCCTCCACCAGGATGGCATGTATCGATATGAAAACAGAACTAGTATTGCTGGAAGTGTTAAAAGTGGCCGACACATATTCGATCAAAGGTAAAAAGATGCAGCTCAGCAAAGGAAAATCTCCTCTCCTGGCCAAATTTGTGGCAGAGTAAGAAAATGCAATGAGTAAAAAAGTAAGTGAACTAACCCAGCAGGAGACGAAATCACTGATAAGGAAAATCATCGCGAGATTTTCCTTATTCCCATTTGTCCTTGGTCTTCTGATTTTTTTACCGGCAGGAACTTGTAATTACTGGCAAGTTTACCTCTATATCACAGTCCTTTTTATTCCAATGATTTTCGTTCTTCTCAATTTTTTGAAGAATGACCCGCGATTTTTAGAAAGACGAACCAGAACGAAAGAAAAGGAAAAACAACAGAAAATAATTCAATTTGTTTTCACTTTTTTCTTTTTTTCGTGTTTCATTGTGTGCGGTTTTGATAAGCGCCTTGGGTGGTCTGATATTCCAATAAGTATTGTAATATTGGCAGATATATTTGTTTTGCTGGGTTATATTTTGGTCTTTTCGTCTTCAAGCAAAATAGCTACGCTTCGCGGGTTGTTGAAGTAGAACAAAGTCAAAAAGTAGTGTCTACCGGACTTTATGGTTATGTCAGACATCCGATGTATTTTGGGATTCTAATCATGTATATTCCAACACCAATAGCCCTGGGCTCTTATTGGGGCTTGATTCCAGTATTTACTATCCCTTTGGCATTGGTTCTTAGAATATTGAATGAAGAGAAAGTATTGTCCGGAGAATTGCCTGGTTATAGGGAATATTGTCAAAGGACCAGATATAGGTTAATACCATTTGTTTGGTAGTATTATAACCCATCCCTTCGACTTCGCTCAGGGACTGGTAACTTTTCAAACAATTCAAACCCAATAAACTTCTTAAACAAACTCCCTCATAGATTTCTGAATCAGCTCAATCGCTTCATTCATCTGCGACTCGGTGATAATCAGCGGTGGAGTGAACCTGATGGTGTGCTCGTGGGTGGGTTTCGCCAGGATGCCGTTCTCTTTCATAACAAGACAAAGGTCCCAGGCATGTTTGCCATTGGTTGGGCGAATCTGGATGGCATTAAGCAACCCCTTCCCGCGTACCTGTTCGATAAGCGGTGAGTCGAATGACTTCATCTTTTCGCTGAAGATCTCCCCCATGGCAGTGGCATTTTCAGAGAGCTTTTCGTCCAGCAGAACATTCATCGCGGCCAGCGAAACTTTTGCAGCCAGCGGATTTCCGCCATAGGTGGAACCATGTTCGCCAGGACGGATCGTCAGCATGATCTCATCATCTGCCAGTACACAGGAGACCGGATACATGCCGCCTGAGGCCGCTTTACCAAGAATGAGCAGATCAGGCCGTACCCCTTCGTGGTCGCAGGCCAGCATTTTGCCGGTTCGGCACAACCCCGTCTGTACCTCATCGGCTGCGAGCAGCACATTGTACTCTTTGCATAACTGTGCAGCTTTTCTCAGGTAGTTGTCTTCCGGGACATAAACCCCGGCCTCTGCCTGGATGGGTTCTACTAAAAATCCTGCGGTATATGGATGACTTAGCTCTTTTTCAAGGGCTTTGAGATCGTTGTAGGGTATCTTCACAAATCCTGGGGTAAACGGACCATAATCGCCATACGAATCAGGATCTGACGACATGGAGATAATGGTGATGGTCCGGCCATGGAAGTTGCCGTCGCACACGATGATACGGGCTTCATTTTCGGGTATTCTTTCCACTTTGTAGGCCCATTTGCGGATCAGCTTCAGGGCTGTCTCATCGGCTTCGGCCCCTGAATTCATCGGTAGGATCTTGTCATAACCGAACAGTTTGGTCATGTACTCTTCCCATTCTCCCAAAACGTTGTTGTAGAAGGCGCGGGAGGTAAGCGCAAGTTTCCCGGCCTGTTCGACCAGCGCTTGTACAATTTTGGGATGGCAGTGACCCTGGTTGACGGCAGAATAGGAGGCAAGAAAGTCGAAATAGCGTTTGCCTTCAACATCCCAGACAAATACACCTTCGCCCCTTTCCAGTACAACGGGTAGGGGATGATAGTTGTGGGCGCCGTAAAGATCTTCCCTATCTATAAAATCTTGTGTTTTCATATTATTTTGTATAATCTGGTTGTCTTAGAAAATTGAACGAAACTAAAATAATTTTTCAAAATTAAATATGATTTATGCTCTGTAGAAAAATGGCGAAAAATTCTTTATTCAAAGCGAATTTCCTTAACTTTATATAAATGCAAACAACAAAATGGAACATAGAGATCTAGCAATGCATAGTTTTATAAAACCTCAATACGAAACTTTGATTTTTCAATTCAGGGGTTTTAAAGTAATGATCGATATGGATTTGGCAGTGTTGTATGATGTACCTACAAAAAGATTAAAAGAGCAAGTTAAACGTAATATTGAGCGCTTTCCTAGTGATTTTATGTTTGAACTAACTGAAATAGAGAGAAATGAACTGGTCGCAAATTGCGACCGGTTATCAATAATAAAACACTCATCTATCAATCCGATGGCATTTACTGAGCAAGGGGTCTCCATGCTCTCTTCGGTGTTGCGTTCAGAAAAAGCGATCAAAATCAACATCGAGATCATGCGTGCTTTTGCCCGATACAGGTCGTTACTAAAAGAGAACGAATCGTTAAAGGAAGAAATTCTGAAACTTGATGCCAAATTGAATCAGGCTTTTAAGTTTTTACTCGAAAGGATTGATGCACTGCATCAAAAAGCAAGCATGCCAAGAAAAGCTGTGGGATATAAAATTAATCAGGCATAGTAAGTGTGGTTTTTTAATAATGATCTGATATTGAGAGAAATGAACTGGTCACAATTTGTGACCAGTTGCCGAATTGGTTAATGAGGTCAGAAACTCACTGAAAATTTCGCATTGATTCGTCTTCCCGTCAGGTAATTGGGAACGGCATGCATTTGGTTTTGGAAATCGGTAACCCAATAGTAGGAGATGGTATTGTCAAGTCCAAAAAAATTGAAAATTTCGAGGGATAGCCACGCCTCTTTCAAGTTTTTTGAGAAGAAGTTTGGTTGTTTTGGTCTTGGGCTCCCAACTAGCATCTTGGAAAAACCAAGGTCGACCCTTTTGTAGGCAGGCATCCGAAAGGTATCCATGTAACGCTCACTATGAGGAGGTCCGAATGGCAGCCGGCTGCTGTACAAAAGTGTAAGGTTCATCTTCACGGTAGGGTTTTTAGGCAGAAAATCCTGAAAAAAGAACGAGAAGTTGAAGCGCTGATCGGAAGGTCTGGGCAGATATCCCGGATAAACGACTTTTGCCGGAGTGCTTCCGGATGCCTCCTGCAGATAGTGATCCCCAAGAATGTCCTCCTCTGTTTTCATCAGCGTGACCGATGCCCAGGAGGTGGCACCCGGAATCGGTTCCCCCCAGAGTTTCATCTCCAGGCCTGTAGCATATCCTTTTGCCTGTTGATCGGGGAAATACTGAAGGTCTAGGTTCGTGACTTTGTAGGGAATCAGGTGATCCAGCGATTTGTACCATAGCTCTGTGGCGAATCTGAAAGGCCTGTCACCCCAATTGAACGGATAGTCGAAGCCGGCAACATAATGGATCGATTTTTGCGCCTTGACACCGGAAACCAGTTCGGCTTTGCTGTTTATCAGCTCTTTGAAAAAGGGCATTTGTTGGTAGATACCCCAGGCGACATGGAGCTGCATCGGTTTCAATTTATTGGGTATGTACCGAAGTGAAAGACGCGGACTCAAAATCGTTTGACCGTTGTAATCCCAATACTGTACCCGTGCGCCAACACTGAACGAGAGGCTGGAATTTTGAAATTGAGCGGTACAGTTGTCTTGCAGGTAGGCGCTGTAGCGTGAGCTATTCAACTGGTGGTCGGCTTTGATGCTGCTGTACAGTTGAACTGTCCGATCATTGTATGGAATCGAGTATCCTGCCGAATCCCTCATTTCCCATTCACCAACCTGATTGTTGATCTTCTCTGACTGATATTTCAATCCCCACTGAATCTGGTGGTTGCGTAGGCTGAGCTTTCCACTGTGTTCGATTGTATGGATGGAGGCTCGCAGGTAATTGCCGGCATGTTGCAGGGAGGATCCGACACCAAGCAGGAGGGTGCTGTCAGGGTTTTCAGATTGGGTGGAGCCGGCGATGATTTCGTTCAGGTAGTATTGGCCCAAAATATCGTAACGCTCTTTTTCATCGGAGCGAAAGGAGCTGGTTGTCAATTTCAACTGGAGATCATTTGAAGGTCGATAGATGGCAGTAAAAGCACCCATCTGGTTCGAAAACTGATCCTTCTCTTTTCCTTCGAAGTATATTTTGAGCAGGTATGCGTGGCTCATGGTGCCATACCGGGTCTCTCGCGTTTCAGGCGTAAAGGAGTAATTGTTGCTGGCCAGGTTTCCCAGAAACTGAATGGAAAATTTTGGCGAGAACTCATAGCCAAGCAGTGCCTGAAAATCAAAACAGGCCGGTGCATAGTGTCCTTTCTGATCGAGTGTTCCCAACAGATAGCGGTTATCGCGGTAGCGGATTCCTGATAAGTGATAGAATTTGCTGCTGATCGCCCTGCCTTCTATATGGGCTGAAGCCCCAAGTGCACCCACTTCTGCACTGCCTGCAGTTTGATGCGGAACTTTGTATTCGATGTCGAGTACCGACGACATTTTGTCTCCGTAAGAACTCTCAAATCCGCCGGAGGAAAAGCGAATCGCCTCCACCAGATCAGGATTCAAGAAGCTGAGTCCCTCCTGCTCCCCGGTCTTAACAAGAAAGGGACGAAAGATCTCAATCCCGTTGACATAGAGAAGGTTTTCGTCATAATTTCCACCCCTCACGCTGTACTGCGGAGTCAATTCGCTGTGGCTGCTCACCCCCGGAAGTGTCTTGACAAGTTGTTCGATGGCATCTCCCCCGGCAGAGGTGAGGTTTTTGGTCAGATGCGGATCGATGCTCACAATACCTGGATTGCTCTTTCGCTGATCGTTGATCTCGACTTCCGAAAGTGGGATGGATGCCGGTTGCATCATTACTTTCAACGCAGTTTCCCGATTCCTCACCAATTTGACTTCTATCCTCTCATAGTTGACTGCCGTGAAAATCAGGGTGGAATCTTTGGGGAGACTGAGCCTGATTTTAAATACTCCATATTGGTCACAAAAGGTGCCCTGACGGCTGTTTTTGACCTGTATGTTGACACCTGCTATTGGTTTCCCGTCAGGTCCTGTAATTGTCCCGGTCAGTACGAATGATTGCTCTTGTCCGAAAGTTGAACAGAGAGAGATCACAAGTAAGCTGAAAAAAAGAAGGAAGCGAAATGGAACCATAAACTATTGGGTCAAACATCCATATAAAAGTATTCAAATTATTGTATGTTCACCGTGAGGTTCATGCTAAAAGTCATGGAAGAGAGTAATCAATTTTGACTATTTTCGCTTTCTGATTTTATTTTTATTATGGCTCGAAAACAGAGGCCCCTGACTTCAATCCTGATCAAGCCGGCTGGGCCGGATTGCAACCTTAAGTGTACCTACTGCTTTTATCTGGAGAAAGCGGCACTATTCCCCGAGACCCATAATCACAGGATGAGCCTTGAGACATTGGAAGAGTTGATTCGTCAGGTCATGCAGCAATCGGGAAGAGAGGTCTCCATTGCCTGGCAAGGTGGAGAGCCAGCTCTTATGGGACTTGAATTTTACCAAAAAGTCATAGAATTCGAGACCAAATATGGTCATGGCAAGCAGGTTGGGAATGGTTTTCAGACCAATGGAACCCTGCTCGACAAGGAATGGGCAAAATTTTTTAAGAAATACGACTGGCTGATCGGACTTTCGCTTGATGGTCCGGAACATATTCACGATAGGTACCGGATCAACAAAGGCCAACAGAAAACCTGGGCGGCGGTGGAGGAGAAGGCTAAAATGCTAATAGAGGAGGGGGTTGCAGTCAACGCGATGTGCTGCATCACAGATTATTCGGCCAATTATCCGGAGGAGTTGTACAACTATTACAAAGGGTTGGGTCTGACATGGATGCAGTTTATTCCCATTGTTGAGACAGACCCGGCCAATCCATCCCAGGCTGCGCCATATTCCCTAACGGCTGAGAAATACGGAAATTTTCTGGTAAAGTTATTTGATCTGTGGTTGAATGATTTTGAAAACGGTGCCCCAACTACCTCCGTCAGGCATTTCGAATCGGTGTTTTATTCCTATGTCGGAATGGAATCTCCTGAATGCACCATGATGAAAGAGTGTGGACCTTATGTAGTTGTAGAACACAATGGGAATATATACTCCTGCGATTTTTTTGTTGAACCGAGGCACCGTTTGGGTAACCTAAGGAATGACAAAATCATCAACATGCTTAACAGTAAGAAACAGGATGATTTTGGGAAGGCAAAAACCTTGTTACCACGAAAATGCAGATTCTGTCCCTGGTTGACGAAATGCTTCGGCGGATGCACCAAAGACAGGGTAAAAGATCCTACAGATCAGCGGTTGCCACGATTCTGTGAAGCCTACATCCAGTTTTTTGAACATGCCGATGCTACTATGAGAGTACTAGCGAAAAACTGGATACAACAACAAGCCGACCACCAGGAGCGGGAGCAGTCAAGAGGCAATTACTGGGCGTTTCGGGAGACGAAGAAATGACGGAGACGACGGAAAGACTTGGATGACTTGGACGACTGGGATGACTAGGACGACGGAGAGAAAGGAAAATGTGAAAATTGGGAAATGTGAAAATAAAAAGATGTCTGTCCCAATTGTCCTGTTTTTCTTACAATTTTAAAAATGACAGATTTTTAAAAGTATATAAAATTTAATGCACAAAAAATTATTGTTGGGTGTAGAGGCTATCGGACAGGGTGCCATCGACGGCGGTATCTCTGGTGTATATGCTTATCCAGGTACGCCCTCCACCGAGATCACCGAATACATTCAGGAGAACGAAATCGCTATTGAAAGGAAGCTTCACCGTCAGTGGTCGGCCAACGAGAAGACTGCCATGGAGGCTGCCCTGGGAATGTCGTATGCCGGGAAAAGAACCCTGGTTTGCATGAAGCATGTGGGCCTGAATGTGGCTGCAGACGTTTTTATGAACATTGCAGTTACAGGGATCAATGGTGGAATGGTGGTGGCGGTGGCCGACGATCCCTCCATGCACTCATCACAGAATGAGCAGGATTCGAGATACTACGGCAAATTTGCCATGGTTCCGGTGCTCGAACCAAGTGATCAGCAGGAGGCCTATGATATGACAATTGCCGGATTGGAACTTTCGGAGAAAACTGGAATACCTGTCATGATCCGGATTACCACACGATTGGCCCACTCCCGTTCCGGAATCAAGCTTGTGCCAACAGCACAGCTGGAAAATGTTATTTCTTTGCCATCCAACCCAATGCAATTTGTGTTGCTACCGGCCAATGCAAGGAAGCGGTACAACAGTTTGCTGGCTCAACAACCAGTTTTTCTGGAATACTCGGAAGAGTCTTCCTGGAATCGCTTTGAAGACGGACCGGACAGGTCTCTGGGAATCGTCTGTTGCGGAATTGCTTACAACTATTTCAGGGAGAACTATCCCGGTAGTTCACCTTATCCTTATGTCAAAGTTTCTCAATATCCCCTGCCGGAGAAGTTGTTGAAACGGCTTGAATCACAAGTAGATGAGATTCTTGTTCTGGAAGAAGGTTATCCCCTGGTGGAAGAGCAATTGAAAGGTTTCTTTGAGCGTGGGAAAAGAGTTAGTGGCCGACTGGATGGAACTTTGCCAAGGGCTGGTGAACTGAACCCTGATTTGGTGGCTGCTGCGCTAAAAATAGAAAGGTCAGTGGTACAGCCTCTTTCAGACTCACTTGTTAACAGGCCCCCAGCCTTGTGCAAAGGGTGTGGTCACCACGATACCTTCCGTGCCCTTAATGAAGTGATGGAGGAATATGGCAAAGGGAAAGTATTTTCTGATATTGGTTGTTATACGCTGGGAGCTCTGCCACCGTACAATTCCATATATAGCTGCGTAGACATGGGTGCATCGGTTACCATGGCAAAAGGAGCCGCCGATGCCGGTTTGTTCCCTTCTTTAGCAGTGGTGGGCGACTCCACTTTTACCCATTCGGGAATCACCGGGTTGCTGGATGCCGTGAATGAAAAATCCAACATGGTTCTAATCATCGGCGACAACGCATCTATCTCCATGACTGGGGGTCAGGACTCATCAGCGTTCGGACGCATCGAAGCCATTTGCAGGGGTGTAGGCGTTGAACCCGATCACATTCACGTTCTGGAATCATTGCCTAAAAATCACGAATTATTGGTAGCGATTCTCCGTAAGGAGATTGATTACAATGGAGTATCTGTCATTATTCCAAGGAGGGAGTGTATACAAAAACTTGCCAGGAGGAAGAGGAATTAGAAAATTGGGAAATTTGAAAATGTGGAAATGAGGGGAGGCGGGCAGAGGCACCCTGAGCTCGTCGAAGGGTTTAAATATTTAAATGCGAAATAACTGGTTCCTAAGCTTGTCGAAGGGCAATCGGAGTAGCGGTAAAGAAAATAACCTGAAATGTAGTAGTCTCTGATCTCATCGAAGGGCCATGGGAGTTGAGGTAAAGTAAAGCGGTCGGAAATGCACCAATACCTTAGCGAAGCCGAAGGGTCAGCGGAGTAGATGAAAATGAAACGGAGAAACAATGAAACGGAGCGACGGTCCCTGATCTTTACCGAAAGGAAATAGGTAGAAATAAATTGAAATTTTAGAAATAGGGAAGAACAAAGAATTTTTCCTCTTTGCGACCTTTGCGGGTTTAACTTTGCGATCTTTGCGAGAGAAAAAAGGTTCACGCAAAGGTCGCAAAGAAAGAATCGCTAAGAGCGCAAAGATTAATTGATCAAAAATAGTGATAAATGAAGTGTGACATTGTATTAGCAGGAGTAGGAGGACAGGGCATTCTCTCAATTGCCACGGTGATTGGTTTGGCGGCGGTCAACAACAATCTGTACATCAAGCAGGCTGAAACGCATGGGATGAGTCAGCGTGGTGGAGCCGTGCAATCTTACCTCCGGTTGTCGGACAAACCTATTTTTTCGGATCTGATTCCATCAGGCGAAGCGCAATTGATCCTTTCGGTGGAGCCGTTGGAAGCTTTGCGGTACCTGAACTATCTCTCTGCTGAGGGCTATGTGATCACTAACAACACCCCGTTTATCAATATTCCCGACTATCCTGATGTTGATGAGCTGTTGACGCGTATTGGGAATCTGCCCAGGGTCGTAGCCATCGACGCGGAAAACGTTGCCAAAATAGCAGGCAATGTCAAATCATCCAACATGGTGATGCTTGGTGCTGCCTCCCCCTTTATCGATCTGCCGGTGCTAAGTCTTGAAAAGGCCATCCGGGATATTTTTGCGAGAAAAGGGGATGAAATCGTAGCGGTTAATTTAAGCGCTTTCAATGCCGGAAGAGCTTTCGCAGAACAAAAACTGAACAGATAAAAATAATAACCCATGATTCTACCAGGAAGGTACAACACCCTCAAGGTTGTCAAGTTTGTTGATTTTGGAGTCTATCTGGACGGAGCCGAAAAGGGAGAGATTCTTCTTCCCGCCCGGTATGTACCTGAAGAGTGCGAAGTAGGCGAAGATCTGGAAGTATTCATTTACCTCGATTCTGAAGACAGAATTATTGCCACCACAGAGAAACCATACGCCCAGGTTGGCGAATTTGCCATGCTGAGGGTGAATGCTGTCAACAACATCGGGGCCTTTCTAGACTGGGGACTGATGAAAGATCTGCTGGTG
>Ga0172379_10007066_pt1 | contig 14753 bp, 11 predicted proteins | sample GrowelOW334metaG_FD_119756 | JGI IMG/M metagenome (GOLD analysis project Ga0172379, IMG submission 119756) | Groundwater microbial communities from an aquifer near a municipal landfill in Southern Ontario, Canada - Groundwater well OW334 metaG | ecosystem: Environmental > Aquatic > Deep...
AAAGGAAAGAACAAATTCCAGCAGCCTCCGAACCTTTAGCCTTTAGCCTTAATCCTTCAGCCTTGGAGATAATATGCCAGACTCGACATGGATACAAAGCGGCACCCCGCAGGCACCCGACAAGACGACCAAAACGCTCGCCTGGATAAAGGCGCACCGCGACGCCGTTCTCGGCTCGCTTGTCATCCTGGCCGGAGCGGCGATCTTCGGCATTTGGGTGGCGCTCCACTATTCCGGCATCAATGAAACGGCCTGGAAAAACCTTTTCATAGCGCAGCAGACCGCCCTCGGCGGAAATTTCGCGGACGCCGAGAAGCGGCTGGATGAAATAGAGGCCGGTTTCGGCGGCACTAAAGCCTGGGGGTTCGCCGCGCTCAGCAAAGGCGACCTGCTGTTCAGAGAGGGTAAATTCGCGGAAGCCGCCGCTGAATACGAGAAAGTGGCGGCAAAAGGACGAAAGGACCTGGTACCGTTCGCCCTCTATAATATAGGCAAGGCCAGGGAAGCCGCCGGCGATCCCGCCGCGGCGCAGGCCCGTTACAAAGACTTCCTCGCCGCCTATCCGGATCACTTCATGGCCCCGGAAGCGCATTTCTCCCTGGCGAACGTCCTGGAAATTTCAAACAACCAGTCCGAGGCAAAAGCGGTCTATGAAAAAATAATTTTGCTCTACCCGGAAACGGGCTGGGCCGCCAAGGCCAAAGCTAAGATCATGCCCGAGGTAAAAAAAGAAGACGCGCCGGCGAAGGCCGCGCCGCAAAAAGCCGCCAAATAATATCGGACTTATTATTGTGTGAAACCCGGCTGTAAAGCCGGGTTTTGTTATTATTGACATATAACTCCCATTTATAACCCCAAAAGCATGTTTACTTGACAGGGTTTTGAGCTTTTTGTAGTATTACACCAGTGCTCTGTAGAGGAGCCTCCCTGACAACAAAGGGGAGGTCCGCAAACCCCGGAGGGGGGGCAGCGGAGCGCCGATTTAAGGCGCTTCTCCTTGAAGGCTGTAAGCTCCGAAAGGGGCAGGCCCTATCTGCCGGAAGCGGGCGACCGCTGCGGCAGGGCGAGCAAGTAACGGACCCGCTGGCCCATGGACGTGTCGTATCAGAGGCTATGCCTCTCAGATGACCGCGTTTCAGACGGCCAGGGGAACGGAACTAAAGCCCAGCTCTTTCAGGCGCAAGCCTGAAGTGAAGTCCAGAAAATGGAAAAGGGCTGGACAAGCCCCGGAAACGGGGGCTTACGACAAACTAGAGGAGGAGTATAAATGAAATTAGTAAAACTACTGTTAGTCAGTGTATTCGTGCTGGGTATCTGCAAACCGGCCGCCGCATTTGATGTTAAGAGCATCAAAGCGATCGCCAGCGTGGACCTGTTCACCGTGGGAACCGCCGACAACCGCCTGAAAAGGATACTGAAATCCGACAAAGCGGTCGGGAACTATGCGTCCTACAAAGTTGATTCGGACATGGCCGCCGGCTTCAGGGTAGGGGCTCTGTATCCCGTCGAGAACGTGGCCGATGTGGGCTTAACCTGGGGCTATATAGATGGCCCGAACGGCGACTTGAAGGTAAACGGAATCAAGAGCCAGGAGTTCACCCGCCGCTTCTATCGCCTCATGGCTGAAGGGCAGAAAGCTCTTAAAATAAACGACAAATTCTCGTTCCTGGGCGGAGCCGGACTGGGCATCGCCTACGGAAAACAGTTTGTCAAGAACGCCCTCGCTTCATACAATGCCGCCGGCCAGCTGGTGCACACCTCGGCCGACACTCACTTCAGCGGATTGACCTGGGAGTTGACCGCCGGTGTAAACTATAAAGCCACGGACAAGATGAACGTGCAAGCCGGCCTTAAGTATACCGGTCTGCCTACCTGCGACAACGTTGTCAGCAACGAGAGCGGCCAGGGCGAGATCTCCGGCACGACCTACAACGCGCTTGGCTTCTTCGCGGGCGTAAGCTTCTAACAGTTGTATAGCCTTAACTAAAACAAAACCCCGGCGTTCGCGCCGGGGTTTTGCTTTTTAGCCCTGAAAAAGACGGGTGGAACGGCGGAAGTATAATCCGTCCTTTATTTTATATAATTGAACAATGAATCGGTGCGCCTCACAACAGCCTGTCATTTCCCATTCCCTATTCGCTATTCGCTTTTCGCTTTTCGCTTTTTTCACCCTCCTGGCCGCCTTCCCCGCGCCCGCGCGCGCGACCAAGCTTGACCTTTCTTCCAATGTGGACGTCAAGGCGGTCAACTACACAAATCTTCAGACCGGCGGCGAAAAGAAGGGGGCCGCGTTCTACAGCGAGAACGCCACCCTGGGCTTCGTCATTAAGGACATCAAGCTGGAAAAAACGACCGACTCCTCCATGGACGTCGGCATAGTCCTGAACAGCGTCGGCACGGGTTCCTCGTCCTCCTCGGACACTCTCAACTCGGCGCAGTTCCAGGAGGCCGTAAGCCGCTACCCGAACACCACCGGCGCGCCTTTCGTGAAAGAAGCGTATGTCAGGATCTACAAATTCCTTACCCCCAGAGTGACAGCCACGCTCGGCCGGCAGGCGTTCATGCTGGGCCAGGGCATAGCCTTGGCCGACGACGGGATCGGCCTGCCCGGAGCGCGGCTGGAGATCGCAAAAATTTTCAAGGTCATAAAGGGGGAATTCTTTTTTTTCCAGCCGTACCAGGGCGACATTTTTACAAAGATAACCGGCGGCGGCATCTACTACCCGTCGAACGAAGGTCTCTGGCACTTTTACCATTTCTGGGAACAGACTTCGCTGCCGCAGGGCGTCGCCCCCATGGACGGGCCGGGCTACACCTTTATCTCCAGGACCAGGAAGCTGACCGGCATAAGATATTTCCTGAATCACAGCCAGCTGAATTTCGACGGCGAGGCCGTTGTCCAGAAAGGCCTGACCAGGCAGCCGGACAACAGGGGCCGGGTGGATTACCTCGGTTACGCCTTCCTGATAAAGGGCAGCTGGAGCCAGGACGTGAAGTTTTTCGGGACCTCCAAAATGCGTATGGCTTTCGGCAAGTCTTCCGGGAATTCCGGGCCGGTCAGCGACAAGGATAAAGCCTTTCTGCCCACCTTTGGCCACAAGTTCAAAGGCGTGGAGCGCGACGGTTTCGGCGAGATAGCCGGCGCGACGCTTTACAGCATCATACAGACCTCGGGCACGGTCAACGGCCTGCCCAACGGTGTTTCAGGTCTGAACATCATCAATGTAGGCCTGGATATGCCGTATAAAAAGATCATGCTTTCCGTAGATCTCGTAAAGATCCGCGCGTCCCAGAACGCCAACGACGGCGCCACCCAGGTAGCCAGGGAATGGGACTTTAAAGCCACCTATCCGATGGGCGACAGCCTGAAGCTCAAGGCCGTTTATGCCCTTTTCAAACCCCTGAGCCTCTACGACGAAAATACCACCATAAAGCTGGTTTCCATAGGCATTACCGCAAAATTCTAGGCTATGGCCAGCTTCTTTTGGCCCATGCCTGTCCATACAAGGGCCTAATGGCCCTCGAACAGCCCAACCTTATGGCCCTTGACAGGCCTTTTGCCATGGTTTTACCGTGTAAAAAGGGGGTCCTCCCCATCAAAAACACGCAGACGCTCGAAGGCCTGGTCCCTCGACTAGGCCTTGACATGTCAGCGGGGTTACTAACAAGGTTGCCAACATGTGGATGACATAGGTCAACCCTATGATGACATATATTGACATATGACACATAAAACACTAGAATATATGTCATAGCCGCTGGCATAAGGGCGCCGGATCGCCCCCCGGCATAGCACACGCCGGGCCCCCTGGCGGCGAACCGGCCGGAGCCGGAAAAGACTTAAAAAGACCATGGACAACTACAAATTACGGCTAAAAGACCCATCAGGAGCGGAGTTCGAGGCTGAAGGGCCGGCGGACTTCGTGCAGAGCGAAAAAGCCTGCTTTCTGGAAGCCATACGGACCAAAACCGCGGAGCCGGCGGCGCAAACCGCCGCGCCAGGCCGGGAAGACGCAAGGCTGGAAATGGGCGGCGGCCATGGCCCCGATTTCTGGGAAAAAATAGTCACGCTTTCGGACAATATCATAAGCCTGCGCTTCAAGTCGCCGAACGTCGGCGCGGCGGAGGCGGCCCTGGTATTACTGGCAGCCAACAGGGCCATTGACCGCAGCGAGAACCTGAGCGCCATAACCCTGTCCAAGGCCATGAAACGCTCCGGCTACCAGCCGGACAGGCTGGACAGGCTGCTGAGCAAAGAGATAAGGGAAGGCAAGGCCACGGCCTCTGGAACCAAAAGGAACAGAACATACCGGATAACCCAGAAGGGCCTGGAAAAGATCTACAGCGCCGTCAGTAAGCTCGCCGGCGACAGCTGGTAGAAAACACAAAGGACGCCCCGGAAGAGAGCGCACCGCAGGAAAGAACTTCGTCTCGCCCACCGACCAAAAGCCGAAAAACACGCCACCAACAGCCTCTGCAAAACACCCGCCGCAAAGCACGACATCAACTTACGATAATATATATTATGTTAACATAAACATCTCCTCCGTCGGCCGGGCTCGTGACTACAACTCGTGTTAATATTATTCATTTTACCTATACACATTAAGCTTTATTTGACCGATATTGATACTACTTATAGATTTTAATAATTAGCAGACGAGTTTCCGCTGGGTCCTGATTCCCCAGAAAATTTTCGCGCGACAAAATTTGAAAAATCAGCCAAAATTTTTGGGATCTGAAAATTTGGAGCCCGGGCCAGGCCGTCAAAAAGGACGGCTCAGAAACACCATGAAAGCGCCCGGCGGGCTGAGGTGGTATCCGCCGCCGGAAAGTCGCGGAACGCCCGGGACCATGAAACCAGGGGGCAGGCACAAATGCCCCAGGCCGAAAATCAGGGTATCAGGATACCCCCCTCATCAAAATACCATCAAAGCCTGTCCGGAACCAGGCACTCTGAGAGCTCGAAACAGCCTGCAAATTGCCTGTTTTTGAAAATACCATGAAAGCCTCCGGGACGGCTATTCCCGCGGAAAAAGGGGGATGGACGAAACGAAAGAAAGGGCACGGAACCGCCACAGCCGGATCCGGGCCTTTTAAAAAAACCCATGAAAGCTTATTTCAGAAAAAACACACCGGACACCTTTCGTAGTGTGGTGGGTCGGGAGGCTGAAAAACACACAGAAAAGAGAAACGGGGAAATGAAACCGGGAAAAAACAAAAGACTGCGGGGGAGAACCGCACCCAAAAAGAGGGGGGCCGCCTTTTATAGCTTCCCCCCTCCCGGCAGCCTATGACCTGGCTGTCTGCGATCTATCGTTTACCGGTGCTCCCGTAGCCGCCGGCGCCCCTGGAAGTGGCTTCCAACTCCGGAACCTCGCTGAAAACGGCATATTCCACGCTTGTAAAGACCATTTGAGCTATTTTGTCGCCCTTTTTCACCTCATATGCCGTCCTGGGGTCGTGGTTTATGACTATTACCCCCACTTCCCCCCTGTACGGGGCGTCCACAGTACCGGGGGTGTTAAGAACCGTGAGGCCGTGTTTCAGGGCCAGGCCCGACTTGGGCCTCACCTGGCCCTCATAACCGCGGGGAATGGCCATTTTCAGGCCCGTAGGGACCAGCGCGCGCTCTCCCGGCTGAATGGTAAGGTCCGCGTTCGCATAAAGGTCCACTCCGGCGTCGCCGTCATGCGCGTATTTGGGCAGCACCGTGCTTTCGCTCATCCTCTGCACCGGGATCTCGAGTTTTTCCATGTTTGTGCCTCCCATCTTCCCTATGTTTCCCCGGAAACCGCGCCGGCGGCCCGGGCCTAGCCCCTGATCGCGCATTTCGGAAGGTATTGCGCCGCTTCCCGGCTCATGCTTTCCAGCAGCGCCCTCGGGGTTTCCGGGAAGCTCTCCAGCCGCGCGTCGATCAGGCCGCCTTTCCTGGGAACGAATTTCTGCAGGTAATACCTGTGCTCTCCGGAGCCGGTAAGCTCCGCTATCATCCCGGCCGTTTCGCGGATCTCCGCGGCCGTCAGGAAACTTATCTCCCCCCCGGCGCGGATGACCGGCACCACGGTGGTCCTGTACTCGTGGTCCGGAAAGCGCGCCACCACGCGTATGCTTTCCTCTACGGCTTTCATGCCGGAGGCCGGCGTGCCCGAGACATTGGCGAACAGGTTCCGCGGAGCCTTCACGTCCATGGCCGCGTAATCCACGAGGTTCTCTTCCAGCAGATGTTCCAGGACCTCCGGCGAACTTCCGTTGGTGTCCAGCTTGACCGAAAGCTTTTCAGACTTCAGCCGCCGGATGAACGGGATAAGCCCTTCCTGCCTGGCGGGTTCGCCTCCGCAGAGGACCACCCCGTTTATCCATTGCCGCGCCGCGGACAGGCGCTTCAGGAAATCCTCTTCGTTAACGAGGGAGGTTTCGTCGAGTATCGGCCGGGCATGGCAGGCTGGGCACCTGAGATCACAGCCGGGCACGAACACTACCGCGGCTATTTTCCCCGGGTAATCTATCAGGCTCAGGTCCAGCACCGCACGGATCTTCATCTAATTTTAATTGACGTGAAGCGTAAAGGGTAATACAAACCGGGAAACTCTTCACTCTTTACTCTTCACCCTTTACCAGTACCAGCTTATACTTTTACGGTGAAAGCTTCCTCCACCATTTTCACGTACTCCGTTTCCTTGCGGTGAAGCGGCTTGCCGCGCCTGAATTCGAGCTCGTACCGGCCCATGGTGCCGTTGTTCTTCACCAGCACCGTGGGGATGGTGTCCAGCGGCACGTTATATTTGGCGGCCACCATACGGCTTTCCTGTTTGGTCAGGTCGTAGAATTCCACGGGCACATTAATGCCCCTGGTCTTCAGGGCTTTGGAAAGGCTGTTCTTGGCTTCGTCGCACATGCCGCAGCCGTCCTTACCGAACACCATCACTTTCTTGGAGGGATCCTTTTCGTGCAGCCACGGCACGCCGGGTGAGAAGTTCGCGTACTGGTCGGCCACCGCTTCGCGCGCGCGGCTTATCGCCAGTTGCGAATCGTTCCAGCCGCTCAGGTTGCTGAAGTAACCCACGATCTTCGTCCGCTTGGTCACGTTCGCGCTGCCGCATTTCCCGCACTTGTCCTTGAAGCCGAAATAGTTCGTGTGGCAGTTATTGCAGTGCGTGAACTCCGGCGAGACGGTGATCTGCGAGGCCCTCGTCTTCCGGTAGGTGGTTTCCACCAGCGCCGCGATGGATTCCGGCGGGATCTGGCTCTCGCCGCAATAGACGTGGATGATGGAGCCGGACTCTATCATGTCGTGGAACTTCGACTGCAGCTCTATCCGGTCGATGATGGAAACGTTCGCGCCGGGGTTGAGGTGCACCGAGTTGGTGTAATACGGCGCCTTCTCAACGTCGCCCTTGATCACTTTCCGGGATTCCGGAAAGCGGCCCAGGTCGCCTTTCGCCAGTTTCTGAGTGGCGGATTCAGCGGGCGTTTCCTCCAGCGTGAACTTGAGGCCGTAATCGGCCTTGAGCTTATTTATGCTCTGGTGCAGGTGGTCCACTATTTTGAGGCCGAGCTCGTAAGCTTCGCGGGTCTCATGCAGTTCCTTGCCGGTCAAGTACTGCACCACCTCGTTAAGGCCTATCAGCCCGAAGATGTAGGTGGCCTTGCTGAGGTCGACGTACGGCGTGCCGTCGTCGGAAGGTATGCCCAGCGAGCGCAGCGGACTGCTGTCCGTATCCAGCAGGGTCTGCGTGTAGGTTTTTTTCTGCAGATGCGCCTTAACGGCGACGGCGAGGGCCTTATCGATATTGGCCAGCACGCCGGGCAGGGTCTTCCCGCTCTTGAAGGCGGCCTGCGGCAGGTTCAGCGTCACGTTCTGGAAGCCGGTGAAGCGGATGCATTCCGGATGCTTGAGCAGATACGGATCGGTGACTTTTTCCTTCAGCCTGCAGCACTGGGCCAGCGTGGCGCCGGCCCCATCCCGGTCGAACATGAAATACGTGGAGCCGTTCTTCGTGGCGAGCCGGCAGCCGTAATCATAGACCTCTCTTTCGTCCGGGTCTTCCAGGGCCGCCCGGTTGACGTGCAGGTCGCACTTCGGGAAAGCGAACTGTACCCCGTACTTGTCCCCTTCCTCCCAGACCTTCATCAGCTCGACAGCGAATTCCTGCGAGGTTTTCACCATGCGCGGGTCGCCGTAAGTGATGTATTTTCTTCCGTCTTCCGGATGAACCACGTCGCCGTTGCGGGAATCGCCCTCGACGCCCTTAAAGCGCGGAGCCTCGTCCACCAGCTCCACCCGGCCGGCCTCGTCCTCGAGCATATACTTGCCGCCGGGCCCCATAGCCGGCACGGCGCGCATGTATTCGGGCACGCCCGTATGGATATTGAAGTCTATGAACAGGGTCTGCCCGCCCCTGGAAAAGGCGTTCTGGCTCGCGGAGAAGATCAGGTTCTGCGCTATCTGGCGCATTTCCTTTTTGGAAAGCTTCGTCAATTCGCGGGTCTCGCCGGTCTTTTTAAAGTAAGGAACGGCGGTTCCGTCCTGGAACGATACGGCGCCGGCCTCGATCATCGCCTCGAGAACGTCCTTCTTTATCTTCACCGTCTTGCCCTCCAGCTCCCCTTCCACCAGCACCTCGGGACATTGGAGCATGGGCGCGTACAGGATGTTCAGGAACCCGAAGCCCAGAGCCCCGGCGTAGCGGGACTGCATGGAAGCCAGGAAGGTCTGGATGTGACCGTTAAGGACCATCGCGGACTTGGCGGGGTGGGATTTGTTCTGCAGGTTGGACACGATCTTGTCCAGGCCGTACTTCTTTATGTACTCCACCGAATGGCTGGAACAATAGACCCGCTGCGGGTAGCCGAGGTCGTGTATATGGATCACGGCGTTGTTATGAGCCTCCGCCACGTCGTCGGAAAACACCTTGCGCAGGTTATACTGCTTCAGGACGTATTCGGCTATGCCGAGATTGACCGCTTCCGGGTTGTTGGACGTTATATTGGAGTTTTCCTTGCTGCCCGAAAGGACCAGCGATTCTATGGTGGACAGCGGGATGGCCAGGGACGCGTTCTTTACCGGGATGCCCATCATGGACAGATGCGCCTCGGAGATCTTGCGCAGGAACGTGGTATCGAAGTTCCTGGTGCCGTACTTATCGGACAGCTCGTACGCGTCGTTCTCGGTCTCTTTGGCTATCATTTCCGCCAGTTCCCGGGAAAGCTGGTAATCCTTTTCCAGCGCGTCGGCGAGCTTTTTCCGGTCGAATTTCTCTATGGTCTCGTTCGTGATGGACTGCACCAGCAGCATCTGGTCGGTGATATCCGCCCGGCCACTCTTCTTTTTGACGTGCAGTTCCCCCTGGCGCACGCGTTCTCGGTCCAGGGCGTAAGACTCGAATTTGTCGGCGGTGCGGTCGAAGCCCTTTTCGCGCAGCACTTCCACGCAGACGGTGTTGCTGTCGTCCACGGTCGGGATCTTCGAACGCAGCACAAAATTGTTGTATATCCTTTTGGCGACCTCGCAGGCCAGCTCGAACGCCGTATCCTCGTCCCTGCCTCCCAGGGTATAGGCCGCTTTATAGATGGCTTTTTTAATTTTAGCCACGTCGAACGCCGCCACTTTGCCGCTTCTTTTCTTTATCACTTTCGGAAAAAACTCTTTCATCTTGATTGATCCTCTTTACTTTATCGACTTGATTTCCTTTTCAAAGTCCGTTACGTCCTCGAAATCCTTGTAAATGGACGCGAACCTGATGTATGCCACCTTGTCGAGTTTCTTAAGTTTCCGTATCACCAGCGCGCCGATCAGGCTGCTGGGGATCTCGCTCTTATCCTCGTTCCTCAAGGCGCTCTCCACCTCACGCACCGCCTCTTCTATTTTCTCAATACTGACCTCCCGCTTCTGGCAGGCTTTCAGAAAGCCGGTCTTAAGCTTCTCGGACAGGAAACTCTCGCGGCGCCCGTCCTTTTTTATCACGATCAGGGGGCTCCGCTCTATTCTTTCATAGGTCGTGAACCGCTTGGAGCATTTCTCGCACTCGCGGCGCCTTCTTGTTTCGAAGGCGTCCGAGTCCCTGCTGTCCGTGACTTTCGTATCGTCGGCGCCGCAAAACGGGCATTTCATCCCGGTCCTCCTGACTGGCCTATGGCCGTGCCGTAACAAGCGCTGTGCGCTTCAGACGGCCTGGCCTATGGACGTGCCGCAACAAGGACTGTGGCCACCAGGCCGCCTACCACATCTTGTGTTATATTCCCCTCAAGCCACAATTACTGGTATGCAATGATGATACACACTAATCGTTTTAAATGTCAAATTTTCATAGGGGAGGGCCGGTTTTCCGGCTTTTTGCGGACCGGCAGGAACCGCGGGATAAGGGAAAAAAACAGCCGGGTGCCCGCGGCTCAAAGCGGCTTATTTATCTTCGGATCTTCCGGGCGCGCGCGGAGAGATGAGAGCGGCCGGGACCAGCAGATAACCGGCCAGCAGGAACAAAGGCGAGAGGATAGAGTAAAGATTCCTCCCGGCGGGATCCGCGCTCGTTAGGAAAAAATAGCCCGCGCAGACAAGGACCAGAGCCGCCGCCAGAAATATAAGCCCCCGTTTGTCTATGACCGCGTCTGCCTCATTACGCGCCGGCTGAACGGCCGATGGCCTGGAAACGGGCGCGTTCCTTCTGTTCTTTCTGGACATATCCCGATTATAAGACATTTGGCACGCCAAAAAAACCCCATTCGCCGAGGCGGACGGGGCTTTCAATACACCGGGCTTTGAGTTACTTCACCGGCGCCTGTTTAATAAGCTGATTCAGCGCGGGAGAAACGGGGACTACCGCGGACGCCGGCGGCCGGGTCCGGTCCATATCCCCGAATTTGGGCGCGGCGGTAGTCGTCTTGTAGCCGCCGGACAACGCCGGTATCGCCTGCGTAACGCAATGTATGGAGCCTCCGGCGGTTATGCTGTCGTCAGACACAACCGGCACTACCGTTACCCCGGGCATGCCGGCTTCGTAAGCGGCCCTGGCGGCGGCCTCCTCCCGCGGATGGCCGCTATAGGAAGGTATGATCGCCACATTGTTGACTATAAGGGAATTAGTATAAGTGTACCAGGTGCCGTTCCGGCTCCAGCCTTTTACGGGGATCACCGTATAAGGACGGCCGTCCGGGGCGGTTTTGCCCTGAAAAAAGGCTATGGCTTTTTCCGCGTTGGACTTGAAAGGCTCGGTATCGGCTTTTGAGATCAGCACGGTATGGTCGTTCAGAAGTTTCATGAACATATCGATATGCCCGGTACCGTCGGCCGGATGGTTCGGGTAGCCGGCATAATCGAACGTGTAGATGTTCTTAACTTTAAAATAGTCTTTCAGCGCCGCGTCCACCTGGTCCTGGGAAAGACCGGAGTTCCAGATATAGGTGCGTTTGGTCATGTACAGGTTGCCGGCGGAGTCCACCATAAGATTGCCGCCGTCCAGGATTATGTTCATCCCGAAAACTTCTATCCCTGTGGCTTTTCCCAGGTTGACAGGCAGAGCGTCGTCGTCCCTCCGGTACTGGTAGTGCCGGTAGATGGCGTCGACTATGCCGATCTTGTTCTGTTTGGAGGAGAGGCCGAAGGGACCGTAATCGCGCGCCCAGACTGTGTTTATCGGCGTGTTTATCGGCGAATAACTCGCCGCCGGGACGCCGGGCAGCGAGTCGGGCCCCTCCACGGCCCAGATCCGGGCCTTGCCGGGTCCGGTCACGGTCTGGGCTATGGAAGTCAGTATATCCGTGTAACCGGCCCAGCTTATGACCACCGCGCCGATGGGCTCATATTCCGCCGGGATACGAAAATCAGCGGGAGGAACGGTTGTTACATTTTCAGTTTCCCGCGCCTGGCTGCTTGCCTGTATTTTTTCCCTGGAAGGATCGAGCCAGTTCGGAAGAGGTTTGCTGAGATCGCGGGCGAATGCCCCGGAAGAAACCAGACTTACGCACAATAACAGCGCGGTGCCGGCTGACAGTCTCATTATTATCTCCTTAGAAGAACCGCGAGTAGACGGCTATATTGTAACCTACGCCGGCCCGCGCGTTCAAGGGCCGAAAGGGAAGCGGTCATCCGGGCCTTTTGACCCATATCACTTGTGGGCCCTCTGACCCCAGGCTTTGGGTCTATATGCCCTTTTTAAAAGCGAAAGCGAATCCTATAATATTCGGACAGCGAAACGCGGTAGCGGTAAAGATTCGCGACAGTCCGGGTTAATAAGGATGGGAAAACAAATGAACATCATGAAAAAAACAATCGGTCTGGCAACTGTGTTTACCGGTCTTCTCTCCGCGGCATCCGTCATTACGGCCGGCGCGTCGTCCAAAGTGATCTATGGCGCCGACGACAGGCTTGATCATTACCAGGCCTCCTCTACCCGGAAACAACTCGCCGATTCCACCGTCGCGCTCTTTCGATCCGCGAAAGTGGCGGCCGACGGCAAGCTTACACTGATCAACTTCGGCCTGAAAGAGAATCTCTGCCTGGAAGAACCGTTCAGGGAACAGCCCTCCGGCGCTTTCTGCTCTGGCTCCCTTATCGGCCCCGACCTTATACTTACCGCCGGCCACTGCGTAACGGGTTCATATGACTGCGCCGACACCAAATTCCTCTTTGGTTACGCGGTGACGAGCGAAGGGTACTACCCCGGCCAAGTCGATCCTTCGGAAGTGTACTCCTGCAAACAGGTGGTCTCCAGGATGCAGGAAGACGAAGGGGCGGACTATGCCGTCATCAAGCTGGACCGCGAAGTGAAAAACCACACGCCGCTTAAAGTAAGCGGGAAGGACGCGTCCGTGGGGACCCGCCTGTTCGTGATAGGACATCCCTCGGGCCTGCCCGTGAAAGTGGCCGGCGGCGCTTCCGTCAGAAGCGCGGACGGCGTCGGCTTCTTTGTCGCCAATCTCGACACCTACGGCGGCAATTCCGGAAGCGCGGTTTTCAACGAGGAAACCGGCCTTATAGAAGGCGTGCTGGTCAGAGGCGATAACGATTACGTAGAGAAAGGCAACTGCATGGTTTCCCAGCTGAACGCCGACAACGGGGGCAGAGGCGAGGATGTGACCAAGGCGTCCGCCTTTAGCGAGTTCATACCCAAAGAGGCGGGAGAGGTTTCTCAGGAAGCGCGGCCGGTCACGGTACAGTCGACGGGCCTCAATACCACCCCGTGTACCAATCCCGGGCCGGATGCTCCGATGTCGCTGCAACTGGCGTATGCCAACTGCCTGGCGCAGCATTTCCCTTCGTTCCAGTTCCCGTAACGGATAGTCCGACATAGAAAAAGGGCTTCAGCGAAAATTCGCTGAAGCCCTTTTAGCTTCCTCACGGCTGCGGAAGATCTATTTTATCGCCAGCGCGGACACGTAGTTCTCATACCGGCCGCGTATCTCGGGTTTTGAAACCCCGCTCACCCGCTTAACGCTGAAATCCTCTACGCTGAAGGAAGACATCACCGTGCCGTAGGACATGGCGCGCCTCAGCACGCTGAAATTCCGCCAGTCCGGAGCCGCGGCCAGGTAGCCCATAAAGCCGCCGGCGAAAGTGTCCCCGGCGCCGGTGGGATCCACCACCTTTTCTATCGGCTGGGCGGGCACCGCGAGGACCTTTCCGTCATAGAACAGCATCGCCCCGCTGTCCCCCCTTTTGATCACGATCGCGCGCGGGCCCAGTTTGGTCAGAAGCTTCGCTGCTTTGATAAGGTTGTATTCCTTCGTAAGCTGCCGCGCCTCTTCCTCGTTCACGAAAAGCAGATTGACCTTTGATAAAAGCCGCACGAGGGAACTTTTTTTCAGGGTTATCCAGTAATTCATGGTGTCGCAGGCCACCAGTCTGGGTTTTTCCATCTGCCGCAGCACGTCCCACTGCAGATCGGGATCGATATTGGCGAGGAACAGCACGCCGCATTCCGTATGCACGTCGTTCAGGCGCGGCTTGAAATGCTCGAAAACGTTCAGGTGCGTGGCTATCGTGGTGGCGTTCTTAAAATCCCTGTCGTATTTCCCCTTCCAGTGAAACGTCTTTCCGGGCAGCACCTGCAGCCCCTCAAGGCAGATGTTGCGCCGCTTTAAAAGCCGGCGGAACCGGCCGGGGAAATCCTCCCCCACCACGCCGACCATTCTCACCGGGGTGAACTGAGACGCGGACAGGGAAAAATGCACGGCTGAGCCTCCGAGGTCCCTCGTCGTCCTTCCATGTATCGTCTGCACGGAATCCAGCGCGACCGAACCGACGACCAAGATCGTATTTTTCATAATTTGCCCAGGCTCCCTGATATTGTCTTTCAAAACCCGCCGGACGCGGCGGCATCGGTTATATATATTAGCGAAATAACCGGCACTTAAGCAAAAAAATACGGCGCATACGCCTCCTCTTTGCTTTAACGCGCGGCACTTTGTAAAATCAGAGAATGGACACCTTCGAAGAATTAAAGGCCCTCGCTCTCGGCAGATTCAAGGGCTTTCTCGGCCTCGTATTCTCCATCTGGGGGCTCATCGGCATGGCGTTCGTGATACTGCTTGCGTACAACCTTCTGTTCCTGCCCGACCCGGACTCGGCCCTGAAACTGGACATGAACACGCTGGCCATTATCCCGTTCTTTATTTTCGCCGTCATCTGCCTGCTCACCGGATTTCTGCTGCGCGGCCAGGCGTTCACGCTTAAGAACACCGCCCTGCATGCGCTGAACACCATAGGGACGCTGGTCTTGGTGGCCTGGACGGCGCGGATAACGCTTGCCGATGTC
>Ga0172379_10007067_pt1 | contig 14748 bp, 16 predicted proteins | sample GrowelOW334metaG_FD_119756 | JGI IMG/M metagenome (GOLD analysis project Ga0172379, IMG submission 119756) | Groundwater microbial communities from an aquifer near a municipal landfill in Southern Ontario, Canada - Groundwater well OW334 metaG | ecosystem: Environmental > Aquatic > Deep...
GAAGGGTCCAAATTAACTGGTGCCTATGTACTGGGTGGTCAGGAGGCTACAGCGCAGCAGACACCGAGTGACGTTATGGGGGCGGCAAATGGGTTAGCCATTTTGGATAAAGTTAGTATAACTAAAGTAGGCAACTACACCTCCTTTGAATATCTTATTGTGGTACATCCTCAGGAAAAAGTGACGTTACTTATTAACTACGATTTGCCGGCAAGTTTGGCCGCCAAAAAGGGTGGGGCTAAGTACACTCTAGTTTGGCAAAAGCAGCCGGGCACACAAACGGACGCTCTTAGGTTTATGTTTACAGCGCCCTTTGGCACAAAGCTCAGCCAGACCGTTCCTTCCGGCGTAGTCACGGATAACGTTTACGAATATACAAGCGTTCTAAACAGCGATCTGCGCGTGGGCATTTACTACCGCTAAGAGAACAAATTCCAGCTGTAAACTGATGTACCGCTGTGATACTGCGCACCTCAAACGCAGCTTCCGCCACCTCCCCCCGGATCCAACTCAGGGTTTAGTGGCGGTGGGGGAGGTGGCTCGCTGGGTGGCGGGCGGTAGCTATCCGTTTAGTATCCCCAAGCCAAGAAGTCCCACAAGTATAAGGTAGCCCGCTATTAGGTAGTTTAGAAACCTCGGAAAGGCCAGGATCAACAGCCCAAAGACTAGCGAGGCTAGAGGGCTTAGGTTCGTTGCAGAGAGCGTCATATAAAACCACCTCCTTTCCGGGTACCTAACAAGTCCTCAAGACAGTACGGCGTACACGGCTTAGTCCCTGTGGAATTGTCGGCCTAAGAAAATAAGGACAATTGACCCTAATACGGCTACAACAAAACTGTACAGGTTAAAGCCCGTAACGCCGGATTCACCAACCAAGCTCATGAGGAAGCCCCCCACTACGGCACCAACTATACCTAACACAATATCCATTAGGGTGCCTTGCTTGTAGTCGGTTTTCATAATGAGCGACGCAAACCATCCTGCCAACGCGCCAAAAACTAACCACAGTAAAATGCCCATATAATAGTCACCGCCTTTCATAACTTAATACACATCACAGTTTTTTCCGTTAGTTAGTTGTATCTACGGTCACGTCTATCTTGTCCGGAATAACTACCTGAGGAGTCGGAACAGTAACCGCTGGGGCTTGACCTGTTCCTGCCTGTCTCAGCGCCGGAATGCCAAAGAACCAAACTATCAGAACAAACACAATAAGGAGAATGGCTCCGATCAAAAAGCCGCTGCCGCCATTACTGGCCGCCGGAGCCGGATTATTTACTACTGTCGTCATGTTGCTCACCTCCTATTCCTTGTACAGTACTCCAAGTTTTGCCTACGCTTTATGTTTGAGGCTCGCGTTTAACGCGTCTTTAGCCGCGGTTGCAGCCTTCTCTATTCTTGCCGTTCCTTCGGCAATTTTCTCCTCTACCTCGTCTTTTTTGGCTTGTGCTTGTTGATGTAAATCTTCTAAATAATCCTCCGCCTTATCCTTTGCACCGGCCAACGCTTCTTTTACTTTCTCGCGATTTTCTTCCTTTAGCGCTACTGCTCCGGCAATGGCAATCCCCGCGCCGACAACTGCTCCTGTTACGGCAGCGGCTACCGGATTAATGCCACTTTGTGCGTCATCCTGTTGCTTGTGTGTATTATCTGCCATAGTTTAGTATCACCCCCGATCCTTATTTGATTATACGATCAATTTTTTTACGACTGTAACTTTGGGTAGATAGCGGGTCAACGCCTTTTCTACCAGGCTGGTTAAAGTAGAATCTTCCACAATGGCCTGAGCTCGGGCCTGTTTAGTTATAGCTGGGTTCATAAAAAGAGTAATCCGTTGTTTAATAGCACTTGTCATACATCAATATGTACACCTGGTTGTAGTACTTGTCAAGAGCGTGTACCAGAGGTGGCATGTCACCAGGGCGGGCTTGAAAAATGCCCCCCGTTGCTATAAAATGCCAGGTGTTGTAGAATCCATTGCCCTATGGTTGAACAGGACTATATAAAAAGTAAGTTAGCAGACACCAGATGCTATAAATGCGGAGTGTCGTTAAAAGATAGCACTTTTGCGGTGCTTAACGACAAGCTGCCACTTATTACCATTGGTCACGTGATTTGTTCGGGGTGCCAGTCACAGAGCATGGTGACGCTTACCATGGCGGGGAATGCTACAACACCGATGATGACGGATTTAGTGTCAGAAGAGGTGGTTAAGTTTACAAAATTAAAAGAAATTGCGTATACAGAGCTTTTAGACCTGCACCAAGCCCTAAAGAAGGAGTCGCTATGCAAATTACTGCGCAAATCAGAAAAGACTTTGGCAAACACACCAAGTCTCTAAGAAAACAGAATAACATTCCCGGTGTAGTAATGGAAAAAGCCCAGGCATCCTTGCCTGTGACGTTAAGTTTTATAGAGTTTGCCAAAGTCTACAAAGAGGCTGGTGAAACATCGCTTATTGACTTTGCCTTAGGAGGAGCCACCTATAAGGTGCTCATAAGTGAGGTTCAGGTGCACCCGGTAAGTCTTAAGCCACTGCACGTGGTGTTTAGAAAAGTTGACCTTAAAGAGAAACTTACAGCGCAAGTTCCGGTGGAAATTATAAATGAAGAGCTTAATGCCCTGATCAAGTCCGGCGAGGCTATGATGCTTAAGTTGCTTGACGAGATTGCGGTAGAAGCGTTACCTGGCGACTTGCCCAAGGAGTTTATTATTGATGCGGCTAAGCTTATGGCTATTGGCGATGAGGTGACGATTGCGGATTTAGACTATGACAGAACCAAGATAGAGATTAGCGAATACGATACAGATGAGCCTGTAGCCAAGCTTGGTAAAGTGGAAGAAATGCAAGTGGAAGAAGAGGCAGCTGTTATTACTGAGGAAGAGGCTGTGGCTAAAGTTACTGCCACCGAAGAATTAACGGACGAGGAAAAAGCTAAGCGGGAAGAGGAAAAGAAAGCGGAAAAGGGCGACAAGAAATAAATAGTGCTATTATAGTGGCATGACTGATTCTGCCCCTACTTCTAATACTCCCAGTGTAGATAGGGTGTGGTCGCTACCGGACCAGCCGGTGCACCATCCAACCAAGCCGAATACTCAAAATGCCGGTCAATATCCTGTGCACGGAAGCTTTGGCAGGCCTGGGTTAATGCGTAGCGGGGAGCACGACTCATTTGCGGGGTCCGACCAGGCGGAGACGGTGCAGACCGGCGGTGAGCTGGTTGGTGCTCCCGAGAAGCCAGAAAACGAGATAGTACGAACTGTAGAAACCCTACGTCCCGATGAGATTAGCCAAGCTACGCAGAACCCCACACCGCAGGAAGAAGCCCCTCAGGAACGTCAAGCTGCGCAAGCTGTAAAACCTTTGGCACAAGGTGAGATCGTGGATCACCGAACCGGTAAAGTGCGGACTCACCGGGTGGAGGGGGTAGCGGATAAAACTACCAAAACTGCCGATATGAAAGAACAGGAATTTATAGAAGGCGTGGAACAGATCCATTCCATTGTTTAGTATGCTCGACGTCGCACTAGTACTTCAAACTATACTAGGTTGGGTGATTGCCGTAACCCTTAGTGTGGGTGCAGTAACCGGAGGGTTTTTCCTACTGGCATGGTTCATTAGAACTCAAAGGGAAAAGTCCGGTGCGTACAGACTAACCTTTCTCCAAATAAAAATCCCGGCGCAAAACGAACTGGAGGTTAAAGTTGCCGAACAGATGTTTAGCGGACTGATGGGTTTTAGAAAGTCGTTTTTTAGCGCTTTGTTCACCGGGCAGTATAGAGTATCTTTTGAGGTGGTTTCTAAAGCCTCCGGTATTGGGTTTTACGTAGCTGTGCCCGACGAGCTTGCAAGCTTGGTAGAAAAGCAGATTAACGGTGCTTATCCCATGGCTGAGATAGACATAGTGGATCCCACAGAAGTTTGGGACCGGGGCGCATACACCGTGGTAAATGAGCTTAAGTTGGCAGGGCCATCATACTATCCTATCAAGGTGTATGAGGACATGGGTTCTGACTCAATGTCGCCACTGACTTCTGCTATGAGTAAGATGAGCGCAGCCGAGGTTTTGGCGGTTCAGTTTGTGGTGTCGCCTGCCGGCGAGGGGTGGCGGAGAGCAGGCGGTGCATTTGTAGCCGGTGTTAAGGCTAAGGCTGCGGACGGCAAGAGCGCGGTGGACTCGGAGTTTGTAAAGGGCGTGGAGAAGAAGCTCTCCAAGCCTGGGTTTGACGTTGCCGTAAGACTAGTGGCTGTATCCAACGATAGATTTTCTGCCCAAATGCACTTACGCAACCTTACGTCCAGTTTTGAACAGTTTACTAATGTTTCGTACAACAAGTTTAAGAAGCGCCACTTTCTTTTGGTTATGAAACTTATTGACGATTTTATCTATCGCCGGTTGAATGTACGGGATGTGTCCATTCCGTTTTTTGACATTTCCCTGTATCGCAACTGTTCCGTTTTAACCACAGAAGAACTGGCCACGGTTTTTCATCTGCCCAACAAAAACGTGCAAACACCGGGCATCATCTGGCTTATTTCCAGACGTGCATCTGCGCCTGTTAACTTACCCGCTTCGGGGTTGTATCTGGGGCAAAGCATCTTTAGAGGCGTAAAGCAAAAGGTGTATATGTTGCCAGAAGACCGGGTGCGACATACTTATATAGTTGGGCAAACCGGTACCGGCAAATCGCAGTTTTTAATGAGCATGGTGCTCCAGGACATTCAAAACGGTGAAGGGGTGGCCGTTATCGACCCGCACGGCAGTGATGTTAGCGAGCTGTTGGAGAAAATTCCTGCGCACAGGCTGGACGACGTGGTGTTGTTTGACGCAGGCAATACGGAACGACCTATGGGCTTGAACATGCTAGAGGCAGAGTCCGAGGAAGAAAAACATCTTATTATCAACTCCTTTATTGCGTCGCTCTACAAGCTGTACGACCCGAACAGACAGGGTATTATGGGTCCAAAACTTGAGCGAGCAATTAGAAACGTAATGCTTACGGCCATGATGGATAAAGAAAGCACCATGGTGGACGTTTTACGGCTTCTCATAGATAAAAAATACGCCGAGTCTTTTATTCCTAAGATTACCGACCCATTAGTTAAAAAATACTGGCTAGACGAGATGGCGCACACCAGCGAACAAACCAAGGGCGAACAGATGGGCTATTTTGTATCTAAGTTTGACCGGTTTGTCACGGAAAAGGTTATGCGGGACATTGTGGGTCAGCCTAAATCCGCGTTCAATTTTAAAAAGTTAATGGCTGAAAAAAAGATCTTGCTGTGCGACCTTTCTAAAGGTAAGATCGGCGAGGAAAACAGTAACTTTTTGGGGTTGTTGATTGTACCCAAGATTCTGGGCGCCGCGCTTTCCAGGTCTACCTTGATAGATCAAGGCATACAGTTCCCCCATTTTTATTTGTACGTTGATGAGTTTCAGAACTTTGCCACGGACGATTTTGCCACCATCCTGTCCGAGGCACGCAAATATAAGCTCAATTTAATTGTAGCCCATCAATTTATTTCTCAACTACCCGACAAAATTAAAGAGGCTGTTTTTGGGAACGTTGGGACTACGTGCTGCTTTAGAGTAGGTGCGGACGACGCCAAGTATTTGGAAACGCAATTTGAGCCCGTGTTTAAGCAGCAAGATTTAATGAACAATCCTACCGGAAGTTATTACCTGCGGCTCTTGGTGAACAATCAACCTTCGGTTCCGTTTTCTGTAAGTGTGGACTGGGAGGCTATTACCGCCGTGAAAAAAGATCCCGACATGGCAAAGCGGATTAGAGACATGAGCAGTCAGAAGTACGGTAAACCCGCTAAAGAAGTTGAGGAGTATATAAATACTAGACTGGGGCCTGTAGCGGGGGCGCCGGAACTTCCTGGGGCAGGTGGCTTTGGCGGGTTGGGTGGTAGACCCATGCCCTTTGGGGGCTTTGGTTCCGGCGCCCCCAAACCTTTTGGCGGGTTTGGCATTAAGCCCGCACCAGGTAGTAAACCTGTTCAACCGCCGGCAAGTACTAATTTGGCTGACACGGCTGTATAGACATGGCGAGATCCCACCCACCAGAGCAAGAGGCAGTTGTAACCATAGCGGCAGCAAATAGTGGTGGCGCTATTGATCGTGGGGATAGTCATGGCAATGGTAGGAATGGGGCAGGGAGAACTAGTAGAAACGCGGCCCCCCGTGTTGTAGTTCCTGCGGTTCGCCCTAGTCCGGCACAAGGAGAGCTCATACTGGCTGGTGCTGCCACCGAGCTAAGTGGAGACAGAGAGAAAATAAAACCCGGTGTTTATTATGATCAGAAAACGGCAGCGGTGCTTAGGGGTTTTATAAGCCACCTTACAGACGAAGCTCAAGTAGCACATTACACCGGTGTTGTTGCCGAACTGTCGCGCAGTCTAACCCTGGACCAGAGGAGTCGAGAAGAATATAGCCAGGCATACTACGACATAGCATGCCGTGGAACTGAGGAGGTTGCTGACGAAACAGTTACCTGTTACCAAGACCAACTAAGAAAATCACTGCTAATTATTGAGGGCTATCCGGAGGCAGACGCCGACACAGCGCCCACCCAGGCAAGACTTGAGCAGGAAAGGGCACTACTGATCTATGCGGAATTTTTGTTAGCACAAACGCAGTTGTGGTCGGTGCATCCTGATCAGCAGAGGCGTGGCCAAGCCTTTAACCTTGAACAGGCACTGAGTACTTTACGCGCCCCCGACGAACAAAAAAGGCAGTTAGCGCAGGCCTTCCACGGGCTGGCTACATTTGCGGATTTTTCCTATGTGCAAAGTAGTACCAAGGTAGCAACTGCGCTTGACGAGTACGAACCGCCGGACAATCCTGCCGTTAGAGCAACAGGGGATGTAAGATTAAATCAAAGGCTGGTGGAACGCCATATAGAGCTGGCTAACGATCAGATTGAAGGCGCGCATAGGCTAGTGATTGCGGTATTGGATGGGTTAAATGAGCCGGCGCGACAAGCTTGGCTTGCAGAGCGGGAGCGCAACCGCGCTATTGATTTAGCCGAACACCCTTTTTCTACGTGGGAGACTCAAATTGCAGAAAAAAACGGAGTAACCTTGCAAGCGGGTGAGCATTTACCCAGCGATTGCTACATCAACGGGCTTTTAGGTACCGAAAAGTCTCAACCCGGCCTCTTTGGGATGCAGACCAGGCACACACTCAAACATGTTATCAAAAATACCGAACACATCGCACCGGTTAGGTTTGCCGGTACGGGAAGAGAGAGCAAAGAGAAGGTTGCCGCAGCAGAACTTACTTTGCTGTCGGGGGTTTATCAAGGCGAATGGAACCAAGGCGCAACGCTAAAACCCGGTGAAAGCCGGCCAAAAGACTTTTTTGACAAGGTTGTGGACGTTACCGTTTGGTCAGTTACCCTAAACAGTGCAGATGCGGTTGAGAATTTTATTGATCAACTTAAGGAGGCGGACGCAGTAGTTACATCGGGAGCTGACGTTACGCAGGTTTTGGGGAAATACGAGGGGAGTACGCTTCACGGAGCGCAGGCCTTTAGAGTTCCGATCTTAAATCACCGAGGTGAGCCAGCCTTTATTGTGGTAGATAGGGCGACCATGGTGGAGATGATGCGGGTGGCCCAGATTTCCAAAGAGTCGTACAGGCATTTAGCCTCAAGGGATCCAAGGTATGCCGTTAGTCCCAAGGAGACAAGATGGGCGGCGTTTAGGCCGCAACTCCGGCAGCACGACACTACACCGGTAAGTTGGGTAGATCAGGAGCGCGACTTTATGTTGGTGGAAGACATGCTTATGGAAAGAATAGTCCCCTTACGTGCGGCAAGAACTAGCAGGGCTGATGCTTTTGTAGCTGAGCAATTGACCTTTGCGCTGAGCGCATACCGAAGACACTTTAATCTTTTCCAGCTGAACTACTGTAGGCTTTCCAGGTATAGAGCGGCGGCTACTGCCCGATTGGCGCTGAGGAACGTTAGCGCAGGCGCACCGGATTATGCAAACCTGTTGCGCGGAGAACTGAATGCGGTAGCTTTGGAATACATGCATAGGAGTAACGCCTTTAGAAATGTGACTAGCAGGCTCTTGGATCCGCAAGCGGTGGGGGCCGAGTTGCAGGAGCTGGCCGAGTTTTTAGCAAACATTGATTTTGAAGTAGAGACACAAGTTCGTGTGAACTCCACAGATATACATGAGCGTGGCGTGCGTGGCGCTTTTGCAGTTCTAAGGCGGAAGCTTACTCGTACGCCGGCTGTTACAACTATTGCGCCTGTTGCCCTTGCCGAGACCCCAGCAGCCCTGGCGGCTCAGGTGGCTGAGGAGACCCCGGAGGCGGACCTAGCGGAGTTACCTAGTGTGGTGGTAGCGGATTTGACGGCTGCAGAGTCCGCTCCGGCACCTGAAGTCGCCACGGCGCAGGTATCGGAGCAGGCTTTTTTTGCTGCGGTGGAGAATCACGACGATAGAGGCTCTGCATGGAATGAATCCGCAGTACCGTACCAAGGTTATACCGCTGAAGCTCTACGGGCGATAGTTGATACCGCAACACAATGGAATTTCAGTCTTAGTAAGGATACAAATCCCAGCAAAGTGGCTTTTATAGAGCCTGAGTTATCACACCTGCCTACTAATATAACGTTGGTAGGCTTTCAGGTTAGGGGCAAACATACTGATAGTAGCGGCCGCCCCGGGGCACTATCTGGGGTGCTTGTTTTGCCTGCAGCTTTTGCAGGAAGTCTTAGGGAAAGACTACTTAGTCATCCAGATGAGCTCTTTGCTATGATCACAGCTATAAATGGCCGCCCGTTGTACACAGAAGGCGGACGGCCCATAGAACTCGTTAAAGGTCAGCAACTGTCAGTGTACTCTATGAACCCATTGAACCGTCGTGGTCAGTTGCGTGTAGAGCAAAGTGCCCAGTTTGCAGAGGAAAGTGCACCCACATCTGCCGCACCCACTGGAACTGTGGGCATTTTTACAAGGTTGCCGTCATCAGCTAGACCCGGTGTGAACCCCCAAGCATGAGAGCCAGTTCCACCAGTCGGTTAGCGTAACCCCATTCGTTGTCGTACCAGGCTATAACCTTGACTAAATCTCCGGCAACAACTTTGGTGAGTGACAAGTCTACAATGGCGGAGTGAGGATTACCTACAATGTCGCTGGAAACAATGGGCTCAAAGGTAGTTTGCAGTACGCCCTGATACGCCGCGGTGTGTTCCGCATTCGTAAAGGCTTGGTTGACTTCCTGAGCCGTGGTTGTTCTGGCGATCAGCACGGTAAGGTCGACCAAAGAGCCTGTGATGATAGGTACGCGAATCGCCAGTCCGTCAAAGACCCCTTTTAGCGCCGGTATAACCTCGCCCACCGCTTTTGCTGCGCCAGTAGTAGTGGGAATCATGTTGCACAAGCCCGCGCGCGCCCGTCTTAAGTCCGCATGGAGCCCGGGTGGCGCGCCATCTACCAAGTTTTGTTCTGCGGTGACGGCGTGAATGGTAGTCATGGTCGATTTGACTATCCCAAAAGTATCGTTTAACACTTTTACCACCGGCGCAATACAGTTGGTGGTACACGAGGCGTTAGAAACTACGGTCTGATTGGTATAGTCTGCACTGTTTACGCCCAGAATAAATGTTTGCATGCCGCCTTCGCCGGCAACCGGTGCGGAAACCACCACTGTTTTTGCACCTGCCGCAACGTGTACTTTAGAGGCGCCATCTTTGGTAAGTCGACCTGTGCACTCTAGTACCGCATCTACAGCCAGGTCCTTCCAAGGTAGAAGCGCCGGATCTTTTTGCGTTAACATCAGTGTTTTTTTACCGTCCACTACCAAATAAGTGGTTTGTGGTAAGTTAGCGGCAGCTGTATAAAAGTGCTCAGCTGTGGTTTCGGTGCCCTCCGGGCTAGAAAGCGCACCGTCTTCCTGAAGTTTTAGTTCTTGTGGGAAAATACCGTAGGCGGTGTCGTACTTGAGCAAATGAGCCAGAATTCTAGGGGAGGCAATATCATTAATGGCCACTACGTGCACGTCCGGCTTGGCTGAGGCGATTTTAAAAGCCTGTCTACCTATTCTCCCGAACCCGTTGATGGCTATGTTCATTTGACTATAGAATCCACCCAACTCTTAAAGACTTCATAGGGCATGGCACCTGACCGTCTGTCCATTTCCTTGGCGTCTTGATATAGAATAAAAGTGGGTATGCCCATAACGTTACTTTGCATGGCTACGCTTTGTTCCTTGTCCACGTCCACGCGTTTTACAGTAACTTTGCCGGCATACTCGGTTTCAAATTTTGCTAACGCCGGTTTCATGGCTTGGCATGGACCGCACCACTCAGCGTAAAAGTCTGTTAAGCTCCACATGGGTTATAGTGTACACGGGGGGTTTGATTTTATCAAGCAAAGGCTGTAGAGTTTAGGTGCTGAGGGGGTGATGTTTAGTGGACGAACATATTAATCAAGATACAGCACAAAACTTTACAGACGGTACTGCTAGTGCAACATCCGGCTCACAAGCTGTTAGCGGGGTTGTGTACGCCAGTTTTTTTGACCGGTTTGTGGCTGCACTAATTGACGCTGTGCTGGTAGGTTTTGGTACCGGTATTTTTTCCGCTGTGTTTGGCGCTATGGGCGATTTCGTAAGGGCTTTAGGTGGCGTTATCTCGGCGGCATTGTCGATAGCCTACTACGTCTATTTTATTTCTCAAAAGGGTCAGACGTTAGGTAAGAAGGTCATGGGTATTCGCGTTCAAAGCGAATCGACCGGTCAAAACCTGGATGTAGTGTCGACTATTCTTAGGGAAGTTGTTGGTAAATTTTTGTCAGGTGCTGTTTTATTGCTCGGGTATTTTTGGATGCTGTGGGACAGTAAGAAACAAACCTGGCATGATAAAATTGCCAAGAGTGTAGTAGTTAAAGTCAATTAACTTACCGCGACGGTGAAAGGAGCGTGTATGGAGGAAACTAAATCCGGTAGTAAGATGTGTTGTGTGCAGGGCAAGGCCCCGCTTGGCGCAGGCCTGTTAGGCTTTTTTGTTGGTGCTTGGGTGCTACTCTGGTTGGCCGACAGGGCTGGCTTGGGCCTTATGTCCGTATTTGCAGAGCGAACCATTACGGTTAGCGGATCAGCAACCCGCCAACAGGCCAATCAACTTGCAAGTTTTAACGCCACAGTAAGTAGCAAGAATGCGGATAAAGCCAAAGCCGTTGCCGAAGTTACTGCCAAGTCGGAAAAGCTACTGGCGGACTTAAAACAGTTTGGTGTGGCGGATAAAGATTTAAAAACGCAAAGTCTAAACATTTACCGCGAGCAAATTGCTTATTACGCTGACGGCGGACAGCAGTTTAGGGACGGTGACTGGAATGCCAGCATCTCGGTTGAAATAATGCTGCGTGACACTGCTAGAGCCGGTGCGCTTACGGATTTGTTGGCAAAGAGTGACACCTCCAACATCTATGGGCCGTCTTACACTTTGAGTGAGGGGGAGTCAGATAAAACAGTCTTACTTACTGCAGCTTTTGATACTGCTAAAGCAAAGGCAGAAGCGTTAGCTGGCGGGATGGGGCTAAAAGTAGGGAGGGTTAAGAGGGTAGTGGAAGGTGCAGACTACGGGTCACCTGTGTATCCGGCACGTGATGCCGGAATAGGTGCAGGCGGCGGAGGCATGGAGCCGGGCTCGTCCAACGTGTCTACAACTTTAACAGTAACCTTTGAGTTAAGATGACGCTCTCACACAGTGTAGGTACCGAGACCGTTACCAACCAAGAGCTTATGGATAAGGTGGCAAAGTTAGTGGCTAGCCTGCGGGCCAAGGCAACCGGCAGTTTTACTGCCTTTGAGGACTTTATTAGCCTACCCACGTCTAGTTTTGTGCCCCAGGACAATTTGTCGGTAGGTGGGGCCAAGCAGGTGTTAGTGGTGGGTATTGGCGGGTCGAGTCTTGGGGCCAAGGCCGTATGCGACGTACTAAAGTCGGCCAAACTTTCTCCGTTGTACTGGATTGAGAATGTGGACAGGGCGCACGTAGATGAGGTGGTGGCGCTCTGCAAGGATCCGGTTGTTGTGGTTATATGCAAATCGGGGACAACCTTTGAGACGGTGCGCAATTTGGCCTACTTAACATCGGCTACGTTTAAGGGTTTGGTGCGAGGTGATAACACCTGGGTAGTCGCGGTAGAGGGCAATCGTATCTGGGACTGGGGTAAGTCGCTTGGAGCTAAGCTGTTTCCCATGCCGGCGGTCGTGAGCGGTAGGTTTCAGGTTTTTGGGGCTGTGGCGATTGTTCCATTAGGGCTAGTTGGGGTCGATACCACTAACTACCTAGCCGGCGCCCGCGCCAGTCTTGCCGATTTGATGACGCCAGCTAAGGCTGCAGCCGTCCGGTACCAACTGTATCAAGACGGTCTGGTCACGGATGTGTATTTTGCGTTTGACGAGCGGTTAAGAAGTTTAGCGGAGTGGTATGCGTCCATTACCGCAGAGAGCTTGGGCAAGGCGTTAGGGGGGATAACTCCCGTAGTTTCCATGGGTTCGCGGGATCTGCATGCGTTTAGTCAGCTCTACCTGCAGGGCAGACGCGATAAAGTAACTACCTTTGTGTCTTTGTCTGACACGGACCCTACTAATTTAGTTATCCTGACAGCGGTTAAAAAGGCTTATGCCGATGCAGGGTTGCCGTATAGTCATATTGAGCTGGATGCCACAAGCACAGGGCAGTTAACCTACGATTTGGGCCTTTTTATGCAAGCAAAGATGACTGAAACCGTATTGCTTGGCGGACTTATGGGGGTTAACCCTTACGACCAACCGGGAGTGGAGCTGTACAAGAAGTACTTGGCCGCGGATCGCCTATAAATAGTCTCTAAGCCGCTTACTACGGGTTGGGTGGCGAAGTTTGCGTAAAGCCTTAGCTTCTATTTGGCGGATCCGCTCGCGGGTAACGCCGAATTCCTTGCCCACTTCTTCAAGAGTTCGGGTTCTGCCGTCCTTAAGCCCAAATCTTAACTCCAGAACTTTTCTTTCCCGGGGATTTAACGTTTCCAAAACCTCTTCTAGTTGACCCTTTAGCAGTTCGTGGCTGGCAAACTCAAACGGTGACAGTGAAGCTTCGTCGGGGATAAATTCCTTAAGTCGGCTATCTTCTTCTTTGCCCACCGGAGTTTCAATAGAGGTTGTATCCTGCGATATTTTTACTATTTCTTTAGCCTTTTCCGGTTCGATACCCATTTCTTTGGCAATTTCTTCCGAGGTGGGGGTGCGCTCCAGTTCCTGTTCCAACTTTCTTTCCGTTCGCTTAAACTTGTTCATAGTTTCAATCATGTGCACGGGTATCCGGATCGTGCGGGCTTGGTCTGCAATAGCGCGCGTTATGGCCTGCCGGATCCACCAGGTGGCATACGTAGAAAATTTAAAGCCGCGTTTCCAGTCAAACTTTTCCACTGCCCGCATAAGTCCAATGTTGCCTTCTTGAATAAGATCCAAAAAGGAAAGGCCCCGGCCCATGTGTCTTTTGGCAATAGAAACCACAAGGCGCAAATTAGCTTGAGTTAGTTTGTGCTTAGCTTTTAGATTGCCTGCCGCGGACTTTTTGGCTAGGTCCACTTCTTCCGGTCCCGTTAACAGACTTACCTTGCCGATCTCGCGCAAGTACATCCTAATAGGGTCGGAAGACACGGTTTTATCTAGTTTAATTTTTGACAGATCCAGATCTTCTACCGCAGCCTCTTTTTCCGCTGCCGCATCAAACACCGCAATGCCCTCATCTATGAGTTTCTCGTAAAGGGAATCCAGTTCTTCTATGTTATCTTCTGCGTGGGGGAAAGCTTCCAGAATGTCAGACTGGTTTAAGAACCCCTGTTTTTTTCCAGTGGCTACTAACTTTTTTAAATTCTGTTCCCACAGTTTAGGGTTTTTGTCCGCAGATTTTTCGACTTGACTGCTCTTTTTTGTCATAAAACTGCCGCCTCCTGCCGCAAACTTTTATTTTTCTGCTAGCGCTTTAAACGCTTTAGTAAGTGCCTTGACTGTTTCTGCATCGCTTCGTTTCTCCGCGTCGCGAATTTGGTAGGTTAGCTCGCTCATTTTCTGTTTAGCCGCCTCTTTGTGAATCCGCTTTATTGTTTCTGTTAGCTCGTTTACATAGTCGTCTGCTGGCGAGCCGTCAAATTTTTTTGTAAAATCCCCCACATCCCACAAACTCAGTTCCCGCGCTTTAACCAGATCCTGGCCTGCGAGTGTGTTGATAAATGATTTTACGCTCAAATCGGTGTGGTTTTCAATATAATCAAGAAGCTTGCTATAAATGCTGGAAATTTGGCTTTGCATCAGGTCGTCTGGGGTGAGATTTTGCAATATTTCTTTGGATTTGTCAAGATTACCTTGCGTAAAGACTAGTGCCAGTAGGTAATCCTGTGGAGACTTAACGGTAGATAAACTGACCGCCGTGTCCACCTGCATCTGCAACTTGTCTTGATTGTGCGTTTGGATATAGTCCAAGACGGAGTCTGCACTAAGCGCCAACTTGTCGCCCAGTACTTGAGCATAGTGACTCCTGAGGGCCGGATTTTGTGAGTGGGCAAGATATGCGCATACCTCCTCCATGATTTTCTTTTTGCCTATGGCCGATGTACCGTCGTATTTTGCTGTTACAATTTTTAGCACAAAGTCGTAAGCTGGCAACGCGTTGTCGAGCATGAGTTTGACTGCGGAGCTCCCCGATTTTGCTAGATCATCTATATCTTTGTTACCCTCC
>Ga0172379_10007068_pt1 | contig 14747 bp, 15 predicted proteins | sample GrowelOW334metaG_FD_119756 | JGI IMG/M metagenome (GOLD analysis project Ga0172379, IMG submission 119756) | Groundwater microbial communities from an aquifer near a municipal landfill in Southern Ontario, Canada - Groundwater well OW334 metaG | ecosystem: Environmental > Aquatic > Deep...
CCCACTTCCGGACAACTGGATATTCCCATGCGCATCAGTCTCGCGCGAAAACGCCTCCGCCAATAAAACTCCATCCTTTCCGCGAACACCTTCCGAAACCGCAACAACACATCTTCCCAAGCGCCCATAAACGACATCAATTTCAGACACGATTTCATCAAGACTCTTCGGCGCCTCAGGCAAATAGATTAAATGAGGACCACTATCTTCTTGCACCTTCGCCAGCGCGGAAGCTGCGGTAAGCCATCCGGCATTTCGACCCATCACGATATCGATTTTTACACCTTTCAACGCACGATTATCAAGATCGTTACCAAGAAAACACTCGGCAATATATCTGGCCGCACTCCCATATCCGGGACAGTGATCCGTCATCATCAAGTCGTTATCAACCGTTTTCGGTATGTGAAAAACTTGTAAATCATATTTTTTTTCACCTGCAATTTCACTCACGATATAAGCGGTTTCCGCCGAATCGTTCCCACCGATATAAAACCAATAATTTATTTCATGCTTTTTTAAAACCTCAAAAATCTTCACACAATCTTCATCGGTCGGTTTATGCCTGCAACTGCCAAGCGCAGACCCCGGCGTATTTGCAATCAAATCAAGATCCGCATCGCTAACCTCTCGCAAGTCCACGAACTCCTCATTAAGCACACCTTTAATACCAAATTTCATTCCGAAAATCTTCCCAATATCGGATTGTTTTTTCGCTTCTTTAATCGCACCGACAAGACTCTGATTGATCACTCGTGTAGGTCCACCCGACTGTCCAATTATTATATTCTTCATATAAGATCTTCTTAAATTAAGGATTCGAATTCATCTCTTAATTCTCTTCATCTTTACTAGTTAACTATCTTAACTAGGTCCTAAATCCTATTTTCTTCCACCACCTCCATGAATTGACTTATTATTTTCGCACTCTCAGCTCTGTTAATATAACGAGTCGGCTCAAAAATTCCATCCGCGGTTCCGCTAACAATCCCTCTCATTTGCGCCTCGGAAACAGCATCGTAATACCATTGCCCACCGGAAACATCAGGAAACTCTTGGATGGCATAAGAACCTGCGTTTTCAGCAATAACGACAATATCAAGACAGTTCGCAATCATCTGGACAGCCTCAGCTCTAGTTATAGGCTCATTCGGTTTAAAAGTGCCATCCTCATAGCCGGTTATTATGCCATTTTCTCTCGCGATATATAAATCATCCGCATACCAATCATAATCAGAAACATCTTCAAATGAAAATGAATATGTATCAGTATCAATAAGCTTAAATAAACTCTCATACGAATCACTGGCAGCCACATCGGTAAGATAGCCTTTTTCCCGGAGAGCCCTAACCAATAGGGTTGTAAATTCCGCTCTTGTTATGTCATTTGAAGGAGCAAACGAACCATCTTCGTACCCGGTCACAACACCTTCGGTTTTAAGATAATAAACATCATCCGTATACCATTCACCTCCCGAAACATCTTCGAATGTTGTTTGAGAATTTGAATATGTATCAACCCCATCTTGAACTCCGATTGTCGCATTCAAAAACTCAACCCACAAGTCAGTTAACTTATCCATGTCCATGTCAACAATAACATCTTCCGTACTGTAATCATTGGTCGACACAGACTCGGAATATACATCGTGGAAAATACCGAAGAATCCATCCATCGAATCCTTCGCATCTTGGAAAGAAGAAGTATCCACATCTTCATTTGCATCAATCATGTCGGAAAGCATGCGATCCACATAAACACCAATATTATCCATACTGAAATAACTAACAACACTAAGAACTTTTTCGCTCAAATCGAACTCATCAATCCCCTGACCGTAATCGCTTTCAATACTTTTATTTGTCGACAACAGAAGTATCCCATCACTTGTTACACCAAGTGAAATTTCATAAGTAAGAGCATCAACCGGCAAGAAAATCTGATAAGGATTATCAGTTTCTTTCTGAACAAACTCAATTGTAAATTGAGTAAAATCTCCACCAAGCATTTCATTTTCAGATTTCGTAATCGTCATATCGCCATCCGTGTTATTTACAGAAATTGTATTCTCGTCAATAACATTTACATCATCAGCGGTTTTCATTAAATCCCACACATAAGTAACCAACCCATTTAGAAAAAGTTGCGCCTTATTCTCCTGACCGTTAACATCAATCATCACCGTAGAAGACGGTAAAAACTCTCCACTATCTTGAATCGAAAAAGCGACTCCGTTTTCAAGTAACGACATAAAACCATCATTGAAATCAACCCCAATCGCATCTTGAAACTCGGTCTCGATATCACTTTGGTAAGAGTCCATCTCCCCGGTATTAACAAGCGCATCCCAGCTTTGTTTAATATTAAATCCTTCTGTATAAAAAATCGGCGAATCGGATGGCATAAAATTATATAAATCCGGCGTACCAACACTATTCGTGTAATCTATCCCGAGCTCCGCAAGTACGGCACTATCAGTCACACTGTAAGATTTTAAGCGCAATCCATCATCGGTATTCTCTATCGAGAAACCAAAAGCTTTTATTGCATCAAGCATTGTGGATTCTCCTTCGGAACTCAAACCCAACTGAGAGATGAAATCCGACTGCATAGCCATATAGAACTCCATGAAGTCGTCATCAAGAAACGATTCGCGTACCTGATTATAATAATCGCTATTTGCAATTCCGGTCCCGGCGGAATAAGTATCCGAAATCATCTGCAGCATCCATTCGGAATCGGCAACCACAAGATAATCGCCAATGCGTGAAAAATAAGTACTCGTTTCGATTGAAACATCCGAAGTGATTTGAGTCTCGAATTCGGTATATTCTTCATCCGTAACATTGGTAATTATAAATATTCCGGAATCTGAATCGTTAAGCATTACTCCCATCGCAACTTGATCATCAAAAATATCTTGCAACAACACGGCAATATCATCTTGAGACTGAATCCCACCAAGTAATTCGTTATAAACGGATTTTATCGAATCCGAAACATTTGTAAGATTAAATTTCGCCAGAATCAAAGTATCTTGCGGAATCAATGCATCCATTGGATCAACTTCCGTTTTCGCAAACATACTCGCGGAAGCCTGCGCTGCAAAAAGTGCAACAATCAAAATCGCAACAAGACCAAGTTTCATTTTTTTCATTTTATTTTGAAATTAAGGTTAAATTTTTCTTATTCTTCTCTTTTCTTCACTAGCTAACTATCTTCTCTAGAAACTAAATCCTCTCTTAATTCTCTTCTCTTTACTAGCCTCTTTACTATCCTCTCTAGCTAACTAGGTCCTCTCTTAATCTTCACTAGCCCACTATCTTCTCTAGTTCCTAGGTCCTATCTTAATCTTAACTAGCTTACTAGCTTTACTAGGTCCTAGCTAGCTCTCCCCGCACTCTTAAACCCCTTCTTCATCATCATAATAATATGTCCCGACATATCATCAACAGCTTTTTTCAAAACAGCCGGATCAAGCACATCCATTTTTTCCTCAAATAAATACAAGACTTTTCTCCTATCCGTCTTCAATTCAGCCGCCTTCGCATCCATTTCTGCAATGAAACTTTCCGGCAACGCCTTAAACAAAATATCCGAAATCGTCGTCGCATAATTCATTTTCGAAGCGCCGGAATCAATAGCCTTATTGAAAACTTCAATCGCCAAGCCGCTCCCGCCATGAAGCACCACATTCACACCCATAGGATTTACCAACTCTGCAACTTCTTTAATTCTGTCGAACCCAATCTTCGGTTCCTTCAAATACTGCCCATGCCCATTTCCAACAAAAATCGCAATCGCATCCGGCATCGTAAGCTCACACAACTTCTTCGCATCCTCGGCTTTCGTATAATAGGATTCAATATTTGCATCAATATTCGGATCGGAAAGCGCACTTGCCGCACCGATCTCCCCCTCTTCAACCTCAACCGAAACACCAAGTGGATGTAATTTGGTAACAATCTCCGCACACTTAGCCGCATTCTCCACCAAGGGCAACTTGGACAAATCCGCCTCAACTGAAGAGAAACCGGCCTCCACAGCACGATCAATTGTCGTTAAATCTTTCTGCACATGATCCATATGCAAACAAACCGGAACGAAATAACCGTATTTTTTATACATTTTACGAATTCCTTCATGCACAAGATCCGACAATCGCGCAGGCGCCATATTGCAATACTTGGCTTCACTTTCCGCCACCTCACAAATAACCGGAGACTTGGCCTGCCAAGCCGCCTCAAGAGTCGCCTCAACGACATATTTAGACCTCTGATTAATTGCAACAACTCCATATCCTTCAGCACGCGCCTTGGTAAGAAGAGTTTTTAGATTACTTAACACATATCCGCCTTCAAGCTCTCTAACATTAGGATTATTTTTTTTGGAAAACTCGGCAATTGCAGGAATTTGAGACATATAAATTTTTATTTAAAATTAAAAAATCCACGCATTTAAAGATACAATATTTAAGCGTTTTTTGAAACCCGAAAAAAATCAGGCAGCTTTTTTTGCATGTGCAGCTTGCCATTTCTCCCATGCCTTTGCTTGTTTTCCAGCTTCAGCCCTACAACGCGGATGTCCCATTAGCGCATTAACTATCTTATCAAAACCTGAAAACGGCTCGGAAAAACCTTTTGGAGGACCGGAATATCCATCGCCGGAATAATGCCAACCGGTCATAAATTTTGCGAAATTGGAAAGAGAATTTGGTACTTGCGTAAAAACACCAAAACACGGATCTCGCAAAACAGATGGAAGCATCGAAAAACATTCCCTAAACAATTCGGTAGCGGAAGAGACATCCGTATGATTTTTCAAATCTTCCAATCTCTTTAACCCATCAAAACCTGGAGAGATTTTTTCAATCTCGAGCAACAAATTTAAATATTTTTGATCCGCCTCGCTTATATCTTTTTTAGACCTGGATAATTCGATTTTACGCCTAACAAAAACCTTTATATTACTAATTAGCGCAGGAACCGCACTCCTCAACTCCGCCCCCAAAGAAACTGCAATAATGGCAAAACTTAATTCCCTTTGCTGATTTTTAGTATAACCACCAAACGCATCTGCCGCACTAGCCATAAAATACATTTTTAAATTACAAGTTTAATATAATACATAACTTTTACAGAACAAGCTCATCTTGCAAAAAGACACCCGGGATTGTACCATTTAACGGTATGAAGCTAAATAAACTTACGAAGCTCCTCGACTCAGAAGAAAAATGCCTTGATTTTGTACGCAAAAAACAATGGCCGAAAAAGATATTTTGCCTCAAATGCAAAAACTACAATTTGAGCATCTATAACGGGAAAACTTTAATTAAAAAATATAGATGCAGTCGTTGTGGAAACATTTTTTCCGATATCTCAAATACACCACTAAAAAGATGCCGAATAAAACTAAACCTATTGGTTCAAGCGATTCTATGCGTAGAATCCGGATTCTCAATCAGAAAAACCGCAAACTCAACAAGCGTAAATCCGAAAACAATCGTAAATCTCAAGAAAAAACAGAACAACATCCTCTCCTTCTTTAATCTTCACTAGCTTACTATCTTTTCTAGAAACTAGGCCCTCTCTTCTCCTCTTCACTAGCTCACTATCTTCTCTAGCCTACTAGGTCCTCTCTTCTTCAATACGCCCTACTCGCAATCGTCGTCAAAGGTGCAACATATGCAATTTCATCGGTACCTGGTCTAACCATACTCTTAACAATGGCACTTTGACTTATCGTATCAAGCGCCATAGCATCCAGAATCAGTTTATCATTCGCCTCGCTATCGGAAACCAGCTCCGCCCTTTCAGCCTCCAGTTTATTAATTTCATATCCTTTCGTTGCCTGTGAATTAAGCGATGTCAAAGAAATAAGTCCCATGACCGTAATCAAAAAGAAAATCACCATCATTAGCGAAACAAGCCCAAGATTTACTTGCGATTTAAGGGTAGTTCTCCTTATACCCCTTACTGCATACCCCTGATTTGTCATCATGAATTGACCCATATTTACTTGTTTGCTTTAGCCTCTTCGATTCCCGCATAAAACAGGTCTCGAAACAGATAAATTAATGTTAATGTAAGCGATAAAATTTTCTGACTTTCCATAGTATTTTAATAAGTTGTATTTTCCCTTTCTTTTTTCATCACCTCTTTACTAGCATCTTTACTATCTTCTCTAGTCTACTAGGTCCTCTCTTTCTCTTCTCTTATCTTCTCTAGCTCACTATCTTCTCTAGAAACTAGGTCCTTTCTTCTTCTCTTCACTAGCCCCAACTATCTTCTCTAGTTCCTAGGTCCTCTCTGCCACCCTCATCTTCGCACTCCTTGCCCTCATATTTTCAGTAACTTCCTTAGCCGCTGGCCGAATTGGTTTTTTTGTTAAAATTTCAAGCTGTTTTCCCCTTATAACCTTATGAATGAAAGGTTCGTTCGGATCCTCAAGATCCTTCGATAAATCTCTAAACACATTTTTCACAATCCTGTCTTCCATCGAATGATAACTGATTACGACAATCCTTCCCCCTGCGCCAACAACATCAACTGCTTGAGTAAGAGCATCAACGAGAACATGAAGTTCTCTGTTAACCGCAATTCTCAAGGCCTGAAACACTTGAGTCGCAGGATCATGTTTTTCATGCAACCTTTTCTTGATAAGTCCTATAAAATGCGCCAGTTCGGTCGTTGTCTCAAAAGGTTTACTTTTCCTTCTGGAAACAATATCCCTGGCAACTGTTTTCGACATTCGCTCCTCCCCGTACTTGGAAAAAATCTCCACCAACTTCTCTTCAGACCACTTATTAACAATTTCTCTAGCGGTCAAACTTTGTCTTTGATCAAACCTCATATCGAGAGGACCTTCAGATTTGAAGGAAAAACCTCTGGAAGCATCATCCACATGCGGAGACGAAAGCCCTAAATCAAAAAACACAGCATTAATAGAGGAAGCATTCGCATCACTAAGGCAAGTTTTCAAAGAAGCAAAATTATAATGAAAGTAGGTAACCTGTTCTCTAAACTCCTTCAAATTCTCTTTTGCCACCACCAGATTCCGCTCATCCTGTTCAAATGCATACAAATGCCCGCTCTTCCCAATCCGTTTCAAAATCTCTTTAGCATGCCCTCCGAGCCCAAGCGTCGCATCGACAACGCGATCACCCTCCTTCAGATTCAAAAATTCAATCACCTCCTCTTTCAAAACCGGTATATGCACTTTATTTTTGTGTTCAAAACTTGTGTACAAACTGTGTATAACTTTTTTATGCAGTTTGTGTTGAAAAAATAATCGATAAATAAAAATCGGTCAAAGCCAAATTTAAACAAACCGGAAGACCACTCCCGTTAAACAAGGAATGGATTTAATTGCAGGCAAGGCGTTTTATTGTATAACAATTTTGTACGCAATTATCGCGAAATCTCAAGCTCACCCTGTCTCAATATCTCAACCTTATCGCCAACAACCCTAACGATTGTCGATGGTTTTTTAACAGGTATATGCCCGACTTCAACAACATAATCACCCCTAAGCGCTTCTCCCGAAGAATACGGATTCGCGCCACCACTCAAGTTGGCACTCGTAGTCGATAATGGTCCTCCCCACATCTTAAGCATCTCAAGGGTAAATTTATCACCTGGAACTCTAATCCCAATCGTATCGACACCCCTATTTAAATAAACCGGGACCTTATCTGTACGATTCAAGACCAAGGTCAAATCCCCCGGCCATCCCCTGCCGGCCAATTCAAGAGCAATCTCGTTAAAAATCCCATACTCCCTAGCCTGATCCAACGACCCAACTATGATACTAAGCGGCTTATCTTTTGGCATTTGCTTAAGCTTGTACAACTTATAAACGGCTTTCTCGTTAAAAATATCACACGCCAAACCATAACAAGTATCGGTCGGATGAGTAACCACCCCGCCACTTTTTAAAACCGAAATAATTTTCCGCCAATCAGTATTCATACGGGAATACTTAAAAACACTTTAAGAAAATGGTCAAGACCATTGCGTAAGTTCCAATCGATTGACACAATAATTGTCCAGTATAATCCTTTTCGTAATTCTTAATTCCCATAAACTATAAACTATAACCTCTCCCCTCACATGAAACCACGAGTTGCAATAAATGGATTTGGAAGAATTGGTCGAGCATTTTTCCGTGCCAACCTTATGGCGGACTTGGTAGATGTAATCGCAATAAACGACCCATCCCCAAATGCGAACCTGGCCCACCTCCTTAAATACGACTCAATCTATGGACAGCTAAAAGGAGATGTAAAAGTAAAAGATTCCAATAGTATTATTATAAACGGTAAAGAAATCGTAACAACTGCGGAAAGAGATCCGGAAAAACTACCATGGAAAGACCTCGCAATAGATGTCGTAATCGAATCAACAGGAGTATTTCGAGACCGCGCCGGTACGGAAAAGCATCTTAAAGCGGGTGCAAAACGAGTTATAGTTTCCGCTCCGGGCAAAAACCTTGATAGAACAATTGTAATAGGAGTAAATCAGCAATCATTCAATCCGGAAACCGACAAAATCGTTTCAAACGCATCTTGCACAACAAACTGCCTGGCGCCTGTAATAAAAGTATTAAACGATAAATTCGGCATCATAAAAGGCATGATGACAACAATCCACTCTTATACAAATGATCAAAATATATTAGATGCCTCGCACAAGGGAGACATGCGCCGCGCAAGAGCGGCAAGCCTAAATATGATTCCGACTTCAACGGGTGCCGCACAAGCGATCGGAGAAGTCATCCCTGAATTAAAAGGCAAATTAAACGGTCTTTCCGTAAGAGTCCCAACCCCAACGGTTTCCATTGTAGACTTGGTATGCGAAGTAAATGTTTCTGTAACGGTCGAAGAAGTAAACAAAGCATTAAAAGAAGCTTCCGAAACTTACTTAAAGGGCATCCTCGGATATTGCGATGAACCTTTGGTTTCAAGCGATTTCGTAAAAGACAACAGATCTTCAATAGTCGATGCCGAATCAACAATGGTTATTAGCGGGAATATGATAAAAGTTTTGGCTTGGTACGACAACGAATGGGGCTATTCGGTAAGACTTGTAGAATTGGCCGCTTATATTAATCAGTAATCTTAATCCCCTCTTTTTCCCCCTCTTCACTAGCTACTATCTTCACTAATTCACTAGGTCCTCTCTTTTCTTCATCTTCTCTTCACTAGTCCACTATCTTCTCTAGCTCCTAGGTCCTCTCTTCTCTCCTCTTTACTAGCTTACTATCTTCACTAGCTCCTAGGTCCTCTCTTCTCCCCTCTTCACTAGCCAACTATCTTCTCTAGGTCCTAAGTCCTCTCTTCACTTCTTCACTAGCCCACTAGATGGATTCATCGATAAAAATCCTTTACGAAGACTCCCACCTACTGGCAGTCGATAAACCGGTAGGCATTGCTTCCGTACCCGCGGAATATATTCCTGAATCAAAAACAATCCAGGGTATGGTAAGAAGGTGGGCAGATTTGAACGAAAAAGGTTTCAAACCTTATCTTTTACATCGTCTCGACAAAAACACATCTGGACTAATTTTGTTTGGCAAACACGAACACGATCGAAAAAAACTTGAGAATATTTTGAGACAAGAAGATACAAAAAAAACATACCTGGCACTCGTAAAAGGCGTTCCGCGATTCGAAGAAAGCACGATAAAAATTCCTCTTGATGCCAGAACGGCAAATATAAAAGTCCCTGCCCTCACCCACTACAAAATCATCAAAAAATTCGGCCCAACATCTTTATTGGAAGTCGTAATAGAAACTGGTAGAAAACACCAAATCAGAAAACACCTCGCAATGATAAAAAATCCACTTGTACTCGATCCGGAATACGGAGACAGGCTTTTTAATAACAACTATCAACGCAAGCTGAAAGGTAAAGGACAATTTTTCTTACGCGCCTGGAAAATCGAATTCACACATCCTTTTACAAAAGAAAAAGTAATTATAAAAGGGAATTCTACTCTTCAAGGATTGGACCTCCTAAATACTTTCTGAAAAGCCTAACAATACTCCTTACAACACCTTTCTGTTCAGCTTCAATTTTATCAGAAAGTTCTTCCAGTAAATTAATAATCTCATTAACTTGATGTTGATTAACAGGTATTGGCTTGCCATCGGTGCCTCTCGAATCAACACGAAAACCATTGGAAGGATTAGAGGACGATAATAAAACCTCAACATGTGGCGGGAACTTATTGTCGTCCGGGACAAACACGCCGACACAATAAACATGATCATAGCGAAAAGAACTACCAGCCGGACTATGAATGCTTATTTCCAATTCGCGTTTTGCCCCCATATAAGGATGTTCGATTTTCAAAGGCAACACGACAGAATAACCAGCTGCCAAATTCACCGCACCATCCTCCCCATGACTTTCCATACCCTTTTCAACCAATCCAAACAACCTCAACCCGGCATGCTCCAATGCTTGAGAAGGAGTCCTTTCAACCTGTTCTAACCTCACGTGATCTTGCTCACTGGAAAAACTGGAAAACCCGACACCACCTAATAATTCTATCGTACGAATCATAGGATCCTCATGTGGAACCATAAATTTAAAATTAAATTAAAGAGCGGAATTAATAGCATAAACCAACATGGCAGTCAATCGTCTTGCAAATCCGCTCCCCTCCTTCTAAACTCTTCACTAGTTTACTAAATCCTAGGTCCTTCTCATGCTCCCTCTCGACCCACGCAAACAAAAGATTCTTCACGCCATAATAAAGCAATTTATAGAAACTGCCGAACCTGTTGGGTCAAAAACGATCGTAATCAGTTACAACCTTTCGGTCAGTACGGCAACAATCCGCAATGACATGGCTCAACTCGAAGAGCTTGGACTGATAACACAACCTCATACATCCGCAGGAAGAATCCCAACCTCGGCCGGTTATAGATTATATGTAGAACGGCTTGAGGATTTTGAAAAGGCCCAATCACTTGCGCTTGAAAACATAAAAAAAGTTTATCAAGAATACAAAATTAAAAAAGTTAAAGAAAAAATTTACGATGCCGTCGCCCTACTTTCTCAAGCAACATCAAACATAAGTTTCGCAACGATTCCAGACAACAACAGAACTTTTTATCTCGGTGTTTCAAACATATTGAAACAACCGGAATTTATCGAAAACCCGCTTAATGCAAGACATGTGATAGAAGTACTCGAAGAAGGGACAAACCTAATCAAAACACTGGAATCGCTAAATATCGGAGAAGATGTTGGGATTTTTATCGGAGAAGAAAACTTAATGGAACAAATGGATAGCTGTAGTATCATAGTAACAACTTATGAAATCAACGGATTCAAAGGATTCATAGGCATCCTCGGTCCTTGCCGCATGGCATACGCATACAATAAGGCACTGCTCAAAGAAGTTTCCAAATTAATCACCAACTAAATCTTCTCTTCTCCCCTCTTCACTAGCCCACTATCTTCTCTAGAAACTAAGTCCTTTCTTATCCCCTCTTAACTAGCTCACTCTCTTCACTAGTTTACTAGGTCCTCTCTTATCTTCACTAGTTCCTAAGTCCTATCTCTTATGCCAACAACCGAACTCAAACTCCAACTTGCCAAACTGCAAGAAGAACATGCCTCACTCATGGAAACTGCGAAAAGAGCGGCGGCAGATCTCCAGAATTTTCGCCGAAGAGTTGACGAAGAACGCGAAGGCCTCAAGATTTTTGCAAATGCGGAACTGATCAAGTCGCTTTTCCCAATAGTCGACAATCTTAAAAGAGCTTTTTCTCATTTACCGGAAAACTTAAAAGACAATGAATGGGTAAATGGCATCCAGGCAATTGAAAAACAGCTACTGAACACCCTTGCGGCAATCGGACTTGAAGAAATAAAAGCAATCGGAGAAAAATTTAACCCGAATTTTCACGAAGCGGTAATGCAAGGTCCGGGAGAAAAAGACATAATAACCGAAGAGCTCGAAAAAGGATTCGCGTTTAAAGGATTTGCAATCAAACCATCAAAAGTAAAAGTTGGAGATGGAGGAGCAGTAAAATGAACAAAAAAACATTAAAAATCTTAGGCTTAATAATCGCACTAATAATAATGATTCTCGCAATCAGTTTTCTTCCTCTCTGGACAAACTGTGGAGAATCCAAATGCTTTAAGGTCAATTACTGGCACACGAGAGCACAAGGAGTAATTTATGATTAAATTTTTTTTAATCATTGTATGCGACATATTCCCATGAAATCGATGTAAGCGGCTTAACATTTACGCTCCAATCGACACTTGAAAACAACTTTTTCAAACGCTTTTCAGCCCATCTTCCGGAGGTATAAGTAATGCCATTTTTTGAAATCACGGTAACAGTTTCATCATCGTGCCTCAAATAGTCCATATCCAACCCCTTATAAGACTCAACCTGGACATCTTTAGCATACTCGTTGTAAACCGTACCAAAAAGGAACCCACCTTTTTTAAGAACTCTTTTTATTTCTTTCAAAATCGGAATCCTTTCACCAAGAACACTTAAATTATTATAAAGGATAAAAACACCATTGAAACTGGCATCTTCAAAAGAAATATTCTGAGCAGACGACACAATAGCTGAAACATTTTTTCTATTTTTAAATTTATCATTACACTCATCAATAACAGATTTAACATAATCAACACCGACAATTTGAATATCCATATCAATAATTGGCTCAAATTCGCGACCATCCCCGCATCCGATAAATAAATATCTTTGACCCTTTTTTACCAAACTTATCATCTTGTCAGTTTCCGCCTTGTGGAAATCCTTAACTTCATCAGGCAAAACCCCTACGAATTTAGATTTCACAACGGGATAATACTCATTCCAAAAACGATAATTTACATCTTTCATAATAAAAAAATTAACCAATATCGACCTCTTATTGTACAACTTCTCGACAAGGCTGTCAACTAACTAGCTCGTTTTTTACAAGCATCCGTTTTCCCAAATGACGCCTCAATCTTGGGGTCATACTTGTCACCAGCCTTGACATCATATTCTTTCGCCCTTTCGTAAGCCAATTCAAAAAGCTTTGAAAATGCATCAGCAACCTCTTTACTTTCAATAATAACACCAAATTTTTCTTTAAGAGACATTATTGCAATCTTATTACCATAAACATTAATTTCAGGAGATATCGCAAAACGAGAAGGCACGATATAGGTTTTTCTTATCTGTTCCTCGTCAAGATTCCTAATCCTAAAAGAATCTTTACTATAAGCCAAAATACATTTAACCGGGATGGATAATTCCGTTCTTCTCTCGTAATACTCCGGGAAATAACCGGGATAAAAAGCATACTGATGTTCAACTGAAGCATAAGCCAATATCGGAGTATTGGAATGAAGGGTATCTTCATAAGCACTTATAACACCTTCAACGCCTTCATAAAAACGAACCTTAAGTTTACCTTCCGGATCGTTATATAAACTTTTTAGTTCCGGAAGAATTTTTTGAGCCCCTTCAAGTTGTTGTTTTTTTATAGCAATCTCCTCCTTAAGCATCATAATCAATCTATCCGGATTTTCTGCAGAATAAATTATTTTACTCTTTTCTTCATGAGAATTCACAAGCCCGCGAAGCTCAAGAGAACTAAGCAAATGATAAGCATTGGTTCTGGTAACCCTCGCCTTTTTTGCAACATCGGTAACGGAAGACGGACCAAGCTGCAAAAGAGCCATATAAACACCCGCCTCTTTGTCTGACAATCCAAATTTTATTAAAACCTGCAACATATAAAAAGATTAGGATTTTTATGTCAAAAAATTATTGACAAAAACAATATAGACAGATATCTGAAGTAACGCAAGAACACATCAAGCCATATCACGCTAGCGAAACTCAACCTATCATATATAATCATCGTTGCACTTGACCAATTTGAATTAGCACTCTACAATCCCCTCTGCTAATTTACCCTCTTAATTCTTAATTTTAACTAGTTCACTAGCCTACTAGGTCCTCTCTTAATTCTCCCCTCTTCCCTAGCTCACTATCTTCACTAGGTCCTAAGTCCTCTCTTTACTTCTTAACTAAAAACTCTCATGTCCAGAATAATAGGCATCGATCTTGGAACAACCAACTCATGCGTCGCGTATATGCAAGGCGGAGAACCTGTCGTTATAACAAATGCTGAAGGTACACGAACAACACCATCCGTCGTTGCGATAAAAGACGGCGAACGAATCGTAGGCACACCGGCAAAAAGACAAGCCGTTACAAACTATGAAAACACAATTTATTCGGCAAAGAGATTTATAGGAAGAATATACAAAGAAGTAAAAGGCGATTTACAAAAAGTTTCATTTAAAGTTGTGGAGGGCAAAGATAAAGAAGCGGAAATCATGCTTGATGGGAAACAACACCGCCCGGCTGAAATTTCCGCAATGGTACTGCAAAAATTAAAAGCCGATGCTGAAAAATATCTCGGAGAAACAATAACGGAAGCTGTCATAACCGTTCCAGCATACTTCAATGACTCTCAAAGACAAGCCACAAAAGACGCTGGAAAAATAGCGGGACTTGAAGTAAAAAGAATCATAAACGAACCAACCGCGGCAGCTCTTGCATACGGCTTGGACAAAAAGGGCGGAAAAGACAAAAAAGTGGCTGTTTTTGATCTCGGAGGTGGAACTTTCGACATCTCAATACTCGAATTGGCTAATGTGGACGGTGAAAAACAGTTCGAAGTCCTTTCCACAAACGGCAACAC
>Ga0172379_10007069_pt1 | contig 14746 bp, 15 predicted proteins | sample GrowelOW334metaG_FD_119756 | JGI IMG/M metagenome (GOLD analysis project Ga0172379, IMG submission 119756) | Groundwater microbial communities from an aquifer near a municipal landfill in Southern Ontario, Canada - Groundwater well OW334 metaG | ecosystem: Environmental > Aquatic > Deep...
CTCTCCCAGCGGCTCATCGATGCTCCCTTCCGCTTCGGGGAAATCCCCCTCCGCAAGGGCGACGTATCGGCGTTCCAGCACGACCTCGTTCCAGTTTTCCATCAGCGCGCGCTTAGAGGCTTCCGACTTTGTGAAGACAAGCACCCCCGACGTGTCCTTGTCCAGTCTATGCACGACCGCGACGCGGCGTTTCTCGCCTCGTTTGCGCAAGTACTCGCAGAGTATCCAGTAGGCGGTCTTGTCGCGCTCTGCTCCGGCCGCCGTCGTGAGCAATCCCGAAGGTTTGTTCACGACGATGAGTTCGCGGTCTTCGTACAATAGTTCCAGCCCCAACGGGAGGCGATACGGTTTATCTTTTTTCAAATGGATCGATACCCAGGATTTCTCCTGCTTCTTGGGGAGCGCGACCCGCCGCAATCAAGCCTTTATATGCCTGTGCAAGTCGTGAGGCCACTTCCGCCTTGAGTCGTTCAGTTTCTTTGCGAAATTCCTCGTCTTGCTTACGCTGAGCTTCATCCTGCTTGCGCTGAGCTTCATCTTGCTTACGCTGAGCTTCATCCTGCTTGCGCTGAGCTTCATCCTGCTTGCGCTGAGCTTCATCCTGCTTGCGCTGAGCTTCATCCTGCTTGCGCTGAGTTTCCGCCTCTTCCTTCAGTGCGTTGTTCCACCGAACTTTATCCATATAGCTGTCGTAGGTCATGCGCTTGGCCCAACTGTCGTTGAAGCGTTTGGTTTCGTTGACTGCTTTCATGAAGACCTCGCTTCCGATTTCGGGTGGAACTTCCGCCGCGACGGACAAGTCTTTACCGTGCGCGAAAAAGAAGAGCCATCTTTCAATCTCTGCCTTAAAGGTAACCGTTTCGATCCGATTTTTCAATTCTATGACCACGACGGCCGGATATAGCCCGAGCGCGTAACCTTGCGGATCGTGGTAACGGTATTCGGTGATCACATTCGCCTTTTGGCGCGGTTTATGCGGCAGCCGATCCCTCAGGAGCCAGATGGAGACAACCGGCTTGAGTTCTTTGTAAGATTCGCCTTTGGCGATCGTGGAAGAGTAAAGTTGCCCGGTTCCAAATATCATTCGTTCGATGAGCGGGCCTCCCGGATCTAGCTGAACCTCAACCTGAAACACGCGTCCGGCGGCGTCCTTGGCTCGGACGTCCACTTCCGTCTCTTTCGCCGCTGCATGACTGCGGAGATTCCGGGGTGGGACTAGCTCGATCGAAACCGCCCGAGGGGCGTCTATGAATTCCAAAACGGCGTTCAGGAAGCTCATGAGGATGTCTTTGTTCGCCTCGGTGCCGAACAGGACCTTAAAGACCGGATCGACCAGCGGGTCGATGGGGATGGGAACCAAAACTTTTCGAGAGCGCATACCGTGGATAGAGATGAATTTCGCGCGGTGCTTGTCGATTCAAATTAAATTCCACACAAAGACACAAAGTCACAGGGAAAGAAGAAAATCGAACCACGAAATCACGAAAACACGAAGGGAGCCAAGAATTCCGAATGTCTTTTTCGCGCTTTCGTGGTTATACCTGTTCTTGGCGTAGCGTCGCCTTTGATTCGCTACACCGCTACCAGGGTTTCACCGAATACTTTTTCCAGCTTTTTAAGAGTTTTCAGGGTGGGGTTTGCGGTCACGGGGTTTTCGAGTTTCTGGTAGACTTGATATTTGACGCCGAGCCGATCCGCGACGTCGGTCAAGGTCATTCCGGCTTCTTTGCGTTTGTTCCGAAGCCAGAGCGCGAAAGCCACGCCGGGAGCCGGTTCTATGGGATACCAATCGGGATCATCGCACAGAGGGGAAATCACGATTTTCTTGCCTTCGTCGATATAGGATTCCAACAGGCCCGTTAAAGCATCGACGGCCATAGCTTTAGCCAGTTCTATCGTTTCTCCGTAGGTTATCGGGCCGGAGTACAGATCGGGAGCTTCGACATACCAGACTTCGTCAGCTTCTGAAAACGTGATCTTACAGGGAATAATAGTTTTCATTTCAAACCCGCCTTTTTCAGAATGGAATTGAGAAGTCCCGGTTTAAGATCGGTTTTCCCATGTACGGGCAACACAATCGTTTCTCCATTTTTCTTCATAATATGGTGTGAGCCTGTGATGCGTATGATCACCCACCCGCGTTTTCCAAGAGTTTTACCAAATCCTTCGCATTCATTAATAAACTACACCTTTTATAGTGTAATATCAAGGAGTATTTTCAATGTCCCCTTCCAACACTATATGGATGTATAGAAACGGAATTCACCTAATGCTTGCCACTCTAGAAAAAAATCGAAAAAGTGATTTTGAAGAAATCGAACCACGAAAAAACGAAGGGGAATCAAGGATATCGAATATCTTTTTCGTGCGTTCGCGCTTTCGTGGTTATTCTAAAAGCAAAATGGAAACGAAATTAGATTTGTATCACGCTAGAGCGTATTTATACCCGAAATGAACTAAAACGTTAAAATACCGACATCCTTTATCACGCGAGTAATTGGTTTTCCAAACTATTTCCATACTCCTCGACATTTTGTGTTAAATATGTCGAAAATCGCTAACCACTGTCTTCTGCGTTCTTCTGCCTGAAAAGTGAAATGTTAGGAATAAAAGTGAAAACCTTGCGGTTTCTTAACTCTTTTCACATCCGTAACTTCCCTAAAAAAACTTGACACCGGGAAAAAGCGGTTGGTATACTAGGGCATCAACGAAGGGACTTGTGGCGACCGTAGGTCTCTACCCCTCGAGTGAGATTGGAGGAACTAGAATGAAGAAATTAGTATCCGTTTTGTTTGTTGCCCTTCTCGTTGGCGGCATGGCCTTTGCTGCTGACCCTGTAGTCAAAGTCGGCGGCTGGGGCCGAGTTATTTTCAACGCGGCCGAATCCACCGGTCAGGACGGCGCCGACGTATTGGTCGGAGTTGGTCCTTCTTGGGCGAAAGGTAGCCGAGTACGCGCCGATATTTCCGGAACCTCTGATAATTTCGGATTCCTGTTGCAGTTATTCTTCCATGGTGGTACGACATTTGCGTCTCCGGATAATGCCAAAATCTGGTGGAAAGCGAACGATATGTTCAGGCTCACCGCCGGCCGCTTTAAGGGTGATACCCTCCGCGGTAAGATCGGCGATTCCGATATGATCAACACCACCGACGGTGACTTCATTTTCGAGCGCATGGAACCTGTTGCGGGCGCCATGGCCGAAATTACACCGATGAAGGAACTCTACATCGCAGCCGCTGTTGATACCGATACGACCGACTATGCGGAAACAGCTTCCAACGTTTATCAGAAAGTTCAAGCCGGTGCTGGTTATACCATTGATAAAGTTGGTCTGATCCGTGCTCAGTATGTTGGAAAGTGGGCTTCGAAGGCAATCAACGTCGCCTTTGCTTACACCGGTATGGCCGGTCTTGTTGTTGACGCGGGTATTTTCATTCCTACCGCCGAAACCGCGACGAACAAAATGTCCATCGGTGCCAGCGTTTCCTATTCGAAAGATGCCATCGCCGCTGTGGTTCGTACCTATACTTTGCTTGCTGATACCCTTGGGTTCCGTGCTTCCGCCGATCTCTCCTACGTAGTTGCTAACCCGCTTTCCGCCGGTGTTGAACTCCAGTACGCGAAAGATGTTTCTGTTGCGACTCAGACCGTCGCCACCTCCGTTACCTATACCAACCTGTTCACTGTTGCTCCCTACGCCAAAATGGCTTACGGCAATGGTTACATGAAGGCTGGATTCGTGGCCAACGTTGGAATGAGCAGCGGTGATAAGCTTTCTTGGAGCATCCCCGTTATCCTGACCTACTCTTTCTAATCGACTAGACGTTTGACCTTCATACGGTAAACGGAAACACCCCCCGAGGTTTCTCGGGGGGTGTTTTTTTAACGAGAGAATCGTGCAAAAATATATATTATCCTTTGTTCTGATACTTTTATCTTTCTCGTGTGCATCGATCAATACTGTCAAAGATGATGAAGGAACAAGACTTATCGCGGATATAAAACCTGTGAAAGTCGCAAGGATCGGCGTTTCATTCGAGAAGTTTTTTTCGAATGAATTGTCAAAATCTGATGTTGGAATCGTTTTTCATCCACGAACTAATGATGTCACGCTTGAGTTTTCTTATCAGATGAACAGGAATGTATTATTTATTTCAGAAAGCGTACGTAGCAAGTTGATATCGTCAATTTCCTCTTTTTCTTCCGAATATGAGGCGCGTTCTTTAAACGCAAAAACTAATAAGTCGAAAACTAGAAAAGTATACGGACTTGGACTTTCTCGTCTTGAATGGGGGGTAATCTCCTTGAACGGAGAAGCCGCCCCGGAATTGATGTTCGGCTATATCTTTACCGATCCTACTTCTCCATATTTTACAATCAGTATCCCAAAGACTGAAAACATCAATGGTCAAACTAATGATGAAAAAGGAGATGAGTATTCAATTGAAACAAATTTGTTTTTTACCAGAGGCCAGGCAATTGCTTTAGGCCAAGCGCTATTGCAGGAAACGCTAGAAGCGGCTATCGATCCCGCTGATCTACCCAGCGCAATCAAAGAAGCCAAAGAAGAGTACACGACTAAATAGGGTATTTTGGAGTTTTATTCTCAATGCGCACAAGGCTTCTTTCGCTTATCTGCTTTTTCTGTCTGTCAGCACTTATCTCCGCCGCTCCCGCTACCCTCGGTCTCTGGGCGCGCGGGAACATCAGCCTCTATGACCAGGAAGGGAAGGTGTCCACCGGCCCGTCCTGGGTCGGGCAGGGGGCGTACAACGAACTCGGTTTGAGCTGGGCGGGAACGAGTTCCGGTTGGTCCGCGTTGGCGATGTACGGAGCCGATGGCGGCCCGAGCGCTTTTCTGGACAGCTTTAGGTACTATTTCAGGTTTCTGGACAAAAAGTTAAAGCTGTCTTTCGGGAAACCGCGGATTGACGATTACCGGATCAGTTCGTATATCGACGATATCGGGTACGGATCCCGGATCTTCACGGGCGAGCACGGCTTTTTGCTTCAGGCGTATCCCGCGCCGGGCTTGTCGCTGGCGGGAGGCTTCCAAGTGCCCCTTGAAACGATGAACGCGGCGGATGTGTACGACAATTTCCGTTTAGCGGCGTCTTATTCAATCGACAAGGTCGGCGTGTTCAACGCGGGGTATCTCAACGATATAGACCGGCAAGCGTTTTTTTCTACGGCGCTTCATTTTTTAGATCCGGTCAGGCTCTTGCTGGGGTATAAAGGCTATTTCGACGGATCGGGCGTGCAGTACGCCTACGGATCAGCCAAGGCGTCCGCTGGCAGCCTTAACTTTTACCTTGATTTGCTCGGTCGCTTCTCCTCCGATTTTCGCTATGAAGTCACCACGCTTGTTTCATATTCTCGACCGGCGTTTACCGTAGGTTCATCGCTTTGGTGGGTATCGCAGACCCTTAAAATCGGTTGCACTCCCTACGTCAGCGCGAAGGTTCCCAACGGCTTCGTTCGTTTGGGGTATCGCTGGGCGTACGCGTTTGACGGTGATCTTCCGACCTGGTCGGTGCCGCTGACGTATGAATTGTCGTTTTGAAGTTATATTTAATCGATCAGCTACTTGAGGAATTGGAAGCAAGGGGAGTCTTATGGAAGAAGTACTTACCTATAATGATCATGTCGGTTCCGTACATTATTGCGCGGAGAGTGAAGTGTTTTACGGAAAGGTTGAAGGCATTGATGATTTGATTTCCTTTGAAGGGAAAAGCGTAGACGACCTCAAGGCTTCCTTTGAAGAAGCCGTTGAAGATTATTCCGAGTTATGCCGTTCCGCCGGAAAAGAAGTGGAAAAATCCATAAAGGCGGTTTTAACGTGCGTATATCGCCGGAACTGCATAGGAAAGCAAAAAGAAGCGCTTTGCGGATGGGTATTTCTTTAAACCAGTTCATCCAAAAAGCGGTGGAGGACGAATTGACGAAGGAAAATGCGTTATACTAAAAAACGGGGTTTATATGCCGTTAGTATGTGAATTCAACGGAATAAAAATCTATATGTATTGGAATGATCATGCTCCGCCCCATTTTCATGCGGAATACGGCGATAACCATATTCTTGTCGATGTTCGCGCAACTGTTGTTCTACAGGGTGTGTTTCCTTTTAAGCAATTGAAATTAGTGTTAGCATGGTGCGAACTACATGAAGACGAATTATTGGAAAACTGGGCCCGGGCGAAAGATTCGCGCGAGTTGGTCCGAATAGAACCTTTACACTGATGGGGGCGAAATGATCGAAATAGTACAAGTTTTGCCGCTGGCCAATCATGATCTTATTCTTTATTTTGTCGACGGGAAAATAAAAAAGTACAATGTTGAACACCTTGTCGGGAAAGGAGTTTTCGCTCCTCTTTCTGATCCCGATTTTTTTATTAAGCGCTGCACTATTATGAACCATACCGTGGCCTGGGATATTTCCGGCCGGTTTGATCCGACAACCTGTGTGGATTTGGATCCTGATGTGTTATATCGCGACGGGATAGATGTCAAAGATCCTTTGGAGAGGATCGCCTAACTCAAAAGCCGGTAAGCAGCAGGTCGCATGCTGCGATGATATTTTGTCGTTCCGATGCGGCGGATGCAGTGTAAGCGCCGAGGGCCGAAACACGGATCGCCGCCATTTCCGAAACGACCGCGATATATTCGGAACCGCCGATTCTTAAAACTGGATGTATTTTCTCGATTGGTTGTCCGGACTGTCCCGCTCGGAGCAGCAACGGCACAACGATCCGGGTCGCCAAAATTGAAAGTTGATCGGATTGTATATCCATAAGGTAGGGCGTTCGGCTCTTTGTCCGAATGTCCGGGTTTTGAAATATGTCGAATTGCGCCATTAAAAACTCCGCAGTCCGTCGGAAAAAACACCATGCTCTTCAATATCACGGTTGTAAACGCCAATAGCGTCCTTATTTTTTTCAAGCCAGCGGGTATACGCCGTTTCTTTCAAGCGCCGTTTAATCGCGTCTTCAAGCAGCGCGGATAGAACGAGCTTTTCGGAACGTGCCTGTTCCAACAACTCGCCGTCGATACTCACATTTGTGCGCTCTTTCGTGTGCATCTTCATGTGTACATTTTAGATACACAACCTTCATCAGTCAATATCATTACCGGCCGGTGAGGGAGGGAGAAACGCGGGATTCGCTAGTCCTCGCCGGTAGGCTGCGGATCCGCTCACCCGCATTTCCCCCTCCCTCACCGGCTGCTACCGATACGGCTGTGGAAGTGCGTGAATAATCAAAATATAACGGCTTTTCGGAAAAGGGCGGGGCGCGCCCGGGTGAGTCGGGGACGAGCGATTCCCGCAGGACCTCCTGGTCCGAGGACCAGCGAGTTCCCGACTCACCCGAGGCAGCCCCGGTATTTTGTGAGGACTGCCGACACGATTCGCTTATACGCGAACCATCCATCCCTTGGTATCGGGGAGCTTGCCGTACTGAATGCCTTTGAGTACATCGCGCAGTTCTGCGCTGAGTTCGCCGACTTTGCCGCCGTTGAAGACAGCGGTTTTGCCTTTGTGGGTGAGCGATTCGATCGGCGTGACGCCGGCGGCGGTGCCGGTGACGAAGCATTCGGCGCCTTGGTCTAGGGTTTCGTTGATGGAGATTTTGCGTTCGCTCACTTTAATGCCGCGGTCTTTCGCAAGCTCGATGACGCTGGCGCGGGTGATTCCGGGGAGTATGGTGTCGCCGAGGGCGGGGGTTACCAGTTCACCGGATTTGAGACGGACGAAGATGTTGCAGGAAGAACCTTCTTCAAGGTAGGTGGCTTCTTTCGCGTCCAAATAGACGCATTCCATGAAGCCGGCTTCGTTGGCTTCGTGTTTGGCGATCGTGGAAATGACGTAGTTCGATGACGCTTTGATCCAGCCGGTTCCGTGCGGAGTGGCGCGGATACGGTCGGTCGTAGTCGCTTTACTGTGGCCGCCCGAGAAGTATGAGCTGACGAGGGTACAGACCACCATGACCCAGGGCGTTTTGCAGGGCGCGACGCCGATGCCGCCTTCGGAATAGCTGAAGGGGCGAATATAGACGGAATCCGCGGATGCGAAAGAGTCTTTTTCCCAGTCGGCTTTGTATGCGGGGCGGAAGCCGAGGGCCGCGTTTTTTCTGACCACTTCCACGCAGGCTTTGACGAACTTGTCTTCCGGGAAGCCGGACATGAGAAGGCCTTCCATCGATTTTTTGAAACGAGCGCCGTTGCGGTCGGGCCGGAAGAGAGCTAAGCCTCCGTCTTTCTGCGGCAAGGCCTTGAGTCCTTCAAAGCAACTGAGGCCATATTGTGTGGTGTAAGTCACTAACGGCATATCATCATAAAAATTGCGTGACGCGATCAGCGCGTCACGGTCGGCATCGCTCATTTTGTCTTCTTCGGCGGGAGTCTTGTGCGGTTTTTCAAGCCATTCCTCGGTCCAGGACGAAGGGGTATATTTTGAGCGGTAGACGATCGGATAGCTGTTAAGTGAAAAAGCCATAATGGCCTCCATATTTTAGGTGTATAACACAATACCACGCTCTAACCCCTAATGGAAGGGCTCGGCATCCATGCCGACGCGGAATCGCGGAGCGATTCCGCGGAGTTGAATGCGCGCCCATCCTTGGGCGCGTCCGCGTTGAAGCGGCGCTCCTCAGGCGGTTGACCGCAGGCGTAGGGAAACGTAGAATGGTCGTACTTCTTACGCACTAAAGGAATATCCATGGCGCTCAACTGCGGTATCGTCGGCTTGCCGAATGTCGGCAAATCGACCATTTTCTCCGCTCTCACTTCGGCCCCCGCGGAGGCGGCCAATTATCCGTTCTGCACGATCAATCCGAACGTCGGTATTGTCGATGTTCCCGACGCGCGCTTGCGAAAGCTCTCCGAAATGTTCAAACCTAAGAAAACCGTGGCCGCGATTACGGAGTTCGTCGATATAGCCGGTTTGGTGAAGGGCGCGTCCCAGGGGGAAGGGCTGGGGAACCAGTTCCTGTCTCATATCCGCGAAGTCGGCGTGATCGCGCATGTGGTGCGCTGCTTTGAAGATTCGGACATTATCCATGTGGCGAACAAGGTTGATCCTGAATCCGACATGGACGTCATCAATGTGGAACTGGCGCTGGCCGACTTGGACACGGCGGAAAAGCGGCGGGAACGCGCGACAAAGTCCCTGAAGGTTCAGGCGAAAGACCAACAGAAGCAGGCGGAATTGACGATCGCCGCTATCGGCAAGATTATCGATGCTCTTCAGCAGGGAAAGCCCGCTCGGTCCGTCCCGCTCACCGACGAGGAAAAAATCGCAGTGGCTGACTCGCAGCTTATCACCATGAAACCGCAGCTGTACGTCTGCAACGTGGACGAGTCGGGCATGCGGGACGGCAACAAGCACATCGACGCGGTGAAGAAGCGCGCAGCCGCCGAAGGCTCGGAAGCCGTGGTCATCTGCGGCAAGTTTGAGGCGGAACTGGCTGACTTGGAAAACGAGGAGGAACGCCTGGCGTTTCTCGGTGAAATCGGTCTTACGGAATCCGGCTTGTCTTCCCTCATCCACGCGGCGTACCGGCTCTTGGGACTCCGTACCTTCTTTACGGCCGGAGAGGATGAGTGCCGAGCCTGGACGATCCATTCAGGCGATACGGCCCCGAAGGCCGCCGGCGTCATTCACACCGACTTTGAGAAAGGCTTCATCAAAGCCGAAACCTACGCCTATGAAGATTTGCTCACGTACGGCAGCGAGGCTAAAATAAAAGAAGCCGGCAAGTATCGCATCGAAGGCAAAGAATACGTCGTCCGCGACGGCGACGTCATGTTCTTTAAGTTCAACGTATGATGAGACAACGGCGACCACTTACAATTAGGTACGTCGCCGTCGCGGGCGCGCACGTATTCCGTCGTGCGGCCGACTGGCCGCGCGTGAATCGATTCTTATCGGAACACGACGCGTAGCGGCGTATGCGCGCTGGTGTTTAGTCAATGCGGAACGCTTTGCGTTCCGCGACGGCAGGGATGCCGAGATGTCATGTTTTTTAAATTTAACGTATAGGAGCCTACCATGAAGCCCACAAGGATCGATGCGGAAAAGCTTTGGCGCGCGTATAACGATGACGAGGCCTTATGGCGCCATGCGCTTTCGGTTGAAGCGGTCATGCGTCATTTCGCGCTGAAAGCGGGCGGTGATCCGGATGAGTGGGGAGTGGTGGGTCTGATTCATGACATCGACTACGGATGCTATCCGACCGAGCATTGCGTCCGGGGGCGCGTGATAATGGAAGAGGCCGGATGGCCCGAGTCCTACATCCGCGCGATGCAGAGTCACGGCTGGGGCCTTTGCGTTGACGTTGAGCCGAAGTCCGCCATGGAAAAGACGCTCTACGCGGTGGACGAGTTGACGGGGTTCATCGCGGCGTGCGCCTTGGTGCGACCGTCGAAGAGCTTATCCGATCTTGAAGTCAAATCCGTTAAGAAAAAGTGGAAGATGGCGGCTTTCGCATCCGGCGTCAATCGTGATGTGATAGAAAAAGGCGCCGGGCTCTTAGGCGTGGAACTGGATTCCCTGATTAATGAAACGATCCTAGCGCTGCGTCCGGTCGCCGCGGAAATCGGGCTTGCGGGGTAGCGTTCGGATTTTTCCTGATATAAACAAAAAAGTGGGGGCAATATGGCGCAAAGTACGGGAAAGTGGACGCCTCAGACACGGGCGGACGCCGTGGCCTTCACGTTGGAAGGCATCGCAACCGGCGAGATATCCAATTTCCCTGAATTACGGGATAAAACGGACTCGTGGCCCGATGGCCCGTACAAACGCGCCGCTCTTGAAGCCGGATTCGCGCTGATCAAGAAACTCCATTGGGGCTATTTTGAATCTCTGGATCCGGATCGATTTCCCCGTTTGTGGGCGGAGCTGGTGTTGCCTGATCCGAAGTGGGATTTTGCCGGAGAGCTCAAGCGTTCCATTTCCTTGCCGAGTCTGTTCGTCGGTCTTATCGACTTGCACGGTTACACCAAATTTTGCCGGGAAAATCGGAAAAACCTTTCCCGGTTGACGCAGCTCGACGCGATTATCCAGAGAGAAGTTCCGACAGTTGTAGAAAGAGTGGGAGTGCTCGCCCGGCGCGTGCGCGGCGACGAAATCCTTTTGATCGGGGCCGGGGCCGCGGATGTTTTGGAAGCGGTTTTGTCCGTCGGCGAATTTTTCAGGACTGATCGCGTGATACGGGGCAGCGGCAACGTTTTTCCGCACTTTGAAATCTCCGCGGGTATCGCGGGCGGTCAGGGCTTCACGGACCTGGTGGTTACGGAAGACGGTGACCTCTCAGGCGACGCGGTCAATACGGCGGCCCGCCTTCAGTCCCGCGCCGGGCGTGTGTCTCCTGAACGCACTCGTATTATGGTGACCAGCCACTCCTTCCGCAAATTATCTTCCGAAGCAGCCTTGCGGGAGGATCGGGCGCGGTATCGCCTATTAGGATCGATTGAATTCGTGGATGCGGGAAAGGTTGAGTTCAAGGGCGTGACGATATCCGTCCATGACGCCGTGTTTACCGACGGTCCCGACAAGAAGCGGCTGGAATACAAGAACGCGCTCAGCGCTCTCTACGAATCCATCGATTCAAATCTCTGGAAAGGGCGCGTGTTTGAGAACGCGGTCCGGCTAGCGGAATTTATGGGCAGTGTGGAAGGAGACGCGATGGTCGCGCAATCGCGCGGGCGGGCGCGCGCGGCGTCGACGGCGTTCTCTCAGGAACGATACGAGGAAGCGATGGCGGAATTCGGCGCGCTTGTGGACGCCCTGGCCGCGTGCCCCGACGCGGATTTCCTGGCCCTTGAATACTTGCGGGGCGTTCGCGAATGCTATATGCGGATCCTTTCCACGTTCGAGGAAATTCTTAACGCGGAGACCGAGGCATCCTTGAACGTGCTTTTTCCGTCGGAAAAAGACCTGGCGAATTATCGTCTTTTGCAGACGCACCATTCGATGTACAAACGCGTTCAGGAAGCGACGCAATTACGCGTTCGCAACCGGAAAGCGCTCTGGTACCGCGTCGCCGACCAGGAAGGCGCTGCCTTGTGCGTTAAGGTCGGCGAGCCGAAATAAGGTACGATACATGCCGCGACAAGCGATGTTGCCGCGGCATGCGCTCCCTACATTTCAGCTGCCACCGCGAACAGCTTAATGCCTTCATTGGGAAAATCAGCCTTGATACTGCGAATGGTAGCGGTGACGATTTCGGCCATCTGATCATCGACATAGGCGATCAGAAGAAAATTTTCCTCGGGCCACGTCGGGGTTCCCATCCGCCTGAGTTGTCGTCCGCTTCCGTTTACCACCGGCAACAGGGTGTAATAAAACCGATCAACCGACTCTTCAAGAGCTTCCACGATCTCGTTCTGCACGGATCGATTCGCGATTATTTCCATTCGTTTCATTTTGCGGTTTCCTTTTTAACCCGTTTCCCGTTGACGAACGAGTAGAGGACCGGGATGAAGAACAGGGTGATGATGGTGCTGGAGATCAGTCCGCCGATAACCGTGAGACCGATCGGCTGGATCATGGTGGAGCCCTTGCCGGGGAAGAAGGCCATGGGGACGAGGCCGAGAACGGTCGTGAGCGTGGTCATGAGCACCGGCCTGAGCCGGGATGCGCCCGCCGAGGCGCAGGCTTCGCGGACGGACATGCCGCGGCCGACTAAGAGGTTGGTGTAGTCCACGAGCACGATGCCGTTGTTGACGACGATGCCCGCCAGCATGACGATACCGACCATCGAAAAGGTGCTGAGCGATTGGCCGGTGATCAGGTAGATCACGACGACGCCTATCATCATGAGCGGTATAGTGAACAGGTTGATGAACGGGTCCTTGAACGATTCGTACTGGCCCGCCATGACGCCGAACACCAGCATGATCGCCATCAATATGATCAAGACGAAGAGGCCGATCTGTTCTAGGATGTCCTGCCATTGACCTTCGAACGAAACCGTGACGCCCTCGGGTGCGACGAAATTGTCCGCCAGCACCTGCTTGATGGTTTCTTCTACTTTGTCGGCGCGGTTGCCGTCCACGACGCCGCCGGTCACGTGGATGACGCGTTCCTGGTTTTCCCGGTTGATGCTGACCGGGCCGGTGCCTTTTTTAAGCGACGCGAAGTTGGAAAGCGGTACCAAGGACCCGTCGCTCGCCGACACGAATATCTTTTCAAGGTCGGGTACTTTCGCCCGGTCTGAAGCTTGGAGCATAAGAACGACGTTGTACTCGTCGCCGCTGGAACGGAAAATGGTGGCGGTTTTGCCGTCCAGGCTCGCGTCGATCTCGTTGGCGATATCGGCGACCGTGAGACCGAACGAATAGGCGCGGTCCCGGTCGATAACGATTTCCACCTGCGGCAAGCCTTCGGCTATGTCCATCGTCGGGTCGGTCATGGCGGGAACTTTTTCCCGCAGTATGGAAACGATTTCCTTTGCGGCGGCTATTCCGGGATTAAGTTCGTCGGCGCGGAGGATGATGTCGATGGCGGAGCCTCCGGCGATTTGCTCGCTGCGACCCTGGCTGAACTCGAAAACGACGTTCGGAAAATCCTTGAAGTGAGAACGGAGTTTGTTCTTGATCTGCTCGCTGCCGTCCGCTTTTTTATTGCTGGAATCGAGTTTTACCGTTAACTCGCCTTTGTAGGTCGCCTCTGAGGATGACCCGAATCCGCTTGAGGTACTGCCGACGTTGACGATGAGGTTTTTCGCTCCGACGATGTTTTCTTCGGCGACCGTCTGGAGCTGCAGCATGACGGCTTTCGTTTCTTCGAAGCGGGTTCCGAGGGGAAGCTCCGCGGTGAGAGTGACCGAGTCCTCATTCATCGGCGGTGAGAAAATGATGTTCATGTGGGGCAGCGCGGCGATGCTCCCGATGAAGGCGGCGATAACCAACACCGCGGTGAAGACTCGATGCTTCATCGCGGCACTGAGCGCTTTGCCGTACGCCTTGTCCAGACCGTCAAGTACGTTCTTGATGAAAGAGTCGATGTCGGATAGCAATTTGTTCTTGAGCGGTTTCTGCGTCCGGGTATACACCACGAGGTATTTGCTCGCGAGGACGGGGACCAGAAGGATCGCCACCAGAAGACTCGCCAGGAGCGCGATTACGATGGTGAAGGTCATATCCTGGAATAGCTGGCCGATCATACCGAGCTTGTTTTTGAAGAAATAGATCGGAAGGAACACGCAGACCGTCGTCAATGTTGAGGACGAGATCGCGGCGAGCATTTCCTGGCTGCCGAGCATCGCCGCGACGGTGGGTTTCGCGCCGCGTTCCCGGTAGGTAAAAATGTTTTCGATGATGACGATCGACGCGTCCACGATCATTCCCACGCCGAGGAGAAGTCCGGTGAGCGTCATCATGTTGAGCGTGATGCCCGCGAAACTCATGGCCAGAAGCGTCGCCAGCACCGAGAAGGGGATCGAAATACCGACGATGAGCGTGCTGTTGAAAGTTCTGAGGAACAGGAACAGTACCGCCATAGTCAGCACGGCGCCCTGCAGCAGGGATGAAATGATTTCGTTGATGGTATCGCGGATCTGGTCGGTATTATCGTCGACTATGGCCAACGTGATCCCGGTCGGTAAGGCTTTCTTGAGAGCGTCGATTTTCTTGTATACTTTATTAGCGACTTGTACCGAGTTCGTACCGCTCTGTTTGCGGATGGACACGTAGACGCCGCTCTTTCCATTGATGTAGACGGTGGAAGTTTCATCGGCGTAGCCCA
>Ga0172379_10007070_pt1 | contig 14746 bp, 15 predicted proteins | sample GrowelOW334metaG_FD_119756 | JGI IMG/M metagenome (GOLD analysis project Ga0172379, IMG submission 119756) | Groundwater microbial communities from an aquifer near a municipal landfill in Southern Ontario, Canada - Groundwater well OW334 metaG | ecosystem: Environmental > Aquatic > Deep...
AGCCGATCCCGAGCTGCTCTGCGCACGGCACGCAGTACGTGTAGGTCTTCTGGTCGGGGTCTGCCACGGAGTCCTTCTCGCGAACGTTGTCGCCGCAGTGGCTACACTCGATTTCGTCCTCGGCTGGCCTCCACTTCGGGGAGACCTTCCACCCTCCGACGCGGTTCCCGTTCGCGTCGAAGATGTCCCCTTCGGGGTCATCTCGACCGTCGAGGGCGAGCCTTCTCCCTCCCTCCAGGTCCCGCGCCAGCTCTTGGAGTGCCTTGGCAACGTGCTCTGGCCGTCCCATTGAATCATCCCCGACACTGATTTCCAGAACGAACGTACCACGCTTCGCCATGTATCCTCCTCTGGCTCCGTGCCCTCATCGCCGCCCCCGTCGCACCGGGGGCAGAGGGAGAGCGCGAACGTGATGCTCAGTCGCGCGCTGCCACGCAAGCTCCGCTGTGGTGGCACCCCGGCGAGGTGAAGTCCACAGCGTACTCACCGACGTAGTGTCCGCGCTCGTGATCGCGGAGTGCCTCCATGGCCTGGAGGGCGGCCTTGGGCGTGGCGTACCAGTCCGTGTAGGACTGGTCATCCACTGCCCAGGTGACTATGAGCAAGGCACCTCCCGGGGGCGGGGTGCGCTCGGTGTCGCGGTCGCGGATGCGCAAGGATGCGCCAGGCTGCATCAGAGCAGCGTCGAGCACTACGCGAACCCTTTCCGCCAGCGCGGGCCGGCGCTCCACCAGGGCGCACATATCTGCCAGCATGGCCCCCTCGATTGTTTTGGTCGCCGCGGGATCGAGCTCAGCGTCTAGGAGGTCCGCCCCACCCAGCATCGCGCCGTCCAGATCGGCGCCGCGCAGGTTCGCCTGACGCAGGTCGGCGCCGCGCAGGTTCGCTTGACGCAGGTCCGCCCCGCTGAGATCCGCACCCCAGAAACAGGCTCCAGTCAAGATTGCGCCACGCAGATCGGCGCCGCGTAGGTTCGCTTTTGTGAAATCACCGCCAGAAACCATGGCTCGGGTCAAGCAGGCGTCTGCGAAGTCGCATCCTGCGAAGTTTGTGCCCCGCCTGGCTAGGCGGAAGCCTCCCGTCCCCTTCACCCAACACTCGTGCCCGTCCTTGATGATCCTAAGATCATCAGGGTCCATAGTCCCTTCCCGTGGCTCCGTCAGAGCATCAGCCACGGCGTCCATCGCTCTGCGTTGCGTTGCGTTGGCTGCCTCCAGCGCGGTGCGACACGCCGCTACTTGTTCGTTGGCTAGGGCGGCGATTGCGATCTGTGTTCTCATGGTGAGTGTCCTCTGTTTGGTGACGTCGTACTCTGCTCGGTGCTACGCCGCCGCGCGCCTGCGGCTCTTGGCGATCCCTCGGGCCAGGGCGATGCACGCTGCCTCCCGCTGCGTTGCCCCGCCCCTCACGGCGAGGGCGATGGTTGCCGCGGTGGTCCAGCCGCGCTTGACGTGGTCCGCGTAGATCCACCGCTGTGCCCAGGCCCGCGCCCCAGGCTCGCAAACGCTCCGACCGACCACGTCCTCGATCTCGATGCGGGTTTCTGCCTCGCTCGTGAGGGCGAGGGCGAGCACGCGCTCCTCGCGGCGCTTGCGCGCCTCCGCGGCCTGCTCGGGGGTGCGTCCAGCGGGGACCGTGCCCCGCCGCCCGAGGATCGAGAGCGCCCCCCGCAGGGTAGAGCCGTGCGCCGTGGCGCCAGCCCTGCGGACGATGACTCCGCGCTCGGAACGGACGCCTGCCCCGCGGGACGGCATGGCCCAGGTCGCGTTCCACGCCTCGACCCCTGCGGGGACGCCAGCGGTGAGAGGCTCGGCGTCCAGGGTGAGCACGCCATCGACAATCCCGAGCCCGCGAGAGACTACGCGCCCCTCGTAGTCGTGGCGCAGCACCCAGGTCCGGGTGACGCTGGTCCCCGGCCACCGCCTCTTGCCGAACTTCGAGTGCCAGACCTTCTCCGGCTGGCTCCAGCAGTCCGCCCTTCCTGCGTTGTCAGTCAACCTGACGGAGTCCTCCGTGCCGGACCTATCCACCCAAGACGATCCCGCAGAGCGAAGGCTCGTCTGCGAGAGGTAGGGAGCGAACGCCGCCTCGACCCCGGCGCGGATCATCTCCGCGCGCTCAGCCTTGCGGCGCTGTAGCTCCGCGACGAGGTGCGATGCGCCAGGCTTGCGGGTCGCGAGCGGGTCGCCAGCCGTGGGGGCGGGAGAGGTGCGACGTGCCTGGAGCGTCGCGTACCGCTCCGCAGCGATCCGGCGGACAAGCGCCCGCTGAGCGTGCGAGAGCTTCCCCGCCGCCAGGATTGCCCAGCGCTCAGCTTCGGCCTGCGCAGCACGGACGCCTCCGAAGCCCTCACGGTGCGCCGTGCCGTCCCGAGAGAACCCGGCAAGGGTCGCTAGCTGGGGGGCGCACCGAGCGAGGCGCTCCAGCGCCCCGGGCAGGCCCCGGCGGACGGCGCGGATCAGCCCCACGAGCCCCAGGGCACGAGAGACCGCTGGCTCGTGCCCAGCGTGCAAGGCGTACGGCCAGCACCCGGAGGGCAGGAGCCTGAGCCAAGGGCAGAGCGCCAGCGTGTGGGTGTTCTGCTGCTGTAGCTCCCAGTCCCGGGCGTCGGTCTGTACGGAGCGCTCGCGGGAGTTCTCCCAAATCTCCGCCGCTCTGCTGGGCAAGCCAGCGCCGGTATAGCAGTCGTTGGGGAGTGTCGGTCCGGTGTATGCTCGGAGAACCCGGGCGACCCTGGCGTAGCTGCCTTGGGACGCTGGAGTGGCCGCTGGAGTGCTGGTAGCGGCGCACGCCGCCGATAGCTCCGCTGCATCCCTCCCGAGCCTGGACGCGCGAGCGGGGAGCTGCGGCAGGATGGCGGGAACCGAAGAGAGAAGCTCCGCGACCGCAAGCAGACCGGCCCGCCGGGCCTCGCGCTGCGCCGCGATCCGGCCCGGGAGGGCATGCACCTCGGCAAGCTCCGCGGCGAACTTGCCCTGGGGGGCGATCCCCCGGGCTTCGAGCTCCGCCGCTCTCTGGATCTCGTGGCACGCGAACTCCCCAGCCCGCAGTCGGGCAGCAGCCGCGTCCAGCGCCCAGACTGCGCTAGACACTGTGCAGCCATCGGGGAGCCATGTTAGGACGGTGCCCCTGACAGCGCTCAGCACCGCGAGCCCGCCGCGGGCGGGCGGCTCGGCGGGGAGCACAACGAGGACAAGGCTGGCGACGCTGGCGGTTGCCAGGTCCGTCACCTTCGCTCCCGGAGCGAAGTCGGTTGCGATGGCGGAAAGCGCGTTCAATGCGTCGGAGGCCTTCATGGTACTTCTCTTTCGAGGGCGATTCGCTCGCCAGGCGCATCGGGAGCCCGAGGTGCGCGGGTAGTCCGCCGTGGTGTTCGCGCTCAGGCCGCCCGGTCCCGTTCCACCGGCCCCGGTCTCACTCCCCGCGCCTCCCGGGGTTGGGGGCGCGGTCTAAGCTGTCCAGCGCGCGGGTCTACTCCTGCGCGTATCCAGATGCCCTGTCGGCCTCGATCTCCACCGCCTGCTCGACGGTGATGGCTCCCAGGTCCACCAAGGACAAGACGTCCCAGACGCTCCAAGCCCTCTCTGCCTCGTTCGCCATGCGGGTGAGCCTTTCGGCTTCCGCCCGCCATCCGTCGATGGTTTCCATAATGCGGAGCCCGAGCTCCGCGTGCCTCCCTGCCTCTATCTTCACCTTTCCTCCGATCTGCGGTGCCGCGTCAAGCCACCCTTGTCAGGTAGACTGACGCCGCCCCGCAGGGCGGGCGGGCTACTCCTTGGTGTACCCGTCGAACCAAGGTCCTCGCTCCCTCGTTCGGCGCTTTCCTGCACTCTTCGTGCAGGTCTTCCACGAGGTCTCTGGGTCGGCGCAGTGCTTCTGTGCTTCCTCCAGCGTGAGCCCTGTTTCAATTGTCCGTCTGCTGCCGCCGTTCAGGTAGCTGCGCACGATCTTGTACTTGTCGGCGTCCCTCATGCTCCAGCTATCCATTGCCCGGTCTCCTTGGCGGGCGGTTCGCCCGCCGTGCAAACCCATTCTGCACGACTGGTGCCAAGGCTGTCAAGTGTAAAAACACCTTGTTTTCCAGGGTGTGCCGTTTCGGCACGCTGCCCTAAGTGTCCGGTTTCCAGACGCATCCCAGGGCGAAACGCAAATTCCCCGAGAAAACCGCGTCACTTTTTCAGACAGTGGTGTCCGGTTTTCAGACACTTCCCCGGAAAGCCTTTGTTTCTCGGGGTTTTGCGTGGTTGTCAGGCGGATTGACGCTTCGCGCGTTTCGCGCGTGCGGGTGGGGGGCTGGCGGGGCTGGGGTGGCTTACGCTCGGACGCGGATCATGCGTCCTGCGTGCGCAGGGGCGAGAGCATCCAGAGCCCGGACGGGTCCGGCGTCCCGTCCTCGCGCGCCGCGAGGATGCGGAACGGGTCGAGGGTGTTCAGGCCGCAGAGCAGGATCTCCTTGGCGGGGTCTTTCCCGCCCGCGATCTTGCAGGCGACCTCGATGCTGGCGAGCAGTTTGTCCCCAGGCATGGCCCAGGGCTCGGTGATCGGCTCGCCGTTGACAGCCAGCACCGGCACCTCGTCGGTGACCTGGCTGGCCTTGTCAGAGCCTTCGGCCCGCAGGCTCAGGCACGCCTTGCCGTCCCCGCGCATGGTCACTTGCAGGACCAAGGTGGACGCCGCTCCGTCCGAAGACGTGGCAGCCTTGGCGGCCTTGATCGCCTCCGCGAGGTCTTCTCGCGGCAAGCGGACAGACCACGGGTACTCCATCGCGACCAGCGAGGAGACGTCGGACGGCGAGCCGTCAGCAGTCACCGTTCCGACAACCAGCGAGCCGTCCACCGAGGAGACGTGGAACCACCTGTCGGTAACCCGCAAGAGCACGCTCTGCTCGTGCGACGCTGCGTAGTCGGACACCATGTCGATTGCCGACTTCGCAACAACCGGCAGCAGAAGGTGCGGCGGCATCGGAGCGCCCTTGTGGACGAAGGGCCGCATGACTGCCGCGAGTGCGCTGTTGTCGAAGCCCTCGGCCCGCAGCATCCCCGCTGCGTCGTCGGGGAAGATCGCGATGACCGGGGTGTCGAGCCTGGACGTGCCCCACTCAGTTCCCTCCAGAAGGTCGAAGAGGCCGTACGGGGTGATCTCGCACCACTCCCCATCGTCGGGGGATGGGAACTTGGTGAGCGGCATGGCGTCCGTGTCAGCCAGCGCGATCTCCAGCTTGCGCGGCCCGCACGCCAGCGTCATGCGGGCGCTGTCGTCTCGCAGCTTCAGCGTGACAAGCTGCGCCTTGTTGCCGATGGCGCCCAGGAAGACCGTGGCCTGCTTGGGATGAAAGAGCACGGTCTTGCTCATCTCCACGCTGGCTGCCATCGTTTCGGCGCGCAGCGCCCGGATCATGTCCGTGGCAACGACGGCGATGGTGCGGTTGTCCTTGCTGGTGGACAGCTTCACGTCGCCGCAGTTCCTCACCTTGTCGCTGGCCACCTTCGTGGCCTTGGTGAGAAGGCGGAGAAGGTCTTCCGCCTTGATGGTCGCCAAGGTCTCCCATGCTGGAGTTGCCTTGGCTCCCGCCTCGCCCTTCTTCTTTGCTGCCATGTCTCAGAACGCTCCTCTCTCTCTGCGAAAGTCTTGTGTTTCTGGCCCGAGGTGCTTGGCGCTACTGCTGCGCGGTCCTGCGTCCGCTGAGGTACGCTGCGGCGCGCTCCAGGTCGCCCTCGAAGAAGCGGGCGAGCGCGGCGGTCGCGGTGTCGGTGCGCTGGGCGAGCACCTTTGCGCCCTTGAACTTGGCGAGCCATCCGGCGTGCAGCTTCGCGATGCTCGCGGCGTCCGGCGCCGAGTCGCAGGCGGCCTTGTAGGCTGCCTCGTCCGCCGCGTAGTCCGCCGTGTGCGTGCCCTGCGTCTGCGCCTGCGCCGCAGGCTGCTCGGTGCGCTGCTCGGGGGCCTCGCGGCGCGACGCCTCGGGCGGGGCGACCGGCTCCAGTCCTGCCTCGTGCAGCTTCTCTTCCCAGGTCGTCATGCCCTCGCGGATCTCCGCGAGGAGCGAAGCGAGGATACGCAGCTCCCCTTTCGTGGTCGATGCGATGGCGTGCCCGAGGTAGCGCTCCAGCTCGCTGCGGGAGATGCCCTTCGCGCTATAGGCAGCAACACACCTTGCCGCGATGTCCGGCGCTGCCGCCTTGTCCTCCTCGGTGCGTAGTGTCTCCTCGATGACCTCCATCGCTTCCTCGGTGATGTCCGCCGGGACCAGGCGCAGCACGAGCGTCCGCTCGGTCTTCGCGACGTTGGCCTTCTCCTTCATGCGGACCTCGCCCTCGTTGGCGCGCACGATGAACACCTCCTTGCCGCAGGAGTTCTTGCGCTTGCCGAGCACCTCAGCGCCCTCCTTGACGTAGCTGCGCTCCGTGGTCTTCTCGACCACGACTTCCTCCTCGTAGCAGGCGTTGGACTCCAGGTCGGTCACCCGCACGACCACGATGCGCTGGAGGGGCGTGTCGAGCTTCACGGTCACCTGGGAGAGCATGTTCCCGAGGGACTGGAAACAGTGCCGCGAGAAGCTGACGCTGGGGCCTGTGGCGAAGGTGCGCTTGCCGGTGGCCTTGTCCGTGCCGGTGGGCAAGGCGTACTGCGCCGACGCTGCGAAGCGCGGCCGTGAGCACGCATCGACGATGGAGTCACGGGCGCGGTTCATGTTGCGTGGCCGCGACGCCGCCATCACGAAGCGGGCCTGGATCAGGGCCTTCGCGGCTTCGCCCTCCACTGAATCCGCCACAGTCATGTCCACCGAGAGGGGGCGCTGCTGCTGGGGCGCTCCGCCGCCGTTCTGGCGCTGTGTCAGGCCGCTTGACGACTGGTTGACGACTGCGATTTCCTTGTCTGCCATGGTCTCTATCGCTCCTTCGTTTTCGCCAGCATGAACTTGCGCTGGTTTCCCTTGGAAGTGTGCTTCTCTAGTAGTTCCTTGACCCATTCTTTTTCTTTGCCCTTGCAAAGCTCCAGGGCCACCTCCTTCCATGCTGTGGTCTTCGAGCCGTTCTGCCAATAGCAGCGCCACCCAGGCCCCTTGCACTCGCTCGCGCTTCCGATGAGGTGCTGGAGCTGGTTCTCTTTCAGAGAGAGAACGATGTCTGCCTCGTCCTTGGACGCGCGCAGATCGAGAATGTCCTCCACCAGGCGTTCGATCTCTTCTGTCGGCAGGATAGGCGCTCCCAGCTCGGAGCTGCACTTCTCCGCATGCCATGCGCGCCACCTGTCAGAGCCGTCCACGGGTGGTTGAATGTCCGGTACAACGAAGTCGAACCAGAACGCAGTGGCAGCGCGCACGAGCCAGGCGGCCTTCTCTTCGTCCCAGGGCACGGGCCGGACCTTCAGGTCTTGTCCGCCGATCAGGCCCACGAGATAGCCACAGTGGACACCGGACACCTCCATCTGATAGAGGTTCTGGAGCAGGTAGTACGGCGGCGCGTCGGAGGGGTCGCGCCACTTACCAGAGTTGTACGCCCCGGTGGCCTTGGCCTCGACGACGCACGTAGGCTTTTCGTTGCCTTCTCCGGTAGGGTCTACCCCTACGCCGTCCGGCGTCGCGAATACCCACGGCGCGTCGGGGTGAACGAGGGTGCCGTTTTCGCTGCTGGGCCAGTAGTTCTGCGGCGTGATGATCTTGTGGCCGGTGCGGTCCGCAAACATCTGAAGCACCACCGGCTCCAGGTAGCGGCCCGCCGCCATCTGCTCGTTGTCCGGCTCGTCAGGGCAGCGGCCGGTCTTCTTCAGCCAGACCCCGAGGGCGCTCTCGTAGGGGTTCACGCCGACGATGGCACCGATCTCCGAGGCGCCGATGCCGCTGGCTCGAATCGCCTTTTGTGCTTCTGTGAATGCCATCGTTTCTCCCGGCGAGAGCCCAAGGTAGCCCACTTCTTGGGCGCGGTCAAGACTCTTTTGTCTCCGTCAGTCCAGTTGACGCTCGCGTCGCACTTGCGTTCTGGGCGAGTGTGGACTATAGAAGGTCTTCGGTGAGCCGGCGCTCCTGGGCGGTCTTCGTCCCAAAGGGCGGGTCGGCAGAGTGAGAAGGAGAGCAGAAGCCATGGGCGAGGAAAACAGCAAGGAAGTCGTGAGCGAGAAGACCGAGGACGTGGTCTCGGCCCGTGTCGAGGGAGCGCCGCAGCAGGCACCGGAGGGCATGGGCGTTGGGCCCGCGATGTACGGTGGCGAGCAGATGGACTCGCGGGAACTCGTTGCGCAGCTCCAGCCTCTTGTCGTATATTTGTATGCGGTACACCCGCCCCAGGTGGTGCTGCACTTCGCGAAGATGCTGCTGCACTCGGTGGCCTCCGCGCAGATCGACGACAAGCACGCACCGCCCGAGGTGCTCCGGTGGTTCCAGGACCAGGCCAACCGCTGCCGGTCGGCCCTGTCGATCCTCGACTCGATCATCTCCGTGGTCCCCGCGGGCGGCCAGGCCCAGGTGATGCGCGTGGCGCCTCCGGGCCGCAGGCAGGGGCGGTAGTCGTGGCGAGCAAGGTCGAGCGAGCGGCGGAGCAGGTGCTCCTCACGCTAGACCGAGAGTCCAGGCCGCTCTCGGGGCCGGACTACGCCGAGCTCCTGGAGATGCTGGAGGATGAGGTGAGTACCAGGCTCGAAGCCTTCAGGGAAGAGCAAGCCTTGGACGGGTAGCCTCGCTTCTGCCCTTGTGCCTTGGGCCCATCCATGTTAGCCTTGTCGCATCATGCCTCCGCGCAAGGCCCCCTCCAAAAGCCAACAGCCAGTCCAGATGATACTCAGCACTTGCGCCGTGGCGCGAGTGCTTATGCCTGAGCAAGAAAAGGCAGCCATCAAGCCCAAGCAGGCATACGTGAGCCACGATACTGCGGCTCCTGCGAGGGCGTTTGTCAAAGAAGTGGGGGCGCACACACGTATAGGCGGCGAAGCGGGACAGCTCATCTTGTCGGCACTGGTGCGGGATAACCCCCTAGAGCTCGTCGCGCTTGCGGAAGCCTTCGACGCGAGAAAGAAGGAAGGATGCCAATTTGATGAGGGGTGGCTAGCCGAGACAGCGCGCGCCATCAAGAGGGATACGCCACAAAAGCCGCCAAGACCTTCCAAGGAAGAGGTGGCATCGGTGGCGGTCGATGACCCCAGGTATCCGCCGTGGTACGGGCTGAGATATAGGGAAGCATGCTCTCTGTGGTGGAGCCCGATATGGGACTACACTTTTACTGACGAGGAGCAGGCCGAGAGGGCTCCAGTCCGGGCGTTCTGGGCGAGGCTACAGCGGGAGCACGAGGAGAGGCAGAAGGCGGCAGAACTAGGGCTCGCGGCGGCCGAAGAGCCCAAGTATCCGCCGTGGTTTGGGCATGCAGAGAGATCGACCTCTCCGGCGTGGCATGACCCTTTGCGAGACCACCTCTTTGCCGACGTGGCCCCCGACCTGCGGGCTCCAGTCGAGGCGTGGTGGGCGCAGTTGCGGCGGAGGTACGAGGAGAGGCAGAGGGCGGAGAAGGAGCTAGAGCGCGCAGAGTCGGAGCGTCAGGCAGACTGACAAGCTACGGCTTCTCTCCCATCCGCTTGACCAGCGCAGAGAGCGACGCTAGCGCTTCCCCACCCTCGGAGTTCAGGTCCGCCGCCGCTTCGTTCACCTCGTCCTGCGCCTTGCGCAGCAGCTCCAGCGCGTCCTCCGGCACCTTGGGACTGGAGAAGAGGGCTCTCGCCTGCTCCTCCCGCGCGAGGGCTGCGGCGAGGTAGACCAAGCGCCGCTGGTGCGTGGGGCACAGGTCCGGGCTCACGTTCCAGCCCTCGGTCCTCGCGCAAATAAGCAGCGACTCCTCGGAGTCTCCGGGGCTCCCCCGCAGCTCTGCCCCGCAACAGCAGCAGCGCAACGCGATGATCTGGACGGTCAGGGTGGTGAGCATCTTCGCGTTGTAGCTCAGAATCGGCGCGGAGTCAAAAAGAAGCACTTGACACGCCTGTCTGGTCGTGGCAGCGTTGCTGTCATGGTACCCTCGGAAGTTTTGGCAGCCATCGCGCCGACGGACAGGGTGATGTTCACCAAGCACCCCTTGGACGCCGACAGACTCTTTTCGGAGCGCTACGCGCAGCGGCCCAACAATAAGCCGAAAGGGGTGTGGTACTCCCTCGGAACGCAGTGGCTCGACTGGAACACAGGTGATAGTTGTGGGGAGTGCAAGAACGGCGGATTGGCCTACAACTTGGCCTATCGTCTGGTGCTGCGCGAAGACAGGATCGTTCGGCTGGCCACCGTGCAGCAGATCCGCGAGTTCACTGGCTCTGTCCTCGGCAAGAGCCGCAACCCTGACGAGTGGAGAAACGACTGGCCCGCCGCAGCTCTCCTCGCGTCCGGCATCGAGCTGTGCTTCTTCCCAGACCGGGATATGATGACCACGTCAGACAACTACCACATCTTTTCGTGGGTGAGCGCCTGCGACTGCGCCAGCGGTTGCATCTGGAGCCCGGACGCAATCGTCTCGGCGGAAGAAGTGAGGGCACAGTGACGCAATCATCCGGTGACCTTGGTCGAGACGTAGACCCACGCGTGACGCCAGCCGCGAAGACGCTGATCGTCGCCTTGGCCGGCGAGGAATACGAGGTCGGAGCGCGACGCAGAGACCACGACGGACACTGGACGATCTGCGTGTGGATTGGCCCGCTTGACGTCGGCGGCCCTGGCGCGCCAAACTTGTTCCTGAGCCCTCACTACTACAGCACCGAGGCGCAAGCCTGGGCCATGCTCCAAACAGACCTCATGGTCGTGGCAGTCTGCGCCGCTGGCCGGCTAGGCAAAAAAGCTAGCGAGCAGCAAAACGACGCCGACTCTTGCCGCGCCAGGGCGGCAGCGGAATTGCGGCGGGCTGCGGAGCTTGATGAGCGAGCCAAGGTTGACAGCTCCGCCGCTGAGGTGCTGCGTAGCGCTCTTGGGCGGTGCATGGCGCTGCGATAGTGACAACGGTGCCGTCAGGCAGCCTGACACTGCGAATGGGAAGGGGTTGACCATGAGAGTGTACCGCTACGGTCTGCTGAGGCCGACCGACGAACAGGAGCTCGGGCTAGTGCGCGAGCAGATGCGGCTGGCGAACAAGTACCGCAACTGGCTCGTGTGGCTAGAGCGCGGGTACAGAATGGCACTGTCGGAGCTGGTAGACGCACACCCTTCGGTCGCTCCGTTCCTCTCGGAGACTGAGGCCTCCGAGGTGAAGGTGGACGCCAAAGAGGTCAAGATCAGGCGCAAGCGCAAGGCGACCCGGTCCAGGTCTGAGAGCACGGAGGACCGTCAAGAAGTGGCTACTGAGCGCGTGAGCCTCACAGAGCGGCGCAATGCGCTCTCCGCTGCCCGTTGGGCTGCGCTCAAGGGTCCGCTCAAGGCGGAAGCGAAGCGGATGAACGACCTCTGGGAGGAAATGCAGAAAGAGACACGGCGCCAGTCCGTGTGCGGCGTCTTTTGGGGTACTTCACAGATTCAAGACCTAGCGATGAAGGAGAGCCGCAAGGCCCTCCTGTGGTACCGCGGCAAGCTCGCCCTGCCGGACTTCGTTCGCTGGAGCGACAACCAATCCGTAGGCGTCCAGGTGCAGGATAACATACCCCCAGAAGACCTGTTTCGGCAGGGCTCTCTCGTTCGGATCGCTCCAGTGAGTCCGCAGGCTTGGAGCGAAGCGGTTCCAAGGGGAGACCGCAAGCGCCTCCAGCGCACCGTGCTCTCGCTCAGGGTGCAGTCAGACGCGAAGCGGCAGCCGGTGTGGGCACATTGGCCCATGATCATGCACCGAGCCATCCCCGCGGGCTGCGTGGTCACCAGGGTTGCTGTGCGGTGCCGGATGATAGGCCCGCGGGAGGAGTGGTACGCCACCATCACCGTTGACGACAGCAAGGCAGAGACGGCGCAGCCGTGCGGCAATGGTACCGTGGCGATGGACCTGGGCTGGCGGGCAATGAAGGGCGGAGGCATCCGCGTGGCCCGCTGGCGTGACAGCGACGGAGGCAGCGGAGAATTCCAGCTAGACGAACACATCGTCAGCTCCCTACGCAAAGCGGAAGGGCTCCACGCCACCAGGGATGATAACTTCAACGAGGCACGAGCCAAGCTCCAGAAGTGGCTTGCCGGCGCTCCAGACGTGCCTGGGTGGCTGCGCCTGGACACCGAGACCTTGGGCTCTTGGAGGAGCCTGGAAAGGCTCCAAGCCCTAGCCGGCAAGTGGAAGAAAAACCGCTTCGCGGGGGATGAGGAAGGCTACGCTGCTCTGGAGCAGTGGCACTACCACGACTACCACCTTTGGCAATGGGAGAGCGACCAGCGCGCTAAGTCGTTGCGCCACCGCAGGGAGCTCTACCGTATCTTCGCGGCGAAGATGGCCTGCCGCTACAGCACCCTCGTTCTGGAGGACTTTGAGATCCCAGGCGTCGCCAAGAAGCCCACCGTCGAAGAGGACAGCGAGTACAACAAGAACGCCGCGCACAACCGCCAGCTCGCCTCGCCGCACGAGTTCCGCGAGTGCATGAAGGCCGCGTTCGTTGCCCGCGACGGAATGGTGCAACTGCTGCCCTGTGCGGACACTACTCGACACTGTAGTGTCTGCGGGTCTCTGGAATTGTTTGACCAAGCCAAACACCTGTGGCACACTTGCCTTGCTTGTGAGGGTGAGGGCCGCGCGACGACCTGGGATCAGGACGACAACGCAGCGCAGAACCTACTGGATCTTTGGCAAAATGGAGCGGACCCCGTCAAGACCGTAAGCAAGGCTCTGGCCTTGGCAAACAAGCGAGAGCCGGCCTGGATCAAGGCGAAGCGGCTCGCCAGGGCGAAGCGAGAGGCGGACGCGAGCGGAGCGGTGGTGCAGCAACCCACGGAGGCGCTCGAAGCGGAGTAGTTTCGCGGGGTTGCAGGAGACGATGCGCCTGGAGTACGTGATCAAAGGTGGCGCAATCCGTGCGTTCTGTGCGGCGCTCGCAAGGCGTAGTGCAGGGCCGCGAAACCACGCAGGAACGCGGGCGGCCACGACAACGGCAGCTCATCGCCACGAAAGATGAGACTTGTCTCGGTGCGCTTTGCGCCGGGACGCTCCAAGCCACGACAACGGCAGCTCATCGCCACGAAAGATGAAACACCTCGTCACCCGGGACAAGTCCACGCTCTCGCAGCGACGACAACGGCAGCTCATCGCCACGAAAGATGAGACACGCTACTTTCTGTGCTGCGGCTGCGACGACAACGGCAGCTCATCGCCACGAAAGATGAGACCTCGGTCAACCTTCTTGCCCTTGCTGCCGCCCTGGCGAACGACAGCGGTAGCTCGGCACCGTAAAAGCTGAGACTCCGGCCGGTGCAAGGTAGACGTCAGGGGCCAAGAGACAACAACGGCAGCTCTACGCCGCGAGAGTAGAGACAGCAGGGACGATACGGGGCTGTTGGGCGCTGTACTCCTGGCATGACAGCGGCAGCTCTACGCTGTGAGAGTAGAGACGGCGGGGGATGATGGAGCCCGCTGGGCGCTTGGAGACGACAACGGTAGCTCGGCATCGTGAAAGCCGAGACCAGGGCTTGCGAGGCCCCGTCGCCAGTTGCAGCGGTAGCTCTACGCCGTGAGAGTAGAGACGAGCGTGTGACACCCCGTGACTGGCTCTCAGCACGCTGACGACAGCGGTAGCTCTACGCCGTGAGAGTAGAGACGCAACGGTTCGTTGCCTGTGCTTCCTGGAATTGCGATGACAACGGCAGCTAGGCGCCGTGAGAGCCGAGACAATCCCCTCGTCTCGGCATGAGGCAGGCGGAAGATGACAGTGGTAGCTCGGCGCCGTGAGAGCAGAGATTTGCTCGCGTACTCAACTCTCCAGCCGGAGCCTGGAGTTGATAACGGCAACTCGGCGCCGTAAAAGCCGAGACAGGTGAGAGAGCTTGCTGCGGTCTGCGTCAGGCTACCTGACGCCTGGGCGCTACCGCTTCGAGAGCACCGTGTAGAGCAGATACAGGCCGATCCCCGTTGCCGCGACGGCTGCGATGGTTACGGCGGGGTTGCCTTTCGCCAAGGCAACAAGCTCCCCCTTGCCGCCATCGTAGTCCTCGTAGTTGTGGACCTCTTCGTCCATCGTCGCGTAGTCCTCTCCAGTCTCCCCTGCGTTCGGCGGCGGCGCCTGCCCGAATGTCGCGGCGAGGGCGGCTTCGGTGAGGCTCTGCGACGCCTCTCGGGTGAGCTCGACGTGGACGTGGTCAAGGTGCGGGGAGCCCGACGTGCGGCGCGAGGCGCGCCCGTTGCCGACCTGGCCACGCCAGTAGGTGATGTACTGGATACCCCAGCGCCCAGCGTTTGCTGCAAGCTCGTTGGCGATCTGCTCCCCGACGGCGCGGTCAGCTTCGAGGATCATCAGGTCCACGGCGCGGCCTTCGCGGTGGATGTCGATGTTCTCTGCCCTTGGGTTCGGCGTCCGCCCGCTCTTGCTCAGACCGTGGATCTGCGGGAATCGCGCCCGGTAGAACGCTGCCAAGGCGTGGATGCCAGGGGTGATCGTGCGTTAGTGGGTGCCTTGGGACACCGGGGCTCCGGGCTGGAACCTCGGCATCGCGGGGTCGATGGCGGGAGGCCGCCAGGCTTCGCCTTGGAGGGACTGGGTCATGGCGCTACGGCCTTTCCTGCGTCAAGCCCACGGGATGCTCCGGCGGGGAGTAGACGCTCACCAGAAGTGCGTCTTCGTCCTCGGAGGCATTGCGCACGCGGTGCCTTGTGCCGAGGCCCACAGCGACGGAGCG
>Ga0172379_10007071_pt1 | contig 14745 bp, 17 predicted proteins | sample GrowelOW334metaG_FD_119756 | JGI IMG/M metagenome (GOLD analysis project Ga0172379, IMG submission 119756) | Groundwater microbial communities from an aquifer near a municipal landfill in Southern Ontario, Canada - Groundwater well OW334 metaG | ecosystem: Environmental > Aquatic > Deep...
CGCAACTTGGTTATCAAGGGTCGCATCAAGACCACCGAGGCGCGCGCCAAGTCTATCCGCCCCATGGTAGAAAAGATGGTCACCAAGGGCAAAAACCCGACACTGGCCAACCGCCGACTGCTCATCGCATCTCTTGGGGATGAGCGCACGACAGCTAAGCTCATCAAGACTTCGGAGCAGTATCAGGGCCGCTCGGGCGGGTACATCCGCATCGTTAAGATGGGTCCGCGCAAGGGCGATGCCGCCCCTATGGCTATCGTTGAGTTCGTATAACTGACTGACATTTATGATTACTATCGACGCACAAGACAAGACCCTGGGACGCGTAGCGACTGCTGCGGCTAAGGCGCTGCTCGGCAAGCACACGGCAACCTTTGCCAAAAACATCGTGCATGGCGAGGAGGTTAAGGTCATCAACGCAGGCAAAGTCCGCGTAACCGGCCAAAAGACCCGCGACAAAGAGTACATCCGCTACTCGGGCTACCCAGCTGGCCAAAAAATCGAGAGCTACGCACAGCTCACTGCGCGCAAGGGCAATGGCGAGGCTATCCGCAAGGCAGTTTTGGGCATGTTGCCTAAGAACAAGCTGCAAAAGCGCCGCATTAAACTTTTGGAAATTACTGACTAACCACCTATATGGCAACTGCACTAAAATCTACGTACACCATGGCTGTCGGCCGCCGCAAGACTGCTGGCGCTCGCGCACGCTTGACCCCGTCGAGCCGCAGCACGGTGGTTATCAATGGCAAGGAAGTCAACGACTACTTTACGACCGACGCACTTCGCACGACTGCACTCGAGCCGCTACTTAAGATCTCGCTTCCTCAAACCTTTGAGATTACGGTTGTCGTACACGGCGGCGGTATCTCGGGTCAGGCAACGGCTGTTCGCCACGCTATCTCGCGTGCACTTATTGAGATAGATCCGAGCCTCCGTGGTGCTCTTAAGAAAGAGGGCTACCTCAAGCGCGACCCACGCGCCAAAGAGCGCAAGAAGCCAGGCCTGGTCAAAGCCCGCAAGCGCAAGCAGTGGTCGAAGCGCTAGTAAAAGCAACAAAGAAAAAAGCCGCTCCTCATGGGGCGGCTTTTTATTTGCGGGGGAGGGTATGGAAACGGTTAGGAAGTTTCCTCCTCGACCCTTTTGTTGTACTTCGGCACCACGGCTGCCTTGCCCCGCTCGGTAATCAGCGTCTCTTGCCGCTCGTCTTCGGCAATGAAGCGCTCGCGATTACAGATCGAGGCGTACTTGGCCTCGATCGAACGCGCATACGTGCGGCCGGCCTCCGTGAGGTAGATGCGCATGTTCCGCAGCATCTTCTCTCAGTTGAGCTCCCGGGCAAGATCGTCGGCGATGACAAGAATCTTGCTCGAGGCCGCTATCGTGTGGTTGTCGAAGTGGCCGAAGGCAACGACCTTGCTCTTCATCAGGAAGAGGCTTTGCGTGCGGCGATCTTTGTAGACCGCCTTGCGTTGCTTATCCGAGAGCACCTCGAGCCCGTTGAGAATACGGCAGACTTTGTCTACCGTATTCCAACCACGGTTGACTCGAAAGTCGAGCTCTGGATTGAGCCAGTATGCCGCGAGCACGTAGAGGTCGAAGAAGGATTGAGGCGTGACAGTGTAGGACATCGATTCCCCCGAGGTTGCAGATGTGATGGTTGACTAAAACGTACTTTCTGCAATTATATACCTAAATATCATATTTGTCAAGTTTAAGTTTAAAACCCCCTCTTTCTGCATTGAAGTCAGTTCTTAAATTTGACTTCGGTGCTTTTTTCATTACAATACTGCTACGTATGGAGACTTCAGATGAAGAATTTGTCTCCGAAGAGGAGGCACAAGAGGGTCCTGCTGCAATAAAAAAATTGCGCGAGCGGCTTAAAAAAGCTGTCGAAGAAAAGCAGGAGTACTTAGAAGGCTGGCAGCGTGCACGCGCTGACTTTGCCAACTACAAACGCGAAGAGGCGTCGATGCATGGCGACAGGGAAGCGCGAATGAAGGCAAGCCTTATCGAAGAGCTCATCCCGGCACTCGATGTATTAGAACTTAGCCTTAAGCACGAAGACTCGCCGACCTTACGGATGATAGAAAAGCAGTTTCTAGACGCACTTAAACGACTTGGTATTGAGCGGTTTGGACAAACAGGCGAAGAGTTTAATCCAAACATACACGAAGCATTGGCAAAACAATCCGAAGAGCACGTAGTCACGTCGGTAGAACGTTCGGGGTATAAAGCAGACGAAACCATTATCAGACCAGCACAGGTAATAATCTAAATTTATTTAGATTAAGTTAATAAGAAAACTATATGGCGAAAATTCTTGGTATAGACTTGGGCACGACTAACTCGGCAATGGCGGTCATGCGCGGCGGCGAGGCACAGATCCTGGAGACCTCCGAGGGCGCGCGCACCATGCCGTCGGTCGTTGCAACCAGCAAAACCGGTGAGCGCTTGGTGGGGCTTATCGCTCGCCGCCAAGCGGTCACCAATCCGCAAAACACGGTGTACCAAATCAAGCGCTTTATTGGCCACACCTTTAACGAAGCAAACGTGCAGAAGGACAAGTCTGCAGTACCGTTCGAGATGCGTGGTGCCACGAACGGCGGCATCGAGGTAAAGATGGGCGAGGCATGGATGCGCCCCGAAGAGGTGTCGGCCATGATCTTGGGCAAGCTTAAGGCCGATGCCGAGAAGCGCCTGGGCGAGACTATTACCGAGGCGGTCATTACTGTGCCGGCCTACTTTAACGACGCACAACGTGCCGCGACCCGCGATGCGGGCAAGATAGCTGGCCTCGATGTTAAGCGCATCATCAACGAGCCTACCGCAGCCGCGCTTGCTTACGGCTTTAACAAGAAAAAGGATGAGAAGGTGGTCGTCTTTGACTTTGGCGGCGGCACCTTTGACATATCGGTGCTCGAGGTCGTGATGGCCGAGGGCGCCGAGGGTAGCATTGAGGTACGCTCGACCGACGGCGACGCACACTTGGGCGGCAAAGATATCGACCAAAAGATAATTGACTGGCTCGCGTCCGAGTTCCAAAAGGAGAGCGGCATCGATGTCCGCAACGACCCGCTCGCGCGCCAGCGTCTCGACGAGGCGGCAGAGAAGGCCAAGATTGAGTTAAGTACCGCGATGGAGACCGAGGTTAATATCCCGTTTCTCACCAGCGATGCCTCTGGCCCGCGCCACCTGCTCATTAAAATGACACGCGCGAAGCTCGAGGAGCTTTCGGCAGAATTTATCGAGCGTGCCATGGCTATCACCAAGCGTGCACTCGAAGCATCGCCGTTTAAAATTGCTGACATCAACGAGGTTATCTTGGTCGGCGGTCAAACGCGCATGCCTGCGCTCCAGGCAGCCGTCGAGAAGTACTTTGGCAAAAAGCCAAACATGTCGGTTAACCCCGACGAGGTAGTCGCCATTGGCGCAGCTATCCAGGGCGGCATCTTGGGCGGCGAGGTTAAGGACGTATTGTTGCTCGATGTTATACCGCTGTCGCTCGGTATCGAGACCATGGGCGGTGTTGCGACCAAACTTATCGAGCGCAACACGACTATCCCAACCAGCCGCAGCCAGGTGTTTAGCACCGCGGCTGACAACCAAACAAGCGTCGAGATACACATTACCCAAGGCGAGCGCGCCATGGCAGCTGACAACAAGTCACTTGGCCGCTTTGTGCTCGATGGTATCCCACCGGCACCGCGCGGCTTGCCGCAAGTCGAGGTTACCTTTGATGTCGACGCTAACGGTATTTTGACCGTCAAAGCCAAAGACAAGGCAACCAACAAAGAGCAGAGCATCCGTATCGAAGGTAGCTCGGGCCTCTCTGACGCTGACATCGAGAAGATGCGCAAAGATGCCGAGGCAAATGCCGAGGCTGACAAAGCCAAGGTAGAACTCACCGAGGCGCGTAACTTGGCCGAGCAGTCGGTGTATGCGGCCAAGAAAGCGCTTGACGACAACAAAGACAAGATCCCGCAAGAACTTGGCGCTGCCATCACGGAGAAAATTTCTGCACTCGATGCCAAGAAGGGGAGCGATGATGTCGCTGGCATACGAGCTGCGACCGAAGAGTTGTCAAAAGAGATGTCCAAGGTATACGAAGCTGTACAAAAAGCTGCGGGTACGCCGCCAAACACGGGCGACCAACCGGGTCAGCAGTCAGCTCCGCAAGACAACCCCGAGCAAAAATAATTTTAGAAAAAAGCCTCGTCAACACATTGGCGAGGCTTTTTGTATGAGTTGTTGTAGACTGTCAGTAATGCAGGAGAAAAAGTTAAAGCCCGCCGGAACACTGGACATATTTCGAGTGTACTGGGACCATGCACGCAAGTACCGCAAGAGTCTAGCTTTTGCACTTTTTGGCGTCGTGCTTATCCAGGCGGGTATGCTTGCGGCGCCTCTCTATTTGCGCCAGTTTTTTAACATACTTGCGAACAATACGCCTAGTCCTGACTTGGTGCCTGCACTCATCTCTATACTAATCGTCGTAGGTAGCATGTACGTAATCGAGTGGGCGGGGCGCCGCATCCAAGAGTGGGGTGTCATGTACTTCGAGACACACACGATGCGAGATTTGAGTGCGTCGGCGTTTGGGTATCTTATTGACCATTCGCACAACTTCTTTATCTCCAACTTTTCAGGGTCATTAACACACAAAGTAACAAAATTCTCGCGCTCGTTTGAGAGACTTGCCGACGTTATCGTCTTGCAGTTTATACCAACCACTATATTTGTAGTGGGAGCCACAATAGTACTGGGGACGCGCCACCTTGCACTTGGTATCGCACTCTTTGCGTGGACAGTATTGTTTGTCTGGTTCCAAATAAAGTTGGCACAGTGGCGTCAGCCGTATCGTGTTGCAGTTGCCGAAGCAGATACCAAGGTCACGGGTACGCTCGCTGACGCGATAGGAAACCAGTCGAACATCACGCTCTTTGCAGGACAAACACTGGAGCGAGAATTGTTTGGCAAAGTACTCCACACCTGGAGAGTGGCAGTGGCCAAACTTTGGGTAACTGACGGGTGGATTTGGGCTGGTATTGGGCTCTTTATGATTGGCATCGAGATGCTTCTTTTTTATCTTGCTATCCAATTTTGGCAGCAAGGGCTACTTACGGTGGGTGACTTTGTATTGATACAGGCATACTTGCTCACCACATTTGACCGACTTGTGGCTATCAACCGCGACTTACGCGGCTTCTATAGTTCGCTTGCTGACGGAGGTGAGATGGTCGCTATACTCCAGGCCCCGCACGAAATTCGTGACCGCAAGAGCGCTAAACCAATAGTGGTCGGTGAGGGCGAGGTGTGGTTCGATAATGTGAACTTCTACTTCAACAAACTGCGGCCGGTCCTGAAAGACTTTAACTTCACCATTGTTGGTGGCGAGCGTGTCGCGCTGGTAGGACCGTCGGGTGCGGGCAAGTCGACCGTGACCAAGCTCTTGCTGCGCTTGTATGACTTACCCGAGGGCGAGATAAAAATAGACAAGCAAGATATAGCCAAAGTGACGCAAGAGAGTTTGCGCAACGCTATTAGCTTTGTGCCGCAAGAGCCGGTGCTCTTTCACCGCACACTGATGGACAACATCCGCTACGGCCGCCGCGACGCCACCGACGAGGAGGTTATCGAAGCTGCCAAAAAAGCCCACTGCCACGAGTTTATTAGCGAGTTGCAGCACGGGTACGACACATATGTGGGCGAGCGCGGCGTTAAGCTTAGCGGCGGCGAGCGCCAACGCGTGGCTATCGCGCGCGCGATACTCAAAGATGCACCGATACTCGTGCTCGATGAAGCGACCTCGAGTCTCGACAGCGAGAGCGAGGCACTTATCCAAGACGCGCTCGAGACTCTGATGAAGGGCAAGACCGTTGTTGTTATCGCGCACCGCCTAAGCACCATTATGAAAATGGACCGCATTGTCGTGATGGCAGAGGGCCGTGTGGTTGCTCAAGGCACGCACCTTGAACTTATCCGTGAACGCGGGCTGTATCAAAAGTTGTGGAGCATCCAGGCAGGCGGTTTCATCGGCGGAGACGAAGACGACGAAGAAGCGCCACGGCAAGATACCGAGCCAGATGACGATTTGCTTGCAGAGGGGACAGAGGACAAATAAAATAGCCGCGAGTGGTTCGCGACTATGATGCTGGAGACTGCTCAAGCAAAGCGGCAAGGGCAGATTCGTCGGTGATCTTGTAGAATTCGTCACGCATGTACGCCCCGCAGCCAATAAATATCTGGACCGTACGTTCATCGTTGGAGCACGTCCAGTGTGGCTCGCTAGTGCCGACATCCCGAGCCACAATGACCCGGACCTTGTCGAACCCATGCTGGTTGTCACCGTAGGTATCGTTTCGATGCTTGATCCACACCTCCATGCCCTGATGGAGTCTATGGAGTTCGTCGCGCGTGAGCGGGACAAACAGCTCCTTGATCTTCGGTGCGTCGATACCGGCCTGCTTGTCGTAGTAGAGGATCCGTCCCGGAATTGGATTCACGCTGACCTCCCGTTGGAACTAATTTCCTCCTTGTAATAAACGAGTTTGCTAAGTAAGTCAATCTGAATCGCTCGTGGTGAAGTTTCGCTTGCGGATGGGGCTGAAGAGAAGTAGACTGTACTCCACACTATGTCTAACAAAAGGGATTACTATGAGATTTTGGGCCTAACTAAGGGCGCGTCTAAAGACGAGATAAAAAAGGCGTTCCATAAACTCGCGCACAAGTTCCATCCCGATAAAAAAGAGGGTGACGCCGATAAGTTTAAAGAGGTAAGCGAGGCCTACTCAACCTTGAGTGACGACAAAAAGCGCGCCGAGTATGACAGCTATGGCCGCACCTTTAGCGGGGGCGGCGCACAGGGCGGCTCGGGTGGATTTAATGGCGGGTTCGACTTCTCGCAGTTCCAAGATGCCTTTAACCAAGGCGGCTTTGACATGGGAGATATCTTTAGCGACATCTTTGCAGGCGCCGGAGGCGCTACACGTCAACGTCGCGGTCGCGATATATCTATCGACCTGCAACTTACCTTTAAAGAGTCAATCTTTGGCGTTACGCGCTCGGTGCTGCTGGCCAAGACGGCTGTCTGCGATACCTGCCAGGGTTCGGGAGCAAAGCCAGGGACAGAGCTCACCACGTGCACCCACTGCAACGGACAGGGCAAGGTCCACGAGACGACCAACTCATTTTTTGGCCAAATAACCATGGTGCAGCCGTGCCGCCAGTGCAAAGGTGCCGGTAAAGTGCCCAAAGAAAAGTGCGCAACCTGTCGCGGCGAGGGTATCTATAAAAAACAGGAAGACATCGAGATAGTCGTGCCAGCGGGCATTGAGGGCGGCGAGATGATCCGACTCCAGGGTCAGGGCGAGGCGGTGTCGGGTGGGACATCGGGCGACTTGTATGTCAAAGTTCATGTTGCTCCAGACGCCCGATTTAAAAAAGAGGGAAGCAACATCGTGACCGAGCTCACGGTCAAACTTACCGATGCACTGTTGGGTGCTGACTATAAAGTAGAGTCGCTCGATGGCAACGAAACGGTAAACATCCCGGCCGGCGTGTCACATGGAGAGGTGCTAGCTATCCGCGGCAAAGGAGTGCCCACTGGCCGCAAACGCGGCGACATGTTGGTACGCGTTAAAATCCAGCTCCCCAACAAACTCTCCCGCAGCGCTAAAGGTTTGGTAGAGAAGCTTAAAGAAGAAGGTATATAATAGTCAGTATGAAAGACTTGCTCGACGCAATACTCCGTTGGTTGGGCAAACCCGAACTTGTCCCGGCCGAAGTTGGAATTGAAGAGAAATAAAAAACACCGTCCACAAGGGGCGGTGCTTTGATTTTGCGATCGAGCGCTAGGGTTTGGAATAGGTATCCCACGCGCGATCAATAGCCAATACAATGGTCCTCTCGTCGTATTTCTCGGCGACAGTCATCACTGCGGTAGTCACTTCAGGAGCGACTTCGCCCTGGTCCGAATCGAGATTCTTGCGCAACGCCATCTGCATCGCCAGCCGGAGTTTGGTTGTGGTTGAAAGATCCGGCCACAACGCGTTCTCCTCTGACCGCACCTGTTCGCCCGCCTTGCGCACGATCGGTTCAAAAGCTTCTTTATTCGCGATGAGTGCCATCATGGCCTCCACGGCTAGAGTTACAGTCCAGACTCCATTACATCATATTTTATACACGAAGTCAAATTAGTGGCCGTAAGGCACAGTAAGGATTTTTTTGCTACTATAGGCTTCATGTCAGACACACAGGCGCGGATTTTTACTGGGCTGCAACCAAGCGGCAAACTCCATATTGGTAACTATTTTGGTTCGCTCAAACCCATGGCTGATTTGTTTGAGAGCCATCAGGGTCTCTTGATGATTGCCGACTATCATGCGCTGACTTCGCTACGCCGTCCCGCGCAACTTCGCGAAAATATTATAGATGTGGTTAAGGATTACATTGCGGTGGGCATTAACCCAACCAACTCGACTATTTTTAAACAATCCGACGTACCCGAGCACACCGAGCTGGCGTGGATATTTGACTGCTTGGTCACCGTACCATTTTTGCAGCAGGCACACGCCTACAAAGACAAGGTTGCCAAAGGGCTCGAGGCTAACGCAGGACTCTTTACCTACCCGATGCTCATGGCGGCGGACATTTTGCTGTATGACACCGACATTGTCCCGGTAGGCAAGGACCAACAGCAGCATGTCGAGTACGCCCGCGAAGCTGCGGCAAAGTTTAATCTTGCGTTTGGTCCGACCTTTAAAGAGCCAAAAGAAATGATTCAAGAAGAGGTCGCGATTGTCCCCGGCACTGATGGCAAAAAAATGTCTAAGAGCTATGGCAACACCATACCGTTGTTTGCCTCTAAGGCTGACATCGCCGCCGCTGTTATGAACATTGTTACCGACTCGACTGGCGAGCGCCCAGAGAATGTGTACGCTATCCACAAACTCTTTAAGTCAGAGGCCGAGTTGGCGGGACTGTATGAAGAAAAGAAGGGTAAGTATAAAGATTTGAAAGAGGCGCTTATTGAAGATATCGAGGCATTTGTTGCCCCGATGCGTGCAAAGCGCGACAACATTACTGACGAGGAGGTTAAAAAGGTGCTGGCCGAAGGCGCTGCCAAAGCCCGCACGATAGCATCTGCCAAAATGGCCGATGTCCGTAAGAAAGTGGGGGTGAGCCTTTAGATAAAAAACGGCGAGGAGTTTCTCCCCGCCGTTTGGCATACATCTGCGCTTATTGGATAACCTGCGGCTGGACGGGCCGGGGGTACTTGCCTCCGGTCATGTAACCGCCAGCCCCCAGGTCGTCGATCGAGCGGACATGAAATTCAGCAAACCAGATCCAGCCATCCTTGTCGCGCTTCAGCAGTATCCAGGGATTTGCTCCTTTGGGCACATCGGCAATGAAGCTACGGTGCGCAGCCATGATCTGCAGGCGTTTTTCCTGGATCTTGTCTGAGCCAAGCTCTTGCACAAAGAGGGTATACCGGCCCTCTTCGCGCATTACAATCCGCACGACGTTCTCGACCTTCTGGTTGGTCAAGTTCGCTGGCGGCTTCCTGTTACACGCGGCCAAAAGGCACGTGGCAGCCAGGAGAAGTAACCGGATATATTTCATTAAGATCTCCGTTGACGTACTTTCGAGCATACTTTACAACCACATATGCCTACCTGTCAAGGTCTACCTGATGAGGCGGCGTAAGGATTTTTTGGGTATACTATGATGGCTTTATGGAACGGACACTCATTAACGAACTTGGGGGCAAGAAGGGGAGCGAGGTGACTATCAAAGGTTGGGTCAGCGTGCGTCGCGACCAGGGCAAGATGGTCTTTTTTGACTTCCGCGACCGCACAGGTGCAGTGCAGGGAGTGACGTTGCCCAACTCACCAGCTATCGAAGTGGCCAAAGAAGTCCGCAACGAGTACGTTGTCGCAGTGACCGGCAAGGTCAACGAGCGGCCCGAGAAAAACCGCAACGACAAAGTACAAAACGGCGATATCGAACTAGAGATACTTGGTATCGAAGTACTCGCCAAGGCCGAGATACCGTTTGAGCTGGGTACCGAGGTCAACTTAGACACCCACCTCGACCATTTGCCGTACACGCTACGCAGCCAGCGCAGCCGCGACATCTTTACTATGCAGTCGAGCATCCTCGACGCGTATCGCAACAGCCTGCGCGCACACGGGTTTACCGAGTTTGTTGCGCCGGCGCTTGTGGGCGGCGACGCCGAGGGCGGGGCAGCAGCGTTTAAAGTCGACTACTTTTACGAGCGCAGCGCCTTCCTCGCAACTAGCCCGCAGTTTTACAAACAAATAATGGTTGGACCGTTCGAACGCGCGTTTACTGTCGCCAAAATCTTTAGGGCAGAGAAGAGCGCAACCACCCGCCACCTAAGCGAAGCAACCTGCCTCGACTTTGAGATGGGTTTTATCAACGACGAGCGCGAGCCGATGGCCGTGCTCGAGGCCGTTGTTAAGGACACCGTCCGCGCTGTGGCAGAGAAGCATGCAGATATATTTGAGCGCATGGGCACGACTGCGCCGCTCGTGCCCGAAGAGTTCCCCGTGTTTACCCTTGCCGAAGCGCAAGAGATAGTCGCGCGCGAGTATAACCGCACTATCGAGGACACGCGCGACATGTCGCCCGAGGACGAGCGCCAGATATGCGAGTACGCCAAAAAGAATATGGGCAGCGACTTTGTATTTATCACCCGATTCCCAACAGCCAAGCGTGCATTTTATACCTACGAGGACCCGTCCGAGGCGCCAATGTCGCGCGGGTTTGACCTCCTCTTCCGCGGACTTGAGATAAACTCCGGCGCGCAGCGCATACACGACTATGACACGCTGGTGCAGCGCATGAAAGATCGTGGACTCGACCCAAGCAAGTTCTCGTACTATCTCGAGGCGTTTAAGGTTGGCATGCCACCACATGGCGGCAGCTCGACAGGGCTCGAGCGCTTTACTGCGCGCATGCTCGAGATACCCAACGTCAAAGAAGCGACCTCGTTCCCGCGTGACATGGGCCGCATCGACCACTCGCTCGGCAACGATTAAATAAAAAAACCGCAGACGCTAGTCGCGAATGCGGTTGCCTTTGGCGTCTAGGCCGAAGTGGTTGCGGGCTAACTCAACCGCGTTGGGTTGTCCGCACCAGGGCGAACCCGGGTCGTGCTGGGCGCAGTAGTCGAACTTCTCCATGCACTCGCGACTGAACTCGGCCCACTCATCCCATACGCGCATGGTTGCGCGTAGGCCCGACTCGGCCAACACGCGCACTTCGCTGCCGCGGTAGGAGAGCAGGAACAGGTTGTGTGGGTAAAACGTGTCGCGTACCTTCCACTTTTCAGCAACGACCCACAACCGCTGGTTGTGGAGCTCGACCCAGACTTGGTTTTCGTCCAACAACACCTTGCCGCGCGGGCCGCGCTTGAGGTCAGGATGGCCGAGTGGGCGGCCACCGTTTAGTTGCCCATATGTCCAAGGTTCGCCCGGCTTGCGGGGAAATAGTTCGACAACGTCGCCCATGAGATCCTCCAACGTCCAACTGGGCCCAGCTTAGCACAGTCGTGCAGACAGTGACATTTGTTAAAGCTGTGGTATAGTTGCGTCTGGCTCTAATAACAAGCAGGGGAAGTGCTTTGGGTAATTCAACAGTGTCTCTCGACCCGGCAGACGCGCAATCGGTCCTGTCGTCGGTAGTCTCTACCGAAGACGGGCATTCGCTCGACTTCAGGGTGCCCTATGTTGACGATGGTTTGGCCTGGGCAGACTGGGTCATGGCTGTCGCACCGGCAACGAGGATGTTCGACCCGGTGCTCGCAATCGGCGAGGATATCCGCCGACCGATCCCGCCCGCGTGCGGGTTTGTGCGGCTGCGGTTGGCGCACTATTCGCTCGATCTCGAGTCGGGGCCGGACGCCGAGCAGTACATGCAACGGCACGGACTCTACGCCGCGAGCCCATACCACATGCTCGCTCTGGTGCAGCATGTGCCCGACATCCGCAAAGCGATCGACCACATTCGCCGGCGCGGCCCGGGACTCTTCGCCACCGACCCTGTGCAGGCCGACGGCTGTGCCGACCAGGCAGTTGGGATGTGGTTTGGCGGAGCCGATACTCCCGGCAGGACACAGGTGATGTCCTACAAGGAGATCCTCGGCGAGCTGACCTACTTCATCTTTGCCCGCGATCATTGGCTCACCGACTAGTTCCTCAACGACCCATCCGGGTCGTTTTTTCTTTTCACAATAAAAAAGTAGCAAGGATTACTTGCTACTGCGTTTGGGAGGATCCCCGGTAGGAGAGTCTCGCGTATAGTCCTCCCACGGTTTGAGCTTGTAGTGCCTCAACGTGTCGGGGTTAGGGTAGCCAAGCTCTTTCGATGTTGCCTGCCATTTCATTATGCCGGCGTTGACCTGCGCGGCGCTCGGAGTCGAAAACTGTCCGGTCACGATGTCGGTCTCTGCCGCCAAGTACCCGATGGCAAAGCTGCGCTTGGCGAAGCTGTCGGTCTTCTTCCATTGGTAGTTGGCCGCAACGGAATAGAGCAACGCGCAGGCGGCGATGATTGCCAGCGCCAAGTTCCATTTGCGCGACTCTGACAGCCTTGCTGTAAGTCCGTCGATCTCCTCGACACTAACCCATCGATACGGATGTTCGGGGGTCCCGTCCATCGTGTCTCTCCCGTTGATTTAATGCGCCCGTTTCTAACTGTGTGCGCCTGCAAAAACTATACAATTTGAGGCAATAACGTCAAGTACCTAAAACAGGGGTTTTTGGTAGGGTAGGCATATGAAAATCACCCCTACAGCAGGCTCTGGAGCGGCCAAAATTCGCTTTATAGAGGGTTCTTTGGGCCTATTTGATGGCAAGACGCTGTCTGTAGCCTATGGCGACACCAAGCCCCTTACCTGCCGCAAGTTCGTGCTGGCCATGCGCAAGGTGGTCCACTTTGCCAAACAAAACCGGGTCAAAAAGATTGCTGTCGCGTGGAAGGATATCCGCGCGCTCGCTCCTAAAGAAATGACCGACCTCGAGGCCGCGCGCATTGTTGCGAGTGCCTTTGTGATGGCCAACTACGAGCACAACACCTACAAGACCAAGCCTAAAGAAGGCTGGGGCACGCTCGACTCGGCCGCAGTCACTGACATGACCAAAGATGCCAAGGCCGGTCTCGCACTTGGTCAGACCATCGGCGCCGTGGTTAACGATTGCCGCGAGCTTGCCAACACACCGGGCGGCGACATGACACCGGCCGTACTTGCCGATGCTGCGCGCAAAGCGGTCGAAGGAACCAACGCCACCGTCAAAGTGTTGCGCCGTGCCGACATGGAGGCGCTCGGTATGGGTGCTGTACTCGCCATTGCCAAAGGCAGCAACGAAGAGCCGCGCTTTATTGTGCTCGAGTATTGGGGCAAAAAGGTAACTGACAACAAGTCGCGCAAGCCAGTCGTCTTGGTCGGCAAGGGTGTGACCTTTGATACCGGCGGCCTTAACGTCAAAACGGGCGACGGCATGTACGAAATGCACATGGATATGTCCGGGGGTGCTGCAGTTATATCCGCAGCAGCGCTCGCTGCGCGTCTTAAGTTGCCCGTTAACGTTGTCGCTCTCGTACCGGCGGTAGAAAACAGCCCGAGCGGCACGTCGGTCCGCCCTGGCGACGTCGTTAAGTCGCTTTCGGGCAAAACTATCGAGATTCTTAACACCGACGCCGAGGGTCGCGTCATTTTGGCCGACGGCATTACCTACGCGCGCGAGTACGACCCCGAAATAGTCGTCGACGTTGCAACACTCACTGGCGCAGCACTGGTTGCTCTCGGCACCAAAGCGAGCGCCTTTATGGTCAACGACGAAGCAACTATCCCCCAGATTATGAGCCTAGCCGAGCAGAGCGGCGACTATATGTGGCCGATGCCCGCGTGGGAGGAGTACGAGGACATGACCAAGGGCACCTTTGGTGACGTGCCTAACCTTTCGACCATGGGCAACAGCCGCTACGGCGGCGTTATTGCCGGAGGCATGTTCCTTAAACGATTTGCCGATGATCTTAAGTGTCCGTGGCTCCACATCGACATGGCACCGCGCATGACGAGCGTGCCGGGCGACTACTTGGCCAAGGGTGCAGCCGGCGAGCCGGTGCGCTTTTTGCTCGCGCTTATCGAGCACTACGCCAGTAAAGACGAAAGACGTGTTGTAGAATAAGCGAGTAAAGCCTCGATAAAAAAGTCTAGGCGGGGGCGTGCCGTCGGGTCGCAGACCCGATGGGGTTAAAGACTTTTTTATTGTGGCTTTACCAAGCACTATGCCCATAAGCGTTAAAACTCCGGTGTTCGAGGGTCCTTTGGACTTGCTGCTCGACCTTATCGAGAAGCACAAACTCCTCATCAACGACATTTCGTTGGCAAACGTCGCCGACGAGTTTATCACCTACGTACAAAACAGCCCCGAGCTCCCCGTGGGGGAGACGGCCGAGTTCGTCTCACTCGCAGCAACACTGCTCTTAATTAAATCCCGGTCGCTCTTGCCGTCGCTCACCTTAACCGACGACGAACACAACGATATCAAAGAGTTGGAGTATAGGTTGGCCGTGTACCAACTAATTAAAGAAGCGGGCAAAGACCTGCCGTTTAAAGCCAACTACTTGTATGACGGATATGCACCCGAGCCCGAGGCCATGTACTTGCCCGACCAGACGGTAACACAGCCATCGCTGCGCAGCGCGGCTCAAGCGCTC
>Ga0172379_10007072_pt1 | contig 14744 bp, 13 predicted proteins | sample GrowelOW334metaG_FD_119756 | JGI IMG/M metagenome (GOLD analysis project Ga0172379, IMG submission 119756) | Groundwater microbial communities from an aquifer near a municipal landfill in Southern Ontario, Canada - Groundwater well OW334 metaG | ecosystem: Environmental > Aquatic > Deep...
GAGAATCGAATCGATCAGTTCCGTCAGACGGGAGCGCTTTTACCGGAAGAATGCTCGCGCTTCTATTTCAAACTGATGTATGCCACGTATTATCTCGATTCCACCGAAGACTTCGTAAGAATCATGGAAAAAATCGGTGAGGGATACGATCCGTTCGTGTCCGGAGATAACGAGGAATATCTCATGGCATGCCTTCTCTGGGCCGAGCTCGGTCTTCTGAAAAATTGAAAGCCCCCGTACGGGGGCTTTACTGTGCCGGCAGGAGGAATTGAACCTCCGACCTAACGCTTATGAAGCGCTCGCTCTAACCGCTGAGCTATGCCGGCATATTATTATTTAGCGCTCGCCCGCCTGCCGTCGGGCAGGGGTCGGCTTCGAATCCCGGAGATATGTTGCGGGGATGGGATTCGAACCCATGGCCTTCAGGTTATGAGCCTGACGAGCAACCACCGCTCTCCCCCGCGAACGCCACTATACCATTCATCGCGGATGATTGCAAAGGAGTATTATATTTCCTATCATAATCAAATCATGCACGAAATGGTCATTGATTCGCCCGAAGAGAAGCAATTACGGGCCGAAGTGGCGAGTCGCACCGATGCGGACGGGATCCGTATGGCGCGGTTCCTTGCTATGCCCGACCTCTCGCGCACGCCGGGGAACCCTATCGCCGAAGTCGTAGAGAGGATCCTCGCGAGCCCCTATTTCAAAGATCTCGATGTCATGCGGACGCCCGAAATAGTTCCGGCCGATGTGAGCTTCGATCTCTTCGATTTTCCGCAAGACCATCCCGCCCGCAGCCGCTCCGACACATACTATGTTGATGACGCGCATATTCTCCGAACCCATACCACGGTCGTCTGGTACTACTACCTCATGAATGAGGAGATAAAGCGGAGGATTGCGAAGAATGAGCCGGTGGGCTGCTTCAGCTTCGGCAAAGTGTACCGCCGCGATGAGATCGATCGGCGGCACATGAATGTGTTCCATCAGATAGACGGCTGGTATCTCGCACCCAAAACAGTGACGACCATCGGACAGAAGGAGCTAGAAGAAGCGCTTGGAGCGATTGCAAAGGCCGTCTTCGGCCCCGAAGCGAAGTACAGGTTGAACAAGGATACCTTTCCGTACACAGATCCGTCGCTCGAAATGGAAGTCGAGATAGGAGGCAGGTGGGTCGAAGTGGTCGGTTGCGGCGTAGTGAAGGGGAGCGTCCTGAAAAAACTGGGTGTCGATCCGGAAAATTACACGGGCTGGGCTTTCGGATTCGGTCTTGAGCGTCTCGCTATCGCAAGTATGGACCTTCCGGACATCCGTCTTCTCTGGTCTACCGACGAGCGCGTGAAGCGCCAATTGAAGCTCGGGCAGACATACAAGGAAGTGAGCAAGTTCCCTCCTATCACCCGCGACATATCATTCATTGTCGACAAAAAGTTCGTACCGAACGATTATTTCGATCTTATCCGCGATCTCGGTGGCGATCTTGTAGAGGAGGTGTCGCTACTCGATAAGTATGAGAATGCCGAGAAATTCGGCGAAGGAAAGACAAGCTACACCTATCGTACGGTGTACCGCAGCATCGAGCGGACGCTGACGAACGAGGAAGTGGCACTCATCCATAAGAAGATAGAAGAGGAAACAGTGCGCCAGTTCGGAGCGAAAGTGAGATAAAAAAACCGAGGCATTTCTGCCTCGGTTGGTTATTTAGTGCGCTCCACCGCATATGAACGCATTGTCAGCGTGACATGCGTCGCAAGCGCAGGGAGATAGACGGCGATACGGAGATAGAGTACGGCATCGCGGTCTCTGCCCACGATGACCGTGCCTCCGATATAGGGGCGTCCACGTTCATCATAGGTTCTGACCTCGAAGCGGACGGGCGCATATGCTCCGAACAGGGCCTGCTCCTCGTCCGTCAGCGGATCGAGCGAATAATGCGCGCGCGCCACGAGTTTTTTCGTTCCCAGCGGAAACTTCCTCGAAACGGTGCGTTCGCCACCTTTTTTGAACATGGTCCGCACCTCGGAAAGGAAACCGATCACTTCCGCACTCAGCGTGTCTTCTTTGAGGAAGGGGAGAGTGAGGAGCGAGGTTTTTGCCGAGTCGTTCGAAAGGGAAACCCAACGGCTCTCTCCGTCTTCTTCGAGCAGAATGGAAAACGAACCGTTCGCCGAACGTTCGATAAGCGTGAGGCGATCGGGGAGTAGACCGAGAATCTGCGCGACACCTACGCGCGAGAAGGTGGGGGCATCGAATGACGCACTGTAAGTGCAGGTGACAGAAAGCGTGTCGCTGGGCGGTGTCCCTGCATATCCTCTCGGAAAAAAGATGCAGAACGGGAGTAGGGCAATGAGGATTCGCATGGTCCTTTGTACCTCGTTATTTGTGAATAATCAGCTGTCTACGATTGTACCTTCGTGGGGAGAACCCCGCAACTCACTCCCAATGGATGGTGCGGGAAAGCGTGTCCGTGCGTTCTTTGAAAAAAGGATGGCGTTCGAGCGAAGGATCGGCTTCCAGGATGCGTGCGGCGCTTCCGCGCGCATGGCGGACGAGGTCGGGGTTGTGTATCGCTTTCATCGCGAGGTCCGGCATGCCTGTTTGCGTATGTCCCAGAAATTCGCCGGGTCCGCGCAGCTTCAGATCCTTTTCCGCGAGTTCGAATCCGTTTTTCGCTTCGACAAGCGCCTTGATGCGCGTGGCGGCCGCGCGCGCGGTCGATTCGGTGAGAAGAAAACAATAGGATTGATGCTCGCTGCGCCCCACGCGTCCCCTGAACTGATGGAGCTGTGCGAGCCCGAAACGCTCCGACCCCTCGATCATCATGATGGTCGCATTCGGCACATCGACGCCCACCTCGACGACCGAGGTTGCGACGAGGATGTTCACTTTGTTTTCGGAAAACGCCCGCATGATCGATTCTTTTTCTATGCTCTTCATTTTCCCATGAAGCATGCCTACGGAGAATTCCGGGAATACGGTTTTCGAGAGTTTCTCGTACTCTTCCTTTACCGATTTCACCTCGAGCGTGTTCCATACGGATGCGGCATCTCCATCCTCCGCGGGCCGCTCGATACGGGGGCATATGACGAATGCCTGACGGCCCTTCTTTATCTCCTTTCTGATGAACGCGTATGCCTCACGCCGTTCCAGGGGCGGTACCGCACGTGTCTCGATGGGCTTTCGGTCCTTCGGGAGTTCGGTAATGAGCGAGAGATCAAGATCTCCGAAAAGAGTGAGAGAGAGTGTGCGCGGTATGGGAGTCGCCGACATCGAAAGGAAATGCGGAATATGCGATTTGTCGCGCTCGAGCGCTGCACGCTGGCGCACCCCGAAACGGTGCTGCTCATCCACGATGACGAGTGCGAGACGCGGGAATACGACGGATTTCTGGATGAGCGCATGCGTACCGATGACGATATTCGCTTTCTGCGTTCCTATCTCGCGGAGCAGCGCTGTTTTTCCGATGGCGGAAGAGAGGCCGTGTCCGTAGGAAATACGTGTTTCTCCAGCCGTAAGAAGCGCGATGCCGTGCGCGTGTTCGGGGAAGAGGCGGGTGAGCGTGAGATAGTGCTGGCGTGCGAGAATTTCCGTGGGCGCCATGAATGCGGTCTGGAACCCCTGTTCTGCGGCGTGGACTGCGGCGAGTCCCGCGATGACCGTCTTGCCGGACCCCACATCCCCCTGAAGCAGACGGTTCATCGGATGGCCGTGTTCGATATCCTGCAGTATTTCCCAAAGCGAGCGTTTCTGTGAAAGCGTGAGCGTGAAGGGGAGTGATTTGATGAGTGCCTTCATGCGCGGGATGTCGGAAGATATCGGATACGCTTTTTCCGCGGCCAGTTTCATGCGCGCGAGGAGATTGTGGAGTTGCAGGAAAAAAAGGTCTTCGAATGCGAAACGGCGTTTTGCGGAAAGCGCGTCTTCGATGGTGTCGGGGAAATGGATTGTACGGAGTGCCTCGTTCACTTCAGGAATGCGCTCCGCATCCAGCGTTTCCTTGTCGAACAGTTCCGGTATGCGGGGAATGTTATGGAGAATGGGTTGGATGAGATAACGGAATCCTTTTGAGGTGAGCCCGCGTGTTTCCGCATAGACAGGTACGATGCGCGCAGTGTGTTTCGTTTCGTGGTATGCAGCGTGGTCGGAGACAAGCTCGTACGTCGGGTTGGAGAAATAGAGTTCACTATCTTTTTTCGAAATAGTGACCTTTCCCGCAAAGTTCGCGATACGTCCGGGCTGCAGCACGTTCCTGATATAGGGTTGGTTGAACCAGGTGGCACGGATGGAGCCGGATTCGTCGGAAAGCTCCGCCTCCACGAGATGGAGGCCGCGGTGCCAGGTATTGCGGCTTTTTATGTTCTGAACCGTTGCGGTGACGGTGGCTTCCTGATTCGGAATAAGTTCCGCAATCGCGTACGTACGTGAGAAATCCTCATACCGCACAGGGAAGTGCCACAGGAGATCGCGCACAGTCTCTATGCCGAGTTTCTTCAGTTTGGAGATGAATTTCGACTGGATGCCGCGGATATCCGCAAGCGGAGTGGAGAGTTCCAGCATTTCCGCCATAGTATACTATTTTTTCGGTTATTATGGAATTAAAATACCCCTTGGTGTTTTATAGGATTCGGTCTGTTGTGCCCCCACAACCGCAGACGGTTTCCTTGCGGCTTCGTTCGGAAATACAAACCATTACAAAATGGTTTGTATTTCACTCACTCGCTCCCAAGGTAGGATTTGAACAAATCCTAGTAGAAATATAAATCACCCCGCTGATAGCGGGATGATTTATATTGGTGCCCCCACTAGGATTTGAACCTAGAACCAACTGCTTAAGAGGCAGCTGCTCTACCGTTGAGCTATAGGGGCAGACGGCGGTCTCATAGTATACCAACAGTGTTTTTTTTCAAGATTCGGGGATGCATTACTCCCAGAAAAGAAGTGCGATGGAAACAACACCTATGCAGATGCCGATGATCTGCGCCGTAGTGAGCTGTTCCTTGTACAGGAAGAGACCGATGCCCACCGCGAGAATTGCGGATGCAACCGAAAATATAATAGCGCCCCTGGCCAGCCCTGCGCCGTCTCTCAGCGCGATAAGCCAGAACATATTCGCAATGACGTAGGCGAGAAGGGATCCGGCGCCGCGTATCCATGTTCCGTGAAGGGACCACTCTTTGGCAAAAATATCAGCCAAGGCTTCCAGAAGTATGAGCAGTGAAAGAGAGAAAATCCAATGCATGGTTGTTGTACTAGTGCCCTCGGAGGGATTTGAACCCCCAATAACAGGTTCGAAGCCTGTCGTGATATCCGTTTCACTACAAGGGCAACTTCATCTGGATTGTAGCGTATTCGGGAATAAAGGAAAATAAAGCCCCGCGCATGGCGGGGCAAGTCACATTTTAATGCGGATTTCGGAAGGCTCGAGATAGTCGTGGTGATAACTGATTACCTCGATGAGCCGTTCGAGTCGTGCGCGGAGGGAAAGATCGGGTGTTTCATCGGTAAGTTCGCGTACGGCACGCATGGTCTCGTTCTGGACCCATTTCGCGTCATATCGCTCGAGTTCGACGACCTTTTCGGTGAGCTCCTCGTTCTGGCGTTCGAGCTCCTCGAATTCCCTGGGAAGCGTCCGGATGTCGTCTTGTATTCCTCCGAGGAACGCGGCGATATCTTTCGCGGCATTCCTGCTTTCCTTGATACGCGCGAGGAAGGTATCTATTTCAAGAATGAGATCCTCACTTTTCTTCCGTGTGTCCGGTAGTCCGGTTTTTCCGGTAACCATATGAACCTCGTATATGCTGATGGGTAGGATGCTGCCCCCACTATAATGCGCCGATAGGGCGTATGCAATACGATTTCATTTTCAGGCGTCCTGGATTAGAATGAGCCCATGAAGGCGCTTGCTATTCCCAAAGAGGTGGATGATATCGCCCACGGTCTCCATAAGGCCGGATTTGAGGCTTATGTGGTGGGCGGATGTCTGCGTGATGCGCTGCTTCGTGAAACGCCGAAGGATTGGGATATCGCGACGAACGCGACCCCCGAAGAGATCCAGGAGCTTTTTGCGACCTACGGCGGGAGGACGAAAAACGATCCCGCAACGGTATACGAGAACACCTTCGGCACGGTGGGTATCAAGACGGAGTCGGAGGACGAAACACTGAAGATAATAGAGGTGACCACGTTCCGCACCGAGGGGAGCTATACGGATATGAGGCACCCGGACGAAGTTTCGTTCGCGCGGACGATAGAGGAGGATCTGGGACGCCGCGATTTCACCGTGAACGCGATGGCGTTCGATCTTTCAGGGAAGAAGAAATCCATCATTGATCCGTTCGGCGGGGAAGAGGATCTGAAGGGAAAAATCATCCGTACGGTGGGAGATGCCGACCGCCGTTTCAAAGAGGATGCGCTGCGTCTCATGCGTGCGGTTCGTTTTTCCGCCCAGCTCGGGTTTGCCATCGAACCGGGGACTGCGCGGGCGATTGTCGCGCATGCGGGCCTTCTCGATGCTATCGCGAAAGAGCGCGTCCGCGACGAATTTGCGAAGCTCATCATGACACCCCGCGCCGCGGAAGGAATTATCCGTATGGAGGACCTCGGGCTTCTCGCATTTGTCGTCCCCGAGTTGCGTGAAGGAATAGGATGCGGGCAGAACAAGCATCATATCTATACCGTGTTCGACCATAACGTGCGTGCATTGAATTACGCCGCCGAAAAGAACTACTCGCTCGCGGTCCGTCTCGCCTCTCTTCTTCATGATGTGGGGAAGCCGCGGACGAAGGCGGGTGACGGTTCCGATTCCACGTTCTACAACCACGAGGTGGTGGGTGCAAAGATGACAATCAAGATAATGGACCGCCTGCGGTTTTCGAAGGAGCTTGCCGAACGCGTGACACATCTCGTGCGCTGCCATCTCTTCTATTACAACGTCGGAGAAGTGACGGAGGCGGGCGTGCGTCGGTTCCTCAGTCGCGTGGGCCCCGAGTATCTGGACGATTTGTTGCGTGTCCGCGAGGCGGATCGTATCGGTTCCGGCGTACCGAAGGCGTTCCCGTACAAGTTGCGGCATCTCCTTTTCATGATCGAAAAGGTGAAGAACGATCCGATAAGTCCGAAGATGGTTAAATTGGACGGCAATGAGCTGATGACGCTTCTCGGCATCGCCCCCTCGAGACGGGTCGGGTACATTCTTTCCGTTCTCCTCGAGGACGTCATAACGGATCCGGAAAAGAACGAAAAGGAGTATCTGGAGGCGCGCGCCAGGGAATTGAATCTATTGGATGATAAGGCGCTTTTCGCGATGGCGGGGAAGGCGCGCGTGCAGAAGGAAGAATTCGAATCGGGAATTGAGAAAGAGATGAAAAACAAGTATCATGTAGCGTAACGGACGGAGATACCATCATGCTGAAATTTTTCGACAAACTAGAAGACAAGGTAAGGGGGTTTCTGAGCCATAAGCCGCTTCTTTATGCCTTGATAGGCGGAGCAAGCCATGTCCTTTTCTGGCGCGGCGTGTGGCATTTGGCGGACGACTACGGCATGGGCAGTCTCACATCGCTTCTTATCGGTGCGGGGGCGCTCATGGTTACCGGTCTCATCGTCGCTTCGTTCATCGGAGACCAGATAATCATCTCGGGCATACGGCACGAGAAGAAGGTCACCGAAAAGACGGAAGCGGAAGTGGCACAGGAGGCGGGTACTATTTCCACGGTACATAAGGAGCTTCATAAAATCACCGAGCGCCTGGAAGCGATTGAAAAAAAGCTTACCAAGGAGTAGTATATTCGAGTTCTTCTCACTTCGGGCTGTAAGCGAGGACGCTTGCATCCCGGGCATTCGAAGAATATGAATATATCGGATATACTCATATTCTTCTCACTTCGGGCTGTAGTATACCGGTAGTACGCACGCTTCGGGTGCGTGTAGACTGGGTTCGATTCCCAGCAGCCCGACCAGAAAAAAACGCCTTTGGCGTTTTTTAGTCGGGCTGAGGAACGCAATTGATTGCGTTCCGTCGGGAATCGAAGGGCGGAGCGATGTGCATCCAGCAGGATGCACCGCGAGCCCCGGCTTTCGACCGTCGTGAGCGACGGCGAACGGCGAGTCGAAAGGATTCCCAGCCCGTCGGGAATCGAAGGGTATATGCGTCCATTTTCTGATATAGTGGAAATGATGAAGGTCATCGTGTTCGGAGAAAGAAAGAGCGAAATCGAATCCTTGATCGTGAAGAAAGGGTTTACCATCGTGTCGCGCGATGCGGATGCCGTTATCTGCTACGGTGGAGATGGGACGCTTCTCCACGCCGAACATGAGTATCCCGGCATACCGAAAGTAATGCTGAAAGGGAGCCGCATATGCAAATTGTGCGCCCCCTACAGCAATGATGAGGTGCTTGTGCGCGTTTCGAGGAATGATTTCAAGAAGGAAGCCGTGGGGAAGCTCGAAGCGTCCGCATGCGGAAAGACGATGGTGGCGATGAACGACATCGTCGTACATAATAAGGACCCTCGGCACGCGATGCGGTACATTCTTTCCGTGGATGGGGTACAGGTGGGCGGCGAGATAATCGGCGACGGAGTGGTTGTGGCGACGCCGCTCGGGTCGAGCGGATACTACCGGTCCATTACCGATAGCTCGTTCGAGGTGGGCATCGGTCTCGCATTCAATAACAGCACGGAGCAGTCCGACCATATCGTGCTCTCCGATACGCGCACCATAGTCATCCGTATCGCGCGCGGTCCCGCCGTCATCTACGCGGACAATCAGAGGGAATCGATGGAGATCGGGGTGGGTGATGAGGTGAGGATTGTAAAATCCGAACAGTTCGCTACAATACTTAAAGTTTAAGGGGCCTATGGTTCAGTGGTAGAACGCGGCATTCGCATTGCCGAGACGGCAGTTCGATTCTGCCTAGGTCCACCGATGTTCGTATTCCCGCGCTTTTCGGGGACCTTTCTCGCGCATGCCGGAAACCAAGAATAAATTATCGTTTTGGCAGTTCGCAGCCACACTGAAGTGGCTTTTCACGTTCACTATCAGGCTGTCGCCTTCCGTAGTCATCCTTCGGATTATCACTTCGACATTCCTTTTTGTAAGCCCGCTTTTTAATGCCTACATATTCGCGCGCTTGCTCGACGGCATCATCAGACTCGCTGTCACGAGTTCCGATCCGTATGAAATTATTCCGCTGCTCGGAGTTCTTCTCGCCTACAACGTGTTTTCTTCCGGCATCGCCTATGTGGACGGTTACTTCCAGTCGGTGATGTCCGATTTGGTGCAATATCGGTCGCCGCAGCTTCTTTACGCGCAAATCAATTCGCTTGGCATCCAGACGCTGGAAAATCCTGCGGTGGTCAATAAGATACAGCGTTCGCGCGAAGTGTTGGGCGCTCTGAACAGCGATTTCGACCGCGCAGTTTCGTTTTTCGGAAGAATCGTGACTTTATTTTTCGCCCTCTTCGTGGTTCTGCGTATCATGCCGATCGTGGTGCTCGTGGTTTTCATTTCGATACTTCCGAGCCTCGTATCCAGCAGATTCCATATGCGGAAGAGCTGGAAACTCTACCGGGACGAGACGGAGAACAAGCGGAGAGCGAATTTCACCCTTTCTTCGCTCACTGAGACTTCGAATCTCCAGGAAATCACCATTACCTCCGCATACCGGTATCTGAGCGATGTATATACGAAGTTCGCCGACCGTTACATTGCGGCAGATGCGCATATCACGAAACGGTGGCAGACATTCGGCTTCCTATTCGGCTCCATAACCACCACGGCGAGTATTTTCGGTTATTTTACGATTCTCCGGAATCTTTTCGAGAAGCTGATTTCCGTCGGTGATGCCACGTTCCAGATGCGTTCGCTCGACATCTTCATAAGCAGCGTGACGCAGGTGGGGAATACGTATGTTTCACTCTACGAACGGTGTGTACGAATCAACGAAATACGGGAGATATTCGATATGAAACCGGCGGTGCACGACGGCGCTGCGGAGATGCCCGCATTCACTCACGCGCCGGACATCTCTTTCAAGAACGTGAGCTTCAAGTATCCCGGATCGGACGCATACGCGCTGAACAATCTGAATCTCGATATACGGGAGGGAGAGAAAATAGCTATCGTGGGGGAGAACGGAGCGGGGAAGACGACGCTCGTGAAGCTCCTTTGCAGATTCTACAAGGTAAATGAGGGGGCAATACGGCTGAATGACGTCGATATAAACGACATACGGATAGACCGATGGTATGAGAACCTGAGCGTGCTGTTCCAGGATTACAACACCTACTCCGCGCTGACGCTCAAAGAAAACATCTATTTGGGGAAACCCGACATTCCGCTTGACGAGTCTTCCGTTCTCACCGCGGCCGCGAGAGCCAACGTGAGTTCCTTCGCCGAGAAGTATCGGGACGGATACGGGCAGGTACTCAGCGAAAAATTCAAAGGAGGCATCCGTCCGAGCACCGGACAGTGGCAGAAAATCGCCATTGCGCGCTTCTTCTACCGCAATTCCCCGGTAGTGATTTTCGACGAGCCGACCGCCTCGATTGATGCCATTTCCGAAAGCGAGATATTCGGGCAGATATATGATTTTTTCAAAAACAAAACGGTTATCATCATTTCTCATCGGTTTTCGACCGTACGGAATGCCGATAAGATATACGTATTGGATGGAGGCACTATCATCGAAAGCGGCAGTCACAGCGCGCTCATGCGGAAAAAAGGAAAGTATCACAAGGCGTTTACCATTCAGGCAAAAGGGTATAAATAAAAATCCCGCCGATGAGGCGGGATTCGCATTATAGGGAAAGCAGGGGAGCGATGCGTCCGTCGAAGAATGCTTTGACATACCGTTCGAGCTCCACTGGATCGGTATCCCGACCGTTCGGGATGCGCCAGTCGGCGCGACCGCCGATCACATCGACGGATGATTCGTTCGGTGCCGCATCCTGTACATCGAATGCGTTCCGCGTGAGCTCTTCTTCTCCTTCGCGCTGTCTCCGTTTCGCGCGGGAAAAGCGGGTGTCTGCATCCGCGTCGACATAGAGCAGGATGCCCTTTCCGTCCGGCACGCCCCGCAGCATCGCCTCATCGGAGAGCCAGCGTACGCCGTCCACGATGACGAGATCGGCGGAATCCTTCATAAGCCGCGCCTCCACCGCATCGGTCAGCGCGCGCGGACCGAATGCGTCCGGCTTCACCATGATTTGTGCGAGTTTCTGGAGATTTTCCCGGTTGCACGGAATGCGCCACAACTCGAGCGTTTCGGCGAGAATGTCGCGGAAGCGCGTGTGGTGTGCGGTCGCGCCCGCTTCGTGCGCGTATCGTGCGAGCGTTGCCGATACCGTTTCCTTTCCGGCAAGCGGCATGCCGACAAGTCCGACTATCGCTTTCATAGGGTTTCCTTCCGTTGATTGATGATGTGAAAGATCGTAATCCATAGTACGGCATGCGGGTACCGCCATGCAAGGAGGCTCCGATAAGGGGAATGAACAGCAAGAACGTAGTATACTGAGAGTGTCGAGTCATCAACCAATCATTCCATTCGTACGTATGAAAGGATATGTAGCCAACATCGAGGAGGCAACGAAACAGAATCAGTTTTTCCGCAAAGTGCTCTATACCGGAAAACACAGTCAGCTGGTGGTAATGAGTTTGAAACCGAAAGAGGAAATCGGAGAAGAAGTACACCACCTGGATCAGTTTCTCAGAGTGGAGGAGGGGGAGGGTGTGGCGATTCTGGACGGAGTGGAGCACCGTATCGCCGCCGAATGGGCTATCGTGGTGCCCGCAGGTACGAAGCATAATGTGATCAACACTTCGGCCGACCGCGCAATGAAACTCTATACCATCTATTCGCCCGCGGAACACAAGGACAAGGTCGTGCACGTAACAAAAGAGGATGCGATGAAGGATGAAAGCGATCACTTCGACGGCATAACGACCGAGTAGCACATCAACACAGAATGGCATCCTCCGTATTCGATCTCGCAATAGTGGTGCTTATCGCCGCAGGGCTCGGCATAATCGCGAAGCTTTTGAAACAGCCGACCATCCTCGCCTATCTTGCGACGGGAGTCCTCATAGGCGCGTTCAGTTCCCTCGGATTGGAAGACAGTGAAACGTTCAGGACGTTCTCCGAGCTTGGCATCATGCTCCTCCTCTTTCTTGTGGGTATGGAAATCAATTACTCCTCTCTGCGTCTCGTAGGGAGGGCATCCGTATTCGTGGGGTGTGCGCAGATAGCACTCACATTCGGTGCCGCATACGGCTTCGCAGGGCTTTTCGGATTCGGTCCGCTTGCCGCGTCGTATATCGGCATCGCGTTCGCTCTCTCGAGCACGATTATCGTCGTGAAGCTCCTTTCCGACAAGAAAGATCTGAACAGTCTTTACGGGAAGATAAGCGTGGGAGTGCTTCTCGTACAGGATTTCGCCGCGATACTCATTCTTGTCATTCTGGGGGGTGCTTCGGCCGGAGAATCCATCGGATGGGAATCGATAGCGCTTGCACTCGCGGAGGGTGTCGCCTTGTTCGCATTCATGCTGTTTCTAGGAAGGAAATTCCTGCCGCTCGTGTTCGACCGGGTAGCGAAATCTTCCGAGCTTCTTTTCCTCATCAGTCTCGCGTGGGTGTTCCTTGTTGCAATGGCGGTATCGGCGATAGGATTCTCGATCGAGATTGCGGGGTTCCTCGCCGGACTCGCACTCGCGAATTCTTCCGAGCACCACCAGATCGCGTTCCGCATCAAACCGCTCCGCGATTTTTTCCTCATCGCATTCTTCGTGGCACTTGGCGCGAATATCGCCTTTTCGAATTTCAACGGCGTGCTCGTGCCTATTCTGCTGGGCTCTCTCTTCGTGCTTCTTCTTAAGCCGCTCTTTGTGATGGCCGCCATGGGGCTTATGGGGTATCGGAAGCGGACGGGGTTCATGGCGGGCATCAGCATGGCGCAGATATCGGAGTTCAGTCTCGTGCTCGCTGCGCTCGGTCTGAAACTCGGTCATATAGATGATCGTGCGGTCGCGCTCATCACGGGTGCGGGAGTCATCACCATCACCCTTTCCACCTACCTCATGCAATGGGGCGATTCCCTGTATGACTTCGTGGGGCGGAACCTTTCGTTCTTCGAAAGGAAGAAAAGCATCGAGCACGGTACGCGGCTCGAGGAAGGCGGAAAACCCGTAGTACTTATCGGGTTCCATCGGCTGGGGGAGAGTATTGCGCTCGGTATTCCGCGCGAACGGCTGCTTGTCGTCGAATTCGACCCGGAAATTTCGAAAAAACTTTCTCACGCGGGGTATCACCACGTGTTTGGCGACATAGCCGACCCGGACGTATTCGAGGCAGCGCACATCAAGGATGCGGAGCTTGTTATTTCGACCAGCCCTGATTTCGACGATAATGCCGCATTGCTCGGCGAGACGCGCCGCCTAGGGGGCGTGCACGGGAAGAAGCCGCGTGTGGTCGTGCGGGCGGAAACGGAAAAGGAAGCGGAACTCCTTTACGACGGAGGCGCCGACTACGTCATCTTCCCGCATCTCACTTCGGGCCAGTATTTCGGAAAGACGATTGCACTCGATCCAGAGATGCGTCTTTTGGAACAGCTGAAAGAAAAGGATCTGGAGCTTCTCCGGACCATGAGAACGCGCACCGCGCACCGTACGGGCTAGGAATGGAAATGCGGTTTTTTTGCGCCACCCGCGAACTCCCTTCCGATCAGATAGCCCGCCATATCCCGTAGGAAGGATTTCGGGGATGTCCGGTTCTCGAATCTCCCTTTGCGGAGCGCATCGAAAAGCGAGGGAATCGTTTTTTCTTCGGCATCGATAACCGCATAATCCTGTGCGAGGAAGCGGATATCGTGGGTATCCGAGGTAGCGACAAGCGGCTTATGGTAGCGACGGGCGATGCGCGCCGCTTTCGTGTTCCGATTGTAGAAGTGCGAATAGAACCATGAATGCTCTATCGCATCGAAAAGGCCGATATGTTCCTCGAGCTTCTCCTGGAGCGAGAATCCTCCCGGAAAATACGGATGCGGTGCGAGTATGAAAATGTCCGGATGCGCATGCCGGTAGGCAGTGAGTTCACGGAAGGTGGCAACCGACTCTATCGAAGGGTCGGGGTTCAATATGACGACATGGGCTTTTTCAATGGTCCGTTCGATGCCGGGGATGAAGAGGATATGCTGTTCCTCAGCGGCTCTGCGGAATGAGGGCGTATCGAACAGTTTGTTATGGCAGGTGAGTGCGAGGGCATCGAATCCGAGTTCCTTGGCGCGCGCAAGGCCCTCAAGGAACGTATAGGCGATACGGTCTTCGGGGTCCTCTTTTGTGTGGAAATGGAGGTTTGCTTTGATATTCATGCGTTTTTCTTATGATATGCTAAAATAGGTAGGTAATTAAAGGTCGATAGGACAGTCATCGGTACATACACAACACAATTATGATCATTCAAGATTGGACGTCCGTCATTGTGACGTCATTGCAGGGATTATGGAGCGGCAGCATCGCGGTCCTCGCGAACGTATTGGGAGCGCTTATCGTGCTTCTTATCGGTCTTATCGTGGCCGGCGGTCTGGGAGCGCTCGTGGAACGGTTGGTGAATCTCGTGAAACTCGATAAGATGCTCATGAGCATGGGGCTCAAGGAGTATTTCGAGCACGCGGGCCTTTCCATCAACAGCGGAAAGTTCTTCGGCAAGATAGTGTATTGGTTCCTCGTGGTGGTATTCCTCCTCGC
>Ga0172379_10007073_pt1 | contig 14741 bp, 16 predicted proteins | sample GrowelOW334metaG_FD_119756 | JGI IMG/M metagenome (GOLD analysis project Ga0172379, IMG submission 119756) | Groundwater microbial communities from an aquifer near a municipal landfill in Southern Ontario, Canada - Groundwater well OW334 metaG | ecosystem: Environmental > Aquatic > Deep...
GGGTCTTTGGTGTGATTGCCTTTGAGGAAGATCTTGGTGAACTGAGGGGCAATTCTCCGGAGTGCATCTTCAAAGCTATCAAATCTGGTGACTTTGAGCACTTCAGGATTGGATGGATCCGGATAGATCCCCCACCCCCAACAGTTGTAAGAGTTATCGGGAATTTTCTTGCATAGTGACGATTCCTGTTGGGCTATGGCTACAAGCCAGCGGTAGTCGAAGTTGTAGGTGTCCGAGAGCTCGACGATGAGCTCGGATTGTGGTTCCAGAGGAGAATCATATTTATTTAGATATTGGCGAATGATCTCGGCTCTGGCATCGGCGGTTTTGACTGAGGTTTTGATGTTGTTTTCTATTGGTGGAAGGGCGGTGAAAACAACCGGTTGGGAGGGAGTGGAGCCGAATTCGGTGGTATAGCTTAGGATTTGGGGTTTTGAGGCAGGAGATAGGAGCGGATCGATGCTTTCCAGCACAGCACTATTATGATTTAGAATCATTTTTGATAGAAACACAAAAGCAATGGGTAACAAAAAAGCCTTCTTCGACATTCACTATCATCGTGGCAGAAAATTTGAAACATGTCAAGCAAGGCAAGAAAGTGCTCCGGGAGGGACTTGAACCCCCAACCAACGGCTTCGAAGGCCGACGCTCTATCCATTGAGCTACCGGAGCATGGGTTTATTTTACCTCTAATAGCATAAATAAGGTAAAATAGGCGTATTCGGGTCAGTAGCTCAGTCGGTTAGAGCACCTGCCTCTTAAGCAGGGTGTCGCGGGTTCGAGTCCCGCCTGACCCACTTTTCGCGTATATTTAATGATATGAGACTGATTGTGTTTACTTATGCTATGGCCGGATTGGGGCATTTGAGAGTGACTGATGCTTTGGTGGACAGTCTACCGAAGGGAATCCCGTATGAACTTATGGGTACAAGCGGAGCTCTGCTTACAGGCTTTCATCGGTTTATAAGTGTCAATCCTTTTGCTAAGCGAATTTCCGAGGCTTTTCAGCATGGTTTTTTGGAGGATATTTTTACCAAAGTTTATGTGGGGAGTTTGAGAAGATTCACAGGCGACGTCTATCAAAAAATGCTTGAGGTTATTGAAAACAGGGCGGATGTAGATAGTGTGACCGTGGTGGCGACACATTTCGGGCTAGCGCATCAAATTGCCGCGGTGAAAAGAAAGCTGGAACGGAAAACCAAGAGAGAAATCTCGATTGTAGTACAGGTGACCGACGATACCTCGATGCATGTTTGGTGTGTTCGCGGAGCGGATCTTACCATGGTGCCAAGCAGGCAAACAAAAAGTGAGCTGGAAAAATACGCCAAGAGTAAGGGAATCAAATTTAATTGTGAAGTATCACCCTACCCTACCAGCCCGATGCTGGCAAGAGAGTTTCCAAAAGGAGATGGCGTAAGATGGCTGGCCTTGGCGGAAAAATCCAACGAACCTGTAAACGTAATGATCCCGATTAGCGGTGCGGCAGTGGGGCTATCATATTTGTCCCGTTTGATTACTACTATGGATGGATTGTCGGGAAGGTTTAGATTTTGGGTGGTAGGCAAGAGGACAAAGCAGTTGCTGAACTTTACGTCATGGATTGCCCGGTTGAGGTGGGTGCAGGTGGTGACGGGAAAAAACGATAGAGAAGTGGTGAATCTGTATGAGAAAACGTATAGAGATAATGTGATTCATTTGGAAGTGACCAAGCCGAGTGAACAAGCATTTAAGGCACTGATTCCTCCATCAATGATCGGCGGCAGTGTATTGCTTTTTGCCGCGCCGGTGGGAAGACAGGAATATGACAACATTAAATTTCTACAAAGACATGGTCTGGTGAGATCGGCCGAAGAATGTGGCCGGAAAGAAGAAATGGCACATTTCCCAAGGGGAATACTACTGCCTCGTGATCCGGAAGAAGCAGGGAGATTTGTAGTGAGTTGCTTGGAAAAAGGATATTGGGAGAGAATGACCTTGGGTTTTGAATACTCACCGGAGTCTCTGCTTTCTGGAGAAATAAACGAGAAAGGCACTTGGTTATTCTGGGAGAAGTTAAAGGTGTTGGGTTTGGTTTAGTGCATTAAATCATACAAAAAGGATATTGTTCCGTGTCAAAAATATGTTTATACTGAGGGCAGGTAGGTGTTTGTTTAATCATGGAAAATACTAAAGTACTAATGCTGGGCTGGGAGTACCCGCCACACAATTCAGGAGGACTGGGAGTGGCCTGCCAGGGTATCGTAGAAAACCTTGTTGATCTGGGGCAAGAGGTGGTTTTGGTTTTGCCTTCCATGGAGAAGATTGCCGATGGTGAAAGTACTTTTTTGCTTTCCCCGGGAGGGAAAAGTTACAAGGTGATCTATGTCCAATCCCCGATCAGACCATACGTAGGGAAAGATGGACAGTCGTATTCGGGAGATATTGTACGCGATGTGGAGATGTTTGCCAGAAAAGTGCTGGCGGCGGTGGAGAGTTTGGATTTTGATTTGATCCATGTGCATGATTGGCTGACGGTGCCGGCCGGAATCGCGGTGAAGGAGAAAAGCGGAAAACCGATGGTAATGCATGTCCATGCAACAGAGTACGATCGCACCGCGGGGATCGGCGCAAACCAAAAGGTGTCGGAGATCGAGACAAAAGGTTTTGATGAGGCGGATTTGATTATCACAGTGAGCCACTACACCAAGAGATTGTTAGTAGAAAAATTTGGAGTGAAAGAAGAAAAGATCAAGGTAGTCCACAACGGCAATAATTATTTTCCCGAAAAGGGCAAGGTATCGGTGGAGTTTTTGAAGCATTCACCGGTGGTAATTTTTGTAGGTAGGTTGACGGTACAGAAAGGACCGGATTATTTTCTTTCTTTGGCGCGAAAAGTATTGGCCAAAAGACCGGAGACAATTTTTGTATTTGCCGGAAATGGTGAGATGTATCAACACTTGATGCTGACTTCGGCGTATCGCCGGCTTTCCGGATCGGTTTTGTTTGCCGGCTTTTTGCGAGACATAGCCAAAGACAGACTGTATCAGAGAGCCGATGTATTTGTCATGCCTTCGGTGTCGGAACCATTTGGAATTGTGGCTCTGGAAGCGGCCACGGCGGGTGTGCCGGTGATAGTTTCAAAGACGTCGGGAGCGGCTGAGGTACTACTAAGCGCCATCAAGATCGATTTTTGGGATACCGATATGATGGCCGGAAGCGTACTACGTCTTATCGAAAACGGAGATTACAAAAGGGAGTTGGGAGAAAAAATCAAGGAAGAGGCCGGAGCCGTGACGTGGGACAAAGCGGCAATGAAGATCAAGGATAGCTATCAACAATTGCTTATTCCCGCAAATGGCTAAGGTCTGCTTGTACCTGCATATTCATCAACCATGGAGAATCAAACCGATGAGTGTGTTTGATGTAGGAGTGGAAGAGGATTATTTCGAGACGGATGATAGCTTGGATTTTGCCAACGGTAGGGTAATCAGAAAAATTGCCGAGAAATCGTACAGGCCGATGCTTCATATATTAAATAGATTGTTGGAAAGAGAAAATGATTTTTGTTTTGCCTTGTCAATTACGGGAGTAATGATTGAGCAGTTAAAACAGTTTGCTCCCGATGTATTGGAGCTTATTAAAAAAGCCGTCAAGACGGGAAGAGTGGAGATTGTAGCCGAGACATATTATCACTCACTCGCCTCACTTTATTCGCCAACCGAGTTTTTACTACAAGTGAGCCAACACAAGAGGCTGGTGGAGGACGAGTTTGGAGTAGTGCCAAACGTTTTTCGCAACACCGAGCTTGTCTATACCGACAAGATTGCAGAGATGGTGAAGGAGGCCGGCTTTGTCGGGATGCTGGCCGAGGGAGCTGACAAGGTACTGAAGGGCAGATCCCCTACCAGACCCTATCACGCTCCGTGTGGACTGCCGTTGTTGCTCAAACAGTACAAATTGTCCGATGACATTGCTTTTAGATTTTCACAGTCGCACAGAAGCAGTAAACCACTAACTGCCGAAACATATTCCCATTGGATTTCCAGTTCTTTTGGAGAAGGAGAGGTGGTAAATCTGTTTATGGATTTTGAAACGTTTGGAGAACATCAGTGGGCCGATACAGGAATCTTTGATTTTTTTGAGAGTTTTGTATCGCGATTTATTAAAACGGGAAATTCATTTTCATCACTTCTTGGTGCTATTACCCAAAGAAATCCGATTGATGTTTTTAGCAGTGAGGAGCCGGTGTCATGGGCGGATGTGGATCGTGATATCACCGCCTGGAGAGGCAATTCTTTGCAGGATGACGCTCTGGCCAAGATATATGAGCTGGAAGGTGCCGTAATGGGATCGGGAGACACGGCTTTGATTGAAGATTGGCGCAGATTGCAGACGAGCGATCATTTTTACTATATGTGTACTAAATGGTCAAACGACGGCGATGTACATGCATATTTCTCACCATACGGGTCCCCTTTCATGGCATACTGTAATTACAACAATGTCTTGGCCGATTTAAGGCTAAGGCTACAGTAGTGATATGGCAAGAGCATTAGTATTGGGAAATGGACAATTGACGGCATGCTTTGATGAGCATGGGGTACTGCGGGATTTGTATTATCCTCATGTGGGACTGGAAAATCATATTAATGGAGACAGACACAGAATCGGTTTATGGTGGGACGGGAATTTTTCTTGGCTTAATAGAGAAGATTGGCGGGTAGCCATTTCTTACGAAAACAGATCGATGCTGGGGCAGATAGTGTACGAGCACAAAACACAAGGAATCAAAGTGGTGGTAAGGAGCGTGGTGTACAACGAGATTCCGGTACTGGTAAGAAGTGTGACTTTTTATAACCCGGACAAAAAGATTAAAAAAATCAAGGTATTTTTCGGTCAGGAATTTACCATTGGCGAAACGCGTTTTAGGAATACGGGATTTTATGACCCGACAAAGAATGCAATTATTCATTACAAAGGCAGAAGAGTGTTTTTGGTAAACGGAGCCTCTCAGAACGGAGGAATAAATAGTTTTACGGTGGGTATGTTTAAGTTTGAGGGGAAAGATGGGTCTTTCAAAGATGCAGAAGACGGGAAGCTATCAAACAATGCGGTGGAGCATGGACCGGTAGATTCGGTGATTTCTTTGGAGGTAGACAGCGAAGGGCTGAATACTGTCGAGGTGTTTGCTTGGCTGTGTGCCGGAAAAACCATGGATGAAGTCTACAAGTACAACGACATTATTTTGCAAAAGACGGCTCATGGGGTAATGCACTCGACTACTTCTTTTTGGCAGGCTTGGGCAGAGGCGAAGTCGATTGATTTTAAGGGCTTACCGGAAAAAGTAGTGCAGGCCTATTTTGATTCGCTTTTTATTCTGCGAGCGCATCTGGATGAGAAAGGTGGAATCGTGGCGTCGCTTGACTCGGACATGCTGGTAAACGGTAAGGACTCGTATGCTTATGTGTGGCCGCGAGACGCCGCCTTTGTGGCGATTGCTCTGGATAAGGCAGGATATTCTTCGGTGACCAAGAGGTTTTATGATTTTTGCGGCAGGGTACTGCACGAGGATGGGTATCTACACCACAAATTCCAGACGGACTACAGTCTTGGGTCCACTTGGCAGTCGTCGATAATTCAAAAAGATTGGCTGAAAAACAAAATATTACAGCTACCGATTCAGGAAGATGAAACGGCGACGGTGATTTGGGGGTTGTGGCAACATTACAAATACAGTAACGATATTGAGTTTATCGAGTCGCTATACAAGCCTTTTATCGAGAAAGCGACCGATTTTATGATTGAATTTCGGGACAAATACACCGGATTACCAATCCAGTCTTATGATTTGTGGGAAGAGATTTCCGGAGTGTCTACTTATACCTGCGCTTCTGTGTGCGGTGGTTTGCAGGCGGCGGCTCGGTTTGCTACTATCTTGGGAAAATACAACCACGCTCATTCGTATACCTTGGCCGTATCGGAGATGGTAAAGGCGATGAAGTCGTATTTGTTTGATCCGGAGCTGAATAGTTTTGTGAGAGGATTGCAGGTAGAAGGAGTGGCGGTAAAGAAACTGAAAATTGTGGATGCCAGCTCTCTATTTGGCTTGTGGTATTACGAGGTGCTGGGTAACGATGATCCGATGTTTATCGGAACCCAAAAAGCCGTAGAGGAGAGGCTCCATAACAAGCAAGGTATTGGTGGGTTTGTAAGATATGAAAATGACCAATATTTCCGGGATCAGAAAGCTCCACTGGCCAACCCCTGGATTGTGACGACTTTGTGGGAGGTACAAAGAAAGATGAGACAAGCAGAAAAACAAGAAACTCTTTTGGCACTGGCCGAGGAATTGAACTGGGTGACTGACAGAATGGGAGATTTGCCGGTGATGGCCGAACAATATCACATTGAAAGCGGAGCTCCCCTCTCCGCCACTCCTCTCGCTTGGAGCCACGCCGTATTTGTCGAAACGGTTCTGCTTTACCTCGAGATGGTGCAAAAATTTAGTTTGAATCATTAACAGTGATGAATTTATTAAAGTGAACAATATTGTTGTCGGCTTTGATTGTGGAGCAAGCCATACCAGAGTGGCTGTTTGGAAAGCAGGAGTGATTGTCAAAAATATTGATGACATCGGAGGAGTAAATCTGGATATTTTGAAAAGGTCTGAGGCGACGGAGCTGATTTTTCCGGTAGTAGAAAAATTGTCCGAATACGAGAATGGAGCCTGGGTAATTGGAATGGCCGGTTTGGACAGCAAGGAAGAAAAACACGAAGCCGAGGAGTGGTTTCGGAGAATTTTGGTGGCGGGAGGAGTGAGGTTTGCGCGACTGATTGTGGTTTCGGATGTTGATCTGGTGTTGTGGGCCGGATCGGAAAAAGGGGTGGGCATAGCTCTTATTGCCGGAACGGGATCAAATTGTGTGGGGAGAGATGCAAAAGGCAAGGAGGTTAAGGTGGGTGGGATGTCCCACTTGCTGTCCGATGAAGGAAGTGGCTTTGCGCTGGGATGGAGATGTTTGAGGGTAATTACCAAGATGAGCGATGGTAGGGCGGTAAAAACTAAATTACTAAAAGAAGTGCTGGAGCTTTATAAGAAAAAGGGAGTTGCTGATCTAAAAAATTTTTTGACTAAGTCCCCCAATATCAAGTCGGAAATAGCCAAGGCCGCTCCCCTACTGGTCTCTGCGGCTCAAAGAGGTGAGCGTCTGGCGGAAAAAGGTTTGCTCAATGAGGTTTACGAGCTGGCTTTGATGGTAGCGACGGTAAACCGGAAGCTCTCCCCCATCCACCATTTGCCGGTGTTTTTGGCAGGAGGACTGTTTGAGAATGAGTATTTCAGGAATTTGTTTGAAAGTAAGTTAAAAGCGACCTTTTTTGATCAAAAAGTAACCTTGGTGATGCCTCTTGACGGGGCATTGCATATCGCCCGGGAAGATTAAAGATTTAGTCCCAGTTACCGTCCTCGTTTTCCTCTCTCTCCTCTATGTCCTCGAGATCCTCGATATCCGGCAATACATCATCAAGTAGATCAAGCTCGTCCTCGTCGAAGATATAGTAAATACTGTCTGGAGGAACGATTTCTCTTATGGGGGGTTCTTTTTCGCTTTTCATATCTAAAATTAATTCTACTCTCGTTTTGGCTCTTTTCGGACGGCTCTTGACTTGTCCTGAAAAATCTCCATTAAGGTGGTACAATATAGGATATGACATTTTCAAAAAGAGGGGGTTTCGGAGGAGATCGTAGCCAAAGTTACGACAGAGGTGGTTTTAATCGTGGGTCTGACAGACCTCAGATGTTTGACGCAGTTTGTGCCAAGTGTGGTGCTGACTGTCAGGTGCCTTTCAGGCCAAACGGCAGAAAAGAAGTGTTTTGCAGTAAGTGTTTTGAAACAAACGGTGGCGATTCGGGCAGTTCAAGAAGCTTTGGTGACTCCAGATCTTCAGGAAGATATGAAAAAAGAGACAACGTAGGCACATATTTCTCTGACAGACAGATGTTTGATGCTATTTGTGACGAGTGCGGAGATAGGTGCAAGATACCTTTCCAGCCCAGAGGCGACAAGCCTGTTTTGTGTAGTCACTGTTTTTCGGCCAAAAATGAAGGTAGAGATTCCAGAAGAGCCATGTCGGCTCCGTCGGCGAGACAGTCGTATGACAAAGGTATTGATTTGGAGGCTATTAATGCCAAACTCGACAAGATTCTCAAGTTGCTTACTCCAAAAAAACTAAGAACAGAGTCCAAAGAGGAATCCAAGGAAATCACCGAAAAGATACTGGAAGAGATTCAGTTGGGAACCGAGAAGAAGCTTGCAAAGACAAAAAGAAAGTCAAAGAAGTCGGTGGTAAAGGAATCGTAAATAAATTAGGATTTAGCCACAAAAAAATCTCTCCGAGTGGAGAGATTTTTTGTGATCGCGCTTATTCGCCTTGTTTGGCGAGTTGAACGTTTTTGGCGGCAGGACCCTTGGGGCCTTGCTCGATTTCAAAAGTGACGACGTCTCCTACTTTGAGCTCGTCAAATGAAATGCCAACCAGATCGTTTGAGTGAAAGAAAAGGTCTTTGTCTTGCCCTTCGCGGGAGATAAAGCCAAAGCCTTTGTCTGTCTTGGTTTTGATTGTGCCTGTCATGGTAATTTTGATGGGTATTTCGATTAATAGTCAACCCATCGGTAACTTAGGTGATTTTACCACTTTTGGACTTGCCGTGCGCGACAATAAAAATACCGGGGCTTTTTGCCCCGGTAAGGTGTCAAATGATGCTATAGCCATGCTTGGTGGCCCATTCTGTGGCGCTGGTACAGCGACGCCATTTTGAGGCCTTGCTTTTCTCTCTTGTTTCTTCGATTGCGCCCCACCAGCGCTTCCTGATGTAATACCCCGTATGGGTTTCGATTACCCAGGAGATTGAATACGTACCGGTGAGTGTTTGAGTGCTAACCGGTTTGATTGAGACATATTGAATCCTTGGTGGCTTAACGGTCATTGAACCGAAAGACTGGTAGTAGCCGGGACTGTCAAGCGGATCACGGTGGCCATCGATAGGGTGTGGCATATCTCTCCTTTTTTATGGTGCAAGAATCTGGGATACGTGAATATTACCATGAAAGGCGGTGTGTTATACTTTTTCCGATGTCAAAAACTGAGACTGGTTCAGGAAGGTATATCCTAAAGGTTAGCGGCGAATTGTTTTCCACAGCAGAGGAACACATGAGTTTTCCCCGCTATGATGAAGTAGCGAGACAAATTCTTGAAATTGTAAAGCAAACCGGAATTGAACTGGCGATGGTGGTAGGGGGAGGAAATATATTTAGAGGGAGAGAAAGAGCAGACTATGTGGATCAAAATGAGGCCGATTCAATAGGCATGTTGGCTACAATTATGAATGGCATTGCCCTCCGTGAGGCTTTTGTGCGCAACGGAGCTGAGGATACAAGATTGATGACTACGATTCATTTGCCGGAGCTTGCTGAACCATATATCAGATTAAAAGCCAAGCACCACCTGGATGAGCACAGATTGATTGTACTGGCGGGAGGTCTGGGACGCCCGGGGTTTTCTACCGATTCGGCCGTAGCTCAATTTGCGAGTGAGTTGGGTTGTGAAATGGTACTGAAAGCAAGTACAGTAGACGGAATATACAATTGCGATCCGAGGAAGTATTCTGAAGCGCAGAAATTGAAGAAAATATCGTTTAAGTACGCACTTCAAAATGGATTGGAAGCAATGGATTCAACAGCTTTTGCTATGTGTATGAGATCAAATATTCCAATCTTTGTGTTTGATATTCTGGATTTGGACAAACTGCCGGAGATATTGAAGGGAAATTTTTCTTTTGGAACTTTGGTAAACGGTGAAGTATAATAGGCAGATTCCATAATAAGGAGGGTACCTTGACAGAAAATGTTTACGATGGTTATGCGTATGGTGATCTCGGATATCCGGAACTATTTCAACATTTACTACCTTTGTTAAAGCACGACCAATCTGCTTTGGATCTTGGTATTGGTACGGGGCACGAATCTTCGGTGATTGCATTTGCCGGTTTGCACATCACCGGTGTGGATCGGAACCCCTTTTTATTGGGAGCTTGTCGCGAAGCTTACGATGAAGCCGAAATCGGCAGCCAGCTGACTCTTGTTGAAATGGACGCCCTTAAGTATATGCGGGCAAATTCCGCCAAATATGACCTGGTAATTTTGTCGGATTTTCTGATGTTTCTCACAAAAACTGACGGGAAAGAAATACTCAGGCTGGCATACGAGGCTTTAGAGGCAAGCGGGTATATCTGGATTACCACCATGTCTACAGGTGATGACTTTTATGCCAGGATGAAGCACCAGCGTGAAATTGACAAAGAAACATTTATGTCTCATTCGCACTGTGGTGGTTCGGGGCCGGCTTGCTTCTATTTCCCTGGTGAAATCGAAGCATTTTTGGTGTCTTTGGGAGCCAAGGTTGTTTTTGGCATCGAGACGCTGAATAGCTCCGATGGCATGTTCAATATTGTTCTCGCACAAAAGCCGGAATAGATTGTCTTTTTATTGCTCCCCCATCCGGGGGAGCTTTTATTTGATGAAGAGGGTATGTCAAACCATCAGATGATATCATCGATATATACTTATTATTTAATTTTGGATTATGCTAAAAGGATTTAAGGAATTTATTTTAAAGGGCAATGTTGTAGATATGGCAGTTGGCGTTGTTATGGGAGTTGCCTTCGGAAACGTAGTGTCTGCGGCTGTGAAGGATCTGGTATCTCCCCTGATTGGAGCTTTGGGTGGAACTCCCGACTTTAGTGGGCTTGTTTTTACGGTTAATAAAAGCCAGTTCATGATCGGTGACTTTATCAATTCATTAGTATCTTTTCTCTCAGTAGCGACAGTAGTATATTTTGCCGTTATTGTCCCCATGAATAAGATAATGAAAAAGATGAAAAGCGGAAAAACTGAAGACCCTACAGAGAAAGCTTGTTCCGAATGCTTAAGTCTTATTCCTATTGCCGCAAAAAGGTGCAAATTTTGTAGTTCTGTTGTCGGGAAATAGTTCTTAAGTCACATAGATAATTTGATCAGACAAATTTGCTATACTTATATTTGTATTAATAGTTACACAGAAAGGAATCTTGTATGCCAGGTTCAGGTAAGAAAAATAGCAGTCCCATAATGTCTGCGGTTAAGGGTGCCATTGTCGGTGGTATTGCAGTCGCCGGAGCGATGACTCTTGCGGATGAGCAGAAGCGAGAACAATTGAAAAAGTCATTCATCGACGCCAAGGACAAAGTAGTTGATTTTGCGGAAGAGAAAAAAGAGGCCGTCATGACCTCGGCAAGCAATATTAAGGGCACTTTAGATCAGGCGGCCGAAGATATCAAAGATACCGTCTAGAATCACAACTTAATATTGGGTTTGGGTGGATGGCGGTTTTGATGGGATCCGGAAATCGGTTTGTATACAGATGATGAAATTTATGGGGTTATATTCGTTGTTGTCTGATTTTCAGGAGGTAAATCTCTAGATAATAGATGTGATTCTGATCGGCCCAAACTAGTAGTTATTTCAGAAATCATTGTGTGTAATTTTTCACCATCACCATACAGTGAAGGATAAAATGCTTCTACAGCAATATTAACTCCATTATCTTCCAGTTTCTGCTTTAGTTGCTGGGCAATTTGTTCAGCAAGAGCGGATCTTTCAAGAGGGTCACTTATTTCTGAGACGGTCACGGGAATAACCTCGAGATCTGATCCGTGAGTCATTCTCACTCCTTTTTCTCTATGTGGTTCTTCGTATAGTGTTGCGGCTGACCCGACGACTAATAGTCCAGAAAGGTCGGGATTTTCTGATGTCAAAGAAAGAAAAGCTTGATGTAGTTCATCAGTAAGCGTTTTGATTTCATCGCCAGATAATGGCTCTTTTGAGCCTTTCTCAAATACCATCTGCTTTGGTTTAGTTAGTGACTCTGTTGGACGTGTATATGCTGTTTCCGGACTGAATCCTGATTCACTCATAGTCTAATTGTATATTGTATAGCTGGTGGTCTGCTAAGTATTGAATTATTTGGCAGATATGTGGGGTTCTCTTTCGATTACTCCCGATAAATAATTAATCTTCTTTACTATCGGCAATATCATAAATAACCCAACCGCCATTAAGAAATGATTCGACTACCTGGACACCTTCCCCCATCTTTCTTTTATTGAGTTCATCTACAAACTTCTTTCTCGAACTGCTTCCGGCAAATCTCGGATCAAATATGCTTGAAAAATAAAGAGTGTTTAGCCTATCAACTCCAAAACCGGAAACGGCATTCGCCAAGCTCCCAATGAAACCTTTTGAAACAACATTCTGAACAAGTCCGGCAACTTTATCTCTAAGTATTAGCCGTCTAAAATAATTATAACTTTGCTCATTCCAACAAAATACCGGTGGGGTTGGTGTTTCTTTCCCATGTATTGCAGGATTAAATTCATTCATAGTAGTCATTATCCCCTGGAAAAGTGGTTTAATTAGCCTTTCCCTTTCTGAATCATTTAGGCTACTTGACAAAAGACCGGAATTTTCCATCGGTGTGCCCTTAAAGTAGTCACCTATCTTCTTTGGGTTCAACGCAATCTCGCAAACTTGTTGACGAAAATCGTCCGGTGTTGCAGTTCCACCAACAAGCCCAACAATAAAAGCAAAGCCGTATGGAACTATTGGGTTTATGTCATAGGCCAGTATGCTCTCACTTTTTGATATAAATGCAAGATGGCCATGATGAAAGGCGTTAGTTCCTGCATATAAACCTCCGCCATTTTCCCTAATTCCACCAATTGTCTTGCGAATATTTCTGGCTATTTGTAAGATTGTCTTGTCGTTTTCAAGTTTATCAATTTCCGGTTCTTTGGTTACTTTACGCATTCCTTCGTTTGTGGGAAATGAAAACCCTTTTTTTGAAAGCGACTTGATAAGTTCCTGTTCGGCTACATCCAGCACACCGGTTCCGGCGATCTGAAGGGATCTACCTTCATAACCTTCGATAACACCTCTAACCGCATCTATATCAACGTTGTTAAGCATTCTTTAGTTTACAACCAGACCAGAAAAAACTAACATTGTAAGATACAAAATATTGGGGTGGATGAGCGGAGTTGAACCGCCGATCTCCTCCTCCACAGGGAGGCGCTTTAACCAACTAAGCTACACCCACCACGAACCCATTTCGGGTCTGGTATATTTTACAACAAAAAGCTCCAGCATATGCTGGAGCACGGACATCACCTGTTTGCAGACAGTACTTCGGCGATTGTTGTTTGGAGGTATGCTTGTCGAGAGATACCAGTGAGAAACAAATGAGGATCTTTTGCGATCTTGTGATTGCCATACTTTCCAGCCATTACATCGGCGTAGGTGGTAGTGTCAAATCCCGCGTGGAGTGCCTCGATAACAGCGCTTTCAGGGATTTGCACCCCTTCAGTTGTTCCCACAAGAGAAGTGTGATTGTCAGAGACAACAACAACCCCGACATCGTAAAAATGACCATCTTTATATATTAATCCATTCTCTATCGTGATAAAGAGGGATGCATCGCCAGTAAGTGGGTGACCTTGTAGGGCTTCTAACCTGTTTTTTGCTCCTGTAAGGATCTCTTTCATGTTACTGGGTTGGAAATTGACCTGTGACTCAACTTCGATTCCAATTACGTCAAATTCCAGATTTGGGAAAACTTGACTCAGGGCTGCCCTGACAGCAGCCAGTTTGATTTTGCTATTTGAGCCAACATACACTTTTCTGTTCATTTTTTCCTCCTGGAGATAATATGAAAATGTGCCTGGATGAGTATTATAAGTTATATTGAGTAATAAGTAAAGCCATAGGCATGTTTATCCTTGGGCTCGTAAAGATGATAAAATTGTGTAGTTCGGGGTGTAGCTCAGATGGCTAGAGTACTGCGTTTGGGACGCAGGGGTCGTGAGTTCGAGTCTCACCACCCCGACTAAATTGGAGAGTGTGCGTTTTTCAGCGTTTTTTTAATAACTGTTTAGGTTATTGGAGGTAGTGTTATTGATATTATCGGCTTAGTTGGATATAATCTCGCCCATGGAAAGACTTAGTCGAAGTAAGCCTGTTGAGCCTATAGCCCCAAAACCATGGATTATGGATAGATCTTGTGTTGGCTTGTCTTTTGAAGATCGACTATTAGAAAGCAAGCAGTTTGGGCAGGTTTTTTCTCCGGAAGATGAGCTGGAAAGAATAAAAGGCTTGCCGAAGAAGCAAAAAAGAGAAGAAATTGCTTTATTTAAGGATAAATTGAGAGCGCAGCGTATTGGTTTGGCATCTTGCCGCATTTCTATCGAGAGATTGGTTGAAATTGATAACGATGTTCCAAGAGAGATACTTGTCGAACAGGTTAAAAAGTATGGTGATTACTTTGGCTTTTCTCGGAAACAGATACGATTATTTGAACGAATTATCGATAGGTATTATTTAAACCGAAGGAGAATACTGGAATTAAGAAGGCGCTATCCGGATGATGTGGATTTGGTGAACGAACTGACGGGAATGCATTTTGACAAGAAGACAAAATTTGAAGTATCCATTGGTCCAATGTCGATCGATATTACAGCTAAAGGCGTAGAAGCAGGTAAAATATATAGCAGATCTAGGCTTAAGTAACCAAATGAGTGTCTGGAATCGAACCTTTTTCCCATTGAATCAAGTAAAAAAGTATGCTAAATTTCTAAAATGAAATTAAGCGCACCCTCAGAGTCAGAACTACAA
>Ga0172379_10007074_pt1 | contig 14734 bp, 13 predicted proteins | sample GrowelOW334metaG_FD_119756 | JGI IMG/M metagenome (GOLD analysis project Ga0172379, IMG submission 119756) | Groundwater microbial communities from an aquifer near a municipal landfill in Southern Ontario, Canada - Groundwater well OW334 metaG | ecosystem: Environmental > Aquatic > Deep...
GAATTTTTTATCAAGGGCGATAATCCGCCGCCGGAAATTATTTTGGAAATCTACGAAGTTTTAAAGGGTTATGAATCTGACACGGTATTAATGACTTACGCGGCCATCGCCGAACAGCTGTCCGACAAGTTGCCGGAAATGGCCGTGGGCACGGCCATAAAAATTTTGGAGCGAGAGGGCTATATCACGCGCTCTCATGAGCGGGTCGGGCAAGCCTATATAAAATTACGAATTACGTCCGCCGGCTGGCGGAGCGAATTACGAATTAAATACGGCGAAAAAAGAAAAAAGAGCCTGGAAAAGCTGGAAAAATTATTAGATAGATACGGGCAAGAGATTGAGGCCGGCTGGTATTTTAATTTAGACGAGGTGGCGGAAATTTTAACAATCAAAAGAGAGTCGCTACAAAGGCTAATTAAAAAATTGGCGGAGGAAAACGCGGTAGAATATCTGCCGCCGTTTCGGGGCACGGAATTAAAGATTTTAAAGCGGATAAACGCTGACGAGGTTAAGCTGGATTTTGACGCGCTTAAATACAAACTAAAGCATGCCTATAAAAAATTAGACCTGATGGAAAATTATATCTATCATCCCTCCTGCCGGCAGAAATATATTTTGGATTATTTCGGCGAGCGCGAAGCTGAGGCTTGCGCTAAATGCGATAATTGCTTGGTCGGCAATATGGATGAAGTGGAAAAGGTTCAGGTTGATGAAAAGTATAAGAAAAAGCCGACCCAGCTATCCACAAAATTAACCCAGCTGGAAACTTTGGAATTATGGAATAAGGGCATGAGCTTAGAAAAAATCGCCGAGGCGCGGGAGCTCGCGGTCGGGACAATCGTAGGGCATTTATGTTTTTTAGCCGAAAAGGGTTTGGGCGTGAATATTGATAAATTGGTCAAGCCGGAGCGTCAGGAAAAAATTATGGCCGCGGTTAAGAAAGCCGGGGCGGACAAATTGACGCCGATTCGTGAAGCGCTGGGCGAGGAATATAGTTGGGACGAGATAAAGTTGACGCTGGCGAAAATGAAGTCTCGCAACCCGTAACTCATATCTCGTAACTCACAAGTTTTTTAATTAGGCATTTTGAGTTATGAGTTGCGAGCTACGAGTTACGAGATTAGACCTTGACTTTTTAGCCTAAATTAGGTAAATTTTAAGTAAATTTGGCCAACCCGTACAAGGAGGTTGGTTTTATTGTTGTCGCCTTCGTCCGCCTCGGTTTCGCCGTTAGGCGAGACGTGCGAGCCCCGCTACAAATGGGGCACATGCGAATGGTAAGGAAAGGACTTTGACAATTTAATTGGAAAAGATAAACAAGGAAAAAACAAACCAAAAGAAAGAGAAAAAAATGGAGAAGCAATCAAAGTGGTATGTTGTTACGGGGGTTCCTTCCTCCGGCAAAACGACGGTGCTTAACCATCTGGCGAAGGAAGGATATAAAGTAGTACCTGAGGCCGCCCGCACGCTGATAGATCAAGAGATGGCCGAAGGAAGAAGCGTTGCGGAGATTCGGAGTAATGAAAGAGGCTTTCAGCGGCGAGTTACAGCGCTGAAGATTAAGCTTGAGTCCGAGCTACCTTTAAAACAGATTATCTTTTTGGATAGAGCAATGCCTGATAGCATAGCGTACTATGCGCTTTGTGGTATCGACCCAGGAGAAGCATTGGCCGTTTGTCGCAGAAATCTCTACCAAAAAGTATTTCTTATGGAACCAATTACCTTCACGCAAGATTACGCGAGAACCGAATCTCCTGAAGCTATCGCGCGGCTCAACGACCTTCTTCGAGACGCTTATAAACAGCTTGGTTACGAAGTCGTCGCAGTTCCCGCCATGTCCGTGGAGGATCGCGTGCGTTTCATTATGGTAAGCATAAGATAATAAACACCAGGAGTTAAAACAAAACAAGCCAAATTAAAAAAGAGTAAAAACAAAAAATCAGTCCGCTTTACGGCGGGCGAAAACAAAAAGAAAGCGAGCGAAACAATGGCAACACAAAAACCAAGAATCTTAGCGCTGGCATCGGGGACTAAAACCTGCGGCGGTAGCGGTTTCCAGGAGTTGGTGGAATTTTCCAGAACCAGGCCGCCGGTGCTGGACGCCGAAATTGTCTGCGTGGTTTCCAACCATCAAAACGGCGGAGTGAGCCGGCGGGCCGACGCCTTAGGCGTTCAATTCGCCTGGTGGCCCGGTCCTAAATTCACGGCCGATGGTTACGACCGGCTGATGAAAATGCTCAGGCCTGATTATGTTATGCTCTCGGGTTGGGTAAAATTGACCCAGGGGTTGCGCCCGGAGAGAACGGTTAATATCCACCCCGGACCTTTGCCTCGGTTTGGTGGACCAGGAATGTTCGGCCACCATGTGCACGAGGCCGTGATGGACGCTTACCGCGCCGGAGAAGTTAACCAGAGCGCGGTTTGCATGCACTTCGTCGTGGACAAAGGCGAGGATAAAAGCGCTTACGACAAGGGTCCGGTGTTTTTCCAGCTGCCGGTTTTAATCCGGCCCGGCGACTCGGCCGAGACCTTGGCGGAGAGGGTGAACGAGAAAGAACGGGCCTGGCAGGCTTTCGTTCTGAACCTAGTGGTTCACGGTCTGATCCGTCTGGAAAAAGATGGCGAGGGCTGGAAAGTGGTTTACGAAAACGGATTGGAAAACATCATACCCCATTAGGGGAGAAAGAGAGTAAACATGGGACAACCTTATCCTGATTTGGGTCAGATTTTCTCGCTGACCCTGAACGGTGATGCGACGAGAATCTCGCCCGTGGGTTTCATTGAAACCCTTTACGGCAGGCCGTCAATCGGTTCGGTGTTGGACAACTGGAAGGTGGACGGTAAACAAATCGCCGGCGGTGTTCAAACTCGCCAGTTTAAGTTGGTTTCGGTCGGCGCCGTACCTAACAGGCCGGAGCTAATCACTAAGCTTCAAACCGAGGGAAGAATTCCCGCGGGCCAATGGATTATGGCTTTCATGGAGACTTTTCCCGTTCACGACTGCAAGGGTCATGTCGGCGTGGCTGACGGTTGGGTGAGATTGGAATACCCGATACCCGACCCGGTGAAATTCACCGAGAGCCGTCGCGCGGCAGGAGGAGATATTGGGAAAATTCCTCCTGAACCTCCGTCAAATCCCAAGGAAGACATTTACTTCCCGACCATATATTTTCCAGCTTTTTTGATTTTTGAAGCGGCTGACCGAGAGGACGGCTTTCCAGCCGGCTTCCGCTGGCTGGTGGGGGCGTAGCCGAAAATTCTGCTTCTGAACTTTTAAATAATTATTCGCCAATGGCTGTCCGCCCTAGGCGTATGACCTAACTCCCCGCTGACCAAAAGTTGGCGGGGCTTTTTTTAGTTACGCCTGCGGCGGCCTCGCTACGAATGGGGCACACACGAATATCGCCTTCGGCGACCGGCGCTACCCCGCAAATGCGGGGCCAGACATGCGAATAATATGTTTTCGCCCTATGGGTGAGCCCCGCTACGAATGGGGCACATGCGAATATAATTTCCAAATTTATAGCTAAACTTGCTTTTTTACCTGATTTTAGATAAGCTAAAATTAAACAAAAAGGAGGCTTCTCGGCAAACGCCGCGGAGGGCTCTTTTTAAAACCCAAAAAGGACGTATGAGCTCGTATAAAGATGAAATTATCACCCCCGGGGATCGACTTTCAAGATTCGCCCACGAGATTTGCGTGGGGAGCTATCGCAACTGTCCGGCGGTCAGAATCATTCCTCGGCAGCCGGGGAATTTCCGCGGGCAAGTCGATTTCAACTGGGAGCGGAATGTTCTTCAAACAATGCTGGACGATGATTCAATGACTCAAACGGCGCAAAACGACGGCGCCGGCGGCAAGCCGCAGTTTTTCACCTTGGTTGGGACCGATGAAGTTTTTTATAACCTGGGTTGGGAAATCCTCGAGATGTGTCTTGAAGATGTCGTGCGCGGCGGCGGCTACCCGGCGGTTATGCTTAATGAAGCGAACTTTAAAAGGATAACCGAGGGCAATTATCATTTGGCGGAGGCCATGTTCCGCGGTTACGGAGAAGCCTTGGCGCAAGCCCATGTTGTCAATCTCACGGGCGAGGTGGCAATCATGAAATTCAGCATAACGGCTTTCTGCGATACCGGGGATGACGACCAATTGGTTTTGACCTGGGGCGGCTCTTGCCTGGGCTTGAACCATAAGGATAAAGTAATCGACGGGTCCCTGATCGAGCCCGGTATGTACCTCGTCGGTTTGCTGGAGAACGGCTATCGCTGTAACGGCGGGACGTTTTTTACCAATCTGCTGATGCACTCTTGTCCGGCTAATATCTCCAGGTCCGACGCCGTGAAGTTTTGGCGAAACAGGTTCGGCGGCTTCATTGGGCGGTTGGTCGTGCCTTCGAAGAATTATTCAAATACGGTAACTCGCATTCATGGCTGGAACCAGGATGGTACGGTTTCGCAATCTTTGGCGAAGATTTTGGGCATCAGCCATATTACCGGCGGCGGCATTTGGGGAAAACTCGGGGAGATTTTTCCTCCGGGAGTAGGGGCCAACTTGGATACTATGCCCCATCCGCCGCAAGTTCTGCTTGAAGGCCAGGATATGTCCATGGGGACGCCATTCCAAATGGACGACTGGACCGCATATGAGACCACCCATGGCGGCGTGGGCATGGTTTTGGTTTGCAGGGACCAGGAGGCAGTGGAAACGATCGCTCGAGAAGCCAGGAAGGACGGCGTCTCGGCCGTACTAATCGGTCGCACCACCAAATCTGACTGCCGTGAGATTATCATCGAGTCAAGGTTCAGGGAGGGCAGATCGTTGTCTTCTGAAGAAAAGAAACGATAGAGCCTGTCAAAGGGCAACACGGGGCGCGGCTTTTTAGCTGGCGCCCTTTTCTTTTTGGCGATTAAATGGTAAAAAGAAACAAGAAAGCAAGAAAACAAAAAAGCAAGAAAACAGACGGCAGAAAATTTATAGTCCTCCCCCTGACAAGGGGGAGTTAGAGGGGGTTTTGTGGCTTTAAGATATAACCCTCCCCAGCCCTCCCTTGTCAGGGAGGGGTAATATTCTATGGATCAAAAAACAGAAATAAATTTATTGGAATTAGTGAAACGCAATTACGAAGAAATCGCGGCCGATTTTGATATGACCAGGAAAAATTGTGTTTGGCCGGAGTTAGCAAAATTGGCCGAATTAGTGAAAGACGGCGACCGGGTTTTAGACGTGGGTTGCGGAAATGGGAGGCTGCTTAGGGCGCTGACCGGCAAGAGCATAGAATATTTGGGGGTGGATTCAAGCTCGGAGTTGATTGAAATGGCGAGAAAAAATTTTCCCCCCTTCGCCAAGGCTACGGAGGACAAGCAATTTTCAATTTTTCCGCCCAAGGCGGACCAGCCTGGGGCTGGCAATTTTCAATCAATTTCTAATTTTTCCGCCCAAGGCGGACCAGCCTGGGGCTGGCAATTTTCAAACAAACCCAATCAGTCGACTGTCGGACAAAATTCAAAGTTTATTTTGGGCAACATTTTGGAATTGGATAAAATTCAGGAAAAGGATTTTGATTATGTTTTTTGCGTGGCGGTCTTGCATCATCTGCCAGGAGAAAATTTAAGGGTTGAGGCAATCAAGCAGATGAAAAGTAAAATTTCCGCCCAAGGCGGATCGGCCTCGGGCCGAAAACCTGGCGGGAAAATTATTTTAACGGTTTGGAATTTATGGAATCAGGCGAAATTCAGAAAGCTGATTTTTAAATTCGCGTTTTTAAAAATGTTCGGTAAAAACCGAATGGACTGCGGCGATATTTTATTTAACTGGAAAAATAAAAAAGGCGCCGAGGCCAGCCGGCGCTATTATCACGCTTTTACCAAGAGGGAATTAAAGAAAACCGCGGTTAAAGCCGGGCTGAAAGTTGATAAATTATATAAAGACGAGAATAATTATTATCTGGTTTTGGAAAATTAGCGAGAAAAAGAAAATTCTATTGACACGCTAAAAATGAAAAAGTATAATGAGAAGGCAAAGTAATTATTTATATATAAATATGGCGGATAATATGACAATTGACGAGTTAGCAGGGATGATTAAGGGTGAGTTTGATAATATTGGCGTAGAGATAAAAGGAATTAAGGGAGAAATTAAAGAAATTAAGAACGATATGGCGAGTGGTTTTAAAGAGTTGAGAGCCGATATTAAAGGGCTTCATCAGGATCATGAAGAAATGGAGTTGAAAATATCCAATGTAGCTTACCGTTTTGAAGTGGAGGATGTAAAAAATCAGCTTAATCGTCTAAAACAAAGGGCTGATACTTTAGAACATAAATAAGGCGAATAGGTTAGCTCGCTATTGATTTTTAGGCAATCTCGTGTTAAGATATTTTTAAACTCCTCATTAAGGAGTTTTTTGCTATAATATAGTTAGGTCAATCCCGCCCCTGTAGTGAAATGGATATCACGCGACGCTTCGGACGTTGAAGTCCGGGTTCGAATCCTGGCGGGGGCACAAAACGAATTACGAATTTCGAATGACGATTTCCGAATGAATAAAATTCGGCATTCGTCATTCGGAATTCGTTCCGGCTGGGTAGCTCAGTTGGCTAGAGCGTAGCACTCATAACGCTAAGGTCGAGAGTTCGAGCCTCTCCCCAGCCACAGGAAGATTTGCGAATTACGAATTTCGAATGACGAATTAAATTTTCATAAATCGTAATTCGGCGTTCGTAATTCGCAAATCGCTTTGCGCCGTTAACTCAGTTGGTAGAGTACCTGCCTCTTAAGCAGAGAGTCGCTGGTTCGAATCCAGCACGGCGCACCCCGAAGATTTACGAGTGACGATTTTCGATTGACGAATTTAAAATGCAAATCATGTCAAGCGAATCTCGGAGCGAAGCGGAGACCCCGCACCTTTGCGGGGCAGCACGGCGCACAAAGTAGATTTAAGCGACAAAAAAGACGAGTTTTATCTCGTCTTTTTGCCTTGACTTGTATCTAAGATTATGTTAATATCATTGGTTATGATTTGTACATTCTAAAAGACTGGTTTGAGATAGATTTAAGGGATAATCTATTCTTAACCAGTAAGGTAATCACAAACAAACAGGAACAGAATATGGGACAGATAATAGACGCAAGACAGACACGGGCCGGCTTGAGGTTTCGGGTTCTCTCGACGAATACAGATTCGTACGTTACCGTAGAGATGACGGAAGAGGAGTTGAGAAATTACCTCCTCATTTATGACGTCGATCGGGCCATAAGGGGCCACCTGGTTGGGATCGATTTCTTGGTGAACAGGACCAAGGAAAGAGGGTCTTCCGATCCCGACGATAAGGCGGGCCTCCGCGCCAGGTGGAGGAAACAGGAGTGCGAAAAACACGAGCGTGTTTTCCCCACGGATAGAGATAACAAGAAAATCACTGAGGCCGTTAAGGTTTTGAAGGCGGCCTTCCCAGAAGCGTGGAGAGACATTGAAGAGCTCATCAGTCAGGAGAGGCGGAGAAAAAAGCCCGTCTAATCCCGCTCGAAATAATAACACTTGAGGGCAGATTCATTTTTGCCCTCTATTTTTTTATAAAAAAAGAACCCTACGTTCGCGGGGTTCTTTTTCTGTATGGTTATCTTTTATTTGCCTTTTAGCGCGTCCTTCAGGGTTTTACCGGTTTTGAATTTAGCCACCGTGACTTCCGGAATCTGAATTCTTTCGGTAGGTTTCTGCGGATTAACGCCGCCGCGGGCATGCCTGGTCTTAGCCATAAAGGTGCCGAAACCGGTGATAGTAACTTCGTGGCCGGCTTTTAACTCGGAGATTATGGTCGTAACCAAGGTCTCAATCATGTCTTCGGCCTGTTTTTTAGTCACCGCCACCTCGGCGGCGACTTTTTCAATTAAGCCTGCTTTGTTCATACGGTTAAAAGATGGGCGATGAAAAAGTTTAATTTTCATGACCCAAATTATGTTTATAAGTTATATTAAAGTATAATGCGAATATTACGAATAGCGCGCGAATATTACAAATCTAAAATGCGTTGATTAATTGATTTCAGAATATTTAGTGATGGTCTGAATTTTTTTGGTTTTTTCGTCAATTTGCAGAAAGACGGCGTTTAAAATCGCGCGGCCGGTTTCGGGAATAACATGAGGTGTTTTAATCTGGGTCAGGAAAGTTTTAATGATGCCCTCTTTTTCCACGCCGATGACGCCGTCCGCGAAACCGGTCATACCTACGTCCGTGATAAGCGCCGTGCCGGCCGGAGAAATTCGCGCGTCCGCGGTCATAACATGAGTATGCGTGCCCAATATCGCGCTGACTCGGCCGTCAAGATAATGAGACATGGCAATTTTTTCCGAAGTAGCTTCGGCGTGTATATCAACTATTATAGCAGATATATCATTGCTGGCAAGATTAGACAAAATTTTGTCGGCTTCCGCGAACGGATTATCAAAATCAAGCGGCATAAAGACCTGGCCGATCAGACTGATAAGCAGTATTTTATGGCCTTTAACTTCAATGATCATCTGGCCGCGGCCCGGGGCGGCCGCAGGAAAATTAGCCGGCCGAAGCAGGGGCAGGTCGCTGTCGTAGAGATTAAGATAAGCCGTGTTGCCGAAACAATGGTCGCCGCCGGTAAAAGCGTTAACACCCAGGCTCATCATTTCTTTAATCGTGGGTTCGGAAACGCCGTTGCCATGAGCCAGATTGTCGGCATTAGCTATAATCAGGTCAGGTTTAAACTCCCGCTTTAAGTCAGGCAGGAGTTTAGCCGCGGCCAAGCGGCCGATTTTTCCGTTGATTTCGCCGATGAAGAGAATGTTAAGCATGGGATTTTTGGGATGGTTGTGATTTTTGAGATTTTTAGGATTTAATTATCCCAACTATCTTAAAAATCTTAATAATCCTAAATATCTTAATATTATCTCGCGTATTCGGTTACCCGCATTTCCCGGATAACGTTAACTTTGATTTCACCAGGGTATTTTAATTCTTGTTCAATTTTTTTAGCGATGTCTTTGGCTAGATTTAAGGAACCAAGGTCGTCAATTTTTTCCGGCGTGACAAAGACTCTGACCTCGCGTCCGGCCTGGATCGCGTAAGCTTTTTCTATGCCGTCAAACGAAGTGGCGATCTTTTCCAGTTCTTCCAAACGCTGGATGTATTGCTCAAAGCTGTCGCGGCGCGCGCCCGGGCGTCCGGCCGAAATGGCGTCGGCTACCTTAACGATAACCGAGATCAAGCCGTCCGGACGATCATCATGATGAGTTAAGATGGGCGCGATCAACTCTTTGGATAAACCGAATTTTTTACCGATGTTGGCGCCGATTTCCGGATGAGTGCCCTGGACTTCATGATCAACCGCTTTGCCGATATCATGCAATAAGCCGCCTTTTTTCGCTAAAGTAACGTCCGTGCCCAACTCTTCGGCGATCAGCGCCGATAAATGCGCCACTTCCACCGAGTGCCTAAGAGCATTCTGCCCGTAGCTGGTCCTATACTTAAGCCGTCCGAGAATTTGCACGAGTTTAACGTCAAAACCGGTAACGCCAACTTCATACATGGCTTCTTCGCCGGCCTTCTTAATATCCAGGGCCAGTTCTTCCTTAGCCTGTTTAATTGCGTCTTCAATTTTTGTCGGATGAATCCTCCCGTCCTTAATCAGATGATCAAGGGTCCTCTTAGCCACATGCCGCCTGATCGGTGAGAAGCCGGAAATAGTAATCGCGTTGGGCGTATCGTCAACGATGATTTCCACGCCGGTTAACTGCTCAATCACTTTGATATTCCTGCCTTCGCGGCCGATAATCCGGCCTTTCATTTCGTCGTTGGGCAAATCCACCGTGGTGGTGGTTATTTCCGTAGTGAAAGTTGAAGCCAATCTTTGCATGGCCCCGGCCATTAAATCGCGGGCTTTTTCGTCTAGAGCGTCGGACGATTCATTCTCCAATTTATTAATTCTAATAACCAAGTCGTCCTTAATTTCGCTTTCCACGTTTTTAAAGAGAACCTGCTTAGCCTCTTCCCGGGTTAAACCGGCGATTTTTTCCAGTTTAGCCAGCTGCTCGTCGTGGATTTTCTTGATTTTTTCCTTAACCTCTTCTACTTTATTAACTTTGTCGTAAAGCAGTTGCTGTTTATCCTGAAGTTCAAGGAGTTTTTGGGAAAAGATAGTTTCTCTTTTTTCCAATCTGACCTGAAGGTTAGAGACTTCCTGGCGCCTTTTTTCATCTTCTTTCTTAGCCTCATCAATAATTTTTAAAGCTTTGTCCTGGGCGGCCAAGAGCAATTCTTTCTGTTTGGCTTTGGTTTCGGTGAGGATTTTTTCCGCCCGCGATTCGGCGCTGGTAACTTCGGCCAAGCCGCGCCGTTTTCTCGTGTAATAGCCAATAAAAAAACCACCGACAGCGGCCAGAATTCCAATAATCAAATAAAACATAGGTTTATCTTCTGGCAGTCGGAGGTCAAATATTATTCGCATGTGCGGTCCCGCAAATGCGGGATAGCGCCGCTCGCGAAGCGAAAACAAAAACAAGGCCAAATGTTTATTTTAGCTTAGGCAACATACTCTTAGTATGACTTTTTACGAAGTTTTTACGGAAGTAAGATTGCATGTTAATCTAAAGATAAAATTTAAACTTGTGTAAGTTATCCTGTAAACCCCGGTTAAATACGCCGTCAGCGAATTTAACAGGGCGAGTGGTCCGACTGCCAGAAATTATTTTTTTATTTTATGCTGTTAAATCCCGAAAAATGGGATTCTTGCCTTAATGACAAAATTATTTAACAGGCTGATCAGTTTTTAGTTTAACATAAGAGCAGAGATTTTACAAGAGCCGAGTGCATTGACTAAATAAGCGCGAAATGTTAGCATAATGGTGTGTTTAAGATACTTAATCTCTAAATAATATTAGCAGAAATGTTAAAAAAATATCGGTTAATTTACTGATATTTTTTATAAATTTTTTAATTTTTTTAAAGAGGTTGGCCGCCGCTTTTTTTATTAATCTAGGCTTTAAACCGGGTCGCGCAGTCTCCCGTTTTTTGTTTTATAAAGTGCTGGTTAGGCTCTATCGGCTGTATTTAGGAACGATCAAGCGCTTAGGCTGGAGCGGCAATTTAAAAAACAAATCATTCGCCTTTTTCGTCAACCAAAAATTGATTCATGCCGCGGTCGCGGGCTTAACCATATTTTTTGTAATTTTCAATTTAACTCAGAAAACCCAGGCCGTTTCGCCCGAAGAAATGACCGGAAAAACGTTTTTGTCAGAGATAATTTCCAATGAATTCAGCGAAAGCGACCAGCTGATTGAAGAATATTTTGACGAAGAGGCGGCCATAACTCCGGTTCAGCAGACTTATTTAGACAATCTGACAGCGGTTAAGGTCCAGCCCACAGCCGAGATGACTACGCCCGAAGAAGGCGCTTTATTCGAGGAAGCGCCCGGCAATATCCAGGGCGGCGAAGCGATAGTTAAACCTGGCCTGGCGGCGACTACCAAAGGCGTTAGGCCCAGGGAGAATATCATTGATTATCAGGTTCTGACCGGAGATTCGGTCAGCACGATCGCGGCGCAATTCGGCGTCAGCGTTAATACTATTTTGTGGGAAAATAACCTAACCGCTTACAGTTTGATTCGGCCAGGGAATATTTTAAAAATTTTACCCCTGACCGGTCTGACCCATAGTGTTAAGCGCGGCGAAACCATGGCGGCCATCGCCGCCAAGTATGGGGTGGAGCAAAATACTATTTTAGAAGCGAATAAATTAGGCAGCGCCGAGCTATTGGCCACGGGCAGAAAGTTAATTATCCCGGGCGGCCGCAAGATTATAGCCGCCGCCAGCCAGACGGCGAAAAGCGCTCCGGCGGCTTCAATTACCGATTTGTTCAAGCCGGAAAATCTTAAGTCAGTCGTCAGTAATAAATTAGCCTGGCCGACGGTCGGCGCCAGGATGACTCAGTATTATTCCTGGCGGCACCACGCCGTAGATATCGCCAATAAAATCGGCACGCCGATTTACGCCTGCGACGCGGGCGTGATTGAAGTGGCCGGCTGGGGCACGGGTTACGGCAACCAGATCGTCGTTAACCACGGCGGCGGCAAAAAATCGCGCTACGCCCACCTTTCAAAATTTTACGTGGTTAAGGGCCAGGCGGTTAAAAAAGGCGAGGCCATTGGCGCCATGGGTTCAACCGGCAATTCCACCGGCTCGCATTTGCATTTTGAGTATATTATCAATAATATAAAATATAATCCGCTGAATTATCTAAAGTAAATGTCTATGTCTATTCTATTCGGCATGCTGATTTTAGCCGCCGGCGTTTTAATCGTCATAAAATCAAACGCCATCTTAAGCGCTTTCGGGCGGTTGGAATTTTTTGAACATTATTTAGGCACCGAGGGCGGCTCCAGATTAGGGTATAAAATTGTTGGCCTGATTACGATTTTCATCGGCTTCTTAATCATGACCGGCATGATCAGCGGTTTTTTAGAATGGATTTTAGGGCCGCTTTTAAGAGTCAGCAGGTAAACAATTAAAAATTACGAATTATCAATTACGAATTAAAGGCAATGCATTTTAATTCGTAATTCGTAATTTTTAATTGATAATTGAGTTGGGCTCGTAGCTTAATGGTAGAGCACCCGGTTTGCATCCGGGAAATAGGGGTTCGATTCCCCTCGGGTCCACCAATAATAAAACAAGGGTTCTTCCCTTGTTTTATTATTACCTGAAGAATTTTAATAATTTTTTTATCCCGCCCTGGTTTTTCGGTTCCAGCAATTTTTTTAACCGCGGCAGAATTTTTTCGGCCGCTCTTTCGCCGCTTAAAATTTTATCCTGGCCATCGGTAAACTGGTACCAGTAATTGTTTTTACCAACATCAATTTCTATGACTATATCGGCCTGGGCCGAATTTAGGCGCGCCAGGTGATGCCTTAAAATATCCAGCGAATTGTTAGCGATATCAAGCCAGCCCGGCCGCCAGGTTTCGTCGTGATAATGCTTGTCCAGATTGACGGCGATAACTATATCCGCGCCCATGGCTCTTACCTCCTCCACGGGCACGGGCGCGGACAAACCGCCGTCGGCTAGGGTTTTTCCGTCTATTTCCACGGGTTTAAAAAACAGCGGCACGGAAACGCTGGCTCTTATGGCCTGGGCAATTTCGCCTTTTTTTAGAACCACCACCTCGCCGGTTTTTAAATCCGTGGCTATGGCCGCGAAAGGAATTTTTAAGTCTTCAATTTTTTTATCGCCGACATAACCGGCGATATATTTTTTTACCTTGTCGCCGCCGATCAGGCCATGCTTTAAGCGCGGGTCAAGCAGAGAAAAAATTTTCCGCCAGTCGGTTTCCAGGGCGATGGCTTCTATCTTTTCTATGGTTAACCCGGCGGCGTAAAAGCCGCCGACCATGGCGCCGATACTTGTGCCGGCGATAAAGTCTATCGGCAGATTATTTTTTTTCAAAGTTTTAATCACGCCGATATGGGCCAGTCCTCTGGAGCCGCCGCCACCCAGCGCCAAACCGATTTTTTTTCGTCCGAAATTTATCATATTTTATTTTAAGTAGACAGATTGGTTGAGCTGGTTTTATTTGAATTTTCTCCTGCGCCCGCCCGCCTCGCAAGCGAAGCATTACGGGCAGGGAACTCGCCCACACCATTTTTTGAGTGCTATTTAAACGGTTAATGTAAAATTAAAGCTGTAGATTATTAAGCGCTTGGGACACCCGGAGAAAAAATGGTGGCGGCTCAAACCTGCCTGCCGGCAGGCAGGCAGTCCTCGTTCAAAAATCCAAACAAAACCAGCTCAATCTTGCCGTTTTTTTATTTATGATTCGGTCTGAAAGTTTTTAAACCAAAGTCAAAGCCCATCTTAAGAAGGTTTTCAATGACTTTAGGATCATGGAGGCCGTGATAGATGGACGGGATGTCTTTTTCAATTTTTAGCAAACCGTAAACCGCGGTCATGGCTGATCGGACCGACTGCTCAACGGTAAAAACGATTTCGCTCGGAATTTCGCAAAATTGGCCTATAAACGCGAAATTTTTAGTACCGGCCGGAATGATTTCAGGCCGGTCGCCCGCGCTTCTGGGCATAAACTGGCTGGTAATATAGGGCATCAGGCAGGGTATGCAGTTGGCGGCTCTAAGTATTTTTGGCAGGTCTTTATTAAACTCGAGATGCGAGCAGACTTCAATCATAATTTCCGCGCCCGAACATTCAGACATTTTTTTATGGACGAAATTACCCGGTTTATCCGGGCTCAAGCCATAGCCCCAGAAAACATTGACGCTGGTAGGCTGATTTTTGAAATGAGGCTGGGGAGGGGTGATTAAAGTCAAGAGCCAGTTGGAATCAATGATCGTGGTTAAGCCGCCGGTACCGGCTTTATTTTTAGAAAATTTTTCCATCAGCTTTAAGAAAGTTTTGTCTTTAAAAGTTACGGTGAACGACTGCCATTTTGATTTATTTATTTGGCCGCAAAAAACCCGCGGCCGGCCGAATCGCGGGCGGTTTTTGGCGAGCTCCTGCCATAAGGCCCAGGAATCGCGCGGCGCTTTCTCTTTTAGAACAGGAGCTTTTATGTTACTGCCTAAAGCAGAGTCTGCCGTGATTGAACCGTTAGTTAAAAAAGTCAGATCATCCGCGCCTAGGCTGATTATTTTTCTTTCCTGGTTTAGCGAATAATGAATTTTTCCCACTCTCTCTTCGCCGCCGTCCTTTACGAATTTTAAAGC
>Ga0172379_10007075_pt1 | contig 14734 bp, 11 predicted proteins | sample GrowelOW334metaG_FD_119756 | JGI IMG/M metagenome (GOLD analysis project Ga0172379, IMG submission 119756) | Groundwater microbial communities from an aquifer near a municipal landfill in Southern Ontario, Canada - Groundwater well OW334 metaG | ecosystem: Environmental > Aquatic > Deep...
CTAGAAGGTAATTAAAGTTAATGCAGCAAATGGAGTTTCGTTTATTTTCTATCTCAAATTTATGGTTTCTAGTTGAAACCATAAATTTGAGATAGTCTTTGCAAAACTAACGGAAGGTAATCTTATATCAAATATTAGTTGGTTAATAGTGATTCAAAGAATTAAAACCAACTAGAAGCCACTTGATAATCCGGGTGGCTTTTTTCAAAATAATTTACATACATTGACCATAACTTTTATAATTTATTGGTTTTTAACCAGCCGTACTATGAAAAAACACCTTATTTTTTTGCTCCTATGTACCTTTGGATTTAGCAGTTTCTCACAAAAAAAAGTAATCACCACCGATGATTTTGCCAATTGGAACCGCATTGAAAACCGGTTAATTAGTAACAATGGTAAATGGGTAGCATACGAACTCAATCATCAAAAAGGTGACGGAAAATTGATTATCAATAATTTGGAAAAGCAAACAAACGATACCCTTATGTATGGGTATGATGCTGTATTTTCGCCCAATTCCGATTTTATTGCTTTTAAGTTGAAACCAGCAGCTGATTCCTTGCGAAAAGCCAAACTAGCCGAAGTAAAAAAAGAAAAAATGCCCAAAGACAGTCTGGTTGTTTACAAGTTAGATACCAAGGAAATTATAAAATTTCCAAAACTTGCCTCATTTGTAATTCCTAAAGAAAAAACTTCATGGATAGCCATACAAATAGAATATGAGGAACCTAAAACCGATACCACTATCACCGATTCTATAAAAGCTACTGGAAATAAAAGCAAAGACAAAAAAAGGAAACCTGAAAAAGACCGCAAAGATTTATCGGTATTGAACCCAATAACTCATCAACAATTCAATTTCCAACGGATTGAAGAATTTCAATGGTCGAAAAATGGAAAAACATTGGGAATGGTTACCAAAGTAAACGATACCGCTAAAGTATATGCACTGCTGCGCTTTGATACACAAAGTACCGTAACAGATACGTTACTGAAAGATTCTATTACCATAAAAAATATGGCTATTGATGAACTTGGCTTACAAATGGCTTTTTTAACCAGTCGCGATACAGTTAAGGAGAAAGTTTTCACGGCTTGGATCACTTCATTCGATAAAAATGGGTTACAGTTAATTGCCGATACCACAACCCAAAATTTTCCTGCTGGTTGGGCTCCTAGCGAAAATGGGAGCTTGTATTTTTCGCAGGATGGTACCAAACTTTTTTTAGGCACAGCCCCAAAACCGATACATGAACCCAAAGATTCGGTTTTGGACGAAGACAAACCCAAATTTGATTTGTGGAGTTACACCGATGTTGAAATTCAACCCGTACAGCTTAAAAACCTGGATAAAGAAAAAAAGCGCACCTATTTGGCCTTGTACCGGATAAAAGAAAAAAAATGGATTCAATTGGGTGATACGTCGGTGCCAAAAGTAAATTTGATTAATAAAAATAATGGCGAATGGGCATTAGCCTCAACCGACAAACCCTATTTACGCGAAGCTTCGTGGAACGACCGATGGCTTTCCGATTATTACCTGATTGATTTAAAAAACGGGCTGCGGAAACAAGTTTTGAAAGGTAAAAACCAAGTGCAGCTCTCCCCTACCGGAAAATTTGTACTTTGGTATAATTTAAACGACAGCAGTTATTATGCTTTGGATAATAACACAGGTAAAAATACTCCGCTCACAAAAAAAAGTTCGGTACCATTCTGCGACGAACTCAACGACATGCCGACTGATCCCGATGCTTATGGAGTTGCCGGTTGGTCTGAAAACGATGAATTTGTGCTTATATACGATAGGTTCGATATTTGGAAAATTGACCCAAAAGGTAAACTTGCTCCCATAAATGCTACTCAAGGTATGGGACGGAATAAACAGATTGTATTCAGGTATTTAAAATTGAATCCTGAGTTGGTTTATATTCCAACCACCGAACCCATTGTGCTTTCTGGTTTTAATGAATCCAATTACCAAGATGGCTATTATTCCATCCAACTTTCGGAAAATAATAACCCAAAAGAATGGTTTGCCGGTGAATTTAAATTAGTCCACTTAACCAAAGCCAAAGAAGCCAACCAGGTTATTTGGTCGTTGCAAACGCTCAGTAACTATCCGAACATTCATGTAAGTGATTTAAGTTTTCAAAATTCGCTGCAACTATCGGATGCCAACCCTCAACAAAGTCAATTCAATTGGGCTACTGTTGAACTGATTAGCTGGCAATCGTTTGCCGGCGATACCTTAAAAGGGTTGCTCTACAAACCGGAAAACTTTGATGCTAAACAGAAATATCCGATGGTGATATATTTTTACGAACGCAATTCCGATGATATTTACCAGCACTATACGCCCTACCCCAGCCATTCGGTTATAAACCGCACAGAATATGCCAGCAACGGATATTTGGTTTTTGTTCCCGATATTGTTTACAAAACCGGATACCCTGGGCAAAGTGCTTACGATGCCATTGTAAGTGGTGTTAATTATCTAACATCGACTTGCTCTTTTGTTGATGCAAAAAAAATGGGGTTGCAGGGTCAAAGCTGGGGAGGATACCAAACCGCCTACCTAATTACCCAAACCAACCTGTTTGCCTGTGCCATGGCTGGAGCCCCCGTAAGCAACATGACCAGTGCCTATGGTGGCATCCGCTGGGAAAGCGGAATGAGCCGGATGTTCCAGTACGAGCATTCGCAAAGCCGTATTGGTGGCTCATTATGGGAAAAACCCATGTTGTATTTCGAAAACAGTCCGCTTTTTTATGCCCCAAAAGTGACAACTCCACTACTAATCATGTCGAACGATAACGATGGGGCGGTTCCCTGGTATCAAGGCATTGAATTTTTTATGGCTTTGCGGCGCTTAAATAAACCAGCTTGGTTACTCAACTATAACGGCATGGCTCATAATATAGAAACAAAATATTGGGCCAACCGCATGGATTTAAACATTCGGATGATGCAGGTTTTCGATCATTATCTGAAAGGGAAACCGGCTCCTGAATGGATGGAAAAAGGAATTCCGGCCATTGATAAAGGAAAAAGATTGGGGTACTAACAATAAACACTTTTGAATAAGTTGCACCTTACAAAGAATTTGATAATCATGCATATAAGTGTTTTTTACTCCATTTAAAAACAATGTCATTTGGAATTAATTCATGATGTCGGCATGAAAAATGTTTGAAACAATGAATAATGTTGCTAATTTTCCGATGAATTGGCGGCTTTAAACGATATTTTATGCACATTTTCCATTTTCAACGACCCATTGCTGATCCGGTATTCGCATTTACACTTTTGCTTTTCATCTTTTTATTTTTCCCATTGCTTTCAAAAAGGTTGAGAATTCCTGGAATAATTGGTTTATTGGTAGCCGGCATCCTTATTGGCCCCAAAGGATTTAATCTTATTTCAAAAGAAAGTGGGATTGCCTTATTTGGAACTGTAGGATTACTGTATTTAATGTTTATTGCCGCATTGGAAATAAATTTACGCGATTTTAAGCGGTTCAAAAGCCACAGCATAGCATTTGGATCATTTACCTTTTTCTTTCCACTAATCCTTGGTTTTATTGTAACTCACTATATTTTCAAATTACCCCTTTATTCTGCCATTTTATATTCTAGTATTTTTTCAACCCACACCTTGATATCATATCCTATCGTAGTCAAGTATGGGATATCGCGACACAGAACCACCTCAATTACTGTTGGTGGAACCATAATTACCGATACTGGGGTATTGTTACTCTTAACCATTATCTCGTCGCTAGTGGGAAACGATAGCAAGTGGTATTCATTTATTGAGCTGATAGCAAGGTTTGCTCTTTTTTCACTGATTGTGCTTTTTGTATTCCCAAAAATCAGTAAATGGTTTTTACACAATTTACATGGTGACCATGGATTGCAATACATTTCGGTTTTATTCATGGTTTTTTTGGCTGCCTTACTAGCTCAATTACTAAATATAGAACCACTGATTGGAGCTTTTTTTGCAGGTTTGGCACTCAATAAGCAAATTCCGCATTTGTCACCCTTGATGAACCGCATTATGTTCATCGGTCAAAACCTGTTCATTCCATTTTTCATTATTAGCATTGGAATGCTCATTGATTTATCCCTATTTTTTACCGATTACCAATCGTTGATATTCTCCATCTCTATTTTAGTACTGGCCATTTTTACAAAATACATTGCTGCTGTTGCCGTACGAAAACTTTATCACTATACCGTTGCCGAACAAAACCTTATTTTTGGCTTGAGCACTTCACATGCTGCTGCTACCATAGCAGTGGTAGTTGTTGGAAATAGGATTGGATTGTTTGATGAAGCCATAATGAATAGTACCGTTGTGCTTATTTTTGTGTCATGCATGGTTAGCTCCTTTGTTACAGAACGGGCTGCTCAAAAAGTATCGCACCAACTGAGTGATAAAAAGTTGCCTTCAAGTCCAACAAAAGTTGACCGGATTCTTGTTCCCATATCGAATCCAAACAACCTGAATCACTTACTTGATTTTTCCATTGTACTGAAACGATCGCCCAAGCAAATTCCAATTTATCCGCTCACCGTAATTTCCGATTTTAAAAAAGCCCATCTATTGATGGATTTGTTCCATAAAAATATCGACAAATATGCTATTGATGCCTCATCCACTGAAAACACACTCAGTCCAATTGTTAAAAAAGACATTTCAGTTGTGAATGGCATTTTAACCACCGCCAGTCAAAACCACATTACTAAAATTATCATTGGATGGAACGGAAAAATTACTACCAGTAATTACTTTTTAGGAACCTTGCTTGAAAACTTAATTCGCAAAGCAAACCAAATGATTGTGGTTATAAAACTGAATCAACCCATTGAGGATTTTGACAAAATCCGTGTATTCATTTCATCGGATGCCGAATATGAAACCGGTTTTATTGAAAGTATTGAAGCCATTGTTAGTCTATCTGAACACATAAAAACCAATCCAATATTTTACAGCTCCGAAGAAACATTAAAACAAGTTAAAAATATTACTGAATTACGGCACGGCAATACTTATGGCCAATTTGAAGTATCGAACCATTGGAAGGACATTCAGGAAAACCCATCGAAATTAGTGGGCAATGAACTTACTTTTAGTATTTTAGCACGCCCCATGTCGTTAAAGTTTAACTCATTTAACGACAAAATAACCAAGAACTTTTCAAAGAATTATGGCGATCATAGTTTTGGCATTATTTACCCCGCCATTGATGAATATACCACGCAAATAGTATAATTAAACCTACTCCACAAACAGCACCAACCCTTTTAAATACTCACTTTCGGGGTGGTAAATGCTTATGGGGTGATCGGCTGGTTGCGAAAGCTGATGCAAGATGCGCACGTTGCGGCGGGCGTTGGCCGATGCGGCAAATACCGATTTACGGAACTCATCGCGGCTTACGGCTTGCGAACAGGAAAAGGTAAATAAAATCCCTCCCGGTTTAATTTGCTCCATTGCTTTTTGGTTGATGCGTTTATAGCCTTGCAGTGCATTGTTCAACGCTTTTTGATGTTTGGCAAATGCAGGTGGATCGAGGATGATGACATCGTACTTCTCGGTAGTTTGGGTAAAGAACTCAAAAGCGTCCATGGCAAAACCTTCGTGAGGGACATTTTCGCCAAAGTTTAGCGCTACATTTTTATTTGTTTGTTCAATAGCCGGCTTGGAGGCATCTACTGAGTGAACCAAAGTGGCACCCGCTTTTAAGGCATAAACTGAAAATCCTCCGGTATATCCAAACACGTTGCATACTTTCTTCCCTTTCGAATAGTCGGCTACCAGTTTGCGGCTCTCCCTCTGATCGACAAAGAATCCGGTTTTTTGGCCAGCTTCCCAATCAATTAAAAACTGATTTCCGTGTTCCAAAACGGAACCCTCGGAGTTTTCACCCAACAAATACCCATCTTTCGGATTCAGGTTGGCTTTATAGGGCAAAGTTCCTTCGCTTTTATCGTAAATGGCTGTAATTTTATCGGTCAATATCTGTTTCAGTAAAAAGGCGATTTTCTCCCGTAATAGGTACATTCCCACCGAATGTGCTTGAATTACAGCCGTTCCGTTGTAATAATCAACTATCAGCCCAGGCATACCATCCCCTTCGCCATGTATCAGGCGGAAAACATTGGTATCCGGGTTATCGAAAAATCCCAATTGCTGACGGAAATTGATGGCTGATTTCAATTTGTTTTTCCAGAAGATATCGTCAACCCGGACTTTATCGAAGGAAAAAATACGGACGGCAATGGACCCAATCTGGTAATGGCCTATGGCCAAAAATTCCAGATGGTTGTCGTAAATTTCCACCACATCGCCTTCGGCGGGATCGCCTTTTATTTCTTTAATAGCCCCAGAAAATATCCAAGGGTGGAAACGGCGGATGGATTGCTCCTTACCCGATTTTAGTATGACTTTTATAAATTCCATTTTTTAAATATCACGATGCTTTCTCAATTTCCAGCAACCGGTTGTATATTTCAAGCGAAACCCAGGCATCGGTGGCGGCATATTTAATTTGAGCCTCAGTAAGTGGCTCAGCTTCCCAATTCGAGGTTTGCTGGGCTTTGGAAATACGGAACCCCAACAAGAGACCCGACAATTTTTTTAAACCAAAATTTTCGATTTCAAATTCTTTCACTTTTTCTTGAATCTCAACAAACCCATTTGACTTAAAATTTTGAATGGCTTTCAGTGCTTTAATATCATCGTTAATGGCTACTCCCACTTTAATAATCTTATGATTTGAAAGAATTTCGATCAATTCGGTAGGTAAACCCATTTTGTTCAAACGGAAAATAAAAGCTTTTTTTTGTGTAGCCAACTGTAAAAGAGCCACTTTGTTTTTATCGCCTTTGGCAAAGGTAGGCTTGGTCTCGGTATCGAAACCCAAAACTTTTTGCTTTGAAAGATAAGGAAGTATTTTTTTTATATCGTGGGCAAAATCGATAACCACTATTTCACCTTCAAAACCCTGAACCTGAAGCTCGTTCAATTCTTCTTTTGAAATAGATTTATTCATCAGAATCCTCCCCATTTTCAGATTCCAGTCCAAAATCGGACCATTGGCGTCTTTCCCTTTTATCCGGATCAAAGTCTTTGGCTGAAAGGGCATCGTTTTCTCTTAAAACAACTTCGCTGTAAAGCAGGTGATGCAAAACTCGTAGAATATTTACCAACCGTTGACCCCAAAAACCGTTAAAATTATTTTTACATTCCCAAATAGCATCATTCATAATCTCTGGAGTGCCCATATTGTAAAGCACCAGATAGTCTTTTAAGTCCTGATAAATATCGGCAAATCCTTCCGAAAGACTGGTCATCTGTTGGTCGCTGTTCAAAGAATCGAGCACCTCGGTATAAGAATCAACGCCATTCAATTTTTGTGCTACAGCATGTTGCACCTCTTCCCATTCCTCTTGAGTTACCGATTTATCAATCATTTCAGGCTCCAGCACTTCTGTCTCAGGAAGAATAATGGCTTTAAGGTAAATGAGGGGTAATAACCGGTGGCATTTATCAACGAAATCGTGCTGCGAGAGCAACGAAAGCTTGTCCAACATATTGCAATATTGAGTAGCCAACACATTAAACCCCAACACATTTTCAGAATAAACAGTCGTTTCTATATCGTGTTCCATAAACTATTAATAATGCGCAAAAGTAATGTACAATTAATAATTAACAATGAATAATGGGCAATTAATAATTGGCAATTATCAATTAACAATGTGCAATTAACAAATTCCTTATGTGACCATGAGCTAATGAACTAATGAGACTTCCAAACTAGCAGCATCTGGTCGTTCCGTTCCATTTTGCCATTATCGAGTAGCCACTGGATTACACTAATCACTTTTTCGGGAGGTTGTTTTATGGCATCAACAATTTGTTCTGTAGTCATGGGAGTTTGCAACTTTTGTTTCAACTGCTCTAAAATTTGGTCGAATTCAAGTTTGCTCAAATCGAGTTTATTCCGTTCAGTACAAACATCACAAACGCCACAGCGCTCGGCTTCCGTGTCACCAAAATAAAAAAGTAGTTGCTGGCTACGGCACTTTTTATGGGTAGCATAACTAACTACTGATTCAATTTTTTGGCTATAGATACGTTTCCTGCTGATATACTTATCAGTAGTAAACGCAATCGATTTGGTATCGAGCCGTTCTTCGGAATAGAATATCTGTGGAACTTTCTTTTGGGGAATGTAAGTTATAATTTTATCGCGGCCCAGCTTGATTAAATACCCGGTAATTACATCACGGGTTGTATTGGCCCGTTTGGCTAATTCATCTTCATCAATGGGACGGTATTCGGTAAACATTCCCGTATAGGAACGCAGTAATAATTTAATGAATTTGTCTTCAGCCATATTAGCCACCTGATAGCGATACAAATCGTCGCGGGTAACCAAAAAAATAAGCCGGGAAGGATTGTCCACTTCTTCGCTTAACTCAAGAAATCCGCTTTGTTGAAGTAGTTTCAGGCTGCTATAAACCAACATGATATTGAACCGGTAGTTTTTCACAAAATCGGACATGTTAAAATCGAAACCCATCCCTTTTCCGCCACCTATGGGTATTTGGAAAAAATTCCCCAAGGCTTCATACACGCGTTTGATATCCTCAATGGGTGGAAAAGTAGCCTCAATGCGTTGTTCCAGTTTCCGCGTATCACCCGGATGAAAAAGCAGGATGGCAAAAGCTTGCTTTTCATCACGTCCACCGCGACCCGCTTCTTGGAAATAAGCTTCCAGATTATCGGGTAAATCCATGTGAACCACAAAACGCACATCGGCTTTATCGATACCCATTCCAAAGGCATTGGTTGAAACAATGATTCGGGTTTTGCCTTTCTTCCAATTGTTTTGCCTAAAATCACGTTCCGCATTGGTTAATCCAGCATGATAAAAATCGGCACTTATCTGGTTTTTGATCAACAAACCGGCTATTTCTTGAGTATGCTGCCGATTGCGAACATAAACTATTCCTGTACCTTTTATATTGGTAACAATCTTTAATAAGTATTTCTCTTTGTCTTCGGTATTCCGTACCAAATAAACCAGGTTTTTTCGCTCAAAGCTTTTAATAAATACATTCTTCTCCTTAAAGCCTAGTTTTTCCTGAATATCATTTACAACATCAGGGGTGGCTGTTGCAGTAACTGCCAACACCGGAACATTGGGTATTAATTCTCTCACTTTAACTATTTCCAAGTACGACGGACGGAAATCGTATCCCCATTGCGAGATGCAATGCGACTCATCAATAGCTAACAAATTAACATTCATCTGTTTTACCCGGGTGCGGAATATTTCGGTAGCCAGCCTTTCCGGCGAACAGTAAAGAAATTTCAGGTCTTTATCGTGTACGCAGTTTTCCAGTGCCACATCAATCTCATGGCGGGTCATACCGGAATAAATAGCCACTGCTTTTATCCCTTTGGCTTTTATGTTTTCCACCTGATCTTTCATTAAGGCAATCAATGGCGTAACCACAATACATATACCCTCCTTCGCCAAAGCCGGCACCTGAAAGGTAATGGATTTTCCTCCGCCGGTAGGCATCAACGCCAAGGTATCCTTGCCTTCGCCCACACTTGTAATAATGTCGTGCTGAAGCTCACGGAACTTGGTGTATCCCCAATATTGAGTCAATATTTTTTGATAGGCGTCCAAAGGAATATATTGTTTGATACAAAAGTATAAAGAATTTGGCAGAAGAATGCTTTATGGTTTTTAGTTATCCGACAAAAAACGTGGAAACAAATTTAGTATAATATAAAGTATCCTCCCCAACCCTCCTTTATCAAAGGAGGGAGTAGGTCCGCACTTGAGCATAAATATTCCAGCAATGCTCAATCAGGGCTTTCTCCCTTGCTTGCAGTGGAGATGTCGACATACAGAGGGGTAAAAAGTCATATTTTACAAAACATTTGTTTTCCACTATAGATGTCGAATATCCTTTTTTTGATTGAGGGAAAAGATTGACGTCCATACCTCGGAAATTTAAACACAAAAAGGGTGGTGACCCTAAACCGGTAGCACTGAGAACCACTGAGGAAAACCTGAGGTTCACTGAGTCTTTTTAGACGGCCTCAATCCATTAATACCCTTTTAATTCCAAACCATCGCAATTTATTAACGGCACTTCTTTTCCCATTTTCTTTTGGATAACCTTAAAATGATGCTGATCTTCGATGGTAACAAAAGAAATGGCTTGTCCGGCTGATTCAGCACGGCCGGTGCGCCCTATGCGGTGGATATAATCTTTGGGTGAGCGGGGCAATTCGTAGTTAATAACACAAGGTAAAAACTGAATATCAATACCTCGGGCAATTAAATCGGTAGCCACCAAGACCCGTACTTCGCCCGATTTGAATTTGCGTAACGCCTCAGTTCGTCCACCCTGACTCTTTTTGCTGTGTATCGAAAGGGCATCGATGCCATTCCTGCGGAGCTTTTCGGCTACCAAATCGGCTTGATAAACGGAAGATATAAATACCAATACGTGCTGTAAATTTTGATTTTTAATCAGATACCGAAGTAGTGGACCTTTTCGCTCGTCCTCAACAAAGTAGGCTTGCTGCGAAATTAATTCGATAAAATCACCTTCCGGTTCTAACTTGATGACCAATGGTTCATGTAAAACTATTTGGTTAATTAGATGCACATCATTGCTCAATGTAGCAGAGAACAGCAGGTTTTGACGGTTTGAAGGCAATAATGCAAAAATTCGCTTCATCTCTTCCTTAAAACCCAGATTGAGCATTTTATCGGCTTCGTCCAACACCAAGGTCTCAATAGTGGAAAGGTGCACGGCATTTGCTTCCACCAATTCCAACAACCGCCCGGGAGTAGCCACTAAAATGCGGGTACCTTGCAACGACATCATCTGCGGATTAATGGAAACACCCCCAAATACGGCCAATGTTTTAATGGATCCGGGAAGTTCCGATAGAAAGCGTTCAAACACCTCTCGCACTTGAACTGCCAGTTCGCGGGTTGGCACCAAAACCAGAACATTTATATGCCTGTTTTTTAAAACCGGTGTATTTCGTAAATTCATTAAAATGGGCAACACATAACCCGCCGTTTTACCGGAACCAGTTGGTGCAATTCCCAATACATCTTTTCCGCTCAAAATGGCCGGTATGGCCTCCTTTTGAATGAGATAAGGCGTTTCATATTTTTGGCTGGCCAAGGCTTTTAGAATATTGGGAGATAAACCTAAAGAGGAGAATGACATGATGGACAAATTAGTTTTAAGTGTGCTATACCGGGGCAAATATACAGCAATTTATCCGCAAGTCACGGCATGACTTATAGATTAAAAGTCGCTTATTAAAGCTGACTAAGTAATTTTAATTAAAGAGTCACACATTGACTATCAGAATGTTAACCTTTGCAAGCTCAAAAAGATCAGAATCTAACTATTTGCAAAAAGCTTACACCGGAAAATACCGTTTTTTTGAAGAAAATAGCTAAATGAAACCCGTAATACTCCCAATCCATATTTTACACTTCGGGCAAAATTGATGGACGAAGCCTCCTTAAAGTATTTTGTGGGACAGGTAATTTCAGCAATTTCAAAACCCTTATAAAAAACCTGGGCGGCCAATTCATTATCAAATACAAAATCATCGGAGTTTTGGTTGTAAGAAATAGAACTCAGCACTTTCCGGGAATATGCCCGGTAACCCGTATGATATTCCGACAACTTTTGATTCATCAATACGTTTTGCGTAAAAGTGAGTAACCGGTTTGCAAAATATTTATATAACGGCATTCCTCCTTTGAGGGCTCCTTTACCCAAAATACGGGAACCGAAAACCACTTCGTAAACATCATTGGCAATGAGGTAAGCCATGGAGTAAATTAATTTAGGATTGTATTGATAATCGGGATGCAACATGATGATAATATCGCTGTTAATTTCCAACGCTTTATCGTAACAAGTTTTCTGGTTACCACCATACCCTTTGTTACTATCGTGCTTTATAATGTAATTTATCTTTAGTGTATTGGCCAAATCATACGTATTGTCCTTGCTGCAATCGTCAACCAAAATCACATTATCCACAATTTCGAAAGGAATTTCATCGTAAGTTGCTTGCAGCGTTTTTGATGCATTGTATGCGGGTAATACCACTGTTACAATTTTATTGCCAATCATATTTTAAGATGTTTATGCAAATTATAAAATACTCATTTCAAAAAATCTAATGCTTAAAACTACAAATCCAGCAATACCTTTCCCGAATCCTTTAATAAACCTATCGACCAACGGATAATCACAAATGAACTGATAATAGCACCCAAGGCATCAAGCCAAACAATATTCCAAACCATAGCAGCGGTTAATCCTAAAATGGCCGTAACGCTGGTAAGGGCATCGGCAATTACATGCAAGTATGCTGCTTTTATATTGTTATCGGAGTGTTCGTGCTCGTGTTTCAACAATAGGGCACAGACAATATTAACCACCAAACCAATAATAGCAATAAGTATGGCTTCTTTATATTGTATTACGGTTGGATTGATTATGCGATGTACCGCTTGATACAAAATAACAAATGCAAAAATTAGCAATAACATCCCGCTGCTGTATCCCGACAAGGATAGTATTTTATTTGTATTTCCTTTATAATTTCCGTTGTTGGCAACTTTGCGAACCATAATGTAGGCTACCCAACTCAGCCCAATAGCCAACACATGCGAACCCATGTGGATGCCATCGGCCAACAATGCCATGGAATGAGTAGTTAATCCAAAAACCACCTCAACCACCATGGTTATGGCCGTAAGAAAAACCACGTATTTAGTCCGCTGTTCGAAATTGTGGTTGTGTGCTACTGTTGTCATTTTTGATTTTTAAGCGCTAAAGATACTGGTTTTATTACTTTTCGCCACGTTTATCTTTTGTTTTTGCTTTTTCTACAGTCCAACCAAATTTCCCTATGGGTTTCCCTAAAGTAAAATATTGTCCGTGGGAATAGGCAATGAGATTGGCTTTCGACAAATCAAATGCACCGGTTTCGGGGTTCAAATAACTGTTGTCGGCATGAACCGCCAATACTTCGGCCAAAAACATATCATGCGAACCCAATTCTTTAATTTCCGTTACCCGGCATTCAATATTGATGGGAGATTCCTTAATCATAGGTGCTTTTACCCATTGTGCAGGAATGGGTGTCAGGTTCATTTCCGCAAACTTGTTGTATTTGCTACCCGACTTTACCCCACACCAATCGGTGGCTTTGGCCAGTTCCTGCGTGGTGAGGTTAATTACAAATTCACCGGTCCTCTTAATAATGGCATGCGAATGACGGCTTTTACGCACCGAAATATAGCATAAGGGTGGATCGGAACATACCGTTCCTGTCCAGGAGATGGTAATAATATTGAACTCTTCTTCAACAGCCCCGCAGCTTACCATAACAGCAGGCAAAGGATATATCATGGTTCCGGGTTTCCAGGTTGTTTTGGGCATAAAATTATTTTTATATTTTACTGATTTAATGCTATTTCCGCTTCAACTTGTTTTCATTTGCCTCTAAATGTTGTATAAAGTCATTTTCCACTTTCGACAATTGATTTTTAATCTGGTCTTTATATTTTTCATATTCTTCTTTCGCTTTATCAATGGCTTGTTGATGACTTATCTTGCCCGAATGTGTCAGGATCTCCCTGCCCGACATCTTTAGGAAATCGTTTAACCGATCCATCCAATCATTCATATACATGGGTTTTTGATTGAGTGCCTGTAATTCGGCAAGCTCCAAATAAGCAGTAACCATGCGGTTTAATACATTCAATTCCTGTTCATTCAAATAGTTTTTTGCAATTTCGGTTTCTTGCAGCGTTGGCTTTTCACCTTGGTAAATTGTTAAACCCAAATTCGGCTTATCGGCGTTAACCCTTTGATAAATAACTTCAGCAGCAGTATTGCCATGTGCGGCCCAATGCATTTTATTTTGTATGGTTTTGAATATTGTAATAGAAGTCTCTGTATTCGGATTGTAGTCGATGCTGGTTGCATAAATATCCAGCACCTTCCTCCAAAACACTTTTTCCGAGGATCGGATATCGCGGATACGGGCTAATAATTCGTCGAAATAATTGCCACCACCTGCTTGTTTCAGCAGTTCATCGTTCATGACAAAACCTTTTACAATGTACTCCCGCAAACGTTGTGTTGCCCAAATCCGGAACTGGGTACCCCTGTGTGATTTAACACGGTAACCAACCGAGATTATGACATCGAGATTGTAAAAGGTAGTATCATAGTTTTTGCCATCTGAGGCAGTTAGTCGGAATTTCCGACTAACTGAATTTTCTTCCAATTCTCCTTCCTTAAAAATATTTCCAATATGTTCAGTTATGGTAACCCGAGTTTTTTGAAACAGCTCCCCTATTTGTGCCTGCGAAAGCCATACCGTCTCATTCTCAAGACGCACTTGTATTTTAGAGGTGCCATCCTCGGTTTGATAAAGAATAATTTCAGAGTTTCCCTTTATTTTGTCCATTTCATTAGTTTTATACCTGTTTTTGCTTCTAATACTTAGCTATTATATAGCACAACATCGTTTACAAATTTCTATATTAAAAGTGTAGCACCACATCGTTTACAGTTCTTTGACATCTTGTAGCACAACATCGTTTACAGCCTAATGATGAATCGGATGTTTC